>Ga0073936_10002467_pt1 | contig 27546 bp, 17 predicted proteins | sample AliMusrvi5mmetaG_FD_87041 | JGI IMG/M metagenome (GOLD analysis project Ga0073936, IMG submission 87041) | Freshwater lake bacterial and archeal communities from Alinen Mustajarvi, Finland, to study Microbial Dark Matter (Phase II) - Alinen... | ecosystem: Environmental > Aquatic > Freshwater >...
CGAATGATGCCTTGGCACCCGTGTTCATTGGTTTGACCGTGACTTCGATCATCTGCCTCATCGCGCCACTGACTCAGGCCGGTCTGAACCCGGCACGCGATCTTGGCCCCCGCTTGGTGGCCTGGCTTACGGGATGGGGTGATGCGGCGTTTCCCGACCGGGTCGGTGGGTTCCTGCATGTTTATGTGTTTGCTCCTTTGATAGGCGGGGTGTCGGCCTCGCTCTTTTTCGTTCGAGTGTTGGAACCGGCGATGAAACATCCGGCCAACCGCTGCGAATGCCAACCCGACCAACCCGGTTCAACCAAACAAGACATACTATGAAAACACGATTGATCCTTGTGGGCGGCTTCCTTGGGGCCGGGAAAACGACCTTGCTTTGGGAGGCAGCCCAGAGGCTGGCAAGCCGTGGCCTGCGGGTCGGCCTGATCACGAATGACCAGGCACCCGAGCTTGTCGATACCGCGTTCCTTGCACGCGGTGGCGTCAAGGTGGCAGAAGTCAACGGCAGTTGCTTTTGCTGTAATTTCCAAGGCTTGCTTGACGCCATGTCCAAAGTCCGTGCGGAAGCGGAAGCCGATGTGCTGATTGCGGAACCGGTTGGCAGTTGCACGGACCTGTCAGCAACCATTGTGCAACCCCTGAAGGATCAGTTCAGGCGTGATCTTGTGGTCTCCCCGCTGTCGGTCATGGTTGACCCCTTGCGACTCGCCGACATCCTGGATGGCGGCACCTCTGGATTGCATCCCAGCGCCGCATACATCCTGCGCAAACAGATGGAAGAAGCCGACCTCGTTGTCATTAGCAAGTCGGATCTTCTGACCCCTTCCGAACTTGAGTCGCTCAAGACCCGGCTGGCTCAGGCCTTTCCCGGTGTGGAGACCACCACCATCAGCGCCAAGACCGGCGACGGGCTGGATGCGTGGTTGGATGCGGTCACCACGCAATCCGAACCCGGACGGCGCATTGCCGATGTGGATTACGATATTTACGCGGAAGGCGAGGCCGTCCTTGGGTGGCTGAATGCCACCTTCATGCTGCGTGGGGAACAGACGGAATGGAACCTTTTTGCCGAAAGGCTCTTGATGGGGTTGGGCCAACGTTTTGACGACATGGGCGCATCGGTCGGTCACGTCAAACTCATGATCGAATCGGGCGATGGTTTTCTTATAGGCAACCTGACCGGCAAAGGTGACACGCTCAGCATTCGTGGTTTGGCAGGAACCAGTGCCACAGCCCGGTTGACCCTCAACGCTCGCGTCCAGATGGAGCCGGGGACCCTGGAGGGAATCGTGCGCGAGGTGCTAGCCGCGGCAAGCCAGGGGTGTATTACGGCAATTCCGCTGGCATGGCGTTGTCTGAGTCCGGGACGACCCAATCCAACTCATCGTTACGACCATGTGATCGCATCGCAGGAGCCTTGATGCCACACCACACCTCCCGACTGTATTGCCCAACCAGCCAAAAGTCCCGAGGCAGCGGTCCTGTTCTCAACAGATAGGCCTGTGTGGGGCACGTTTCCCAACATGAATGCCCGTGCTTTACGGTCACGAACTTTGCAGTTTTCATGTTGGCGGCCAGTCGTACTCCTATAAGGGTTTGTCCTAAAAACGAGGATTCGAGGGGTGAGGCATCCGGCCATCGGAGTGTGGCAGCTGAACTTGCGGGAATTTAACCAAGACGAGATTGCGGATATTGATCAAGTCCTCCAAAATCAAGGTGTCGGACGTGCATTTGAAACTCCGGCGGTACCAATCAATCCGCTATAGGGCAGGAAATTAGCTGAAACCATTGTCTTGCTTGACCGCTTGCTTCGCGACAATGGCAAGTGGCGCGAAGTTGAACAGCTGATCATTTTCACCGAGTTCAATACCATACTCGATAGGTTCGCGTTGCATTGAATAGCAATATATGCGGAGCTAATGCTCCCGCGTGCGTAGCGCCAGCTCAGTAATTAAGGCAATATTTCTTCGGCTCGTTCTATCAGGAATATTTGTTGGGTCAGGTTTCCGTTCCACAACGGCATCATCAGACGGAAACGCATGTTGTCATGCCCATGCAAGACACCCGCCATGACGCGATGTCGCACGCTTGTCCGGCCGCGTTAGGCGCGACCCGGAAATACCGTGCTGGGACACCCGTTCCCGTTCCTGGGGACAAGCGCCTATTATGATTTATCCGGTTAAGAAAACAGAACTTCAATCCTATGAACATCACCCAAAAAGCAGCGGCCTCGCAATGCCCGAATAACGTTTCCCCAAATGCCGGATGGTGGAAGTCGCTCATCTGTTTCGCCTGCCTGCTGGTGTGGGGATTTTCCAGTGCGCTGGAAGCGGACACGGTAAATGCGACGTTTAACAACTGGTACGATTCCATCATCAGCACGAGTACTTCTTATACCGCGACCGGGAACACAATCAACTTCACGCTGAACTTCACCCCTTCCAACGGCACGGGCCTGACGGTGATCCGCAACACGGGGCCGGCATTCATTCAGGGGACTTTCAGCAATCTGGCACAGGGACAGATGGTGGTGATGGGCTACGGGGGGCAGAACTACTATTTCATCGCCAATTATTACGGCAACCAAGGCCGCGATCTGGTTTTGCTGTGGGCCAATATGAGTCCCATGGCATGGGGTGCCGACACGAACGGACAGCTAGGCAACAGCAGCACGACGAACAGTTCCGTGCCAGTGGCCGTGAATGCGGCCGGAGTTCTCTGGGGCAAGTATCCGGTCATAGGAGCGGCAGGGGGAAGTCACAGCCTGGGTCTGGCCTCGGACGGGACTGTGGCGGCATGGGGATTGAACACAAACGGCCAACTCGGCAACAACAGCACCACGCAAAGCACGGTGCCGGTAGCGGTAACCACCTCGTCAGGTGCGCTGCTAGGCAAAACCGTGGTCGCCGTGTCAGCGGGTCTCAGTCACAGCCTGGCCCTTTGTTCGGATGGAACCGTGGCGTCATGGGGGCTGAACACAAACGGGCAGCTCGGCAACGGCAGCACCACGCAAAGCACGGTGCCGGTGGCGGTGACGATTTCGGGAGTGCCTGCCACCCGGATAGTCCTTGCCATATCGGCCGGGAGCAGTCACTGCATGGCCCTTTGTTCGGATGGAACCGTGGTCGCCTGGGGATTGAACACAAACGGCCAACTCGGCAACAACAGCACCACGCAAAGCACGGTGCCGGTGGCGGTGACGATCACGGGAGTGCCTGCCACCCGGATAGTCCTTGCCATATCGGCCGGAGGCAGTCACAGCATGGCTCTTTGTTCGGATGGAACCGTGGTCACATGGGGGCTGAACACAAACGGGCAACTCGGCAACAACAGCACCACTCTAAGCAAGATCCCTGTAGCGGTGAACACCTCGGGAGTCCTCTCCGGCAAGACGGTCGTCGGCGTGTCAGCCGGTGGCAGCCACAGCCTGGCCGTTTGTTCTGACGGGACTGCGACGGCATGGGGATTGAACTCCAGCGGGCAACTCGGCAACGGCAACACCACACAAAGCACGGTGCCGGTGGCGGTGGATACCACAGGCGTTCTCTCCGGCAAAACCGTGGTCGCCGTGTCCGCGGGCGCCAGCCACAGCGTGGCCCTTGGTCTGTATGGAACCATGGTATCATGGGGATTGAACTCCAGCGGACAGCTCGGCAACGGCGGCACGTCCAATAGTCTCGTGCCGGTGTCTCCCAACACACCCAACCTGAATTCAGCGACTATTGCCGCGATGGGGAGCGGTTCCTCCGCCAACCATGACCTGAGCCTCGTCGCCTCACCGGAGATTGAAATTTCAGGCTTTGGCATCCAAAAGCAGATCACCTACGACCAAACGAGCTCATCGGCCCCCACCCTCGATCCGGAGATGCCGTACATGTTCACCAGTTACGTACAAACAGGCACGATGGGGTCCCTCCTATCCAGTTCCACCCTGACGCCAGCCGCCGGCAGCACGGGAGCGGCGACTTACCAGTGCGGGTCCAACGGATTGCAATTGCAGCAAAATTTCACGACGAAAGCATTGCTGGACGCCGCCTACACCGCAGGCACCTATTCCCTGACGATACAAACCTCCACGCCCAACACCTACAATGGGCAGCTCACCCTTGGTGCCGACAACTATCCCGCCATTCCCCAAATCACCGGCGTGACCAACGCGACGTGGACCGGAGGAGCCCTAAAAGTAACCGATTACACGAAGGATGTTACCATCGCCTGGTACAATCCGTCATCAGCCGGCTGCCATTTCCAAGTCAATAACACGGGCATCTATTCGGACAACATCACAATCACAACCAGTTTTACCATTCCCGGCAATTCCCTGCAGAACAACACGGCCTATCAAGCCTCAATCCAGCTCGGCAATATTGGCACGGCTTCATCCATTCCGGGAGTTACCACCAACGGTACCCCGGCCTATCAGACGCAGGTCCAATTCAATATTCTGACCGGCACGGCAACCGCCTCCTCACTCCCATCCATGTATCTTCTTGTCAAGAATCACACCCTGTTGCAAACATCCAACAGCCCCCCGGTGGATTGCCTGAATACCATGCCTTATTCCGATCCGGCACCCTATTCCCTGACCGTGCAAAGCGCGGCCACCGGATCGGTGATGGGGCCCGCCACCCTTTCCCTAGGCTACCAGGCGGACGGTAGCAACAGCGAATATCGCTTTCTGAGCAGTCCGCTGACCAGCTTGGCCTCGCTCAATTCCGCTTATCCGGACGGCACTTATACCTTCCCCGGAAGCATAGCTCTCGCTTTGACGGGAGACGCCTATCCGGCCGCGACGCAAGTCCTGACAGTGAACGGTGGAACTCCGGTCTGGGATGCCATAGGCGAGCTGGCGCTCGATCCCACGATTGACAATACGATCACATGGACGCCGGTCACCGTGGCCAACTTCTCCACCAAAGGTCATGAGGGAGTGTTTTTCGAAAATTACAATGACAATAACTTCAACAACATCGATTTGGAACTGGGCGTGGCTGGGTCCTCCACCACACCGGTTACGACGATGACCATTTTGAAGTTCTCGATGACTGCCAGCTACACCTATGTGGGAAACATAAACTATATCTCCGCCCCGACAGTTAATCATCCGACCAATATTTATGAAATCGCCGCCTTCCAGACGGAAACCGAGTTTCAGGCGGTCGCGCTCAAACCCCAGACGCTCACCTTCGGGACGATAGCAGCCAAGCAATATCCAAGCGCGGCGTTTTCGCCCGGCGCCACCGCATCATCCGGACTGCCTGTCAGTTACACCGTGGTCTCGGGACCGGCGACGGTCTCGGGCAGCAACGTCACCCTCGTGGGCGTGGGGACTGTCACCGTCAAGGCGAGCCAGCCCGGAACTGGCGTCTATGCGTCCGCTGCCAGCGCGACACAAAGCTTTGCGGTCACCTACGCCTCTCTTCTGGCCAACTTCCGCGGCACGAACGGTCTGGCTTCCGATGGCTCACAGGACCTGTCCCTTCCCGCGAATGACGGTGTACGCAACCTGCTGAAGTATGCCTTCAATATGGTCGGCACCGGCACCGGCCAGGCTTCCGCATTGTCCACTCCGAATGATCAGATCGTCGGCGTATCGGGCACGGCCGGACTTCCCAGACAGGGCACGAACAGCGGCAAACTCACACTGACCTATATCCGGCGCAAATCCTCCGCCACGCCAGGCATCACCTATGCGGTCGAATTCTCCAACAACCTTTCCTCCGGCTCCTGGGCCGTCAATGGCGCAGCCACCGAAAGCGCAACGAGCATTGATGCAAGCTTTGAACGCGTGACGGTAACCGATAGTGTGACCACATCCCCGCGTTTTGCCAGAGTGCGCGTGATTGAGTCGTGAATCTTAAATCCAGGTCTTCGCCCTGGATTCCAGCAGCCGGTTTCAGTTTACATATTCGCTTCTTTACCATGCATCCTAATAACAAACAATCATGAACCCCTCAATCACTCGTCTTTTCACCCTATTGGCACTTGTCCTGACCGCCCACGGCGGCACCGTGCCAGCCACATTCACCTCGGCCACCACGACCCCGGTGACGGCTGCCAGTTACACCGCCACCGGCAATGACGTGAGCCTGTCTCTGGGCTTCGCGCCCGCCACTGGCACCAATCTCACCGTGGTCAATAACACGGGACCGGCATTCATTCAGGGAACATTCAGCAACCTGGCGCAGGGACAGGCCGTGGGCCTCAATTACAACGGCACGACCTATCAGTTTGTCGCCAACTACTACGGCGGCAGTGGCAACGACCTGGTGCTCCAGTGGGCGAACAACAAGATATATGCCTGGGGATCCAATGGCAATGGCCAACTCGGCAACAACAGCACAACTTCCAGCAGTGTTCCTGCCTCGGTGACGCAAAGTGGGGTGCTTGCGGGCAAAACCCTGATTTCAGTTGCGGTGGGATACGAGCACAGCCTAGCCCTGTGTTCTGACGGCACATTGGCAGCCTGGGGATACAACTACTTCGGCCAACTCGGCAACAACAGCACGACCCAGAGCAATGTTCCGGTTCTGGTGTCGCAAAGTGGGGTGCTTGCGGGCAAAACCGTGGTTTCCATCGTGGCAGGATACTACCACAGTATGGCGCTTTGCTCGGACGGCACAGTGGCGGCTTGGGGATACAATGTCGACGGCCAACTCGGCAACAGCAGCACGACCAACAGCAGTGTGCCGGTTCTGGTGACGCAAAGCGGGGTGCTAGCGGGCAAGACTGTGGTTTCCATGGCGGCAGGAATCTACCACAGTGTGGCCCTGTGCTCGGATGGAACGGTGGCTGCTTGGGGATACAACTACGAAGGTGAGCTTGGCAACAACAGCACCACGAACAGCAGTGTGCCTGTGTTGGTGACGCAAAGCGGTGTGCTTGCGGGCAAAGCTGTGGTTTCCATTGCTGCGGGAGGCGATCACAATTTTGCCCTGTGCTCGGACGGTACGGTGGCGGCTTGGGGATACAACTACGACGGCGAACTCGGTTACAACAGCACGACGTACCAGAGCAACGTTCCGGTTCTTGTTACGCAAAGCGGGGTTCTTGGGGGCAAAACCGTAGTTTCTTTGTCAGCGGGTATGTATCACAGCCTGGCCCTGTGCTCGGACGGTACGGTGGCGGCTTGGGGAGACAACAACGTCTGGCAGCTCGGCAACAATAGCTCAACTAACAGCAAGGTTCCTGTGCTGGTGACGCAAAACGGGGTGCTTGCGGGCAAAACCGTGGTTTCCATTGTTGCGGGACACTTCCACAGCCTTGCCCTGTGCTCGGATGGGACGGTGGCGGCTTGGGGATACAACGCCGATGGCCAACTCGGCAATAACAGCACGACTAGCAGCAGTGTGCCTGTGCTGGTATCAACTTCATCGCTTGGCAGTGGCGAGAAGTTCGCCGCCTTGGCTGCGGGACCGACCGCCGATGGCCATTGCGTGGCGTTAACGGCAGTGCCTTGTTTGCCCACTCCGACGATTTTCGCGGATGGGTTTGAGGGGGCGACGCTGGATCCATTCTGGACGAAATACGAGAGCAACGGGTCGATCACGCTGCAATCATCGGTGCCGGCGCATTCGGGATCCCAGGCGGTGCAATTCAGCACGACCAACAGCGAGCAGAAAAACAACTCGCTGACGCATGTGTTTGCGCAACCCCAGTATGGCAGCATTTCGGTATGGGTCCGCGACCAGTTAGACTCCATCTTTTTCAGCGTGCATATGATTAACACCGCACTGTCACAAGACATGAGCCTTGGCGTGCAGGATTGGGATCAGGGGGCCTACTATTGCAACGGAGGCAGGACCAGCGTTGCCAGAAGTATCGGGTGGCATCAGTTTACCTTTCAGTTCACTGCGGGTGTCCTAACGGAGACGATCGACGGGCAGATGGTTTACACGGGTGCCGGAGGAACGCAATTCGACAAAGTGATCCTGGTGATGTCCGGCACCGGTTCGGGCGGCGTGTCGTTTGATGATTTCCTGTTTGAAGCCGCTTCGCAGCTCGGTGTGGAACAACCTGCGGGAACCGCTACGGCCAGTGGTGACAGCCGGAATTTCAACATCTGTGTTGTGGGAGAACCCCTAACCTTTACGTTTACGGTCAAGAACACCGGCCAAGGTGTGCTATCCGGTCTGGGCGTCACATTTGGTGGAACAAATGCCGCGGATTTCAGTCTGGTTTCGCCTATCGCCTCCCAAGTTCTTGCCGGGGGTAGCACTCCATTGAACCTTCGCTTCTCGCCGTCGTCGGGAGGGACCAAGTCGGCTACCATGCACCTCTCCAGCAATGATCCTGACCACAACCCGTTCGACATCCAATTGGCCGGCACTGCACTTTCACCCAATGATGACACGGACGGTGATGGCATGAATGACGTGGCGGAATACAAACTGGCCGCTCTGGGTTTTGACTGGCAGGTGAGCCAGCCCGCGCTCGTCGCGGCCTACTTTGCCAGCGCCAATGTTAACGGCCTTTACACCCGGGACCAAGTCCAGGCACTACAGGTCGGCACACCCTTGCTAGCCAAGGACCCGACAAGCGGACTGTTCAAGCTGACAATCGGAGTGCAAAAGTCCACCGACCTGCTTCATTTTAATCCATTTCCCCTGACAGCACCGCAGGCATCGATCAACGCGAACGGCCAACTGGAGTTCCAGTTCAGTTCCCAAGACAATGCGGCGTTTTTCCGACTGCTGGCTGAGTAGGATGCAGCCCATGAGAATTCAGTTAGGCAAAGGCGGAACACGGGCAGTTGCCGGTCAGTAACTTTGAACGATTTTCTCAAAGCGTTCACCAGAACACTTTGAGTTTTACTTAACTACAAGCCGGGTGCATCCTTTTTCCTGTGAACCGACCGCCGCAGTGACATGGTGAACGTGCGCTCGCGGTGGGATTCGCGCCTTCGCGGTTCGATGGCTTTGTCGGGATTCTGCACAAGGCGGAGCCGCTGAGGTCGAACAACGGACCTGATATGCGCTGCCTATAATTTTCTATCTGGCCCGACGTGCAGCGGCATTGCCTTCTCAAATCGCCGTGAAACCCGCAAGAGCGCGGACTCCAGTTAGGGAGACAGGCGACATGAAACCGTGACCGGTTCAGTGTAGGACGGTTGCGGCAAATTCCGTGACTTGGGCGCATGCTCATTGGAATCCGGGACCACCCTTGTAACCCTGGGGCAGAAAAATCACTACGACCTTCGGATAATCTGGGTTATCCACGACGGGCAACCTTGCAGCCTCGACCAAATAGGATCGCGGCGATCCCCGGATCCACCATGTCTCCTTGACGGGTCCCACCGTGGGTTCGGTCCCTCTCAGACATTCAAGAGCCACGGACCCGATTGGTGGGACGGTCCCCGGTGCGACAAAACCCTTGAACAGGCTGTTTGGGGTGGAATACCGGACCCAAAGAGGCCCCCGTCCCGAATAGTCTCCCCGTCTGTCAGTGAGAAATGCAAAGGAACACGCAACCGAATTGCAGAGATCCGCCAATCGGTGGCAGGTTGCGTCAATGGACGCCTCATAGCGGTTCTTGAGATGCCGAATCTCCGTGAACCCGATCCGGCCTAACGACCCCAAGTCTTCGATGAATTCGCTTTCGGGGAAAAGCATTTCTGCGGCGGCCACATCGCAGAGATGCTCGAATTCCTTTTCTTCGGGCGATACCACTGTCCCACCGCCGTGATAGAGCGGCACGAACTGGCAAAAATCAGGAAACAGCGTGTGCCCAAACTCGTGGAAAATCGTGAATCTCTGCCGCTCCTTCGTCCTGCCGGAGACATATTCGATTCTTGGGCGATCATCGCGCCCCAATAGGATTCTCCCGTCTCCGCCGATCTGATGACCGACCTCGAAGCAGCGAATTCCAAAGTGGCTGCAGAAAATCAGCGGACAAAAGGGTGGCCCCTGCCATTCACGGGCCTTTGCAACCAGCACCTTCTCCTTTGCGCGAACCCGTATGACGTTCTTCAGGTTTCGCTCTCCTGGGCAGGTGGCGAGTAGCGCTGCGACTGACGGATGCCGAGATTTGGCCGCAGGCATTCGTTGTGAGCCGCTTGGCATGAGCCCTGTCTAATCGGAAACCGTTACTCGCGGAAGCTATTTTGGATGCTCCGGTACACAAATTTCCAATATTCGAGATCGGTGGGGGCGGAAGCTTTCCGGTTGCGGAGAACGTATATCGCATCAAGAACCGCCGTGTCCGGCTCCTCCCCACGCCCAACCAGGAAAGCGATCAACCCTTCAAGCCATTCCGGCCTCTGGTCCGGGATAATCCTTCTGATCTGCGCCTGCTCGGTCTCAAGTATGTCCGCCAAGGTGATTTCCAGTGCTTCGGCAATCTTGAACAGGGTGGTAATGGAGGGGTTGCTTTCCTCATCGTTCTCAAGCTTCGAGAGCAGTCCCTTTGACAAACCCGCCCGGTCGGCAAGTTGCGGGAGGGTAATCTGCCGCTCCGTTCGCAAAGCCCGAATTCTAGGGCCGAGGTTTCTCATGCGGATTTCCATACGTCCGCCGGTTCATTCTGGCAAACAAAAAAATTTCATTTTTTCCTTGCTGGGTTTCGCATAATGAACCATTGTTCGTCCAACTTCCTTCCGGAAGAACTCATGCAACAAGAATAAACACCATGTCGATCAACAGTAAGACCACCTCGAAGGCCGTAGGTTCCAACGCCGGACGGACACTCCACAACCCCAACGCTTCGGCCACCGCCAAGGCCTTGGCCGGAAGCGCCCTCGCTCAGCGCGGCGCAACCAAACAGTCAGGCTCGGTCACGGAGGCCCTCGCGGCCCACGTCCTGGACAGCGCCAAGTACAGTCCTCAGACGAAAGCGCTGGCGGGTTCCGTCCTCGCGCAGTCGAACAAGAAGCGCTGACCACACCCAACCGCCAAATTTACCTCAACACCAAACACAACAGACAAAATCCAAAACCAAAAAAATCACTGCCATGGCTACTAACACCATCTTCGCCCCCTCCGACCTTGCCCGACTGAGGCCTCTGGTCAGTGCCGAAACCCTTGCCGCTCTCGCTACAATTGAGAGTGGCGATAAATTGCCGTCCGTGTTCACCGATGCCAATGGCGAAGAAATCGAATTTAGCACCAGTTCCGGTATTTTTATTGAGGAATGGGCGAATGAAGGGGGTGAGAATATCTACCAACTGGGTGAGCGGGTATTCGTGCCTTACGATGTTGGAGACCTGAATGGTGTTGTCATTGAGTCCGATAGCATCAAGGATTTTTTTTACGACAATGTGAATTATGACAGCTTCACCCCCGAGGAGTATCTCGTAACCTTTGGAATTGCGCCAACTCTCGACGTTGCAAAGAAAGGAGACGCTGACAGTTGCAGGGTCTGGATCACCCACCACTATGCTGCTGGCAACCAGCAGGCACCATACGACACTTGGGCCAAGGATGATGATCGGAATGTCATAGAGTTTGAATCGTACGCTACAGCCCAAAAGTGGATCAAGAAAGCCAAGGATTCTGATCGCATCTTCCGCTCCAAGAGCGACCCGGCTGGGCACTACAACTACAGCCACGGCGAGCTGGCACCGATGGATTACACCATTTGCAAAAGCTGGCAGCAACCTTGGTGACTTCTGCTTGGTTCCTGCCTTGCGCATCGGGAACTTCCGCCCCGGATCGCGACTAGCTGCCGGCAGCTCGACCCCGCTATCCCCTAAATCGCCTCCGGGGATTTCGCCCACTCCCGTCGCCCCCGGGCGAGGCGGGGGGAATGGGTTGTCTTGGCGTTTGATACCACTGCTGTGCGTTTTTCCGGATCAGTCAGTGGATGGTTATGATCAGGTCTCGGAATGCCGGAACCCCATCCACCAAACAAGAATGGCTGGCACAGCAGGCCGCAGCGCGGCGCTCCGAACCCGATGAGAGCACGGAGAGCTAGGAGCAAATTGGGGGGCAAACGTTGGATTCGGAGTACGGATCATGCCGCGCAGGACCACCCGTTCCCGGAGAATCCCATGACGCAGGAACACTGGATCAGGAGATTTGGGTGCTTTCCGACTGAACAGGGGCTGAGTATCCACAGGGTCGTCGGGGTGGCGCAGTACTGGTGCCAATCAGACGCAATTTGATCCCGGCCTCAACAGCCGACCTCGAAAAACTCCGCTGCCAACTGCCACGTCACTGACTGCGCCGATATTTTAATTGTCGCTGGACAGTTATCGATCTGATCGCGGACGGAGTGCTTCCTTACCAACGGGAATTGGAACGGCGAGTTGCCTTCGGAGGAGTCGCCGATTTTTTGATCCCGCTCCACACCCCAGTGGGGGCCACCCTGAAAAAGTGGCCGAAGAATGGCCGAAAGTCGGTTTTCGGGCACAAAAAAGGGAGCTTTTTAAGCTCCCTAAGTTGTTGATTTCCAAAGGGAAGTGCTCGAAAGAGGACTCGAACCTCCACAGGTTTCCCTACTAGATCCTTAGTCTAGCGCGTCTACCAATTCCGCCATCCGAGCATTCGGTTGGGTTGGCGACTGAGATACGCCGTGAGCACCGACTTGGCAAGCAAATCTTCAAGTGCTTGGCAAAAAATGATTTCCCAGCCTTCCGGCTTGCATCCGCGCAGCACTGCGGGAGCATGGGGCAGCCACCGCCATGGAAACCATCAGCGCTGAAGCCCTCATCAAATCGTTCGGAAAAATCCGCGCCCTTGACGGAGTGAGCCTCAGGATCGATTCCGGCGAACTGTTTTTTCTGCTGGGGCCCTCCGGTTGCGGCAAGAGCACCCTGTTGCGCTGCATCGCGGGCCTCGAAATGGCGGAGAGCGGGACCATTCGCTTCGGCGAGCGCGACGTCACGGCCGTACCGGCCCACCGGCGCGAGACGGCGATGGTGTTCCAAAGTTACGCGTTGTGGCCGCATCTGAGCGTGGCCCAAAACATCGCCTTCGGCTTGGAAGAACGCCGCGTCGCGAAACCGGAAATCAAACGCCGCGTCGAAGCCGCGCTCGAATTGGTCCAACTCCCCGGCTTCGGCCCGCGTGCCATCGACCAAATGTCCGGAGGTCAGCAACAACGCGTGTCGCTGGCCCGCGCGCTGGTGGTCCAACCCAGGTGCCTGCTGCTGGACGAACCGCTCTCCAATCTCGACCCCCAACTTCGCATCGAAATGCGCCTCGAGATCCGCAATATCGTCAAACGCCACGGCCTCACCGCCATTTACGTCACCCACGATCAGGAGGAGGCCCTAGCCATGGCCGATCGGATGGCCATCCTCAGCCAGGGCCGGATCGCCCAGATTGGCACGCCCGAGGCGATTTATCGCACGCCCCACAGCGCCAGCATCGCCCGTTTCATCGGCGAAACCAACCTGATCGCCGGAATTGTGCTGGAGACAGGCGAGCAAACCGCCGTGATCCAGACAGCGGTCGGCCCGCTTCGCGGTCGCCTAACCGATCCGGGGTGGCAGCCGGCGGCGGGCGACCCGGTCCAGCTTGCCATCCGCCCGGAAGCGTGGCGCCTGCATCAGGAGGACGGCGACAACCCGGTGGCAGGCACGCTTGTCGATGGTACTTACCTCGGCGAGCGCATCCAGTATCGGATCGAGACGGCCGCGGGTCTCCAGCAGGTCGTCGAACTCAATCCCCATCGGATCCGCCAACCCGGCGAGGCAAGCCTCGGCTTGTACGTCCGGCCCGCTGACGTGCTGGTACTCAAATGTTAGAACGGTGTCATGCGAACCCGCGCCCTCGTCATCCTCGGCCTGCTGGCATGCATCGTGGCGCTGCCGCTGGTGCTGCGGCAGGCCACCAGCATCCGCAGCGCGGGTGCCGCCGATGATCGCTTGGTGATTCTGAGTCCGCACAATGAGACGCTGCGGGAGGAAGTCGGCGAGGCCTTTGCGAGGTATTGGAAAGTAAGCACCGGGCGCAGTGTCTATCTGGATTGGCGCACGCCGGGGGGCACCTCCGAGATTCGGATGGTGTTGGATGCCGGCTTCAAGGCGGCCCGCGAAACCGGTCGCGCGGGCATCGGAGTGGATGTGTTGTTTGGTGGCGGCGAGCCGGATTTCTCCGGCCAGGCGAAACACGGGCGACTCGTCCCGCTGGAGGTTTTCACCAGCCATCCAGAATGGTTTGGTCCGGGCGCGCCGATCATGTCGACATTTTCCGGCGAGCGTTTCTATCCACCCGATCACGTCTGGGTCGGCACCTGCCTGTCGCAGTTCGGCATTTGCTATAACCCGGAGGTGCTTCGTCGCCTGCACCTTTCCCCCCCCAAGGTTTGGGATGATCTGGGCGATCCCCGTTATGTCGGATCCATCGCCCTGGCCGACCCCACCAAGAGCGGTTCGGTGGCCCGCTCCTTTGAATTGCTCGTCCAGGATCAAATGCAGCGTGCTCTAACAAACCAAGCCGCGGGGCGCGACGCCGCGCTGGCGACCGGTTGGTCTAACGGCCTGCGGCTCATCCAGCGGATGGCCGCCAACGCGCGCTACTTCACCGACAGTTCATCGAAGATCCCACAAGACGTCGGGCAGGGCAACGCCGCGGCGGGCATGTGCATCGACTTTTACGGCCGTTCCTACGCCGCGGACCTGCGCACCCGCGATGGCGCGCCGCGGGTGGTGTGGATCGCGCCCACGGGTGGCAGCACTCTCAGCGCGGACCCGGTCGGCGTGCTCGTCGGCGCGCCGCATCCGCAAGTGGCGCAGGCCTTTGCCGGGTTCTGCGTGAGCCCGCAGGGGCAGACGCTGTGGTTCGGCAAACCCGGCAGCCCCGGCGGTCCGCTCCACCGGGCCTTGCACCGCACGCCCATCCGCAAGGACGTCTATACTCCGGCCAACCTGGCAAACTCGACCATGCCGGCCCTCAATCCCTACACCGACAGCGGCAACCTCACGTATCAACGCGAACTCACCGGTGCCGCCTTCAACACCCTGCGCCTCCTTGTTAGAGTCATCTGCATCGATTCCCACGAGGAGATGAAATCCGCCTGGCGGGCGATCATCGCGGCGGGGATGCCGGCCGATGCGCTGGAGGTGTTCGCCGATGTGTCGATCATCCCATACGCGACCTGTGGCAAGGGCGATGCCGACTTGGACAGCGGCGATCCGCTGCGTGCCGAGGCGCGTGCCGCCCAACTCGGCGCCTGGTTCCGCGCCAATTACCGCAAGGCCGAAGCCATGGCGCGAGTGGCGGCGGTCTGTGACCGTCACAGTTCTAACCGGCGCAGACCCTGACCATCACACTCATCCGCATGACTTGTACCTATCATTATCCGGGAAAACCGGCGACGGTCACAGACCGCCGCCACATAGCAACAGGCGAGGACGCCTGTTTTCCCTCACAGCCGGGACGGCAGTGCCACGGCATCGACCCATGAAACGCGGCACCGCCATTTTCCTGACCTCGATCACCAGCGTGCTGTTGGCGGTGTTTTTCCTGTTTCCGGCATGGATGGTGCTCAAGCAGGCGTTTGAGGGCAAACGCGCCGACGGGTCGGTGTTTTTCACGCTGGACTTCGTCGCGATGGTCTTCCGCAATCCGATCTATCGGGAAGGTCTGTGGAATGCGCTGGTGCTGGGGGTCACCAGCACCGCTGCCACGCTGCTCATCGCCATGCCGCTGGCACTGGTCGGGCAGAGTTATGATTTTCCCGGCAAGAGGGTGTTAGGCGCGCTCGTGCTGGCACCGATGATCCTGCCGCCGTTTGTCGGGGCGGTTGGCATCAAGCAGATCCTCGGCGTCAACGGCGCGCTCAACGCCCTGCTCGTAGACCTTGGGCTGATGGATGCGAAACTGCCTTGGGACTGGCTGGCCAACGGCCGGTTTGCCGGCATCATCGTGATGAACGCGCTGCATCTATATCCGATTCTCTATCTGAACATCGCCGCCGCGTTGGCCAACCTGGATCCGGCGATGGAGCAGGCCGCGGAAAACCTCGGGTGCCCGCCGTGGCGGCGGTTTTTCCGGATCACCCTGCCGCTGGCCATGCCCGGGGTCTTTGCCGGCGCCGCCATTGTTTTCATCTGGGCCTTCACCGAGTTGGGAGTGCCCTTGGTGTTCGACTACGCGCGGGTGGCGCCGGTGCAGATTTTCGATAGCCTCAAAGGCCTTGATAACAACCCGATTCCTTACGCTCTAACCGCCATTTTGCTGGTGGGCGCGATCACGGTGTTCGGTCTGTCAAAAGCGCTGGTCGGCCGCCTCAAGTTCGGCGCCGCGCCGCGCCCCCAAGGGCGTGCCACCGCCAGTCGCGGCGGCCCGTGGCAAGCCGCCGCCTGCATGTTATTGTTTGTCGGGGTATTTCTGATTGCGACGATTCCGCACCTTGGCGTGCTGTTGCTCTCGGTGGCGGGCCGCTGGTATGGCACGGTCATTCCGGATGAACTCACGCTGCGCCACTACGTCGAAGCCCTCGGCAACGGGCTGGTGGTGCCCTCGATCCGCAACAGCCTGCTCTATGCCGGCGGCGCCACATTGTTAGCCCTCGCCATCGGGCTGGCGGTGGCCTGGGTGGAGGTGCGCTCCGATCTGCGCTGGCGGGGATTTCTCGATGCCATGGTGATGCTGCCCCTGGCAGTGCCCGGCCTGGTGATGGCTTTCGGTTACCTTGCCCTGTCGCAGGAAGGCAAGCTGTTTCATTTTCTGGTTGGTGCCGGTGGCAGTCCCTTCCTGTTGCTCGTCATTGCCTACGCCGTCCGCCGGCTTCCCTACATCGTGCGTGCCGCCGTGGCCGGTCTGCAACAAAGCAACCCGGCGCTGGAGGAAGCCGCCAGTTCGCTGGGAGCGAGCCCCGCCAGCGTGCTGCGCCGCATCGCTCTCCCGCTCATCGGCGCCAACCTTGCCGCAGGCGCCATTCTCGCCTTCGCCTTCGCCATGTTAGAGGTGAGCGACAGCCTCATCCTCGCCCAACAAACCCAGCATTACCCGATCACCAAGGCCATCTACACCCTGTTGAGCACGCTGGGCAACGGCACCGAGTTGGCGGCCGCGCTGGGCGTCTGGGCGATGGCTTTCCTGGCAATCGCGATCCTCGGCGCGACGTTGCTCGGTGGCAAGCGCGGCGGCTTGTTCAAGGTGTGAGGCGCGGCTGATTGGCGAGGCTGGCCAATTCCGTGATGCGGGCCAACTCCGCGGGATTTCCCGCGCCGAGCTTGCTCATGGCGCGGCCACGATGGACCTTCACCGTGATCAAGGCGAGGTCGAGGTGGTCGGCGATTTCCTTGTTGAGCAATCCCTCGACGACCAAGCGCACGATCTCCCGCTCGCGCGGGGTCAGGGAAGCGAGTTTGGCGTGGGCCTCCACTGCGGCCAGGTCCTTGAGCTGTTTGGCGCGGGAGCGTTGCAATGCCAAAGAGACGGCATTGACCAACTCGGCGGGATCAAAGGGTTTGGTTAGAAAGCCGTCAGCCCCGGAGCGCATCGCGCTGACGACCAACTGAACATTCCAATGGGCGGTGAGAAACACGGTGGGGATGAACCAGCCCCGGCGCAACAATTCCTCGTGGACCTGCACCCCGGTCATGCCGTCGCCAAGCTGGTTGTCCAACAACAAACAGGCCGGAATCGTGGGCAAGCCGTCACGGAAAAGCCCATCTGGTTCCGCATGCAACCTCACGCTATAGCCGTGAGCCGTCAGCAAGCGCTCCAAACCAGACCGGATGAACCGATCATCATCCAACACCAAAACCGCGTGTTCGTCATTCATTGCGGCCCCCCTTTCAGCAGCGGGGCGACACCGACCGACCCCGCCTCGGCGAATCGCCGCGGGGCAGTCGAGTGCGAGAAAACGGTTCTGGAACCATCGATTGCGACCATGTGCAGCCGTTATACCTTGGTATAATTCGAATGGCAAGGATATTTTTGGGTGATTTTGGCGGTTGGCGACGCATTTGCCCGGGCATTTCCATCCGGTGGTTTGGCGATCCGGGCTAACAAAGCCATCGTCGCCTCGCCCCAGCCGGACCTTTCGGAAAGAGGACCTTGCCTAACACGGCGCGATCCGAACATTTCGGTCTTTCCCGGCAGGTGGCAGGGTGTAGATTTGCCCGTGTGAATCCGGAATTGCCAACTGCGAGCCCGTCGTTTGCCGCGGCTGCGGCCGAGCGGCATGACGGGGTGGGCCGGACCTCGGCGGTGGCAGAGAAGATCGGCTTGTTCCGGTCGTTGTTCCGCGGCCGGGAGGAGGTGTATGCCCGGCGCTTTGTCAGTGCCAAGACCGGGCGTGGCGGTTATCAGCCGGCCTGTGGCAACGAGTGGGTGCGCGGGGTTTGCGAGAAGCCGCGGATTCGCTGCGGCGATTGCGCCTGCCAGCGGTTTCTGCCGGTGAGCGACGAGGTCGTGCGCCGGCATTTGTCCGGCGCGGATGAACGGGGGCGTGAGTTTGTGATGGGTCTCTATCCGATGTTGCTGGACGAGCGCTGTTGGTTGCTGGCGGCGGACTTCGATGGCGAGCACTGGCGGGAGGACGCCGAGGCGGTGCGGGAGACGTGCCGGAGGATGGACCTTCCTGTGCTGTTAGAAAGGTCGCGTTCCGGCAATGGCGGCCATCTTTGGTGGTTTTTCGCCGAGGCGGTGCCGGCGGCGCTGGCACGCAAGCTGGGAGCCCATGTTCTAACTGAAACGATGGAGCGGCGCCCGGAAGTCGGTTTGCGCTCGTATGACCGGTTTTTCCCCAATCAGGACACGCTGCCACAAGGCGGCTTTGGCAATCTGATCGCACTGCCCCTGCAAAAGGCCGCGCGCGATGCCGGCAACAGCGTGTTTGTGGACGAGCGCTTCGACCCGTATGACGACCCGTGGGCAGTGCTGGCCGGCGTCGAGCGGATCGCCTTGCGGCGAGTCGAGGCAATCGTGGCGGCGGCAGAGGCCCGCGGGCGGATTGTGGGCGTGAAGCTGGCGACGCTGGACGAGGACGATCCCGAGCCGTGGACCGCGCCTCCGTCCCGCAAGCGCGAGGCCCTGCCGACAGGGGAAATGCCCGCAAAAATCGAATTGGTGTTAGGCGATCAACTCTACATTCCGAAAGCCGGCGTGGGTCCTTCGCTGCGCAACGCGCTGCTGCGGGTGGCGGCATTTCAAAACCCGGAGTTTTACCGGGCGCAGGCGATGCGCCTGTCCACCCGTGACAAGCCGCGCATCGTGGCTTGCGCCGAGGACCATCCCTTGCACCTCGCCCTGCCGCGCGGCTGCCTCGAGGAGGTGACGGGTTTGTTAGCCTCGCTGCGGATCGAGGTTGCGCTACGCGACGAGCGCTGCCAGGGGAGGGGACTGGCGCTGGAGTTTTGCGGCACCCTGCGCGACGAACAAGTGCAGGCCGGCGCCGCCATGCTGGCTCACGACACCGGCGTGCTGGCGGCGACCACCGCGTTTGGCAAAACCGTGCTGGCGGCTTGGCTGATCGCACGGCGCGGCGTCAACACGCTGGTTCTGGTGCACCGGCAACAATTGTTAGAACAATGGGTGGAGCGCCTGTCGCAATTCCTCGGCATCGCGCCCAAGGCCATCGGCCGCTGGGGCGGGGGACGCAAGAAACTCACCGGCAACATCGACGTGGCATTGATCCAAAGCGTGATCCGCAAGGATGTGGTCCAGGATCTGGTGGGTGACTACGGGCATCTGGTGGTTGACGAATGCCATCATCTATCTGCTAGAAGCTTCGAGCTGGTGGCGCGGCGGGCCAAGGCGCGATATGTCACAGGGCTCTCCGCCACGGTGACTCGCAAGGACGGGCATCATCCGATCATTTTCATGCAGTGCGGACCGGTGCGCCACAAGGTGGATGCGCGGCGGCAGGCGGCGGAGCGGCCGTTCAGCCATGAGGTATGGGTTAGATCGACCGGATTCCTGCCGGAGGGCGAGCCGGCCGGGGACAAGCGGGTCGAGTTTCAACGGCTGTGTGAGGCGGTGTTGCGGTCGGACATTCGCAACCGGATGATTTGCGACGAAGTGATTGCGGCGGTGCGGGCGGGCCGCTCGCCGGTTGTTCTAACCGAACGCACCGAGCACGTGCAGTTGCTGGTTGGGTTGCTTGGCGAGGCGGTGCCGCACGTCATCGCGCTACAGGGCGGGATGGGACGCAAGTCGTTGCTCGCGGCGCTGACACGGGTGCGGGAGATTGCTGCGGAGGAGGGGCGGGTGTTGATCGCCACCGGGCGCTTTCTTGGCGAGGGCTTTGACGATGCGCGGCTGGACACTTTGTTTCTAACCATGCCGGTGTCCTGGCACGGCACCATCGCGCAATACGTTGGCCGCTTGCATCGCCTGCACGATGGCAAGCGCAGCGTGCGGGTCTATGATTACGCGGATCTGGAGGTGCCTATGCTGGCACGGATGTTCAACAAACGCTGCGCCGGCTATGAGGCGGTGGGTTATACCATCCTGCTTCCTGCCAGCGCCTTGCCGGGCTGGCCGGCCGAGGTGCCGCTGCCGGTGGATGCGCGGTGGAAACAGGACTATGCGGCGAGCGTGCGAAGGTTGATCCGCGATGGCGTGGATTTGCCGTTGGCTCAACTGTTTGTGAATGCCACCATCTTGCCGGAGGAGGGGGCCGAGGGCGCGGCGCGGGCGAGAAGTGCGAGCGAGGCGTTTCTCTATCGGCGGCTAGAGTCGTTGCCGGAGTTGGCGGGACGGTTCCGTCTCAACGCGCATCTGCCGATCGCGTTTGATGATCGAGGCCGGATGGAGGTGGACTTTTGGTGTGCCGAGGCACGCCTGGTGATCGAGATTGATGGCGGCCAACATTTGGGCGATGCCGATGCCTGGCGGCGGGACCGGCGCAAGGACGCGGCGTTGCAGGCGAACGGCTGCTTTGTGCTGCGCTTCCTCGCGGCCGATCTGAGCAGAAACCTGGACACGGTGCTTGATACCATCCTGCGCTGCCTGACCTATCTGCGGCGCAGGTGAGCCAGCTCTGCCGCACAACTGGCGGCGAGACGCGGCCATCACGGCCTGCGGCGAGACGCGGCAGCTACACGTTGAACCTGAAGTCGATCACATCGCCGTCCTGGACGACGTATTCCTTGCCCTCGATGCGGGCTTTGCCGGCATGCCTTGCGGCGGCTTTGGTGCCGGTGGCGGCAAGGTCGTCGTAGTGGATGACCTCCGCGGCGATGAAACCGCGCTCGAAATCGGTGTGGACACAGCCGGCGGCGGCAGGCGCCTTGGTGCCGGCGGTGATGGTCCAGGCACGGGTTTCCTTCTCGCCGGTGGTGATGAACGTGCGCAAGCCGAGGAGATGATAGACCGCGCCGATCAGGCCGGCGACACCGGAATCCGTGACGCCCATGGCGGCGAGGAATTCGGCGGCTTCTTCCGACACCAGATCGCTGAGTTCCTCCTCGAGGCGGGCGGAAATGACCACCGCCTCCGAGCCGCTGTGCCCGGCGACATAGCGGCGGACCTTGGCCACCTGCGGGTGCGAATCCGGCGCGGCGAGCGCGGCGGCCAGCTCGTTTTCGGCCACGTTGCAGGCATATATCGCGCGCTTGGCCGAAAGCAGGAAAAAATCGCGGACCACGGTCCGGTCCTCGTCATTGAATGTTAGAGTGAGGGCAGGTTTCCCCTGGTCGAGGTGGGGCATGATGTGGTCGATCAATTCCACTTCGCGCCGCGCCTCCTTGTCGCCGCCCTTGGCCTTCTTGTCGCGGGAAACGCGGCGCTTGTCGAGGGCCGCCATGTCGGCGAGGATCAACTCGGAGTTGATGATTTCGATATCGCGGACCGGATCGACGGTGCCGAGTTCGTGAATGATGTCGTCATTTTCAAAGCAGCGGACGACTTGAATGATCGCGTCGGTTTCGCGGATGGTGGCGAGGAACTGGTTGCCGAGGCCGGCACCTTCGGAGGCGCCCTTGACCAGCCCGGCGATATCGACGAACTCGATGGCGGTGGGGACGAGGCGCTGCGAGCCGGTGATTTTCGCGACCACGGCGAGGCGCGGGTCCGGCACGCTCACAATCCCGAGATTCGGCTCGATGGTGCAAAACGGATAGTTGGCAGCCTCCGCCTTGTGGCTGCGAGTGACGGCGTTGAAGAGGGTCGATTTTCCGACGTTGGGCAGTCCGACGATTCCGGCCGTGAGCATGGTGGCGGGAGGGGGGGCGGTTATGGAGGAGACGGGGAAACCGCGAGCGCCTCACGCGGTTCCTGTTAGAGAGGAGTCGCCGGCGTGGGTTGGCGGTCCCGGGTCGGCCGCGGGGGTGGCTTCTTGCGGGGGGACGGTTTCCAAGAGTTTTTTCACCACCGTGGCGGGCGCGTGATTGGCGGAGATGGCGATGCTGATCCAGCGGAACTCGTCGCTGCCATCCAGCACGACCTTGAGCATCATCGTGATCGGCACTGCCAGCAGCATGCCCAGCGGGCCCCACACCCAACCCCAGAACATCACGGATACCAACACCACCAGGGTGGAAATGCCGAAACGCCGTCCCACTAACAAGGGCTCCACGACATTTCCCAGGAAATTGTTAATCAGGAGGTATCCGCCGGCCACCACCATGGCGTTGGGCACGCCGAACAGGATCAGCGCCATGAGCGCCGGGGGAATCCCCGCGATGATCGACCCGATCACCGGAATGTAGTGCAGCGCATAGGCGAGAATCCCCCACAGGATGAAGAAATCCAAGCCGGCGGCCCAGCACAGCAAGCCGGCGAGGAATCCGGTGGCCAGGCTGATCACGGTCTTGATGGCCAGATAGCGCTGGATGTCCTTGGTGGCGCTGAGCATGCGGGCAATGTTAGGCCCGCGCGCCTGGCTGATGGCCTCCAGTCGCTGCCCGAACATTTGCGCCTCCAACAGCATGAAGATCGTTAGAATCAGCACCACCAGGAAGGTGCCGAAAAAGCCGACCAAGCGTCCCAGCAGGCCGGTTCCGAGGTCCCAGACTTTTTCGAAGCGGATGTTTTGCAGGTTGTCCAGATTGGTGGTCACCGCCGTGTGGATTTTCTCCTCGGCATCCTGCACGCCCCACGAATCCAGGGTTTTGGCCAGCGACACGGAGGTGGTTTGCACCCGTGAGGAAAGCTCCCGGGAATACTTCGTGTTCCACTTCACCTGCAACTCGTCCACCATCGTGGCTGCCAACAGGATGACTCCCACGATAAAGGCGAAATCCACTAACACGGTCGACAGCACCGCGATCACCCGCGGCACTTTGCGGGAGGCCAGCCAGTTGGTGATTGGGAGGCTCACGGTGGCCACGAAAAACGCCAGCAGCAGTGGCAGGAAAAACCCCTGGGCCTCCTTGAGCCCGGCCACCAGCAGCACCAATGCCGCAAGCAACAGGATCATTCGCCCGGCGTTCGGGCCACTCAATCTCGTTCTGATTTCCATTCGGGGCACAGTAAACAACGGTTGGCGGGTTATGGCAACAACGGTTTTAGGCCGATCCACTGAATGCCCCAATAGATGATCCAGGGCAGGGTCAGCAAGCTGCCGAGCGTGGTGGCCACCACCACTTGCACCGCGATGGCCGGTCGACCGCCGTAGAGCCGTGCCAACATGATCGGTGTCATCGCCGCGGGCATCGCTGCTTGCACCACGAGCACCTGGCGCAGTTCGTCCACCAGCGGCAGGTATTTGGCGGCCGCCAGAATCAGCGCCGGAGCCAGCATGAGCCGCACCAGCACCGAGCCCACAATGATCCTCACCGAGGGCTTCTCAGCTTCCGTGAGGCCGACCATGGTCGCCCCAGTGATCAGGATCGCCACCGGAAACGCCCCGACGCCGAGCAGGTTGATCACTTTGCGAAGAGGGAAGAAGACGAGTTGGTCCCAATGGAGGCCCGAGGGTGAGCCGAGAGGCGAAATCGCGGCAGATGATGGATCCCCCGCGACACCGAAGTGCCGGTCCAAGCCGAGGAAAACGGCGATCATCGGGCCGTTGAGCAGCTTGCGCCAAGGCACTCCGCGTGCGCCGCTCATGATCATCACGCCCACCGACCACATCGCCGCCTCCACCCCGATGTTGTGGACAAAGAGCATGGCGCAGGCACTGCTGCCCCAGAGGATTTCCAGAACCGGAATGGCGGTGAAGCCGTAATTCTGGCAGCCGGCGGCAACCGTGAAGGTGCGCCTGCCCGTGCCGACTTCCAAGCCCAGCACGCGTGCCATCCCCCAAGCAATCAGCAGTCCGCTGAGGAGCAGGCCGAATCCCAGCCCGATGCCCCAGACAACCACCGCGCCACTGCGCAACACCTCGGCACCGAGGATTTTGTCGAGCATGAAACAGGGCAGCATCACCGCGTAAACCACCTGCATCACCCCGGCATCATGCTCGTGGCGCAACACCCCGGTTTTGCGCAGCAGCGCCCCCGCCACGATGAGCAGATAGACCGGCAGTACCGCGTTGATGACCGCGCCAGGGGAAATCACGGCCATAGCGTCCGGTCGGTCCCGCTGCGCGGCAAGCACATACTGATCACTTCGGAATCACCAGGGTCTTGCCATCCCGGATCATGGTGCCGGAGATCCCGTTGGCTTTCTTGATCGAGGAAACCGAGGTGCCATATTTCGTCGCGAGGCTGGAAAGCGAGTCTCCCGGCTTCACCGTGTGGCGGACGGTCCCGCTCTTGGCCTTGGACTTGCCCTTGGACGCGGTGGATCGGGTCTTCGACGAGGGCTTGTCCTCGTCCGTGTCCGCCTTGGGCCGCGTGGATTTCCTGGCCACCGTCCGGTCCTTGTCGGACTTGGAGCGGGAGGATTTCCTGGCCACCGTCCGGTGGTCCGTGCTGGATTTGGACCGTGACGAGTTTTTGGCCACCGTTTGCTCGGCCTCACCCCGGGTCCTGGAGCCGGAATTGGCCACCACCCGCGCGGAACCCGTCGCGGAATGGCTCGCCAGCGCCGGCGGTCTCGCCGTGGTGGTGCTTCCGGGGGCCAGCGGCACCGAATTGTCCGGCGGTTGCTCGTTTTTCGCAATCGTCGGCACTTCGCCCTCTTTCGGCGTGTAGGGCCGCCATTTGGACGGATCGTCCGCCCATGCCTCAACGTAATTCCCGTTCTTGTCGAACGGACCGACGTTTGATGCCTGCTTGCCTGTGTTCTTGCACCCGTTGAGGGCAAGAAAGGCGGCCAACAGGCTCAACGCTTGGAGAATGGGCTTCATGGCCGAATTATACGCACAGCCGCCGGTTTTGCAACGTATTGTTAAGGAGCGCGAAACTTTTTGCCGTGCCAATTTGCATTTCGCCCTTGCATGCTGGCGCGATCTTGTCTTGCAGATCGGTCCCCGGGTCCTTGGGAGTGGCATCCAACGCCGCACCATCGCCGGTGCCCAAGAGGATGAAACCGAAATACTGCATAACGCCACCCATGCACCCAACACCCGCACAGGGGACCGTGCGGACTAGAGTCCTCCGACTAACTTGGCTGTTACAGGCGGCGGTCAGGATGCCCGCGCCACGTGGCCCGGGCATCCTGCCCGGAGCCTCCAAACAAAAGTTTCTTCCAATTCCACACCCAGCGCAGCGCGGGTTCTGGTGCTTGAAAGGCCAAAAATATTGTTGTTAGGTCAAATTCTTCGTCTTGCGTCGTGAAGTCTTGTGTCTTGTGTCTTGTGTCTTGTGTCTGAGGCGAAGCCTCGCTAGGAATCTGTGAGTCGCTTTGCATCCTTGGCCCGCCGCGTGTTTTGCAGCTTCGGATGGTTGGCGAGCGCTTGCAACACCTCCGCGGCCAGCGCGTCCTCGTGCAGTTCGTTGGCAATCTCATAGGCCTGCCAATACGCTTCCGCGCAAACGTCAGGCTGGCTTTGATAGGTAAGAAAGATGCGTTGATGGATGGAGTATGCCATCTTGAGAAGGTCCGTTGCCGCGTCGCCGGGCGGGTTCTTGGCTGATTCGGCGCGGTAGCTTTGGGCCAGCATCAAATAGGCCTTGCCGGCCCACTCGCCGCGGAATGTCTTGTCAACGATCAGGTCCTTCGCCAGTTTCCTGGCATCATCGTATTTGCCGAGATCGATGAGCGCCTGCAACTTGCCGAGGGTGTTTTCACGGAAGCGGGAATTGCCCTTGTTGTTGCCCTTGTTGTTAGCCAGGTTGTTGTCAAATATCCTGAGTGCCGCATCCGGATCCTTGCGGGCCAGCGCCACCTTGCCCAGCCCGAGCGGTCCCGCATCGGAGAAGAGCCCGTCTCTATAACGGTCGGCAAGCCGTTTGTACATGGCTTCGGCCCTGTCGGGATTGCCGTCATTGAGAAGGATGTCGCCGCACACCGAAAGCAGGGTCGGACTGAGCACCGAAGGGTCGCCGGAATACTTTTCGACGATTCCTTTCAGCAGGAGATCCGAGCGTTCGGTGCGACTTGTCTTGTATAACAACTGGCTGAGCCGTGCGCGGGCATAGGCGATACGGGCGGAGGCGGTTGGGCTGGGTTCCTTGCCGGCTGCTTTGGTCAGTGTCTCCAGCAATTGCTTGTCGAGTTGCGCGGCGACGGCATCGATCTCCTCCTTCGAGGGTCTTATGCGCGGGACGAGCGCCTTGACGATATCGTCGAGGAGGGATTCAACGTGTTCGATGGCGGGATTGCCTATGCTCTTCCGGAGCGAGTCGGCCAGGATCTCCGCGCCTTCCTCGCCCTTGCCGAGACGGATCTTCATCTTCGCCACCTGCCCGGCGGCAAGTACCGCCAATTGTTTGTTAGAGTGTTCCTTCAGAAATTCCCCGTGCAACTCGGCGATGCCGTTCCAGTCTTTCCTGCCTTGCAGAATCACAGTGGCGGAGTCGAGCGCGTATTGGATGACGTCGTCGGGGCTCTTGGTCCGGACAGCTCTCTTGTACGCTGCGAGCGCTTTGTCGTCGTCGTGCTTCTTCTTATAGGTATCCGCCAGCAGGCACAGCATGGAGCCGTTGGACACGTCATCCGGATGCGCCTTCAGGAATGACTCCAGATCCTCGATGATCTTTTCGGGTTTGACCCGCGCATCGTTGGTATCGACAAAGGAGAGGCGGTAACGCATGTCTCCGGCAAAAGGACCCTTAGGGAACTTGGCGAGGAACTCTTTGCAGGCGGCGAGCGTCTTCTTGTAATCGTTGTTTAGAAAGCAGGTCATCGCCAAGTGATAGAGTGTCGCTTCATAAAGCCGGCTCTTCGGGAAGTCCTTGAGCACCTTTTCAAACAACGGGGCGGACAGCGCAAAGTCGGCGTCGATGAAATGCGCGAGTCCCTGATAGAAGATGAAGCGGTCCATGTTCTTGGACTTCGGAAAGCGCGTTTCAAGATCCGCGTAATACGGGGCGACATCCGACCACTTGCCTTCCTGCACCAACAATTCACCGGCGAGGGTGGCGACGGCTTCAGCATCCTCACAATCCGGATAGTTAGCCAGATAGCTTTTGCAGAGGGCGAGCAGGCCGGTACTCTTCTTGAGCGTGTCCAGGATGCAGATCTCGGCATAGGCGGCAGTCTTGTTTTCCTTGAAGGTGGGATACTTGATGCGCAGGGTGCTGAAGCATGTTAGAGCCTCCTGCCAGCGCTTGAGATGATATAAACAACGGCCCGTGCGCATCAGAATGGCGGCGTCGAAGTCCTCTTTCTTCTGAAATACAGCCAGCGCTCTCTCATTGTCATCGATGTAGGCC
>Ga0073936_10002468_pt1 | contig 27543 bp, 18 predicted proteins | sample AliMusrvi5mmetaG_FD_87041 | JGI IMG/M metagenome (GOLD analysis project Ga0073936, IMG submission 87041) | Freshwater lake bacterial and archeal communities from Alinen Mustajarvi, Finland, to study Microbial Dark Matter (Phase II) - Alinen... | ecosystem: Environmental > Aquatic > Freshwater >...
AAGCCGCAAAGGCGCAAAGGTCCGGAACAGAAAAATCCGGGCAATACCCCCTGTTTTTCCAAGATTTGTGAATTTTGGCGATGCATTCCTCTCTTCTTTGCGCCTTTGCGGCTTTGCGTGAGAGTTTTTCCGTAAGGCAGTTCAGCAATGCGTCTCGATTATTTTAGATGCGTGGCCCTGCATCGAAGTGTGAAACAACCGAAATTTGTTTTGACAGGGCCAACCTCCTCCGGTAAGCACAAGGGTATCTGGAAAAGCCGCATCTGGTTCCTCTGGGCAAAACGGTGGATTTTTTATCCACCGGCGTCTTGGGGTCGCCGGAAACGGCATTTTCCGCCCCTGTTTCCCTCCATCCCCGAAAAATTCCGTAATACTAATATGAAGCGTCTCATTCTTGCTCTCCTCTCCGTTCTGGCCATCGCCACGCCTGCCTTCGCCATCGTGGGCGGTCCTTGGGACGGCAACGTCCCCGGCAACCCCAATAAAGTGAACCCCGCAAACATCAATGGAACCTACCAGGGGACCATCCGGGGGACAAACCTTGTCGGGATTACCCGGTTTGGAACCTCCGCAGCTGGCACCCCGGCGGCTTCGGGCACAGCTGCCACCACTGGAACAGCTTCCTCGGCAACCATCGGGGGTTACGCAGTGGCCTTCGTGGAAGGGACCATCGCACTGGCCCAGATTGACGTGACGACGGATTTGGGAGCGCGGCAGATTTCCGGGATCATCGAGGGCGGCAGCACGCAAGGGTATGTCATGACGCTCAGCAGACCGGCCACCACCACAACGGCAATCGCTTACTGGGACATCACCCAATCGGCCTATTTCACGGGATTCTTCACCGCAAACCTCTCCAGCTCTTGGTCGAATAACAGCTACAAAGGAAATGGCTGGCTGCTGATGAAGAAGGTGGACATTACCGGCTTCATTAAGGATCTCTCCACGTATCCCACCACAGCGGAGCCGAAAATCGTGACCGTTCCGGTGCCCATCAAGTTGTCGGGCGTGAAAACCACCGACACGTCCTACTCTTACTCGGGCACTTTCCCCGCCCGCATTGAACCGGTGGTTGGCACTGCCTACTAACCGCCAGCAAGATTAGTGAAATTGCCTTTTGCCTTCCACTCCAGGGAGGAATCCCGTGGGCGGGCTGCATTCACGCTGCTTGAGTTGGTGGTGACCATTGCCATCATCGGCATTCTGGCCACCCTGCTGCTCCCACAAGTCGGGTCGCTCCGTGAACGGGCGGACAAGGTGGTCTGCATGGGACACCTCCGTTCCCTTCATGTCTCGCTCGGTTGCTACCTCAACGACAACGAACAGTGGCCCCAGTGCCCGGACACGCTGGAAGGCGCAGCGGCGGAACAATTCTGGTTTGACGCCCTGGCGGACTACGGCGCCCCTCAAGGCGTCTGGCTCTGTCCCACGTTGCTGCGGCGCATGGGAAGCGAATTCACCGCGCCCGCTTCGGACGTGCCGAAGATGCACTACACACCCACTCCGTTCGATGACAATCCGGCGACGCCCCGGAAATGGGCGGGCATGCCGTGGCTGATCGAAATCTCCGATGTGCATCACGGGGGCTCCCTGATCATCCGCGCGGACGGGAGCATCCAAAGTGTTGATGAGGCTTGGGCGGCCGCCAATAGCGGTTCTTAGAATCCACGCCGAAAATTCATAGGAAACCCGGAAAGGCATTGAAGAAGGAAGCCGGGAAGAGGGGGGAATCCGCAGAGCGCCTCGTTGCGTGGCAGCTTACCTCCTACCGCTCCGCGCGCGGACCGGCCAGTGAAGGATCAAACGCCTCGAAGCCGATCTTTGCGGCGGGCGAATCCGGCGCGAGATGGAAGTCGCCATGCGCGGGATCGGCGAAATGCGGATCGGCGGCGATGGAGTGGGCGTCGAGGCCCATCGTCCGCCAATGCGCCAGCGGGAGCGATTTGCCCTGCTCCTTGGTGGCGATGATTTCGCCCTGGGTGTTCCAGAGGAGATTCCTGTCGGAGGCAAAGGCGGGCTTGTTCGCATCGGCGGCGTAGCCCCCCACATAGAGAGGGGTGCCATCGGCAAAAAGGATGTTGCCGGTCATGGTGAACTGGCCGGTGACGGGATCGGGACGGGAGTGTGAGGCAAGGCCGGTGCCGCCGAAGGCGAAGATATTGTTGGTGAAAATGTTACCTTTGCCATAGTGCTGGTGGACTGACGTGTCCTGGGTCCGGTAGACGAGGTTGTCCCGGATGAGAATGGAGCTGGAGCCCTCGTCCGTGTAGATGCCCCAGCCGCCATATTTGTGGCGCGTGACATCATGGATGACGTTGCCGCGGATGATGGTGACGGGTTGGTCGCCGAGCGTGTAAATGCCGCCCATGTCGCTCTGCATGCCTCGCCCAATATCGTGGATGAGGTTGTACTCGATGATGTTGCCGAATGCGGCGCTCTCGCGGTAGCCCCATGTCCAACCGGCGGAGATGGCGGTGTAGTTGGTGTCGAAAATGTGATTGTGCGAAATCGTGTTTCCCGAGGACTGCCCGATCCAGATGCCGACCGCGCCGGGATAGATGATCCCAATGTCGTGAATGACGCTGTCGGTAATGCTGTTGCCGGATGTGATCTCCTCCAGGGCGTGCCGGATGTTTGGCTCGCCGATTTGTACCGCGCCGGCGCCGAGGCTGGAGAACTCGCAGCGCACTACGCGGTTGTCCTTGCACCCCTTGCCGAATGCGATGCCATAGCCGCCAACATCGCGGATGGCGCATTTCTCAAATACACAGCTCGCTGCGCCTGCAAGCGAAATGGCGGCGCGCGTATTGGAGGCCGCCTGTAAGTCGAGGTTCGCACCGCCGGGGAGCGACCAGTCGGCTGCTTGAAATTCGAGGCCGGTGAAGCGGATGTTGCGAACGAAGCGATGCGTGGCGAAATCGCCATCGATGCGGACCAGTTCCGTCAGGCGCGGCGCGACGATATCGACGCTCCGCGGGTCCTCGCCCGGGAGCGGCAAATAGGAGACGACGCGCGCAGTGCGGTCGAGGTGCCACTGGCCGGGGGCGGTGAGAGAATCCGGCGCGTTCTCGATCCAAAATCGCGCATTTTCCTCGTGAATGCCCCCCGGCTGATTGCATGCGAGCGTGACTTCCGTGAGCGCACTGCCGTCGCTCGCGGGAGGCAGTTTTGTGAGAGCACGAATTTCCGAGCGCGTGTCCATCCACGCCTGGAGGATGACCATCTCGACGTCGCCGCGTGCGATCCACTCGCTCTTGAACTCGTCGGCGCGCACCTTGACCTTTGTGAGCGCACCGGCCGGGATGTCGCCCACGGCGTTGAAGTAGCCGGTCGCCGGCAGCCTCACCCTCTGCCGCCACGCACCGCCGACGAACAGCTCCCTGAAATTCCACGGCGCGCCGGCATTGTCTGCCACCGGCGCCGTCCATACACCGCCGGGCCCCTTGGTCCACGAACCGATCCGGCTGCCGCCGGTGAGAATAACGCGCTCACCGGGATAGGCGGCGTAGGTGATGGAATGCCGGTCAGACCCCGAGTCGCCGCTGCCGAATTCCAACGGCCGCGGCAGCTCGTATGTGCCGCCGAAGAGCAACACTGTTACGTTGTGATCCAACCCGGCAGCGACGAGCGTGCGTACGGCGTCACGGGCGCGTTCGATGGAGGCGAAGGGCTTTTCCCCGGTGCCCGGATTCGCGTCATTGCCGCCCGGCGCGACGTAGAAATCGGCTGCGGGAAGCGTCACCCCGGCGTGCGCGTTTGCAAGCGGGAGGAAAGCGCACAGGCAGGCAACGATGAGTTTCATTAAACAACTTGGTGATTGCGACAGAAGGAATCGAAACTGCTCCAGGCGTTCAGCGACTACATGCGCCACGGTTCGCTCGACGGTTTTAATGGGGCAATCCAATACGGCATTGTGCGGGTATGCAGATTTGATGTTCATTGGGATGATTGATTGGGATTTCCCATTGGGTTTCTTGCCCACGGCCTGCGCGGGCGCTTTTTTGTGATTCTCTCTCCCTTGCTCCATTATTCAAGATTTTCCAGCTTTCGGGCGCTGGGCGAATACAAGTGCACCTTCGGTCTGTGCTGGTCGCCCACCTTGTGCACCAGGTAATACTGCGGCATGTCGGGCCGGAACGGGCTCGTCTTCAGGTTGTCTTGAATGCGCCCGGCCAACTGCCCCCCCCGGCGCGGAGTTTCTCAGCGGCACGGGCGGCTCCGCCGGAACGGTTTTCGTCTGATGGTCGCAGACCGCCGCCACAGGGCGCGCTTCTGCTTAACGCAGCACTTGCATCCGCATGAAGCGTCGCGTGTGGTTGGGGTCGCTTGTGAGGTAGAGGTCGCGCACCTCGACGGTTCGCGTGGCCCCCGTGCCGGTCTCGATGACCACGACGCCATCGATCAAGGCGGACATCGCCGCGCCATTGACGCTACTGGCGAGGTCGGTCCAAGTGCCGGTGAGGGAGTCGCTGGCTCGAACGGTCATGGTAATGTCGGTGTTGGCCAGCGTCCGGGTGAAGGTGAGTGAGAGCTTTCCAGAAGTCGTGCCCGATCGCGGCAGTATGGATTGCGACGCAACCGTCGGATCGCCCCCGAGGGCGTATTTGAGAAGGTTGTTTATGCCGTCGCCGGAGGGGTTGGCGGTCAGGGCGCGGTTCGCGACGGAGAGACTGCTGAAGCCATTGATCCAGCTCGCAAACGACGGGCCGGTGGAGACGTTGAGCAGGCCGGTGCCGGTGATGAGTGCGGTGGTGTGGGTGGCTGCCGAGCCGATGGCCCCCCAGGTGCCGGAAGGCTGGCAGACGCCGTCGATAAAAAGGGCGTCGATGGTGTCCGTGCCACTGAAGTTGAGATTCAGCACTGCCCCGGTGGCAAGAAAGACATCGGCAGCGTCAGCGAGGCTCGGGGTCGCGAGGCTGAGCGTGCCGGAGTTGACCGTCGTCGAGCCGCTATAGCTGTTCGAGCCGGTGAGGATCAGTGTGCCATTGCCAACCTTGGTCAGGCCGCCGACCCCGCCAATGGATGCGGCGATCGTGCCGGTGTTCGCCTGCGTATCCACAACCCCGCCGCTGGCGGTGAGCGTGACCAGTCGGGAGGCATTGATCGTGACACCCGCGCCGAGTTGGAGCGTGCCGCCGTTGAATGTCAGCGCACCCGCAGTGGTACCGAGATTGGTGTCGGCACTGATGTTCAGAATGCCGCCAGTGATGGTGGTGCCGCCACTGTAGCTGTTAGTGCCGGCGAGCACCTGCGTGCCAGCGCCGCTCTTCACCAGGCTGATCGCGTTGGCGGTGCCGCTATCGCTGATCGCCCCGCTGTAGGTGGTGCTGCCAGCCGGGGGATTGATCGTCAATGTCACCGGTATCGTCGTGGCGCTGTTAGTTATGGCGGTGGTGCCACTATCGGCGAGCGAGGCGACGGTCTGGCTCACACCACCAAGATCCAAGGTTGCTCCGCTGGCAAGCGAGATGGCAGTGGTCGCGGGCAGGATATTGGCACTGACCACCGGATGATCCGCGCTGATGGCGTTGAACCATTGCTGGGCCATCCAAGCATAACCGTTGTCGTTGGGGTGAAGTCCATCGGCCAGACTGTTCGCCGGGAAGTTCGTGTTCAGGTCCACGATGGAAATGTTGTCGCCAGCCGCCTGCTTGGCTTGGACCAAGGTGACGAGATTCGTATTGAAGGTGGTGACATACGCGTTGCATGGTGTGAGCTTGCCAACATAAAGCCGCACCGTGGGACTCTGCTGATAGATGGTGTCAATTATTTTCCCATATTCGATCATAACAGCGGGTATCATGCTGATATCAGTTCCATCAGTAAAGCTGCGGTCATTGATGCCGATCAAAAGCAAGATGATCTGCGGATTCGCGCTCATCCAGCCCGAGCCGCCCTGAGCGGTGGGGGTGAATCCGTTCAAGATATAAGCGGTATTCTGGCCGCTTAGTGCGTCGAGAGTTTGCACGGCTGAGTAACCGGCGGATTGCAACTGGCTGAAAAGCTGGTCGCGATAGCCGTTGTGCGTTCCTTTGTATCCAACGGTGATGGAGTCGCCGGAGCAAATGATCTTGCCGAGGGCTGCGCCGTTGCTGGCTAGGCGGAGCGTGCCTTGGGTGATGGTGGTGGTGCCGCCGTAATTGTTGAGGCCGGAGAGAATTATTGTCCCGGTGCCGGTCTTGGTGAGGCTCCCCGGGCCGCCGATGGCACCGCTGACCGTCAGCGTGCCGGCATCGCTCTGGATGGTGCCCGCGCCATTGAGGGTGATGGCCCGGTTGCTGCCCAAATCATAGCTGTTGGCGGTGGATTCCAACGTGCCGCCGTTGTTGAATGAAATCGTGTTAGTCGCCTTGGTGGAATCACCAAGATTGTTAGCCGCCGAGATTTTAACGATGCCGCCGTTGATTGCCGTCGGGCCGGTGTAGCTGTTAGAACCGGAGATGGTCAGCGTGTTGGTGCCGTTCTTGACCACGGCCAGGGTGCCGCCGCCGGTGCCGTCTTTGATCGTGCCTGCATACGTGGAGGCGGCGTTGAGCGAGTTGCCCACTGTCATGGTGCCGGAGGTGACGCTGGCGTTCTGCACCACCGTCCCCGTCCCGCTGCCATTGAGGCTGGCAACGGTGACACTGTTGCCGTTAAGGGTCAGGGTGCCCGAGGTGGCGGCACCGAAGGTGAGCGCGTTTTCCAAGCCGGCCGTCTGGTTGAACGGCGTCGCGCTGCCCAATTGCAGTTCGCCCGCGCTGATCGTGACGGTGCCGGTGAAGCTGTTAGTGCCGCCGAGGGTCAGCGTGTTAGAGCCGAGTTTGGTCAGGCTGATACCGCCGCTGAAGTTGGACCCGGTAGGATTAAGGGTGATGCTGGTGTTGGTGGTGTCGATAACCAACGTGCCCGTGGTCTTGGTGGTGTTGCCAAGGAGGGTATTGATCTGCGCGGCGGACCAGCCGTTGGTCGATCCATCGCCAGTCGGCGCGATGATCGTGCCGCCATTACAGATCACCTTGCCTGCGGAATTGTAGCCGGGCAGTGAGGTTGCAAGGTTGGCCTGCAAGGTGCCTGCCGTAACTGTGGTCGTGCCGGAGTAGGTGTTGGTTCCGGAGAGGATGAGCTTGCTGGTGGTGGCTGTGTCCTTGGTCAGCGAGCCGGTGCCCGTGATGTTTCCGCTCAGGGTCTGATTGGTCGAACTGCTGTAGAGGAAGGTGCCATCGTTGGAGATGTTACCCGTGTAACTACCGGAATTAAGCGATCCCGCAGTGCCGATCTGCAAGGTGCCCAGCGTGATCGTTGTCGGTCCGTTGTAGGTTTTCGCGCCGGAGAGGATGAACTTGGAGGTGGCGCTGTTCTGGATCAGGCCGGTGACGTTCGCGCCGATGGTTCCGCTGATGGTCGTGGTGCCACTGCCGCTGCCGGAGTTGGTGATAGTGCCCGAGTTGTTAATGCTGGGTGACGTGACCGTGAATCCGCCATTGCTGCCGTTGAAGGTCAGGTTGCCGGTGGTGGTGCTGGTGATGTTGCCGCCGATGACTAAAGCCGGATTGAGATAGCCGGCCCAGCCGGAGTTGTTATTTTGAATGGTTAGGCCGCCAGTGCCGATCTCAATATCGCCGTTGATGGCAGGACCTTTACCGGCATTGTCGGCAATGGTGGCTGGCAAACCAGTGGATCTTTGGGTGATCTTGCCGCCGAGAGTTAGAACATACCCGCCGACATCGTTTAAAATCAGGTTATTGTTCAGGTCGATGGCACCGTTGACCGCATACCCGGAGGCGTTATTAGCATAAATGGTCCGATTACCACTACCGGCAGCCACGGTGATAGGGTTGTTATAGGTGCCTCCCAAATTGAGCCATAAGGTGGCATCAGCACTGCCGCTGGAGTCGCCCAGCGTGACCGCGCCTTTCCCGGCACCCAGCGTCGCGTCGCTCCCCAACGCGTTGACGTTACCGGCCTGGACCGTGCCCGATTTGATGATCAGCCCACCGGTGTAGGTATTCGCGCCGCTGAGGGTCCAGGTGCCGGTGGTGTTCACGATCACCGCCCCCGCCCCTGCCACGCCGCTTGTTCCGCCGTTGATGATGCTATTGATCGTGCCGCCCACACCTTGCAAATTGAGGTTATAGCCGGTCGAGGCTCCGACGATTGTGGCGGTGGTCGCGAGGGTGACGCCGCCCCCGGTGCCGCCGATGGCGACGCCCGAGTTGCCCAGCGTGATCGGCCCGGCGTAGGTGCCGGCGGTCGAGGCAATCAACGCGCCGCCGCCGCTGATGCCCGTGCCGTTGAGCGTCAGGGCGTTGGTGTTGGTCATGGTTTTGCCATTCAAATCCAGCGCCGCGCCAGCGGCGACGCTGACCGTGCCGGTGCTGGCACCCAAGGCGGTCGCGCTGCCAACCTTCACCGTGCCCGCGCTGATCGTGGTGCCGCCGCTGTAGGTGTTAGAACCGGAGAGGGTCCAGGTGCCCGCACCGTCTTTCACCACGGCCAAGTTGCCGCCCACGGAGCCGTTACCAATGATGCCCGTGATCGCATTCGCGCCGGTGTTGGTGCCGTTGAGTGTAAGCGTCGTCACATTCAATCCTGAAGAAACGCCGGTGACCGCGCCGATGCTCAGCAGGCTGGTGGCCGACGAGGCACCCGCCGTGAAAGTGGCCGCGCCGCCGTCGCCTTCAATCACGATGGCCGAGCTGATCGTGTCGGTATGATTGCCATTTGCCGCCAGCGTCTGGATGACCCCGCCGTTGTTCAAATGTAGGATGCCGGTTTGCAGTGTGTATTTAAACGCGGAAGTATTGCCGAAAGATAAGCCGCCGATGAAACGATTGGCATCCACCGTGACAAGGCGATCCGCCGTGAGGGTGTTGCTAAACGTGGCGACATCCGGGTTGTTGGTGGTGGTGGAGCCGGGGGCTGTCCCGCTAAGCCAGGGGATGGTGCTGCTGGTGATAACACTCCAGGTGCCTGCGGCGTTCACGTTCCAAGAGCCATCCGCCGCCTGCGAGGATTGGCCTGTGAAAAACAAGGCTGCGGCGGCGAGGACGAGGATTACTATTCTATTTTTCATCATGGGGAGCCCATTAAATCGGGATGAGATCATTCTCTCTCCTTTGCTCCCTTGTTCAAGATTTTTCCAGCTTTCGGGCTCTGGTTTCGAAAGCGCGTCCATCAAAAGGGCGGGCGCAAATTCCGGGTGGAAAGTTGATTTCGCCGTTTTAGGCACACGCGGTTTAAGCCGCATGCGCGCAGAAATTCTGCACGGGCTGCAAGTTGTTGATTGAGAGTCACTTCCCCGAATGGGGAAGTGGTTGCGGGGGCGGGATTTGAACCCGCGGCCTTCAGGTTATGAGTGGAGCTAATAGTTGAGCTTGCTTGCCTCAATTTGGGTTTCTTTTCTTGTGTATTCCAACCGGAATTTTTCCCGGTTGGCAAATTTTTGCACTCGCGAGCAAATTGGTTGTCATGCCCTGTCATGCGCGTTTGCAACGGATTTTCAGGGGCTGCAAATGAGAAAATGGCGGGCAAATAGGGGAAAGGAGCAATCGGGTTGACACAATACCGGAATGCATGAGCAATCCTACGCAATCCAATCTGTTGGCGGAACGACTCTGGACAACTCTTGATGTCCGGGAATTCCTCCAGTGCAGCAGCCGTAATGTGGCCAATCTCCGAAATGTCGGCCTGCCGTTTGTGAAGATCGGCCAGCTTGTGCGCTTCGATCCCGAAGCCGTAAAATCCTGGCTGCGCAGTCAGGCGCATTGAAGAACAGGCTGTTTGGAGTGGATTCATGCTGATTACGAAATCCTTGCCCAAAAACGGCTTCCAGTCCATCCAAAGAGAAGGTGCAAAACCATGATGATCGTTGCGCAACGATAGACATAAAGTAAAGTAGTGGTGCGGTTATGGACAAGAAGCTAGAAGCTCGTCGAGCTTGGTAGCTTTGAGGAATTGGGCGGCAGGTTTGTTGTGCTTTGCCAGTTCCTCGAAGTGGGCCTCTCCGCATTTGATCTTGGCGCTCTCCTTGTCACGGAGGTCGTCAGTGAAGAGGCTGCTCTTGGTTTCGACCACAAAGTATAGGCGCTCGATGCCGTCTTTATCCACGAGTACGGCCCAATCAGGGTTGTATGGGCCAAGAGGCGTAGGAACGCGAAACCAACCGGGCAGCTTTGCGTAAACCTTGATGGCTTCATTTTTTTCCAATTGCTCGGCAAAGGTGCGCTCGGTATCGGACTGGTAGATCACCTGCTCGTAGACTGCCTTGTTGGCATCAATCATGGACTTGAGATAGCCGGTCAGTTCCTCGGTCTCGAACAGTTGTTGAGCGTAGTAAACCTCTGCTCCAATCCGCTGGTATTTGATCCCGTCCACAAGGGCGAGGCGTTTGGAGCGGTTGATGATCTCAGCGGCGAGTTCGATGAATTGCTGCGGGTTGCGTTTGAAATCATCAAGCCGATCGCTTCCCATGATGATGCGGTGGATACTGCGACGGGTAAGCTGGGTCTTGTCCTGAAGGTCCGTGAGAATATCGGGCAGTTCAATATCGCCTTCGTCGAGGGTCACGGGCGCGGAAGTTGCCGTCTCTGTTGCATCCACGCCAGAGCGTCCGATGGAAAGGTCCGCTTTTCGCCATTGCAGGCGCGTCTTTGCGATAGGCGGCGCGTCCTTGAGTGCCTGGATGCAGGTCGCCAGCAGGGACTCGTTGTCGAACTGTACGCGGTAGGTCGTCTTGTGCTTGATACGTTCCCAGAGAGCCTTGAACTCCGCGCCGTGGAGCACAGCCTGGCGGGTCTTCACCTGTTTGCGGTCATCGGCGTTTTTGATTTCCAAGCGACCAGCCAACTTGCGCAGAATCTCCTTTACCTGCGGCAGTTGCGCGGCGAATGGTTCCGGCAGCGACAGGGTGCCGTCTTTGAGCTTTTGGCGCAGCGTTTCCTGCACCTTGCCTTTGGCATCCACAAGGCCAGCGGAACGCAAAACCTCCCAGAGGGCTTTTGACTGGTCAAACCCCAGCGGGGCGGGCTGGCCATCGGCTCCATTGACGCTGACCCCAGCGAATGCCCAGTGCTGCACTTTGCCAAATTCAATACCGGTTTCCTGCTCAATCTCCTTCTGCAAGTTTTCAGCGAACTGCTCGAAACTCTCCATCGCAATCACAGTGAGAGTGTTCACCTCGAAACCGCGCAGGCGTTCGCCATTCTGGTTCACGCAGAGGCGCAGCCCTCGCCCGATGGTCTGGCGGCGCTGTTGTTCCGAAGACATCTCCCGAAGGGCGCAGATTTGAAAGACATTCGGGTTGTCCCAGCCTTCGCGCAGCGCGGAGTGAGAGAAGATGAATTTCAGTGGCGTCTCAAAGCTCAGCAGCTTCTCCTTGTCACGCATGATCAGGCTATAGGTGTCATCGTCCGCCTGGCTGGTGCCCTTGGTGTCTTTGAAAACCTCCACCGTCTTGCTGCCGACCTTCTTCTTGTCGATGGAAAAGTAGCCGTTGTGAACATCCTCGGCAGCGGTGGTTAAATCCACCTCTTTGAATAGGCTCTGGTAATCCGGGTGCCTCGCGAGGCGGCGGTATTCCTCCTCAAAAATACGCGCGTAATCACCCTTTACCGTGTTGCCCTCCTCATCGTATTGCCGGTATTTCTCCACGGTATCAATGAAGAACAGGCTGAGCACCTTAATGCCCAGCGGGGCGAGGCGCTTCTCTTTATCCAGATGCTCCTTGATGGTGCGGTGGATCATCTGGCGCTGCACGGCCAGCGGGTCCACGTCGCCGAAGGCTTGGCCGGGGCGAAGATATTGCTCGCCGCCGGGATAACGGAGTTCCATGAACTGATCGCCCTGGGTCACACGGATTTCGCCCACCCGGCAATCATTGTAAACCGCCCGACCATTGCTGCTAAACTCCAGGTTATCGCCGTCTTGCACCGTTACTTCCTGCCGCCGAACGCCGGTCTTTGTTTGAACATCCATCTCCACCACGGCTGTGATGACGCCGCGCTTGTTGCTCACGGAGAGTAACCGCACATACGCCTTATTGTGCCCGCCTTCCACGGAGGCCGCTGCCACTTCAATCTGTTTTACCAGTTTCCGCTCGTAGGCATCCACGGCATCGAGCTTGAAGACCATGTGATGAGCCTCTTTCGGGGTCGCGGAATAGCGCAGATTGCATAGCGGGTTCATCCGCTCCATCGCCCTCTTCCCCTTGCCATCGAGTCCACCTTCCACACTCTGGGGCTCGTCCACGATGATAATGGGGCGCGTGGCCCGGATCAGATCAATCGGTTTCTCCCCGCCGGTCTTCTCACTGGGGCGATACATCACGTTCTTTGATTTCTCGCGGCGAGCAATTTCATCCGCTTCCTCTGTTTGGGCCTGTTGTTCGTCGCCGAACTTATTGATCGCCCCCACCGTCATTACCATGACTTGTATCTGCGGGCTGGTGGCGAAGTTGCGCACCTGGCCGAGCTTCGCAGAATCATAGATGAAGAAGTCGAAGGGAACACCCGCGTGAAGCCCCTTCAGGTGTTCTGCTGCCGTTTCGATGGTGTGATGGACACCCTCCTTGATCGCCACGGAGGGTACCACGATGACGAACTTGGTGAAGCCGTAGCGTTTGTTCAACTCGAAGATCGTGCGCAGATAGACGTAGGTTTTACCGGTGCCGGTCTCCATCTCGACGGTGAAATCCCCTGACTCCAGCGATGGGGATGGAGGAAGGCCGTTCCGTAGCTGGATTGCGTGCAAGTTCGCCAGCAACTCCTCATCGAGCAGGGTCAGGCGGTTCCCGATCCCCAGATCGCTTTCAGCAAAACCCATGCGCATCTGCACGTCTGCGGCATCACGGGTGACGGTGAACTCGGTGCGACAGATTTCCTGCCCGTGAAAAAGCTCGCAGACTGCTTCGATGGCCTGGAGTTGGTAATCGAGGTTGGGCTCGAAGTGGAGTTTCATGATCTTCAAATCCAGAGTGCGTGTGTGCGCCAGTTATTGGGTATTCCCATTTCGGCCAGCGGAATTTCAGCATACTCATCAAATAGGTCGAACAAGCGTTTTTTCCACTGCGTCGTCGGGCTTAGTTTGGCGAGCCAAAAATGGCACACGGTTAACATCAGGCCCACACGGTCAGGGGCAAAACCCGGTGCGGTGTGCCATTTCGGATTCTTGTTTTTCCCAGGCACGGAGGGTTTCACGCCGAAAACGCGGTTCCAGATTCGCGCATGATGGGCGCAAGAGTTCCGAAGGGTAAAGATGGCCTTTGTCCAGGAAAGCAACTGCTCATCGGGAAAGCCAAAGTCTGCTGCAACCTGTTTGATTACCTGTCGATCCACGCCATAAGCAAGTTGCAGAGCCGTTTCGCAAGTCATCAGTTCGCAAGCCATCCAGAGTGGAAGGTATTCGTGCTTGTCTCCGTATGTGGTCTCGAAATGCTTCACAAAGGCATCACTGGCCCGACTCTTCTCATTGTTGAGCTTGGACAACCATTTTTCGTAATCGGTTGATTCGAGTCCCCTGAGCCGGATCAGCGCCTTAAGATTCCGCCAGCAGCGACGCCAAACAGCCCTTTTCTTGAACCCCGGAAGATTCTTCTCATGCAAGTAACCGAACGGCCCGTGAGCTTGCGCAAAATGATGCACCAGGCGGGTTCGCACAGCCACTTCGATTCGTTCTATGGCGTCCAGCAGGATGATGCGCAGCCGCCGGTCAAAATTATACCGCCTCCATACTACATCAAAGCGCGTGCCTGGAATAAAATGATCCGTGGGGTGCCCTTGCGCATCCAAAATACGAAAGGGATAGAGATAGCCGCTGAGCCGGTAGTAGCTCACCGCCTCCAGCCGGGTAATCAGCTCATTGCGATTGGCGATGAGTCCCCTGCTCAGAAGAAGATCGGCCTGCTCTACAAACGTGAGGGCTTTTTTATTGTATTCCACGAGCCCCTCCTTTTCCCAGAAACGGTCGAATCAGGGCAGAAAAAACCCGCCGAATTACGCATGCAAGCAGAGGCGCGGCGGGTTTGATAGTCACACCCTCGCCCATTTCCATATTGGCGTCAACGAAAATTTGCAACCGCTGCAAAAAAACACGACCCGCACGCTTTCGAGCGCACAGGAGACCATTATAATATCGACAGGCTGGGGACATTGGCGAGAACGAAAAATTATAGGCTGCGCACGTTTGCGAGGGCGTGCTGTTCCAGGATGCAGGTGAGGTTGGTTTTGGCTACGTCGTCGGCGAAGGCGCTGTCGCGGAAGACGACGGTGGTTTCCCCGGCGGGGGCCAGGGTTTTGTGCCAGTCCACCATGCCCAGAGCGAGCGGCTCCACTTCTTCCCGGGCGATGGCCGGGGCGAGGCAGACGAGCAATGTGCCTGCGCCGATGCTGTGTACGGTCTTGCCTGCGATCTGACGTTGCTCCATCGGCACTGTCAGGTCGAGGCCCAGTTTCGGGAGCAACTCGAAGAGGATGTCTGTCTCGGTGCGGTCGGTTTTGAGGTGGTCGATGGAGTCTTCCAGCGTTTCAGCGAGATCGGCCCGGTTCGGTTCCCATGCGCGGATGTTGCTGCTGGCCAGCTTGAAGACGCGGAAACCGAGGTCGCCCGCAAAGAGGGGGTTCTCTTCTTTGATTTTCTTCCCGGCACGACGGAGTCGTTCTTTGGTTATCTCGGCGATATTGCGGGGCTTGCCAAGCTTATCGCAGAAGTCGGAGACGGATTTTTGCTCGCTATTGTTTGGATCAAGTGGTTCTGGAAGCTGAACCATGATTGAACGGCGACTTCCTCCATCCTCGGCGTTGAGCTGCAATGCAGCGTGCGCGGTCGTGGCACTTCCTGAGAAAAAATCGAGTATGATGCCGTCCCCTGTCTTGCTCGACCACTTAATTAGCTGCTTAATCAGTCGAATCGGCTTCTTGCCATTGGAATACGCAACATCCCCCTCTTTCGCAACATTGCCCATATCTTGATGAAAGCCTTTCCATAAATCGCCTCTTATGACGGTCCGTCCGAATCTTGGCTTGTAGTCATCTGACATTCTATAATTTAAGGCGAGTGGCATCAACGCTTGCAGAGTTCCATTGGCCAGCGTTGTCAGGAAATAAGTCCTGTGATCGGCCTCGAAAGCCTCCCATTTACCTATCTCCGTGGACCTTCCCGCAGCAGAAACCGGCGGTCTATCCACACGAGCGATTTTATTTAGATTGGCTTCAATAAAGGATTTTGCAGTCTCAGAAACGAGAATAAGCTTATTCACATTATTGACGCTGAAACTATTGCGCTCCAGCAAACCATACTGACGTATTTCGGCTCCCACTCGATTATCCGCCAACATCATCTCTGATAATGTCCCTAGAGTTCCGTCATCATGCATCCACACCGAGTAGTGCGTGTCATAAGATTCAATCCCATCGAGGAGAGGTGTGTGGGGAGCCTTATCGAATTCAACTGACTTTCTGAAAATATGAACAAACTCTACATTCTTCACAATCGTCCCCTGCTGTGCATTAACCGTCTTGGGTCCTGACGTTGTGGACATCTCAACAGCAATGGTATCAATGTAATTCTCTTCCCCAAAAACATCCGCAAGCAAGTGTTTCAGGTTGGCTGATTCGCTGTCGTCGATGCTCACAAAAATCACCCCATCCTCCCGCAGTAGATTTCGCGCCAACTTGAGCCGCGGCAACATCATGTTGAGCCAATCCGTGTGGAATCGCCCGGACGCTTCGGTATTGGTGGAAAGCTTCGCGCCGCCCTCGCCGGTCTGCCCGGTGAGTTCAAGGTAGTTTTTGATGTTGTCCTGAAAATTATCGGGATAGACGAAATCCTTTCCCGTGTTGTAGGGCGGGTCGATGTAGATGAGCTTCACCTTCCCGGCATAGGATTTCTGGAGGAGCTTCAAGACTTCCAGGTTGTCCCCCTCGATCATGAGGTTCCGGGTTGTCTCCCATGCCTCGCTCTCTTCTGGGCACGGGCGCAGGGTGCCGGTGCTGGGAGTAAGGGCGATCTGCCGGGCGCGGCGTTTGCCATGCCAGTTCAGGCCGTATTTCTCCTCGGCATCTGTCGCCGTTTTGTCGCCCACGAGCGCCTTGAGCACGTCCACATTGACGGCCACGCCGTCCTGGCCCTCAGTGATGAGTTCAGGGAAGAACGCCCGGAGTTTCGCCAGATTCTCGGCAGCGATGTCGGCGGATTGGGTTTGCGGGTCGTTGGCGGTGAGCGGTTGCATGGGAGTCTCGGTATGGGTCACGCGGAGGTTTATAGTGGGGGAAGGAAGCCTTATGGAACAGGAGTGAGGAGACGCACGCCGTCGCTATCCTCAATGAGATTATGTTTCAGGGGCCAGGAATTGAGTTTTACCACGAACACTTGAAGCCCCTCGCGCCGTCCCAGCTTGATGGCCGGGATCATGTCGGTATCCCCGGAAAAAAGGATGATGCGATCCACCAGTTTTTTAAGGGCCAGCGTAGCGACGTCGATGCCGATGCGCATATCCACGCCTTTTTGTTCCAGATTGGGATAGACATCCTTTGGCTTCGGCGTCACCGGCGAGCCGCCTTTCAGAAGGGCTTTACGCAGATTCGGGCGGAACTCCCACCCCCGTGCCTTCACCTCGCCGCGCCGCAATGCGATAAAGTTGCTTTGCCCGAGATCGAAGAAAAACCGCTTGCGGGCAGTAAACGCGGGGGTAGTGCTGTAATCAAATTTTGACCCGTCCAGCGGATTGGTAACTTCATGGCCGAACGGTTCGCAGTCGTAGTAGAAAATCCGAAAAAGCTCCTCGTCTTTCTCCAAGACGGACACGGCATTTTTGATCACTTGCGCAGCGTTCGGCCAATTTCCGGGCAGATTGAGGATTTTTCCCAAGCCCTTGCTAAACCAGCCTCCGTCAATGAGTAGTGCGGTTCTTTTCATGAAAAATAAAAAACTCACAGGCTCTTGCGAGCCTGTGAGCGGATTTTTTGCCAGCCTACTGGCGTAGCGGATTTAAAGCTGTGAACGTCTTTGTTCTGAAAAGACCCTACCACGCATCTGGCGGAGCCGCAAAGGAAAATCGACCAACATTTTGATTCCCTCCCAGATTTGGATTTTACAAACGTCCAGCCAGCGACGTTCAATGAGAAGATCGTTTTGAAGCACAGGATTGGTTCTATCTGAAACACTGGAAGCATGGATAGGTTTTCTTTTTACAACTGTGCCGCCAGTTCCACAAGGCCAGCTTCAAGGGCTTTCACTTGAAGATTCCAATCCACGCGCCGGTTGATTTGATTTTCCTTGTCGGCATGGGAGCGGAGCGTTGCAATTTCACGGGTCAGGCGTTCGTGCTCTGCCAAGGCGGTGCGGCGGCGCTCGGCAGCGCGAGCATCGGCGGCGGGCGTGAAGCGGCCCGTCAATCTTGCGGCGGCGTAGGCCTCGAACCGTTCAATCCAGCCGTGGTAGAAGGACTGGAGATGCTGGCGCGGCTGGGCAGAAATATTCAGCGATGTGAGGAAATCATTCGTTGCCAGAGTTTCCTCGGCCACGGCAGCGGTGATGAGGGAGCCATCCAGCACTGTCTGTCCCGACTGCCCCTGCGACCAGCGCAGGTGGGCCAGCGAGAGCGTGAAGCCGACCGGCTGTGACAGAATGAGAAAAACGGGATACGGAATGGCACGATGGATTAGCTCCGTGAGGCGCGGTGCCCTGGCATCTGCCCGAAGCGTGAGCGAGAGCACTGCGATTTCAAGATACTCGCGGGTGTCGTCGCGATATGGGGGCACTCCGATGGTGGCGGGTTTGAGTGCGGCGAGCCAGAGTAGTTCCTCGATGCCATCGTTGATCTGCCGCTTGTCGGCGGCGGTGGGCGCGCCATTTTCCACCAGCAGCTTTTTGGGCACGCGCTGATCCACCCGCGCGTCGGCGGGAAGCCCAAGGGCGTCAATGATTGACGAAAGTTTGAATAGCACACTCATGCGTTAGCTACCTCCACGCACTCCTTTCTGAAGTCACAATCGCGGCAACGCTTTGTGCGTCGGTCCAAGTAATTCTGAATGCCAAAGCAACCGGGGCGTCGAACCTCCTGAGCCGGTTGGGGTGTCAGGCGACATGCCGCCCACTTTAACCATTGGCCGGTGAGCCACATGTTGGAGGCGAACTTCTGGAAGTTTCCATTGACCGCATTGTTGATGTCGTCGATTCCAAATGCTAACCGCTCCGCAGCCATTCCCAAAGCGTGGAGCGTTTGAGCAAAGCCTCCCATGAAGCTTACAGTGCCACCGACGACTGTGACGAATATACAGCAACCAACCCAGAAGGAGCCTTCACCGTCGCCTGTGTGAGTGACCTCAATTCGGCAGTCATTTTGCACTTCGACTGACAGCAATTGACGAAGAGCCTCGCACGATTCTCGAATGCACGCCTCCTTATCTTCATCGGTGAAAGTAGCACCTGCATCCTTTTCGAATTTTAGAGTAAAGTTTGCCAACTCGTATCGGGTAGCATTATCGGCCCATTCGCGTGCAGACGGCATGATTACAAGGAAAGCGACAATCTCAAAATCGTTGATTCCAGCAAATTCACCCTTCATTGCATGGGTGCCGCCGGGAGTGAAGAGGCTGGCTACGGCGCGTTCCTCTTTTTTGCCAATGACGGATGCCACAGCGGCAGAAAGGAGCTTGCGAGCACGGGACATGTCTTCGCCCTGCTTGGTGGTCTTGTCGAAGCGGGTGTAGCCTTCCGCATCCGGCAGGTCGCGCCCAACGGAGATACGCTTAATGCGGTCGAGCACGGTCTTCGCCTGGGTGAACGGTAGCAACACGGTGCCGTCGTCACCGACATGGACGAGGTAATGCGGTGCAAGCGGATAGCCTGGTTCGAAAGACTTGGCGGCAGCCTCTCCTTCGGCTCGCAGGCAGAAGACGATTCCCGGCGGGATGGAGACCTCCGGCGAACTGGTAACGGAAAACGTGCCTAATGGCAGGGATTCGAGTTTTCCGGGATGAGCTTTGAGGTAATGAGCGAGATCAATGCGGAAATCTGTGAGAGTGAGATCGGCGATGGAGACACCGCTGGAGAGGTCTTCCAGATCGATAACGGCATCCTGGAGCTTGAGAAGCTGGGTGCGGCGGTATTCCAGATCGTTCATCTGGTTGCCCGACTGCTGCTCAATGATGTTTTCCTCGCCGGTGGCGGAAACATCCAAGAGCACCATGCGCCCGGAGACCCGCTGTTCCAAATTGATATATTCCTCCAGTTCGATGTTCGGCCAAAAATTGACGAGTTGGATACGGCTATTCGGCGAACCGATGCGGTCAATGCGCCCGAAACGCTGAATAATGCGGACGGGGTTCCAATGGATGTCGTAGTTGATGAGGAAATCGCAGTCCTGAAGGTTCTGCCCCTCACTGATGCAGTCGGTGGCAATGAGGAGATCAATGTCGCCCTCGGCAGCGAACTCCTCGGGACGTTCCTTGGAGCGAGGCGAAAATGCAGTGAGAATGCTGGCGAGGTCTTTGCGAAGATTTGGCAGCGTGGTCTGGTTACGCCCACCGCCGGTAACGAGAGCGGAATGCAGGCCAAGCTCGGATTGTGCCCACGGTGCCAGTTCTTCATAAAGATACTTGGCGGTATCGGCGAAGGCGGTGAATACGATAATCTTGCGGTTACCGGGATTGAGCGGGTGTCGAACTTTTTCCGCGATCACGTCACGGAGCGTGGTGAGTTTGGCGTCGCGCGCGGCACCCACTTGGTGCGCGGCAGAGTAAAGCGTGGCAAGACGATTACGGTCTTCAGTGAGGTCTTGTTTCCAGCGGACGAGGTCCACATCCTTCACGAGCACCTTCACCTTTCGCCCGACAAGCAGGCTCTCAAATGCCGGGTCGTCGATGTCCACATCCTCAATCTCGATTTCCTCTACAGATTCCTCATGGGCTTCAATCTTGGCGAGCGTGGCCTCCACGTCCGTAAGCTGGCGCTTGACCGTGAGTGCAAACGAGGGCACCGCGCTTTCCATACGCTTTAGCACGTTGACGCGAATCAGGTGGATCAGGCTTTCCTCGCGGTCCACCTGGCGGAAGAAGCTCTCGCCACCACGAATCCGTGTGCTGTATTTCGCATCGTAAGCGGCCTGCTTGTGAGGGAGCACGTAGCGGAGCGGTGCGTAGGCAGCAAGGGTCAGACGGCGGATCTCGTTGTTGATTTCACGGATGGAACGAAATTCCCCTGCGCGATCCACGTCCGGCTTGTAATTGATTGGCTTGAGCCGCTCGGGGAATGTGCCCGTCTCCGCCGTGCCGTAGTATTTCTCGATGTGCTTGCGCGACCGGGCAATCGTAAGCAGGTCGAGCAGCTTGAAGTAATCGAAGCCGAGCATCTCGATAAGGCGCGGCGGGGTGCGGTCTGCTTCCTCAGTAGCAAGCCATCGGTTGAACTGAAGCTGCGCCTTGCGAACGGTGGCCTCGATGCTTGTGATGCCGTGATCCAAAAGAGCGGTATCGTCACCTTCAGTGACGAAGGCGATCTGGTTTTTTAGGTCGGCGAGGCGGTTGTTCACCGGCGTGGCGGAGAGCATCAGCACCCGAGTTTTCACGCCCTCCTTAATAATGCGGCGCATGAGGCGGTCATAGCGCGTTTCGCGATCCTTGAGGGAGGCTTTGTTGCGGAAGTTGTGCGACTCATCGATGACCACGAGGTCGTAATTTCCCCAGTTGACATGAGAGAGATCGATGTCGCCGGATTTTCCCCCGTCACGGGAGAGATCGGTGTGATTCAAGACATCGTAATTAAGGCGGTCGGTGGCGAGAATATTGCGGCGGTCATTAGCCTTGTAGAGCGTCCAGTTATCGCGCAGACGCTTGGGCACCAGAACCAGCACACGATCATTGCGCAGTTCGTAGTATTTGATGATGGCCAAGGCCTCGAAGGTTTTTCCGAGACCTACGCTGTCGGCGATAATGCATCCGCCGTAGCGTTCCAACTTGTCGATGGCTCCGATGACGCCATCGCGCTGAAATTTGAAGAGTTTCTTCCAGACGACGGTGTTGCGAATACCGGTCGCGGATTTCACAATCTTCTCTTCGTCGAGTTCGTCGCCCCGGTCTTTGAAGAGATGAAAAAGCGTCAACGCGTAGATGAGGGAAGGCTCGCGACGAGTTGTCAGTTCGCTCAGTTGTGCCAACAAGGCATCCTTAGCCTCGGTGGTTGATGGCAGCGCGTTCCATAACTGCTCAAACCATGCGGCTAAAAGCTGGGATTCTTCCGGCGTCTCGGTGGCTTGCACCAGACTAAATTGATTCGGGAGCGTGATGCCAAGCCCATCCGTCGTGAGGGGACAATTTCCACTGATGACTTGGGATGGTGTGCCGTCAGCGTTCTTCGTAACCAAGGTGGCTTGCGGAAGGGGGCCTGGCGCAGCTTTGATCTCCACGCCCTTGCAAAGCCATTCGGCGAAATTACGAGCAAGTTTGTGAGCGGATAACTGATTCCGAAAGCCACGGTCGAGATCCGAGCCAAGGAGGGATTGAGTATTTGCGTGGTCAGTGGGGAGAATCAGTCGGCATGAGGAAAGACGGCTCAGAACTTCCCGCAACTCACCATAGGCAAAAAGGGAAAGATTAGGGGTCGCCCCATCAAGCCCACCACCAGTCGTCAGGTTGGCGCGGAGTTCGTCTATGACACGTTCCGCACCTTGGTTTTTGAGAAGTTTCATGCTGCTAAATATTAAACTTTATCGCGTTGGGTAGGACATTTACTGGGCGACACTACCACAGCGCGGTTCTTCGCTGTCATTGCTGTCCCTCCGATGGATTAGGGACATATTCTTGCGGATGTGAGAGAAATGCTGACCCACGCTTCATGCGGGCGATTGTTTGGTCGGCAACAAGAGCGACGAATTTATCCGGATCGCCGGGCCGAGCAGGCTGGTGAAGGCGGTGAATCCGAGGACTGGCGACGGACGAAGGTTCACGTCGGAAAACATAAAGGACTCGACCTTTGCGACCTTGACCGCGAATCGGTGCAGTCCCTGATCGACAAATGGCTGCCCACCGCGAAGGCGAATCCAAAGCCCCTTGCGGATGACCGGCGGCTCATCGCCGCTCTGGAGTTGGCGGCTGCTGAACTCAATGTGACCGAGGACAACATTCCCTATTAACCGGAGAAACCGCCATGATTCTCGTCAAACGCGAAAGCGCCTCCCACTGGTATCTACAGGACAGCACCCCATTCCATGAAGTGGAACGTGCCGATGGGAAAGGCTTGCGGTCGGTTACGTTGCGGGATGCCCGGAAAGTCCGGGCATACCCGTCGGTCACGAATGTTCTGAGCGTCCTTGCCAAACCCGGCCTCGATGCATGGAAACAGGAACAGGCGATCCTCGCCGCGCTCACACTTCCCCGCAACGAAGGTGAATCGGAGGATGAATTCGCCCGGCGTGTGGTGTCGGACATGGGGGAGCAGGTTCAGCACGCGGCTGATCTTGGAACCCAGATTCACGCGGCGTGCGAAGTCTATGCGCAATCCAAGGCGCTGCCAGAAAGCGCGGACGTTCGGCGGCTTTTTGAGCCTGTTCGCGAATGGTTCGATACGGAAGTCGACCGGATCGCGTCTGTCGAAGCAGTGGTTGCCCATCACGAGTTCGGATACGCTGGCACAGTCGATCTGGTCGCCAAGCTCAAATCCACTGGCGGTTGGGCGGTCGTGGATTTCAAAACACAGAAAGTCCGGCGCGATGCCAAAGGCGTAGTGAAGCCGTCGTTTTACGAAACGTGGCCTCTCCAACTCGAAGCCTACCGCCAGGCAATTCTGCACAGTGGCGAGGGCAAGCAGCCAACCGACATTGTTTCGCTGGTGATCGGCTCGACCGAGCCGGTTCCTGTGACGCCGAAGCTCTGGCCGCGCGAGGAACACACCGCGTATTGGAAGGCGTTCCTGAACGCACGGAACCTCTGGGTCTGGATCAAAGGTTACTGCCCGATTGAGGGAGACATTTCAGCCGCAGCCTAAAAACGGGGAGAACACCAATGACACAAGGCACCCTTTTTGTCCCTGGCCCCGGCGGAAGCTTGCGCATCAGCCTGTTGAGCGACGTTTCACCCAGACGTCCGAATCGCCGCCGCCACACCCTCCTTTGGCGAATCGTCTGCTTTGTCGCAGGCGTGGTCATCGGCTGGATCACCCACGGAATTCTATGATGGATGAGGAGAACAGTTTTGAGCGGGCGGTTGAGGCAGATGAAAACGTCTGCCTCACCGGCCCGGGCGGTACGGGAAAAAGTTTTCAGACACGGCGGATGATTGCGCGTGATCCCGGGCGCTTTGCCGTCACGGCTTCCACCGGTATTGCCGCACTCAACATTGGCGGGCTTACCCTGCACCGGTGGAGCGGCATGATGCTCGGGCCACAAAACGGCGAGACAGACGAGGACTATCTTGATCACCTCATGGCGGACAAGCGATTCAGCGTCCGCGCGGGTTTCGACCGGATTCGGGCGGCGCGATCTCTTGTCATCGACGAGGTGTCGATGCTTAACGGGCGCACGCTGGATTTCCTCAACTTCCTTTGCAAACGACTCCGCAGCGACCCACGGCCTTTTGGCGGAATCCAGATGATCGTGACCGGCGATTTTCTTCAGCTCCCACCGGTCAAGAAAGACCCGCGCGCCGCGTACGATTGGGCGTTTGAATCACGGGCATGGCGCGAGGCCGGGTTCAAAGTAATCCACCTCACGAAGATCCATCGTCAGGACGATGCCGCATTTATCCGTGCGCTTCCGGCGGTGGTGAGTGGCAGGTCAATGGCGACCTGAATGCAAATGGATTCTATGGCAATTTCAACGGCGACGGCTCAAATCTCTACAACCTCACAGCCCTCCAACTGCTGAGTCCCTTCGGGAATTCCATTTATGATTCCGGTTCCGGCAATTGGCAGGTGAACGGGAGCGTCTATGCAAACACTTTCAACGGCGCATTCAGCGGCGATGGATCGAATCTCTCGAATGTCGCTGCCGTCCAGGTGGCAAGCCCGTGGGGGTATTCGATCTACGACGCTGGTTCGGGCAACTGGCAAGTCGATGGAGGCGTTGCGGCTGTGTGGTTCAGCGGCGACGGATCGAGTCTTTCCAATCTCACGGCATTCCAATTGAACAGCCCTTACGGTTATGGGATTTATGATTCCGGCTGGGGCAATTGGCAAGTTGGCGGCGGCATGAGCGCGGGATGGTTCAACGGAAGTTTCGGCGGGGACGGTTCCGGCCTTTACAACATCAACGCAAGCCAGTTGAACAGCCCCTACGGATACTCGATCTACGACTCCGGTTGGGGCAACTGGCAGGTCAACGGGAACCTTTACGCGAACAGCTTCAGCGGGGATGGTTCCGGGCTTGGCAACATCAGCGCGAGCCAACTGAATAGTCCCTACGGTTACTCGATCTACGATTCCGGCTGGGGGAACTGGCAAGTGAATGGCTGGATGTACGGCTCCTTCGGCGGGGACGGCAGCGGGCTACAGAATGTCTTTGCCCAATATGCGTATTGCGATCAGAACGGAAACGACATCGTGAATACCTATCCCCAGCAATGGGGATATTACGGCAGCATGAGCGTCGGCTCCGCAGATTCGACCAACAACGCTTCCAGTGCCAATTACGCCAGCTACGCCAACGCGGACAATTGGGGATACCAACTTTACGGTGCGGGCAACATTCCTTGGAATTACTTCGGCGGCAGCCCAAATCCGGGAGACGTGGTGTCATTCGATGGGAATAACTGGACTCCATCGCTCGCATTTCCGACGCCAACTACGGTGTCCAATGCTACAGCGCGGTATGCCACCAGCGGAATGCGCCCCGGCTGGCTCGTCAAACAACTCGATAACCGGACGGTATATCAAGTGCTCGATCCAAACGACTGCGCCACGGAACTCGGCTGGGTTTCTGTTGGGCCATTTATCCTTGTCCCGGCCAACAGCACGCCGCTCGCCATCGACAACCCTTCGCCCACGCTCGGAACCGCAATTCACTGCTCAGCGGGAACATGGAGCGATAATCCCACAGCCTACGCATATCAATGGTTTAGGAATGGGTCTGCCATCAATGGAGCAACCGCCCTGGCTTACACCGTGGTCGCTGCCGACGACGGGGACAGCTTGCAATGCGTGGTGTCCGCAACTAACGCAGCAGGAACAGGCACCGATAACGCTTCCATCCAGGTGGTTGTGCTAACCGCTCCAACAAACACGTCTGCGCCTTCGATTTCTCCAGCAGGTGCGCCAAATGTGGGCGATACACTCTCTCTGAGCGGCGGTTCGTGGACGGGTTACGGTTATAGTATGTCCTACCAGTGGAAACGTGGCGGAAACGCGATTTCCGGGGCAACAGGGGCAACCTACACGCTCGGTGCCGCCGACGCCGGGCAGCCCATCACATGCACCGTCACTCGGACGAATATTCGCGGCTCTGCGGCAGCGACCACTGCGGCAACTGGAACGGTGACAAAACTCATCGCGGTCAATACCGCTATTCCGACTTTAAGCCCCGCAACATTGTTTCCTGGCGCGGTCGTCACCTGCGCGCAGGGAACATGGAATTATCACCCCACAAGTTACAATTACCAGTGGCGGCGTAATGGCGCTGCTATCTCCGGCGCAACCAACCAAACGTATTTGGTCGCATCCGGGGATGTGGGATCAACGCTCAGTTGTGCCATCACCGCGACCAACCCGGCGGGAACGAGCGGAGCCGTTGCTACGGCGGCGAGTTCAACCGTGGTTGCGATCAATGCAGCATTGGCCGGTTCCTCGCTGCTTGCCTTCTGGAAGCTCGATGAATCCAGCGGCACACGCATCGATATTTCTGGCAATGGACAGAATCTCACCCCATATGAAACCGTCGCCACTTTGCCGGGGCCATTTGGCGCTTCCTGCGCATCTTTCCGCAGAACAGGTTATCTCCAGAATACCGCCCTCACGCCGAGTGTCACCGGACAGATTCTCACCGCATCCGCATGGGTGCGCCTGCAGGCGCTTGAAGATGGAACTATTCTGAGCCAGTGGAATTGTGGTGGTTGGCTCAATCTCGGAACCTGCGCGTCGGGACTGCGGTTGGGCTTCGGCCATGATTGCCTCGACAACATCGTGGTTCCTGTCTCGACGGGCACTTGGCACCACGTCACCCAGTCTTGGGACGGCGCTCAGATTCGCGTCACCGTCGATGGCCAAGAATACACGCTCAACAAGGCGAACATGCCTGAGAATCCGCCCTATGTCACCAACACTGGTGCGCCATTTGACATCGGAGCTTCAGACACATGGAACAGCAATTCCCGTGGAAACTTCGACATCTGTTGCGTGGGCCTGTGGAAACGTGCGCTCAGTGCCACGGAAACCACCGCCCTATACAACAATGGAGCCGGTTTCTTTTACCCGTTTTAGCTGAATGACCCTACTGACAATTTCTGGAGCATGAAGCTCCATGAACAACCAAACCCAAAATCCTATGCTGACAAAAACACCTGAAGCCCAAGCGGCTGAATATGCGAACGGTCTCCTGAACATGGCCAATCAGTTCCAGCAGCGCGTGCTATCGCTCACGACCAACGGTGCCGCCGCCAATCCCCAGATTGGCGCTCCCGCCGTGAGCGCTGACCAGATCGGCTCCGCGCTCGGAAACGCGAATCTGACCAAGATTCAGGCAGCCATCGCGGCCCTCGCCTAAAGGCAAATGATCCGTTCGCCCTGACGGGGAACAGGGCGCTTTTTTTATGACCGCTCCATCCGATCAACTCCATGATTTGGCTGCGAAGTGTGACCTCTGCCGTGAGGACGTGCGCGACAAACTCGCTTCATTTGACCGACGCCTCCTCTCACTCGAAATAATTGTCCGTGGCGAGGACGGCCACAACGGCATGAAGTCTCAACTCAGCAAGCTCTGTGATAGATTCGATCAATTCGAGAAAAAAGCGATCCGGATCATGGCCATCGCTGCCTCGCTGCCGGGCATTGTGGCGGCGGTGGTTGCAGTGCTCAAGTTCATCGGAAAAGTTTGAGCCGGTTGACAAGGCCGGTATCATCGCCGGTCTCAACACCATTCCCGGTGTCTCTCCGCAGACCGGCATCTACATCTTCGCCGCCGCCTTAATTCTCAAGGACGTGGCGAACCGCGTGGATGAAGTTTTGCACTAGGGGCCGCAAAGTTCCAAGTAGTCGAAAAGTGCTCAGATCGTTGCGCAACGATCCACTGACTATTCAGTTGCAGGCTGAATATTGAACCATTCCTCAGCCTGCTGTTCCGTAGCCAGTTCGCGATAGTGCTTGAAAATAATGGCAGAGGAATTGCCTGCTTCCAGCGCAACCTGATCTGCGCTCTGTACCACCGCGATTCGGTAGCTGATGAAAGAATGTCTCAACACATTGTTTGGCCATTCAAATCCACATTTTTTTGCCAGTGGTGTGACCTTCCTGTAAATCTCATCATTCTTCACCACGAGTCCGGTGCTAACGTGCGGCAGAAGCCATTCGCGTAGATTTTCACTAATGGGCACAACTCGCCGCGAAGCCGTCTTGGCCTGCCCGGCGCGGATCTGAATGATCCTTCGA
>Ga0073936_10002470_pt1 | contig 27535 bp, 20 predicted proteins | sample AliMusrvi5mmetaG_FD_87041 | JGI IMG/M metagenome (GOLD analysis project Ga0073936, IMG submission 87041) | Freshwater lake bacterial and archeal communities from Alinen Mustajarvi, Finland, to study Microbial Dark Matter (Phase II) - Alinen... | ecosystem: Environmental > Aquatic > Freshwater >...
ATAGTAAATAGTAAAAGTGAAAAGTGAAGGAGGAATGTCGAGATTTGAGAGAATTTACGAAGAAATTTGCGGTTCGGATAATAAACATGGCTGCCCTGTCACTGTTCGCCATATCCATCTGCTCTTATGCCGAAGCCGCCCAGTTCATGGCCGAGCGCCCCAGGGAGGAGGTTTCCCATTCGGCCCTTAAAAAGGAAATATCCACGATCAACATTCCGATTGAGGCATCAACCGATGATCTGTCCAGGGTCCTGAACAGTACGGTCCGCAAGGATCTGTACAAGGGCTCGACAAATACGAAGGGAGTGGCTGCGGATGTCGTACGTAACGGACCGATAACTGTCAGCGCCGCCGATAACTTCATTTATGTGACCCTGCCTGTTGTCATGTCGCTGAGCTACGGCATGTTCGAAACCCAGGGCATCCCCCTTAAACTGAAATTCAAGGCCAAGGCCGGCATCACCCCTGACTGGCGGCTGCAAACGGAAATCCATTACCTGGGGCTGAGCGATCCGCTTGCCGAGTCTGTCGGCATCGGCCCGCTCTCTTTCAGGCCGCGCAGCATTGTGGAAGGGATTACCCAGCCGGTGCAAAAGCTGTTATCCGATCTGGTCGCACAAAAGATCAACGACCTGTTTCCCCTGAAGGCGCAGGTCGCCGAGGTCTGGAACAGGGCCCAGAAGCCGCTTTTACTGGATAAAAACTACAACGCCTGGCTGAAGCTGACCCCACGAGAAGTGATGCTTTACCCGATGTACGCCCAGAATAACCGGGTGAGAATGAGCGTCGGCATCAGCACATTTGCCGAACTGGTGGTGGGACCGGAGCCGGTGAGCCAACCCCCGCTTCCCCTGCCGGCCCTTAAACTGGTCAACACATTCGACAAGAGTTTCCGCATCGCCCTGAATGCCGATCTGCTCTACAGAGACCTTCGTGCCATTGCGGCGCCCCTGCTGCTCAACAAGCGCTTCGATTCCGGCGATAAAAGCATAGTCATCAAGGATTTCGAACTGTATGGCAATGGGGACAAGCTCGTAGTCAAGCTGCAGACCCAGGGCTCGCTGGAGGGGGTGTTCTATCTGACCGCCAGGCCGGTTTTCAACCCGCAAACCAACATTTTGTCCGTGGAGGATGTAGACTTTGACATGCAGACCGAGAGCCTGTTGCTGCAGTCGGCCGACTGGTTTCTTCACGGCGCCATAAAGGGGATGATCCGGGACAAGATCAACATGAACATGACGGAGCAACTGGAACGATCCCGCCTGATGGCCGGAAAAGCGCTTGCCAGGCTGCAACTGGTGGAGCACGTTTTTCTGAAGGGCGACATGAAAAATCTGAAATTTAACGATATGATCGTGCAGAGGGATAGAATCTCAATTCAGGTCTACACAGAGGGGGAGGCGGGGGTGTTTTTTCAGTAAAGAGGCTCGGAAGGCCGCGATAAATTTTTCAGAACCTCCCTCGACTCGGTCAGCGGGTCGGCGGCTCCATCTACCCAGTTGATGGACACCCCGTTTTTCTCCATTTTGCGAAACCAGTTTTCCTGCCTCTTGGCAAAATCGCGGATGGCGCTGTTAAGCTTCTGGAACATGTCATTGCGGCTCAGTTCCCCCTTCAGAAAAGCACTCACGTAGCGGTACTCCAGACCGTAATAATCGAGACGTTCCCAGGGTACGCCGGAATCATGCAGACGCTGCACCTCCTGTATCATGCCGTTCTCGAGGCGCAGGCGAAGACGTTCAGTAATCCTTTGCCGCAATTCCGGCCGTTGCAAGTGAATGCCTATCACCAGGGGCCGGATATCGGGGAGCGGCTCATGGCTGTCTGCATGTTCACGCTCGAAACGGGCGATTTCGATTGCCCTTACCGCGCGGACCCGGTCAAGCAGGTCGCTGGTGTTGTGCTGCTCCGGCCTCAACTGTCTCAGAATGGCCGCCAGTTCCTCGCTGCTCCGTTCTTCCAGCTCTAATCTCAACGCTCCATTTTCAGGCACTTCAACCATCCGGTAACCGCGCAGTACCGCATCCAGGTAGAGACCGGTCCCCCCGCAGAGGACCGGCAGGCGACCACGCCCGGAAATATCTGAAAAAGCATCCAGAAAATAACGCTGGAAGGCAAAGACACTGAACTCCGCACCCGATTCCAGAATGTCGATCAGATGATAGGGGACATCGCCGTATTCGTGCAGATCCTTGCCGCTGCCGACGTCCATGCCGCGAAAAACCTGGCGCGAATCGGCCGATATGATCTCGCCGTCAAATTCTCGTGCCAGGGCAACAGCCAGGCGAGTCTTGCCCGAGGCGGTCGGGCCGAGGATGGTGAGGAGGTTGAAGGGGTGCGGGGTTGTCATGATTAAGGGATAGTAGCAGACTTTAGCCGTTGGGCAAAGATTGCTGTTTGAAATTACCAAGTTTGATTTTGGTCTGGCTGGTGTGTGCGGTTATTGGTGTTTGATTTTTACAATTTTGATGACTTGAGTTTTTGTAACGGCTATGAGCGTGACCGGCTGCGGCGGGCTTTTCGCCGCGACCGAGTCCACGCGAGAGTTGGGACATTTCCTTCTACTAGCAGCTACGTCCCTCTTTGGTTCGCCCCTACAGATTCCCGTTGATTTTCAATAAGCAGCCTGTCCCCTTATCGCTTGGTGTACAGCAGTTTGGCGTTTTTGAAACTACAACCCCAAATCCCTTTTTGCAGCAGTTTTCACTTCAGAAAGGCAGCTATTGAGCTTTTTAAGATCTGTTTCAATAAGTTCGAATAAGGGGTCACAATTTGGATCACCTATACTCCGGTTCAAAAAATCTCTTAGAATCTTTTCCACGTCCTCAGATATAATAAATGCTCCTAAGTCCGCAGCCCGCACAAGTTCAACATTTGCTTCTGACCAAAGACCCTCAAGTCCTTTTTCTCTTTTATCATCATCCCTAGGGTCTAGCTCAATATCGAGCTTTTTCTCCAGATATCTTTTATGGTTATGCATTGCTTCAACTATTTTGGAATAAGCTTCTGCCTTGCGCTCCCACCACCTTTCAGCATAAAATTTACGTAGCGAGAGTCGCACCGTCAGTTGTGCCGTTACAACGCAAACTAGAAGGCTTGGAAGAAGTGTTATCAGTAATTGGATGTACCAAGGATTATTCATACTTGATCACTCCTCCGCAGTAGGAATGCCGGTAAAGGGACACCTCTGGGCAGAACGTATTTCAATATAACGGACGCTTTGACTTAGCGTAAACCAGGTTTATCGGTGATATGGAGAAGTCGGTTGTTGGGCGTCATCCTCGTTTTGTAGTCAACTTGATGGACTTGAACTCCTCGAAAAGAGATCTTAGCACGGCATAGAATTCCGCATGGAGACATTGCATGGTGTCCTGCTGGAGTTTTCCGCCTGTCAGTTCATCAGAAAACGAACCCACTATGCCTGCAACACCGTCGCCTGCGGTAGCCCCAAATGCTTGGTTGTATATTCTTCCGATTTCCTCAATCTGAGTAGCGCCGTGATCTTTGAAATAGGCCCATGTAAAGACCCGCGCGTCGGACCCAATATCCATACTGCAGTTCTTTGTGATGGCGATCAGGACAAGTTCAACCATGATTGCGCGAATATGGTTGATGTAGACCGTTCGGTCTATTGCTGAAAGGGCCGGGTCATTGCTCGTCTGACGAAGTTGCTCCCAGACCTTTTCACGCTCAGGCGAAAAAAGGGCATTCAGTGACGCCGCGCAGTATTCGTCAACATCCACTTTCTTTCTGAAGAACATATTTCCTCCTTCTGCCGAATACTGGCCTTCCTTTATAGATGGATTGCTCACTGATTCAGGATGTTTGTCTTTCAAAACAGCTAAGATGATGAGACCAATAATACTCAAACAGGGAAGAACAATACCAACTACACCAGAATATCCCTTAGCTTTTGCATAAGACCAAAATGTAAACAGGTAGGTTGGTATGAATACGGCATATAATACGATGGCTGATGTCGAAGGAAAAACAGTTATTCCAACAAGTGAGACAAGGCAGATACCGGCAGAGATATTTCCTTGTTTTTTGTGATTGGCCAACATATTTTTATCCTCCGTTATTTTCGGGGCATAACCCGTTATTGACCAGCCCCCCCGCGCGCACACGCGCATTAACCGGTGATCTACCCAATCGGAACATTTATTTGGTGAAATTCCAGCTTATCGACCCGATAAACAGGAGCACTTACAACTGCATTGATTTCCGGTGCGGCGGGTTGCTTCTTCACCAGCGCAGTCAGGATGATGCTTTTGGAAAATACCTGACTCCGGGCAGTACTTCAAAATCACTGTCCTGGGTCCAGAGGATCGCATCATGTGTCTGCGCCGTGGCCAGAATAATGCTGTCGGCCATAGGAATCTTTGCGTCCAGGCTCAGTTTCGCAGCCAACAGGGCAATCGATGAGGATAGTTCGATGACTCTGCCCTGCTGCATCAATGCCGCGGCCTGGAGTGCCGCATCCTCACCTCGTTGACGACAAATCACCTTGAACACCTCATACAAAATGATGGTCGGAACTAACAATTCCGCAACGTTGCCGAGTGGCTCCGCAAAACGGTCGGCGTTCGGGCCATCTGCGAAATACTCCAGCCATCCTGACAAATCCACAATATTCACAGGCGGTCCGCCTCTCTATTCACGGTCGTATCAATCCCCTTGAGAAAACCTCGCATTTCATTGATATCTCTGGACGGCATCAGCTCAATCCTGTTGCCGTAGGCGATGACCTGCATCATCTGACCCGGAATGAGATGCAGGCTTTCGCGGACATCACGTGGAATTACGACCTGGTATTTTGGTGATAGTTTTACAGCACTCATGGCTTGCCTCCATCGATCAGTTTTTCGTTTAACAAAATAATATTCGATGCAAGCTGCAATAGCAAGCCTTGATTACTCCTGGCCCGCCCATTCTTTTTCCGGCGCACTTCCCTGTCGCAATTTCCTTGATTCAACAGCGATTTGTTGCTAATTCTCGACATTAGAGATATAGCCATAAAAAAACCGCTCTCCTGAGGTGAAAACCGGTGCCGGAAACCCTCCAGCTTATTGTCTTTACTCTTGATGCACAGCGTTATGCGCTCCATCTCTCAGCCGTAGAGAGGGCGATCCGCATGGTCGAGATCACTCCGCTTCCTAAAGCTCCGGAGATAGTTATCGGTGTCGTGAATATCCATGGCGCGGTCATCCCGGTCCTGAATATCCGCAAGCGCTTCCGTCTCCCCGAACGGGAACCGGATCTCGGCGACCAGCTGATCGTCGCCGTACAGCCAGGCGCATTGTGGCGCTGGTGGTAGATACGGTAAGCGATGTAGTTGCCGTTCCATCCTTGGATCTGGTGGCGCCGGAATCCATTCTGCCGCAACTGGAGTATGTGGAAGGTGTGGTCAAACTCGACGGCGGTATGGTCTTTATACAGGATCTGGACGCATTCCTCTCCCTGGAAGAGGATCAGGCCCTGGAGGCCGCGATAGAGGAAAACCACTAAAGGAAATCATGCCCCGCCAAATTTCTGACCAGCAGTTGATCCGGCTCAGCGAATACGTTACCGGCTGGCTCGGCCTGTACTTCCCCAAGAAGCGCTGGCGCGATCTCGATCGAATCATCTGCCATGCTGCTCAGGAGCTGGGCTTTGAGGACACGAACGCGTGCATCAAACTGCTCGTCTCCGGACAACTCTCCAGGGAACAGGAGGAAATTTTAGCCGGCCATCTGACGATCGGCGAGACCTATTTCTTCCGTGAGCAGAAAAGCTTCGATATCCTTGAAAACCGTATCCTGCCCGAGCTGATCGCCTCCCGGCGGGGAAGGGATCAACGCTTGAGGATCTGGAGCGCCGGCTGCTCGACAGGTGAGGAACCATATTCACTGGCCATCCTGCTAAGCAGGCTGATCCCCGATCTGCGGGAATGGCAGATCACCATACTGGCCACGGATATCAATTCCAGCTCCATTGGCAAGGCGGTCCAGGGTGTGTACAGCGATTGGTCGTTCCGCGGCGTGCCGCAAGCGATCATGCAGAGGTATTTCACAAAGACATCGGATGGGAAATACGAAGTGCCGCATGCCATCAGGCGGATGGTGACCTTCTCCATTCTCAATCTGGCAGGAGACACCTATCCTTCGCTTTCTACCAATACCAATGCGATGGATATCATCCTCTGCCGCAACGTATTGATGTACTTCGAGCCGAAGCAACTCCAGCAGGTGATCCGGAGTTTTCAGCGCTCGTTGTTGGAGGGGGGATGGCTGGTCGTCAGCCCTTGCGAAACATCGCCCGTCTTTTCCGCATGTTTCGAGACGGTCATGTTTCCGGGTTCGTCTTTCTACCAGAGGAATGATCAGGGTGCAATACCGCATCTCTTTGTGCCCACGGGTCCAACCGTAGTTGCAGACACCCTTTTCGTAGCTCCCCCCGCGCCAGCGCCTCCGACATCCGCTCCGGTTATGGTGAGACCGGCCGCGCCGCGTGAGCAGCCTCCGGTATATGACGGGGCATTGGCTCTTTACCGTCAGGGGAACTACAAAGAGGCAGCAGACCTGCTTTCCGGGTTGCTGGCGCGGAGCGAAGTGAAAAGCGGCGCCCAACCGGAGTTCGGGAAAGCCGTCGCTCTTATGGTGCAGGCCCAGGCCAACCGGGGGGAGATTTCACTGGCGCTGGATTGGGTGAATAAGGCGATTGCCATCGACAAGTTCAATGCGGAACTGTATTATCTGCGGGCCACCATCTTCCAGGAACAGGGGGAGATCCCCAAGGCGGTCGCCTCCCTGAAGCAGGCTGTCTACCTCGATCATGGCTTTGTTATGGCCTATTTTGCCCTGGGCACGCTTGCAATCCAAAACGGGAAGCTCGGAGAAGCGGGCAAGCATCTTGAAAACGCCCTGTCGCTCCTGGGAGCCTGCCCGGCCGATGACCCGGCGCCGGGCGCGGAGGGGATGACCAGCGCCAGACTCGCGGAGATTATCACTGCGACCAGGGCAAGTATGGTAAAAGGTTGAAGGTTGAAGGTTGAGGGATGAGGAGCATCTGATGGGTGAATCGCCGAAAAATACGACATCGGGAGAGACAAGGATCGTTGATTGGGACAGACTCCGCAAACGCCTCGAAACCGCAAGAAATAATGTCGAGCGAGAGCTGACACCCGACGAGAAACAGGGAATCCTCCGCAAACGCGCCAAAATTCTGGCGCGGCAGTTGGAACTGGATCAGGAATCCGGCCCGGGTCTCGATGTTCTGGAATTCCTCCTGACCCATGAGACATATGCCATCGAGATGCGCTGGGTAGCCGAGACATTCCCCTTGAAAGAGCTCACCCCGCTCCCCTGCGCCCCGCCGTTTGTAGCTGGAATCATCAATGTGCGCGGCCGGATCCTGTCGGTGATCGACATACGGAAGTTCTTCGACCTGCCGGAAAAGGGACTGACAGAGCTGAACAAGGTCATAATCGTGCACAATGCAGAGATGGAGTTCGGTATCCTGGCCGACGAGATAATCGGTACGCGCACGATTCCGCTGGCGGAGGTGCAGCTCCCGCTCCCCACTCTGACCGGCATCCGCGGGGAGTACCTGAGGGGCGTAACCAGGAAGAGAACGGCTATTCTGGACGGGGTGAAACTATTGGCCGACAAAAGTCTGATCGTGAATGAAGAGATAAGCGATTAATCAAATACAGGAATACAGAGCGAAAGGGAGACATCGCATGTTAAACAAACTTCAAATCAGGACCCGATTGCTTGCCGGATACGCAATCATCGTAATGTTGATGATCATCACCGGAGTATACGCCTTGAATCGACTGAATCTGGAGGCAGGCCTCACTACCAGTCTCTATGAGCACCCGTTTACGGTCAGGAAATCGGTGCGGGACGCCTATTTCGATTTCATGAAAATGCACTACGCCTTGAAAGACGCGCTTGCATCTCCGGACACGCTCTCCATAAACGCTAACGTTCAAAAGATGAATGAGTATGAAAAGGATTTCAACCGTAATATGGAAATGGCCAATGAGCGTTTTCTGGGCGAAAAAGCCCATGTCGGGCATGTGTACAAGGAATTTGAGGATTGGAAACCTGTTCGGAACCGTATTGTGGCTCTGATACACATGAATCAGATCGCCTCGGCATCAAGCCTCTTCAAGGGCGATAAAGCCGGTTCGGCCGAAAGGATGGAGAAGGAAATGTCGGATCTGCTCAACTTTGCCGACGCCAAGGCCGAAAGTTTCATGAAAGAGGCGCAGAAAACGGCCAAGGAGTCGTTCACTCTGGTCATGCTGGCCATACTGGCGGGCATCGCACTGGCTATCCTGATCGGCATCACGCTCACCCGCAGCATCACTAATCCCCTGAGGGTGTTAGTGGGGGTGGCCGAAAGGGTCACGGGCGGCGACCTGACCGTGGCGGTCCCGGTGAGCAACAGCAGTGACGAACTGGGAGTTCTGCTCCAAACCTTCAAACGCATGGTCGAAAACCTCCGCACCCAGACGCTGGCAATTCAGGAGGGGGTGAATGTCCTCGCCTCTTCATCCGCAGAAATCCTCGCTTCAACATCCCAGGTCGCCTCCGGAGCGGCGGAAACCGCGGCGGCGGTCAACGAAACCACCGCCACCGTGGAGGAAGTGAAGCAGACCTCCCAACTTGCCTCTCAAAAGGTGCGCCTTGTTGCAGACGGCGCTCAGCAGTCGTTGCAAGTATCCCAGAAAGGGAAGAAATCGGTAGATGAGGCTGTACAGGGGATGAACCGAATCCGCGAACAGATGGAGACCGTTGCCGAGAGCATCGTTACCCTGAGCGAACAGGGGCAGGCTATCGGTGAGATCATCGCCACGGTCAACGACCTGGCTGAACAGTCCAACCTTCTTGCCGTTAACGCCGCCATCGAGGCGGCCAAGGCGGGCGAGCACGGCAAGGGCTTTGCCGTTGTAGCCCACGAGGTCAGGAGCCTGGCGGTACAGTCAAAAGAGGCTACCGCCCAGGTCAGAACGATCCTGAACGACATCCAGAAGGCGACAAATGCCGCGGTGATGGCGGCCGAGCAGGGGAGCAAGGGGGTTGAGGCCGGAGAACGGCAATCGTCCGAGGCCGGGGAATCGATCCGACTGCTGGCCGACAGCATAGCCGAGTCGGCCAACGCTTCGACCCAGATTGCGGCTTCCAGTCATCAGCAGATGGTAGGGATGGAACAGGTGGCCCAGGCTATGGAGAACATCAAGGAGTCCAGTATGTTGAGCGTCACCAGCACGCGCCAGGCCGAGCAGTCAGCCCAGAATCTTCACGAGTTGGGCCAAAAGCTGAAAGGGTTGGTACAGCGGTTCAAACTTTAAATAAAGTTTAAGAGTTTAAGAGTTTAGAGTTAAAACCTATAACCCAATACTTGCAACTCATAATTCAAAATTCATAATTCATAATTGGTTTAACCATGGACAACGAATTTAAAAAAAGGCTGCTGGCCACCTTTCGGGACGAGACGAGGGAACACCTCGCCGCCATCGCCGCCGGTCTGATCGAGCTGGAAAAGACGACCGAGCCCGAAGAAAGGCAGCCGATCCTGGAAAGAGTCTTCCGCGAGGCTCACAGCCTCAAGGGCGCGGCCCGGGCGGTCGACATGAATGGGATAGAGTCTATGAGCCATGCGGTCGAAGGGGTCTTCGCCGCCTTCCGACGGCAGGAGATCTCAGCTTCCCCGCTATTGTTCGATCTGTTGCACCGGGCAATCGATACAATAGACAGGCTTCTGCTGTCGGGCGAAATCGACGGGAACGCTGCCGGGACTGTCCCGGTCAGGGAGATCATCCTCAGACTGGAGCAAACCTCGAAGCGCGCATCATCCAACACTTCCCCTCTTGAGCTTCCTGCAACAGAACATGCCCCACGGCCGGATAATCCGGCCGCCAATAGCGCCGCCGTGTCTGACACCATCAGGATTTCCGCCGCGAAACTGGATTCACTGCTCCACCAGGCCGAAGAGATGCTGATGCTGAAGCAGGCTGCCCTCCAGCGTGCCGCGAATCTGAAAGAGCTTAACGTCGGCCTTTCGGCATGGGATAAGGAGTTGAAAAAGGTTCGGCCGGCCTTGCGCAGGCTGCACAAATTACAGCATATATCGGCCGAAAATTTCATCCACAGCTCGGACTTCAGACAGATTGGAGATTTGCTGGCGTTTTGCGAATGGAGCCAGGATGCCGTCAAATTACTGGAACATAAGGTCCAAACCATGAGGAAGAAGGCGGCCAACGACCGGCATGGCCTGGACGGCATGGTGGACAGCCTCATCGATGATCTGAAGGGTGTGCTGATGCTTCCCTGCGCGGCGGTTTTGAGCCTTCTGCCCAGAATGGCCCGCGACCTGGCGCGCGAGCGCGGCAAGGAAGTGGGGCTTTTCATCGAAGGCGAAACAATTGAAATAGACAAACGCATCCTGGAGGAGATGAAGGACCCGCTGATCCACCTGGTACGCAACTGTATCGACCATGGCCTGGAAAGGCCTGATCAACGTAAGCGCCTGAGAAAACCGCTTCAGGGAAGGATCTCAGTTGCGGTCGTACTCAAGGATTCGAATCTGGTTGAGATCCGTGTCAGTGACGACGGGGCTGGCATTGATGCCGGCAAGGTTGCGGCTGCGGCCGTGCGACAGGGTGTTCTCCAGCAGGACCAGGCAGAACTGATGGATACTGAGGAGATGCTGGGGTTGGTCTTCGTTTCGGGATTTTCCACCGCTCCCCTGATCACCGACATCTCCGGGAGGGGCCTCGGCCTGGCCATCGTCCGGGAAAAGGTTGAGAAACTGGGCGGAACCGTTACCATGATAAGCGAACCGATGAAGGGAACCACCTTCAGGATGACGCTTCCCATGACTCTTTCGACCTGCCGGGGTATAATGGTCAGAGCTGGGGGACAGTCGTTCATCGTCCCGGATGCCGGAGTGGAAATGGTGGCAAGGATCGACAAGGCAGCGCTCAAGACCGTGGAAAACCGGGAAACCGTCGAGCTGGGGGGCGAGGTGCTCTCTTATGTCCGTTTGGCCGATGTTTTGCAACTCCCCAGGCAGAAGCGGGACGGGGATGATTCCGGCTTGATACCGCTGTTCGTGATCGGCAGCGGGACCAGACGGGTTGCTTTCGGCGTAGACGCTGTCATCGATGAACAAGAGATCCTGGTGAAAAGTCTGGGACCGCAGCTCACGCGGGTGCGCAACATCACCGGAGCGACAATTCTTGGAACCGGCAAGGTGGTTGCAATCCTGCATCCCGGCGATCTGGTGAAATCTGCGGTCAACAGCTCTTCCGCACCGGCCGCGGCAGACTATCAACCAGAAGCGAGCGAGGTGACCCGCAGGTCGGTGCTGGTTGCCGAAGACTCGATTACCGCCCGGACTCTGTTGAAAAATATCCTGGAAACCGCCGGCTACCGGACCACCACGGCCGTAGACGGCATAGACGCTCTGACACAGCTCAAGATTAACGAAATAGATCTCGTGGTGTCGGACGTGGATATGCCGCGGATGAGCGGTTTCGACCTGACCGCAAAAATCCGCGCCTCCAGTGAGTTCGCCGACCTGCCGGTGGTGCTGGTGACCTCCCTCGATTCCCGTGAGGACCGGGAGCGCGGCATCGATGTGGGGGCCAACGCCTATATCGTCAAGAACAGCTTCGATCAGAGCAACCTGCTGGAAGTGATCAGGAGACTGTTATGAATGTTCGCAGGCAAGCCAAAATCAGGGTGCTGATTGTCGATGACTCGGCCGGCATGCGGATGCTGCTGGAGAATATCTTCAGCAATGATCCCGCCTTCGAGGTGGCAGGCTTGGCCAGCAATGGGATGGAAGCCGTAGATGCGGCGGAACGCCTCTCCCCGGACGTCATTACAATGGACATCCAGATGCCGGGCATGGACGGGCTTGAGGCTACCCGCAGGATCATGGAGACCAGGGCGACTCCGATCGTCATTTTGAGCGGTAATCTTGATGCGGAAGAGGTGGCGTCTTCATTCCGCGCCATGGAGGCGGGTGCGCTGATCGCCCTGCCAAAGCCACGGGGGATTACATATGCGGAACACGGGGCCGAAATAGCCTCCCTGGTCCGGACCGTGAAACTGATGTCTGAGATAAAGGTGGTGAGGCGCTGGTCTCGACCCACCAAGATTAAGCCGCATCCGTTCCGGCAGACAGCCGGAGAACCGGCTCAGGCCGACCACCAGGTGGTGGCAATCGGCGCCTCGACCGGAGAAACGGTAGTCATTAACACAATCCTGACCGGATTGCCGCCCGGTTTCCCGCTCCCTGTTTTGATTGTGCAGCACATGGCGCCCGGCTTCATTCAGGGCTTTGCGGAATGGCTCAACATCTCGTCCCGCCTGCCGGTTCATGTCGCCTCCCAGAGCGAGCGCATGCTCCCCGGGCACGTATATATCGCTCCGGACAGATTCCAGATGCTGGCGGAGCAGGGTGGCCGTATCGCACTGACCCTGAGCGATCCCGGGACGTTACAATGCCCATCGGTTTCCGCCCTTTTTCGTTCCGTCGCCACTGTATATGGAGGGAAAGCGGTCGGCATCCTCCTAACCGGCATGGGGGATGACGGCGCCCAGGAACTGAAGCTGATGAAAGACAAAGGTGCCGTCACCATCGCCCAGGACCGTGAAAGCTCGGTTATATTCGGTATGCCGGGAGAGGCGGTGAATCTCAATGCCGCCGTATACGTAATGACACCGGACAATATCGTTGGGTATTTAATTTCAAGCGTCGGGAAAAGGAAGGGTGATGACAGATAACTCGCGAGCATCAGGAATTGGCGGCGACAATATCCTTATCGTTGAGGACAGTCCGACCCAGGCCGAACAGTTGCGCTACATCCTCGAAAAAAATTCTTATCGCGTCTCGGTTGCCCGGAACGGTAATGAAGCCTTCGCAATGATGAATACAGCGCAGCCGGGCCTGATAATCAGCGACGTAGTTATGCCGGAGATGGACGGATATGAATTGTGCCGGCGAATCAAGAATAATGACCTTTTCTGCAATATTCGAATAATCCTGCTGACGTCCCTCTCCGATCCGCTGGATGTCATTCGGGGTTTGGAGTGTGGGGCCGATAACTTTATCACCAAACCCTACGATGAGGCGTATCTTGTCTCCCGCATTGGCTACCTGCTCGAAAATCGCTATGAGCCGCAAGATTGCGCCTCGCTGCCGAAACTGAAGATAACATTCGCGGGCAAAGAGTTTGCCATAATCTCCAGCCGCCATCAGATTCTCGATCTGCTCCTCTCGACGTATGAGACCGCTATTCTCAAGAACAAAGAACTGATCAGGGCCAGAGACGAATTGAACGATCTGAACGAACAGTTGAGGTGCGCCAACCAAGATCTTGAGGCGTTCAGTTCAACGGTTTCCCACGACCTGCGAAGTCCCCTGAACTCAATCTACGTCTCCTGCCAGGCGATAGAGATGATATACGAAGAAACACTCGATGAGGGGTGCAGGGACTACTTCAGACATATTTTCAAAGCGGCTGATAACATGAATGAGTTGATCAGCACCTTCCTGGAGTTTTCCAGAATTTCCAGCCGTGAACTCGTTCGACACCAGGTAGACCTGAGCGAAATGGCGAGGGACATCCTGGAGGATTCACGCTTCGATGACCCGCAACAGCGGGTAACGTTCCATATCGCGGAAGGAATTACCGGGAACGGTGATAATCGGCTATTGCGGGTGGTTCTTGAAAACCTGCTCGGAAACGCCTTTAAATACACCCAGCTGAAAGAAACCGCCGTGATCGAGTTCGGCGTGACGGAAATTGACGGAAATTCGGCGTATTATGTTCGCGACAACGGTGCCGGGTTCGATATGTCGTCTTCAGACAGGCTATTTGCCCCTTTTCAGCGACTGCACTTGGAAAAAGAGTTCAAAGGTTTCGGCATTGGATTATCCACCGTGCAGCGGATCATTCAGCGTCACGAAGGCCATATATGGGCGGAGGGAGAGGTCGGCAAAGGGGCTGTATTCTACTTTACACTGCACCCGTGACGGTTTCGTAGTAGAAGGTCTTCAAAACTCCAGCCATCAGCCATACCTGACGAACTATTATAGTGCGCCTGCATCGCCCTTTCCCTGCCGCCTGGCACTAATCTTGATTGCAGCTCGGCATCAGTAATCACCGCACCTCGACCTTCTGCAACCACTCGTAGAGTTTTCGCGCCACCGCGACGTTCATCCCATCCACCACGGCGATCTCTTCCACACTCCTCTCCTTCAGACTCTGCAAGCTGCCGAAATGTGTGAGCAGAGCGGTGCGACGCTTGACACCGATCCCTGGAATGTCATCAATGCCTGAGGCGATACCCACCTTGCTGCGGAGTGTGCGGTGGTATTCAATGGCAAAACGGTGTGCTTCGTCGCGGATGGCGGCCAGCAGCAGCAGCGGAGCAGAGTTCTGGCGCAACACTACCGGGTTCTTTCTGCCCGGCAGAAACAGTCGCTCGGCGCTCCTCCGCACCGCCTCTGCAGAAACATCCCGTGTTACTCGACTCTTGGCAAGAGAGACCAGGTCGAAATGCCCGGCCATACCGAGCTCGGTGATTATCTCCTGGACGGCGTTCAGTTGGCCGATGCCACCGTCCACGACTACCAGGTCGGGCAGCCCCTCCTCATCAACTTTGTCCGTCCGGAAGCGGCGTGAAAAAACCTCCCGAAGCATGGCGAAGTCGTCCTGCCCCTCTACCATTCGGATCCGATAGTGGCGGTAATTGGCTCTGTCAGCGTGGCCGCCGCTGAATGTCACTCTGCTCCCGACTGAGAACCGCCCCTGGATGGTTGAGATGTCATAGCACTCTATTCGGTGCGGCAGGCGTGACAGCTTCAGGCGTTGTTGCAGTTCGGCAAGAAGTGCAGCCGCTGAAGCTGCAACCTCATCGCGCTCCCGAACGGCAGATTCGGCGTTTTTGCATGCAAGATCAACCAACTCCCGCTTGGTGCCTCGCTGAGGCCTCGTGATGGAAACTTTGCCTCCCTTTAATTCTCCCAGCAGTTCAGCCAGTGCGGAAGCTCCATCAATTTCGAGCGGCAGGAAGATCTCTTCAGGGATAATCGCCCCGGACGTGTAATACTGCTGCAGAAAGGCAGATATTCCGTTGGCATCGTCCAATTCCCAGGCCAGGCTGAACAGGCGACTGCCGGTCAGCACCCCGCCACGAATGAACAGAATCGCCAGTTCGATCCGGCCCGCCTCCCGATGGAAGCCGACCACATCACTGTCACCACCGCGCAGCACGACCTTCTGTTTCTCGAGCGTGGTCTGTATTGAGCGGAGCAGGTTGCGCCAGCGGGCGGCCTCCTCGTAGCGCATTCCGTTGGCCGCATCTGTCATGCGGTGCCTGAATTCAGTGACAAGTTGCCGCCCTTTCCCCTCGAGAAAGATGGTGGCGCCCTCAGTCAGGGCGGCATAATCCTCCGATGAGATCATGCCCTGACAGGGTGCGCTGCACTGGCCGATCTGATGGTACAGGCAGGGGCGCTTGCGGGCCATACAGGTCGCCAGAGGATAGTGACGAAGCGGGAACATGCGGGTCATCTGGCGCAGCACTGCGCGAGCATCCGAGGAGGACGAATAGGGGCCGAAGTAGCGGGCGCCGTCGCGCGAAATCTTGCGAACGACGGTAAAACGCGGGAAATTCTCACGGGGATCTAGGCGCAATGAGAAATAGGTTTTGTCATCTTTGAGATCGAGGTTGTAGCGCGGATGGTGCTGTTTGATGAGGGTATTTTCCAGTAGCAGGGCCTCTTTTTCGGTATCGGTCAGCATGACCTCGATATCGGCGACCTTGGCCACCAGAAATTTGACATGATAGCGGGAATCGCCGGATGTGTTGAAGTAGGAGCGTACACGCTGCCGCAAATTGCGAGCCTTGCCCACGTAGACGATCGTCCCGTCGGCGTCGCTCATCAGATAGACTCCGGGCGAGGCAGGCATCTGCCGAATTTTATCTTCAAGACTCATATTGGCAATCCTACTTGTTTGCATCAGGAATGAAAAGCACCTTGTTTAAATTTGTGCACAATAAACAGGCACCATGATTATTTTCAGAGCTAATTAGTTATGCGCAACCATAAATAATCACCAGATATTCAACTGTTAAGTTTTGGCGACATTTTTGCTTCAAAATGGGGTCGCATAAATGCAGAACAGACGAGCCTCCTGCAAAACGTTATGAGGAGATCGATATGCAAGGCGCAAGTGAGCGAGGAAGCGAGGCGTACACATATGTACGTTGAACTTTCGAGCGAACGGCAACACGGCAGATCGGCCCCGCAGTAGTTTTGCAGCAGGCTCGGACACCAACGGGGGTAATCTGTATGGATAACGTGTCAACGATGACAGGTTTAAAGAGCAGTGCCGATGTACTTTTTTTGATGTTGGGTGCGGTAATGGTATTCGCGATGCATGCCGGTTTTGCTTTTCTCGAAGTCGGCACGGTCCGCAAAAAAAACCAGGTAAACGCCCTCGTCAAAATACTCACTGACTGGTCCGTTTCAACAGTCGTCTATTTCGTAGTCGGCTTTCCTATCGCCTACGGAATCTCCTTCCTTAAACCGGCGGAAGAATTGTTAAACAAGGCCCAAGGTTATGACCTGGTCCACTTTTTCTTCCTGCTCTGTTTCGCCGCCTGCATCCCCGCCATAATTTCCGGCGGTATCGCAGAGCGCGCCAAATTCTGGCCGCAAGTCATCGCCGGCGCCATTTTCGCCGGATTATCATATCCGTTGTTCGAATCACTTATCTGGGGACAAAATACCTCACTGCTGCAAAGTTTGTTCAAGTCGATCGGTGGGGCTGAATTTCACGACTATGCAGGCTCAGTGGTTGTTCACTCAATCGGCGGCTGGATCGCGTTACCTGCAGTCATTATTCTTGGCCCCCGCATCGGCCGCTACGTCCGCGGCAAGTCCCACCCCATCCCGGTCAGTAATATTCCGTTCCTCGCCCTGGGATCGTGGATTCTTGCTGTTGGCTGGTTCGGCTTTAATGTTATGAGCGCCGGCAATTTTGAGAAGATCTCCGGGCTGGTGGCGGTCAATTCGCTGATGGCGATGGTTGGAGGCGTTCTCGCGGCCTTGGTGGCGGGCAGGAACGATCCCGGCTATATCCACAACGGCGCCCTGGCAGGCCTGATTGCGATTTGTGCCGGCAGCGATATCATGCACCCGCTCGGCGCCTTTGCCGTCGGATGCATCGCCTCGGTGATCTTTGTCTTCGGTTTCCATTATGAACAGGAAAAGCTCAAGATCGATGATGTGCTCGGTGTCTGGCCGCTGCATGGGGTGATCGGTTCCTGGGGCGGTATCTCGGCCGGAATTTTCGGTCAGAAGTTTCTGGGCGGTATGGGCGGCGTCAGCTTTGTTTCGCAGCTGATCGGGACTCTGTCGGCAATTGTGTTTGCAATTGCCAGCGGCTTTTTGGTGTACGGAATTCTTGCCAGGACAATTGGCATCAGGCTTGGGCAGGAGGAGGAGTTTAACGGAGCTGATCTGGCGATTCACAAGACAGGGGCCTATCCTGAGGAGAGTATCCGCTGAAATGCATAAGCCTCGCCTGTATGCAGCTGAAAAGCATGCCGTAAAATTTTTATTGGAGGTGCTTCAGACAGCCGCTTCCAGCACACTGACATACCGATTCTTTCGTTGACAAGGAGCTGGAGAGGTGCTATCTAGGGTCAATTTTGCTAGTGCCGCTGCAGCTACTCTCCGTGCGCCGTCTAACCACGTAGCCGGCCAGAAGAGGTCAATCAAGGTGATATCATTTAGATTATACGGCAATGCACTCATCCGGCTTATGGTCGCGCTGGCCTTAATCTCATGTTTTGTTGTTCCCCCCGCATTCTGCCAAGAAAATGAAGATTCTCAGATGTTTATCGGCGGATTTAATGCGTACCAACAAAAAGATTATTCCTTGGCCATAGAAAAGATGAGTGGGGTACTACAGAAATACCCCGACACACCCCTTAGGGATATGGCGCTGTTCTGGCTTTCCCGTTCCTTCTTCAAGGTTGGCAACCAACAGGATGCCGCCAGATATTTCTCTCAGTTTTCGAAGGAGTATCCGGACAACCCGCTTAAGGGTACCGTAGAGGAAGAGTTGCTCTCCCTTGCTGTCCGCTATGATAGAGGCGAGAAACTTTCTGCCGGGTCGACTTCTGCCAGGCAGCCCGACATACAGGTTGCCCGGAAGGACGAGAAGGAAGCGACAGCAAAGGCTGAAGAGGCTGTCAGCGCTGCCGCCGCAGAATCCGCCCGCCTTGCCGCTGTCCGGAATAACGAACAGCACAGAGCCGCTCTCAAGGCAGAACAGGAGAGAATTGAGAAAGAAAGAACAGCTTCACAGAAGCTGGCTGCCGAAAAGGCAGCTCAAGGGCGTCTTGCTGCTATTAAGTCAGATGATGAGCGCAGGCTCTCAGCGGAGAAAGCTGAAAAAGAACTACGGACTCTGTCAAAAGCTGAAGAGGCCAAGTGGGCTCTTAAGGCTGAAAATGAGCTCAGGATTGCTGAAAAAACGGCCGTTGATGCCGAAAAAAAACGTCAGCCTGTTACCAGGGCTGAAGAGCAGAGATTGCCTCGGCAGCGTGTTGCAGAAGAGAAAATCAGGTCGGAAAAGGCTGCTCTTCGTGAGAAGGCAATTGCCCAGTACAAATTGATTATCGACAAATATCCTTCCACTGCCGCAGCTGCCACAGCGGCTGCCAGACTGCGTGAATTTGGTTTCACCGTGGCGAGGCCTCCAAAATCGGCAGTGGTAGAGACATCTCAGGAGAACACCCAGGTTTTATATCTGGAGGTTACCCAGTTCGCGGGGGTCGAATTCAATCTTCAGGCACGTCCCGTGGCCTACAAAGTCGCTCAACGGATTAGTCTACCGTTTGAAGTAATCAATCGTGGCAACGGCAACGACTCTTTCACCCTTGAATCAGGGTTTCCGGCGACTTTTAACACAAGTTTTGCGACTGCCTCAGCATCCGAGGTTGCAATAAATCAGACGCCGGTCCTGGCTCCTGGTGAGACTTTCAAGGGTGTTGTAAATCTGGTTATTCCTGCCGGCAGTATCGATGGCCTGCGCATTACCCATCCGGTAAAAGCGATCTCCCGCTTCATGGCTGAGGCAAGCCAATCACGTGAAGTTAGTCTGATAGCTTCAGCGCCGCTTTTGCGCGCGGTCCTTAAAACTGACAAGACCAAACCGTTACCAGGTGAAAAGATTGTATATCGCGTTGCCATCCTAAATGTCGGTTCAACGGCAGCTCAGGATGTTACATTCAGAATCAATTTTCCGTCACAACTGGAACCGGTCGATTACGAAGCTGCGGGATTCAGGCAGGAGATGAAATCAGCCCTCGTTTTTAACTTCCTGCAGATCAATTCCGGTGAGAGCAGGGAATTTAGTGTCACATTCCAGCTCAAGGAAGATTCTCCGGCAGGACAGGAGATCTCGGCCCGCGCGGAACTCTTCAACAATCCGCTCAAAACAAAGGTCGCCTTCGTATCGAACTCGGCGTATGTGCAGCCGCAGCGAGGTATTCAGGTTCGTTCCGCCTCCGGACGCATAATGGTTATTCCTGGCCAGACAATTACTGTGCCGTTCGTTGTGACCAATACCGGTAATGTGCGGGAGAAATTCAGGATATCCTCAAGCCTCAAAGGAGCCCAGGACGCGGTTATCTTCCACGATATAAACCGTGACGGTATCAGACAGGCCAATGAGCCGCTTATCAGCGAAATCGGCCCACTGGCTCCGAAGGAAGAGGCCAGTGTTGTCATGGAGATCAAGACCTCGAGAACTGCCGGTGACGGCAGCGAAGGGAGCGTACAGCTGTCGTTCAGTTCCGAGGGAGAGGCGGGCCGTTCTGCATCGGGATCGGCGCAGCTGATCTATTCCCGCCCGATTCTGCAGATGACAATGACTAGACGGGACGGCAGTCAAAAACCGGGTGAGGTGGCCTCCTTTGATCTGACCATAACAAACAAAGGGTCAAATCTGGCACGGGTGGTTGAACTCCAGAGCACCTGGCCGGAACAGTTGGAGCTGGTGGCTGCAGACCCCGCAAACAGTGCGATCAGTAGCGGAAACATAATCTGGAGTTTCAAAGAAATGGGCGCCGGTGAAAGGCGTATCATCAAGGTGTTTTTCAGAGTCAAACCGGGGACCGGGGTGGGGACAAGCATTCAGGTCAGAAACGTCATGACTTACGAAGATCAGCTCGGGAACAGGTACTGACATGACACGATGCACAAGCCGTACGGCAGTTCTATTCCTGCTCTGTTCTCTGGCCCTGCCAGCTTGGGGCCAGCAGTTTTTTCTGTACGAACCCAAGCCGGTCAAGGCTGATGAGAAAGACCGTACCAAAGATGGAGTTCTGGTTACTGAAGTGTCTGTGAAAAAAGGGGACACTCTCAAAGAGATCTCCAGGAAGTTCAGCGGGCGCGCGGGCTATTTCCCTCAGATTCTGCTGTTCAACAAGATTAAAAACCCGGACCGTATATATCCAGGTGACATTTTTAGAGTCCCGGTAACGCCGAACGGGGTTGGGGCTGATACTGGACCGGTTAAAGTATCCGCAGGAGAATCAAAGAAGCATATCAGGAGAAAGAGAAGTGCCGGCTATAAAATTAATGGGGCTGTAACTGCAAGCAAGGCAGGGTTTGTTACGACTTCTCCCGGTGATGCAATTGCAGGCCAGAAACTTTTTGAAAGGGCTATCAAAGCCTACAAGCAGGACGATTTTGGCGCCGCTCTTGTTCTTTTTGACAGATATCTCGCGAATAACCCCAACTCGCCTCTGTCCGCAGATGCAAGTTTATATAAAGCCGAGTGCTACCTGAAGCTCTCTTCCCGGTAACCAATAATATGTGTTCCTCTGCATCCCTGCGGTATATGTTTTTTTAGGTTGACTTTAAGTGGTTTGTTTCCCTAGTATGTAGAAAATGTAATGGCTATGAAGAGGAGTAGTAGTCGTTTAGGGCCTTTCAGAGAGCCGGTGGTTGGTGCGAACCGGTAGGAACAGACGATGAACTCGCCTTGGAGCCGCTCCGGTGAATACGTAGTCGGAGCCGTGAGCCTGCGTTAAAGGCGTATGAAGGCCTTGCAGTTATATGCTGCAGGGCGAATTGGGTGGTACCGCGGATGGCTCATAAGCCTCTGCCCCAAATATTGGGGTAGAGGCTTTTTTAATAACAACGCACGGAAAGGAGTTTATCAAATGGCAAAGGCAAAAATACCGGGGAAGGAAGAGCGGCAGATCATCAGAATTTTTGATACAACCCTGAGAGACGGGGAACAGGCTCCCGGCAACAGCATGAACATAGAAGAAAAACTTCGGCTTGCCAAACAGCTGCAGAAGCTGAATGTGGATGTAATAGAGGCCGGTTTCCCGATTGCGTCGGAGGGAGATTTCGAGGCGGTCAAGAAGATTGCGCAGATTGTCAAGGGACCGGAGATCGCAGGCCTCTGCCGCTCCAGCGAAAAAGATATCGACAGGGCCTGGGAGGCACTTAAATATGCTGGTGAGAAGGGGCGTATCCATACCTTTATTGCCACCTCCGACATCCATATGAAATACAAACTCATGATGGAACCGGCTAAGGTTCTGGCCTCCGCAGTCAAGGCGGTAAAGAGGGCGGCCAATTACACTCGGAATGTAGAGTTTTCCTGCGAAGATGCAGTCCGCACCCGTCTGCCGTTTCTGGCCGAGGTCGTTGAAGCGGTCATCGCCGCCGGAGCCACAACGGTCAACATACCTGATACGGTTGGATATACTATTCCTTTTGAGTACTTCAACATCATAAAGTACCTCAAAGATAACGTGCCAAACATCGACAAGGCCATCATATCGGTGCACTGCCATAACGACCTTGGGTTGTCGGTGGCAAACTCGATCGCAGCAGTCCAGGCCGGAGCCCGCCAGGTTGAATGCACAATAAACGGAATTGGAGAGAGGGCGGGTAACTGTTCACTGGAAGAGTTCGTAATGATCTTGAGAACCCGCCGTGACATCCTCCCCTTTGAAACCAGGGTGATCACTGAACAGCTGACCCCAGCCAGCCGTCTGTTGACAAACATCACCGGTATTCCTGTGCAGCCCAACAAGTCGGTCGTGGGGGCCAATGCCTTCGCCCATGAGGCCGGCATCCATCAGCACGGCATGTTGATGGATAAATCCACCTACGAGATTATGACTCCTGAATCGGTCGGCCTCCTGGCCGGCGCCCTGGTGCTTGGCAAGCACTCCGGACGGCATGCCTTCAAAAAACGGCTGGAGGAGCTGGGATACGATCTGGACGAGGAAAAACTCAACAAGGCCTTTGATCGCTTCAAAACCCTGGCCGATCTGAAGAAGGAGGTTTTCGACGAAGACCTGGATGCAATCGTATCTGATGAAGCTCGTGAAGAGGACCGATTCAAACTGGAACATATAACTGTGACATGCGGTTCATTTGCGGTGGCTACGGCAACGGTGCAGATGGGAATAAACGGTGTTTCGGTGCGAACCGCCGAGTTGGGCGACGGCCCGGTGGATTCAGCCTTCAAGGCGATCAGAAAGCTCACGAAGTCAAAGGCAAAGCTGACCCAGTACAATGTAGGTGCCATCACGGGCGGAACCGATGCCCAGGGCGAAGTAACGGTCAGGGTGAGTGAGGGAAGTCAGACCGTGATTGGAAAGGGAGCATCCACCGACATCATTGTAGCCTCGGCCAAGGCCTTTATTAATGCCCTCAACCGGCTGAGCTGCAAACAGAAGCGATTGGGTGACGCCGTGTAGTTTTCCATCCAGAAACCGGCAGTTTCACGGTTTAAAGGCGAAAAAGCTTTTGGGTTACGTAACAAATTGGTTCCAAGATTCGAGGCTATCCGATCTTCACCGTCTTGTAGAGGAAATTCTTGAATCGGAATAACTGCCGCTTCTCATTTTCCGGCGGCTGTCCGACATCCAGAGCCTTGAGGTAACGCGCCACCGCCGGCAAAGTTTTGCCCGCCCTCGCCCGTGCCTTGTCGATTACCATCCGCACGGTTTCCCTGGAGATATCGTTACGAGAGAACGGCTCATATACGTCCTCCCAAAAATCGCCTCCAAGCACAATTTTATCGAGAATCTCTCCGGCCAACCGTTCATCAAGATCCCGTGCCATCGGCAATGATGGTCGTGCCTCCAGACAACCGGTACCTGTGATAGCCCGGGAAATGGCTTCTCCAGTAATGACGTTCTTGCTCCGGAAGAAAAGCGCTCTCAGCAGGATGCTTCGCAGTTCGCGGATATTCCCCTTGTAGCTGTGGTGCATGAGTATATCCTTGGCGTCTTTGGTCAACAACGGTGGTTTCTCGTTCGGCTCTTTATCTCCCCGATAGGTGAGGTAGAGCTTGCCCAGAAAGTGTACCGACAGGTCCGGGATATCCTCGCGGCGTTCATTAAGCGACGGCAGGCGGATGGAAAGTTCTGTAAGTCGATGATAGAGATCTTCGCGGAAACGGCCGGCGGATATTTCTTCATGCAAATTTTTGTTTGTTGCCGCCACGAGAAGTACTCGGCTGTAGCGTTCAGTATTCTCGCCCAAGCGCACGAAACCGCCATTGTCGAGGAAGCGCAGCAGCTGCACCTGGGTCTTCGGGTCGGCATCGCCGATCTCGTCCAGAAAGACAATCCCGCCGATGGTCTCTTCCAATATTCCGCGCCGGTCAGTATATGCCCCGGTGAAGGCCCCCTTCTTGTGTCCGAACAGCTCGGAATAGGTCAGATCTCCTGAATAGGCCGCTATATTGCATTTTTTGAGCGGCAGTTCACCGTTTGGATTTACATTTTGGCGATACAGTTCATTAAGCTTGTTGTATAGATTATTGAAAAAGAACTCTTTACCCGATCCGGTCTGGCCGGTTACCAGGATGGAGGGGAGCCCGATGGTGGCCTCCTGCAGAATAGCGCGGGCCCAGTAAATAATACGGTTGAAGAGCGGCGGCGAGACGGTGTTTATGAAATCTACTACCTCCTGCGATTTGGGGCTGTTGCCTATGATGTTTCCCAAAAGGTAGGATGAAACGTGCGGATCCTTGTAGGCGACATCGGTATTAAGCCGGTTGACCTCTCCCTGCAGGCGCTCTATGCGCTGAAGGTCTGATATATGGCGGGCTGTAAGTGAGCCGATAATCTGCAGAATGCGGCGATGCTCCTCGCGGAAGAAATCATGCTGCAGAGAGTTAAGACAGATGACGGCAATTACTTCATCGTCACAGATGACCGGAACGGCAATCTCGCTTTTAATCAGATCGCTCATGGAGCGATGGAACCCCCCGCTCTCCCGTTCATTCTCCACTCTGGCAATGATCCTGGGCTGTTTGCTAAAAGCAACGTATCCGGTCAGGCTGCGCTCTTCCGGTGTCAGTTCTTTCCCCCCGACAGGAAAGGGAGGGATATGCTTTTTTAACCACTCCTTGTTTTTTGCGCCGATGATAGTCCCGCTCTCGTCCTCCACCACTACCCATAAATCCCCATCCCGTTCGGTAACCACAGCGATGCTGCCGGTATCGGCCCCGATCAGCTCCGTAGCCTTGGAAAGTACCTTTGTGAGGAATGGTTGCAAGTTCTCGCTTCGCTCGTTCAGCAGATCGGTGATCTCCGACAAAACCCGTATTTCAAGATGCTCGCCCCCGACCTCGCTGATAACCCGCTCTACCATTTCGGCGTGAGTCTGCAATAAACCCATCTCAAAGTCGCTGAAGCGGTAAAGGTCGCGTGAGTAGTAATTTACCAGGCAGATAATGCGGCGATTTTCTTTGTCGAAGCGTGGAACCAGGTATAGTGAACGAAGTTCCATTGATTCCGTCAGGGCGCGTTTCTGGAGGTTATGCTGGGTCAGGTCGGCGATAAAGAGCGGCTTCATCAGACGTTCGTCGGTAATGATCGCCTGATCGCTGATATAGTTTGAAATCAGTGACTTACCCTTGCGCAGATCGATGGTCCCCTGCTGGTCATATAACTGCTTGAGCCTGTCATCACCTGAATAACTGGCGAGGATTTCCATTGTTCCGGAGGTGTCGTCCAGTTGGGCAGGCACCAGCACCGATGCCAGCGAAACCTTTTCAATCAGCTTCACTGCCGATCGTACCATCATCCCGGCCGCTTCACGCGCCTTGAACTCTTCCAGACTACGGGCAAGCTGCACCTGCTGGTGATAGATGCGGGCCTGGTCGAGATGTACTGCGACAAAACCGGCCAGATCGGTCAATTGGAACTTGGCTTTTGCCGTAAGTACCTCGCCGGGGTGATCCTGGTCGATACAGAGTACGCCGATGGATTTGCCCAGGCTGACCACCGGCATAACGTAGCTTGAGCGGAAACCGAAACGATTTGCAAAAACGGTGTCAGGCGAACTCTTTGGCACGCTAGCCACCTTGAAATCCACCGGATACTGACTCATATATACCGATGAAACGACTGTTTCTGTCGATCCGATTGCAAAACCGGCTTCGCGAATCTCGGCAGCATTAGGGCCTGTAGCATAAACGCACGTGAGCGCGCCGCGTGTCAGATCTTCAAGGTAAATGCGCAGCTGCTCGCAGCCGGACAGAAGTCGGGCTCCTTCGGCGAGAGTATAGAGCAATTCTCCCTGATTCTCCTTTCCGTAAGCGGCGATTTTATGTCGAAGTTCGTTAATGTGGTTGCTGATAGGCACGTCGGCTCCTGCACAAAAGCTAGCCCAGATAAACTGGATAGTGCGTTAACGAATTTATTTTCTGCCAGAAAATCTCATAAAATCAAGTTCTAACTTACTAAACGCATCAGCTCAAGCCTTTCCTGATCTGGTACAACTCTTCAATATCCAGCCCGTTTTTCTCGTAGTATTCTCGCTCAAGCTCCTCAACATAGAAACGGTCCAGACCGGAATTTTCGAGGAAATCCTCCCGCAGGCCGACGTTGCGCTCCGAGACAATCTGCGGCAGCAGCGAGTGAAGGTACATTGCTTCCTTCTTTATGGTGAATATGGCTTCTTCGAAGAGGCGCACGGGAAGTTCCTCCTTGATGCTCTTTTGGGTTTTGAGCTCTTCAGTGATTTCGCGGCGTAGCGCATCCTGATCTGCCTTGGAGGCGAACTTGGAGTAGAAGTTGCGGATACGGTCACGGACGTGCTCCAGCAGGATGATCGAAATACGTTCCTCTTCGTCGATGCCATGCAGTTGCAGATGCAGATCCTCGATCGTGGAAGTACGGGCGTCAATGCCGGCAAGGCCATCCATGAGCGCCTTTACCTTGCGCCTGCCAAAACGGCCCAGATAGGCGTTCTCGAACAGTTCACGGATAAACAGTTCCATGAAACAGTTTCCCTGCAGGTTGTCAAAGGCGGCCTTATGCTCCAGAAGTCCCTGCAGCATCTCATCGTTGATCCTGATGTTTTCCATGAATGCCAGCTTGCTGACCAGATTGGATACAGTGTCAAAACGATCCAGATACGTAATAACGTAGGAGAAACCATCCAGAAGTGATGTATCAGCCCCATCCCGGATCTTCTCATCGCACTCCTTGCTGGCAGCAAGCATGAGTTGGTCGAAGGCATGATCCCGGTTCTCCATGGCCTTTTTCTTGGCCTGGATCAGCTTAAGCATATCGTCGCGGTCGATCCTGCTTTCGATCTCCATCTCCCGGAAGAATATTCCCTCCAGGATCTCGCGGGTTGTGGCGATATAGCCCTGATCCTCATCGTTCTTGAGGTTGCGACCCTTCTTGAGCATCTCGTCCAGGGTGTAAAAGAGAGCGCCGGGGATCCTGTTGCGCACAGAGAGCGTCTTCAGCCTGGTAAGGCGGGCGTTGTCAAGATTGCTGATCTCGCCTTTGGTGTTACAGACCAGAAGAATATTGCGGTATTCATCCACGATACGTTTGTTGGCCGGGCTGCGGTACATGACGTCGATCCGTATTCGCTCCTGCTGATAGCGTTCGATCTTATGTTTGGAAGCAACTCTGACCAGTTTGCTGAAATCATCATCCGATATATTCTTGTTTCTAAAATATAGAGTTCTGAAAAGGTCGCGGTACTCGCGATGCTGGGGGTTGACCAGCTTGACCACGAACATCTGGGCGGAGTCATCATTAAGCAGCGGAAAGATCTCGGAGATGAGGGTATCGTCACGGTCATCGCCGACTGCCTCCGAGCGTTTGATAACCTTTCCTAGCCGTTTTACCAGTTCTTCCTGCTGGTTTTTCAGTTTGTGTGACAACAGGTTGGAGTGGACAAAGAAGAAGTAGTTGCAAACCGCGTTTCCCTCGAAAAAAATATTGTCATATGTTTCGTTGCCGGAGGTATGGTCGCTGAAGCGTACGGAACCGGCTTCGTCCGAGCGGGCTCCGTATATGACAAGGCGGTTGATGACTTCAGGTTTTGCAAGGTCAGGGGAAGGCTGATCCACACCGAACATGTATTCACAAAAATAGCCGCCATTACCCTGGTAGGATATGCCTTCGGATGAAATGATTATTTCGTTGCCGGGGGAGAAGAT
>Ga0073936_10002471_pt1 | contig 27534 bp, 22 predicted proteins | sample AliMusrvi5mmetaG_FD_87041 | JGI IMG/M metagenome (GOLD analysis project Ga0073936, IMG submission 87041) | Freshwater lake bacterial and archeal communities from Alinen Mustajarvi, Finland, to study Microbial Dark Matter (Phase II) - Alinen... | ecosystem: Environmental > Aquatic > Freshwater >...
CGCCTCCACGGCCACCACAACCGCTCCTTGCGCATTCGCGAAGTCGCACTCCCCTCCGCCGCAGGATTGGCGCTCCTGGCCTATCTTGGCATCGGCGATGGCACCGACCGCGTGGATGTCCTTGCCCACGTTTTCGGCATGGTCTGCGGCGGCGCGACGGGCGTCGCCCTGGCGTGGACCCACCTGCCAGAACGCACCACGCCCGGCATTCAAAAAGCGCTCGCCGTTACCGCGCTGCTGCTCCCGGTCCTGGCCTGGGTGCTGGCGGCAGTTCGTTAAAAGCGACGAGGAAAATTTTCGGACTCGTTTTTCTTCTTGCGCAGCTTCCGGTTGGCGAAAGCCTTGCAGGTGGTTTATAAACTTTCCCGGATTTGCTTGCCGTCCCGCGTTAATCGCGCATAGTAACCCCTCACTCGGCTGGTGGCGGGCAAAGAAAGGCTCCGCTTTTCTCGAAAGCAGATGCCCGCGGCCGATACGCAAATAAAACGGGGTGTAGCTTAGCTTGGTAGAGCGCCTGGTTTGGGACCAGGAGGTCGGAGGTTCAAATCCTCTCGCCCCGAGTTTGTTTTGCCGCGATCACTTCGGGATCAAGGCGCTGCAGCAAAGTTTGGCGGAAGAGCCGTTGTTTCAGTGGCGGTTGGGACGGGGTTGAGTTAGGAATGAGCACCGCAAATGAGCGCTCCGCCATCCCAGAACGAAGAAACCGTCCCGCTTCACGGCCCGGTCTGCGCCCTCCGTCCGCTTGCCATCGGTCTGGCGCTTCTGGCCATGAGCTTCGCCGGCTGCCAAGGCCCGCGCGCAGGCTATCAACCCGACGATCCCTCCGTTGCCCGCATTCCGCTGCGGCGCTCGTACGAGAATAAACTCCTGTTCCGGGCCACGGTTCCCGGCGGCCATGCGTGGATGATGCTCGACACCGGCGCGCCGATCACCGTCGTGGATAAATCCAGGAGCGCGCTTTTCCACTTCAAGCCTTTCCCGGAAGGGGCGAACCCGCCCACCGTCATCCTGAACGGCCAACAAGCCAGGATGGCTTTGATCCCGCAGATGAAGTTTGGCGGTGTGACCGAGACCGATTCCCCCGTGGCGCTCGTGGACATCTCCAGGATGAACCGTGCCAGCGACTGCGACGCAATTCTCGGCCTCGGGGATATGCGCCGCTCCCACGCCGTCATCGACTTCGGCTCCCGCGCCCTTTTTCTCCACCCCGGCTCCGCTCGCGGAAAAATCCCCGCCGGCTGGCGTGCCGTGCCCATGAGCTTCCTCGGAGATCATCTCGTCGTCCCCGTCGCTGTCAACGGCGCCCAGACCTTCTTTGTCGTGGACTCCGGTGCGCCCGCAACCATGATCGACACCTCCCTGGGCCGCAGCCTGCGCATCCCCGTGAAGAAACAGTATTCCTTCACCGTTTCGGCCATCAATTACCAAACCCAAGCCGCGCGTCTTGGCTTGGTCCGCCGCTTGAGCATCGGCGACATTGACATCGGCCCTGCGCTCGTCGCCGTCATCGACCTCTCCAAGCTCATCGGCCCTCAACTGAACGCGATCAACGTCACTGGCTTGATTGGCTCGCAGACCCTCGCGCGCCATAAGGCCATCATCGACTGCGACGCGATGCAGCTTTACCTCAAGCAACCCTGAGGCGGCGGGCAGCAGCCGCGCAAGACCGCTCTGGTTTTTCCTGAGCGCGGACGTTAGAATGTCTCCCATGCGACTTGATCAATGGCTTTGGGCCGTGCGCCTCTTCAAAACCCGCAGCCTCGCCGTTGAGGCGATCAAGGGCGGGCATGTGAAGGTGAATGGCGAGGCGACCAAACCGGCGCACGAGGTCAAGCCGGGCGAACTGGTCACGGCGCGCATCGGAATCATGACGCGGACGCTGCGTGTGCTCGACGCGCCGCGCTCGCGCGTCGGGGCGAAGTTGGTCGCCCAATTCGCCGAGGATCTTACGCCACCGGAGGAATTCGAGAAGCAACGGGGGTTTACCTTTCGTCCCCCCGGTGCACGTCCAAGAGGAGCCGGGCGACCCACAAAACGCGAGCGTCGCTTGCTCGACGGAATGGCATCCCCGGGATTGGAAGATTGAGAGTGGGTCAGCGGCTGTATTTTATCCCCTTTTTGGCTGCTTCCGTGCGAAGTATCTCGGCCACTTTTTCATCGAACGAATCGCCTTTGCCCGCTGCGGCGAGCCGTTTGTTTTCGGCCTGGAGATAAGCCGCGCGTTCCTTGGCGAGCGCCTCGACTTGGTTCTGGAGTTCGGTGCGCTCTTTTTGGCTGGCATCAATGCGCGCCTTGAGTTCGTCCTTGCCCAGCTTCTGCATTTCGGCGGGCAGTTTGGCGGCGTCGATGGCATCCAGCTTCACCGAACCGTCCGCAATCGCCCCGAGCAGTTCCCCTCCCCCCTGCACGCCCTTTCGGGTCGCCGCATTGAAGGAAAGCCGGTCTGCCGCGGCGGGTGCCGACGCGTATACGGAGCGCGCTTGCTTTGACAGCACCTCGTTTTGCACGCTGACGCTGCCGTAGGGGATCAATGTGGCGCCGATTTTACGGTTCAGCTCGGCGAGCTTGGCGTCCACGGGCGTCTCGATCACGGCCACGTTGCCGGTCTGCGCGATGGCGGCGAAACTCCCCTCGGAGAGCTTGGCGATCTCCTTCCAGACGAGCGTGGTGTCCTGCGCGCTGCCGCATTGGATCGTATTGATGAGCAAGTCCTTTTTCACGGCTTCGCGGCAAACCTCGGGATACTTCGGGCCCTCCTTGTAATCCATGTGCGGCGGGGCGTCGCCCACCAGAAAAATGATCTTCAAGACGCTGCGGTCTTCGCTCCACGCCATCTTATTCACCGCCTCAGCGAGCGCCTCGTTGACGGATTCCGGGGTGTCCCCGCCGCCTTGCGCCTTGATTTCGGTCAGGTGCGCGTAGGTCGCGTCTATGTCGTCCGTGAGCGGGAAGGATTTGACGATGTATTCGTCCCCCCGGTCCCGGTAGGCAACGAGGCCGACCTTCAACTCGGGCGTCGGCTTGGCGCCGATGATTTCGTTGGCGATGGACCAGATTTTTTGTTTCGCGCCTTCGATCAGGCCGCCCATGGAGCCGGTCGTGTCGAGCACGAAGCAGACTTCCACGCGCGGTTTGGCGGTTTTGGTTTCGATGGCACCGGCCCATAACGGAGCGGCGCAGACGAACAGCAGTGGCAGGATGCGTGTTTTCATAAGTTAAAAAGAGAGATTCAGGAAACCAAGAAGCCGGGAAAAACGGAGCATTGTCTCTGTCGTGTTCCTATCTTCCTGGCTTCCTGATTCATTTTGTCCGGTTTCAGTTGGTGATTTCGTAAATGGTATCCTCGACGGCGAGCAGCATGTTTGGGCCGAGCGCGAGCCATTGGGTCGTCTCGGGATGTTTGGAAACCAGCTCGAAGTATTCGGAGGAGTTGAACTGCACCTTCTGGCGCTTGCTCAGGTTCTGGGTATTGGAGTCCACCCACTGGCTGCCGTTTTGGAAGAATGAACGCCCGTTCACATAGCGGGTTTGCTGGGTGTATTGGGCGATGCGCCTTGTGGCGGCGGCTTCCGACGCGGCGGGAGCAGCAGACGAGGCCATTCCGCCCAGCACCATGCCGTTGTTTTCCATGCGTGCGACTCCCGCTTGGTCGGCATATTTGAAGGCGTTCTGGCTGCGCGCGTTGGCCACGGCACCGCTGCCATCTGCCTTGCTTTGGAATCCATCGTAAGCGCTCTTCGCGCCTCCCCTCGCCTCCTTGTCCACGCTCATCTGCGAGAGCGAACGGAACTCCGCCGGAACCCTGCGCCGGTCCTCGTCTTCGAGAATCAGATAAGCGGTGTAAGGCGTAACGATGCCGTATTGTCGGGCGAGCGCGGTCACTTCGTCGCGCAATTCCTTGTTTTCGCCGTGGAGGCGGATTTCATCGAGCAAAAACCCGATGCGCCGCGTGGCCCAGAGCACCGGGATGAATTCGCGCCCGGTGTCGCTCTCGGCAAAGCGCACTTTGTAGCGGAAGCTCTGTTCGTGCCCGGCGGCGTTGCCGGTGAGCGTGGCCTCGACTTCGCCCGAGCCGCTGTAGCGGCCCGCCAGCACGAGCTGGTCCCCCTTAAACAGGTCGGGCAACTCCCCTGGGTACAGCTTGCTCACTTTCACCCCGCCGGAAAACTCCAGCTTAAGATTCGTCAATGCCGGTTCCTTGATGCGCGTGAAAAAGCTGGAGACCTTCACTTCGATGTCCTCCTCCGGCAACACGTATTGGCTGAAGGCGCGGGTCGATTCGGCAAGCTGGTCGAGCAAATGCGTGTTCACGTCCGAGCCGATGCCGAAGGAAAAAATGCGCGCGTTGCCACCGGACTTGCGGACGATGGACAGGATGTCCTCCGGGCGCGTCGGACCGACCGTCGGCAGGCCGTCGGTGAGAAAAATGACGACGAAGGGGCGCGTTTCCGCCTGTGGCCGAGCCTTGAGCGCGGTCTCCAGCGCGGCGGCGATGGCCGTGCCGCCGATCGGCTTGATGTCGCGGATGAACGTCCCGGCGCGGGCGCGGTTGGCCTCGTTCGCCTCCACGAGTTTTTCGAAAAGCGGTTCCGCCTCCGTGGAGAAGCGGACGATTTCAAAGCGGTCTTCCGCGTTGAGATTCTCCACGCAGAACTCCAGCGCCTTCTTCGCCTGCTTGAGTTTTGCGCCATGCATGGAGCCCGAGGAATCCAGCACAAACACCACATCCTTGGGCGCGGGCTTGATGCCGCGCGTGTCGACAGTGGGCGCGGCGAGCAGCAGGAAATAGCCGTCCTCGGCATCCTTCTTATAGGTCATCACATGCACCCCCACGTCCTGCTTGTCCTGGGCGAAGACGATCTGGAAATCCGTGTCCGGCTTTTCGTTGCGAGCCTCGTAGCCGATCACCGCCCGCTTCGCGCCGTCACGTTTGACCTCCACCTTATGGCTCGGGGAATAGATGGAAGTGAGCGGTTCCTCCGACTGCACCTCCACCTTTACCCCCAAGCTTTCGATGGGCCGCGCGGAGAATTTCTCCGTGCCCAGCGGATAAATGTAGCTCACCGTCCCGGCATCGGCCTTGAGCAGCTCGGTGTAAGTGATTTTGACCTGCTTGCGGCTGTGCGGTTCGATGGGATAGATGCGCGCCTTAAAGACTCCGCGCCCGGCGTATTCGAGCAGGGCCGGGTCCTTCATTTTGCGAACGATGTCCTCGTAAATTTTTCGCGCCTTGTCGGCCGGGAGCAGTTCCGCCTCCACCATCTTGCCGCCGATGTCCATGCTGAATTTGTCAATGTGCGCGTCCTTGGGCAGCGGAAAGAGGTAGGTGCCTTCCAGTCGCTGGCTGCCCGGGTTGAAAAACTCCTGGTCCACCGTGGTCGTCGCCACCTGACCCACGATCTTGACCTCCACCTGGTGGCGCGTCACCTCCAGCGGGGCGAAGGCGTAATGGCCCGCGGGCACAAAAACGGAGTCTGTCACAATAATAAAGCCGTCCGCGCGGACGTGCTGTAGCAGACCGAGAAGACCAAGGAGCCAAGCGAGGAGAAATTTCGTGTTCATAAGAGTGGTGTTCATTAGGTAGAACGGGCGAAACGGAAGAATCTTAGAGCCGTGTGAAAAAAAGGGCGTTTCCTGAAAAATGTGGGATGCCCTAACGGCCTCAGGAACGCCGGTTGACTCCCCCGGCAGCGCAGCCGTATAGTAACGGCACCCCATGGACGCCGATCTTCGCCAGAAAATTTACGATTTCATCGAAAAGAAAGGGCTGCGCAAAACAGTCCAGCGGGAGGCCATTATTCAGGCGGCCTTCAGCACGACGGAACACTACACGGCGGAAGAGTTGATCGCCATGGCCCGGCGGATCGAGCCCTCGGTCTCGCGCGCCACGGTGTACCGAACGCTGCCGATCCTGGTCGAGAGCGGGCTCCTCAAGGAAATCGAACTCGGCAAGGACCACAAAACCTACGACCCTAATTTCGTCAACCGCCCCCACCATAATCACCTCATCTGCGTGGACTGCCAGAAGGTGGTCGAGTTCGAGGACAAACACATCGAGACGCTGGAGGATTGCATCTCCAAGCGGCTCGGCTTCTCCCCGGAGGCAAAGATGGTTCGCATCGAAGCCACCTGCGACAAGTTGAAGCTGTTCGGCAACTGCCAGAACAAGCCGAAGTAGGGCAGAGACTCTCCCGCAGGCCGCTCTTATCGGCTCAGCATCTTGCACCAACTCATCCCCGCCAACTTCGGTTCATCAAGCTCTGGAGGAGGCCGCCCCGGGCACGAGTTTGCCTTCGCAAAACTCCTCCCAAAACTCCCACAGTTCCGGACGTGCGCAGATGTGGGATTCCAGCAGCCGGGCATACTGGGTCATCGCCGCTTCATCCGAAGCGTCCGCCAGGGGGAGGGCGGGCTCAAAGACCACCTCGTGGCGCCATCCGTTGCGCACAACAAAAACGGGAACGATGGCCGCCCCTGTCTTGCGCGCCAGCGGCACCATATTGACGGGCAAAAGGATTTGGCTTTTCAAAAACGGGAAGGCCTTGTAACTCGCGTCGATATGGTCGGCTACCCCGCTGCCATCCGCGGCAAGGATGAGGACTTCCCCTGCTTTGAGGCACTCGAATCCTTTGCGCAAGAAGCGCCCCGCCTGCATGTAGGCGACGGGAAAGGAGGCCTCGATGCGCAGGCGGAGCCGCTGCGCCACCTGCCGCTGCACGAAGGAGAGTTCCGAGGGCGGCGCATGATAGATGTATTGGTTGACTTTGTAACCCAGCGCGGGCACCACCACCTGGAGTTGTTGCTTCGCGCCGAAATGGGCCGTGGCCAGAATGACGCCGCGCCCCTGGGCCGCCGCCGCGGCGAGGTTCTCCCCGCCCCGCACGCTGACCACTTTCGCCGCGCGCCCCTTCTTAACCAGGGAGGGGTATTTGAGAAACTCCAGCACGTTGCGGCAGTGGGTCTGGATGTTGGCTTCGAGAATGCGGCGGGCTTCTTGCGGAGCGCACCCGAGAGCGGCCTCGATATTCCCAAGCATGACCGCGCGCCGCCGCCCTCCCGAGGCCAGCAGATCAATGCGCCCAAAAAGGCCGCCCAAAAAATAGACGGCGGAAAATGGCAGGAGCAGCACCAGCCAGCGTATGGGATACCAGAAGAAGAGGCGGCCCGCGTCCTTGAGCAGGTTTTTGTGAATGATCATGCAACGAAGAGCGGCTTGGTGAGACCCCGCTCGGCCTCTCGGCGGTGGGCGTCGAGCGTCATGGCGAAGTGGTCCGGGCGGGCTTCGAGATAACGCTCGAAGAGGCAGCCGAATTGCCGCGCCTGTTCGGCAAAGGCCGCGTCCTCATCCCCGGCGGAGCCGGGTTGCATTTCAGGGTGGATCACGATGCGACGGCGGTCCCCCTTCTCCTGAATCACAAACGTGGGCACGATGCCGGCGCCGCTCTTGGAGGCCAGGCGGAAAGGGCCGGTCGAGACCTCGGCGATGCGGTCCAGCAACGGGACGCGCGTCCATTTGTGGCCCGCAAGGCCGTCGAACGCGATGACGACGATCCCGTTGCCTGCGAGTCCGCGCAGGACGGGCCGCAGGGAATTGTCGGTGCGGACGAATTCAAAGGGATGGCTTGAGGATTCCTCCACCCGGGCTTCGTGGATGCGTCGGTGGATGGGCCGCTTTTCTTCGTGCAGCGGTTTCCCTACCAGTTGCATGATGCGGTAGCCCCGGTAGGCGAGCGCGGGCAGCGGGATCATGAATGGCCCGTAATGGGCGAGCAGCATGACGGCGCCTTTGCCTCGGGCGAGGACCGCGTCCAGGTTCTCCAGCCCCTCGATCGTGACGCGCTCTTTCACGGCGTCGCCGGTGAATTTGCTGAAAAGAAGATTTTCGATCTGGCGCTTGAAAAAGAGCCTGAAGGCTCCGCGCGCCTCGCACAGCACCTGTGCCTGCGAAAGCCGGTCGCCGTAAAGCAAGCGCAGTTCTTCCATCACCATGGCGCGTCGCGCCGTTGGAAAAAAGGACGCCATATCTGCGGCGAGTCCGGCCAGGAAATAGCTGAAGGAGAGAGGCAACGCCTTGAGAAGCCGCCGCAGCGGAACCCAGACGAACCACAAGATGAAATCCACAATCAATCGCTTCATGGGGCTTGCGGGAGCTTGGAGGGGTTGTCCGCGAGGCGGAAGGTCGCGGCGGCGAGCCCCAGGAAGAGCCAGATGTGCGTGGCGTTATGGCTGAAGTCCATCGTGGCCTGAGCCGCCGTGCCCAGCAGCGCGCCGAGAATGCAAAGCCGCATGACGCCCACGTAGCCGCCTTGATTGCGGATCGCCCCCAAATACTGGCGGGCGAAATAGAAGGCCACCCCCAGCACAAACACGCCGCCGGGAATACCGAAATCAAACAGGAAATCAAAGAAGATGTTGTGGGCGTGAGGGCACGGCCGCAGCACGTAGTTAAACTCGCCCATCCCCATGCCGAGCCCGTAACTTTCGAAGAGATTTCCGAACCCAAAATCCCAAAGCTCCAGCCGCACGTCCATGCAACTCGCCAGCAAATCGGTGTTCAACGCGCGGGGCACTTTGGTTTCGCCGATCAGGATCAAGGAGAGCCAAAAGAGCACGCCAAAACTGAGGTAAAAGCCCGCGAGATACTTCAGCCACTGCCGTCGCAGCGGTTCGAGGGCGAAGATGAGGAAGTGCATCATCAGGAGGAAACCGCCCAGCGCCGAGCGCGTCATGGTGAGCAGGAGGGCGCAGAACATGAATTGAAACGCGCCGAGCAACAGGAGGCGGCGCCCCGGCCGCTCCTCCTGCACGAAGAACGCGATGACGATCGCGTTGAAAAACAGCAGTGTGAGGGCGTAGTCGTTCTGTGACCACCCCATCGCCGTCATCCGGTGTGCGCCGCCGCAAAAAAAGAACTGAAGTTTCCCGGCGGGGATCGTGAGGATATTGATGTAAAAGGGATCGATATACCAGATGTAGAAGGCGAGCACGGTGACGGCGACTCCCGAGAAAACAACGCAACGCATCACGGCGCGGTGCTTGGGCACGTCATCGATCAGCAAAAGGACCGCCAGGAACACGCCCACAGCGAGGACGTAATCCAATGCCTGCACGGCGGAGTGAGGCAGGTTGGTCGCCCAAAACAGCGTCAGCAGCGGCCACGGAAGGAACAGCAGAACCACGCGCCGGATGCCGCTGGGAGGATGCCCGGGGCGCCTCCGCGCGACCACTTCCAGGAGAGGACGCCCCAGCAGGATGAACAGCAGCGGCGGGAGCAGGACGGGTATCTGATCGACCGTGGAACTCCAATCGGTCTGAAAATGAAAGAGCGGTTGTTCGCCCAGCACGAGGACGAGGCCGATCAGCGAGCACAATCCCCAAAGCGGCTTCCTGTAAAGGCACACGGCGACCACGCAACCGATGCCGAGAGCGAACATCCACGCCCAGGACGCTGCAACGCACCCGAGCGCCAGCGCGCCCACGAGCAAACCGCCCCCCACAAACGTGAGGAGGGAAAGCGGGGCAAGGGGAAGCGGGGAAGCCTGCGATCTCATGGGGCGTTTGGCGTTCTAACTCGGGTCACGCCAGGCGACGTATACCGCATCCCCGTTTCTGAGGAACTTGTACACCCGCACATTCGCGCTGCCGCTGACAGGCACCGCCGTTTCAAAGGTGCAGCCGTCGAGTTTGTGCGAGAGAAATTTACCGCTGTAGTAGGCCATCTTTTTGGTTCCCTGCGGGTCCGCCATGCGGTTGTAGGCGAGGCCGACGTGATCGAAGTATCCGCCACCGCGCCCGCCCCACCCGTACCAATCCACCAGGCCGATCCAAAAGGTGCGGCTGGCTCCGTTGGCAAGAGCCAGCACGGACATCTTGGCCAGCGATGCCGCTTGTTCAGTCTCGGACTTTTCCTCATACGACCCGTCAATCGGGTCCGCGGCGGGCTTGCCGGTGTAGTCGGACATTTCGGCGATCCAGATTGGCGTTTTTTTGAAGGACAATGCGTCGAGATTTTCCCGGAGATCCCGCAGAGTCTCATCGAGGCGATGGGACTTGTCCCCGATCCGGAGCGCACCATAGGTTCCCTGGAACTGCCGGGACCAGTGCAGATCAACAATGTCAAAACAGGTCCCCTGCGGGTTGTCTTTGCGGTAGGTCTTGAGCATCGGCAAGAGCACCGTCTTGCACGAACGGGGGTTGGACATTCCGGCGAAGGCGACGAGGGCATCCGGGGCGTTCTCCTTGATCACGGCATAGGAAGCGGAGAGCAGAGCGAGGTAGGCTGGCTGGGTGTCCTCCCAAGACATCGGGTTGTCGATTTCGTTTTCGATCTGCCAGCACGCGACCACGGAGGAATAGCGTTTGACGGCCGCACGCAGGAACTTTTTGTAAGCCTCCATGTGCACTGGGGCGCGGGATTTGGGACGTTGGGGGCCCGCGATCCCCTGATCCCAGCGGTTGGCGGCCAGCACGACGACACATACCTTGACGCCCATTTGCTGGAAGGTCCGGAACAAGCGGTCCTGATGCTCCCAGTTGTAAACCCCCGGCGAGGGTTCCACCAAATCCCAGACGAGGCCCGAGGGGCCCGCAAGATGCACCCACGGGAATCCGCTGTCCTGAAGGAGGGCGAGGTTTTCTGGAAAATTGTTTTCGATGCCGTGAATCCCCAGCGGGGACCCCGCGGAGAGGCCGGTGAAACCGTCGGGATCGGCAGGGGTCTTTGCGGATTCGATCACCACGGGAACGCTTCCGATGGGAACGCTCACCACGCCGTCGGCGGCGTCAACGGTCTTGCCCGAGAAGAGGGTCGCCAGATCGCTCCCCTTGATCTCGCGTCCGGAGGCGAACGCCGGAACGATGGGGGTGACCCGGGCCTGTTTCCAGGGAACCGCGAGCGGGATGACCGCGGCGGTCTTGGGGGAATGCGCGGCTTGCAGCGCGGTGACCGTAAGCAACAGAGCGGCCAGCGTCACGATGCTCCATGAGGTGCGGTGCATCGCACCCCAGCGCACGGCTTCCTGATGAGATGGAAAAATGTTCATGCGGTTCTTATGGCAAGGATTAAGGCGTTCAATTCGGCTCCCGATCGTCTAAAGACCAGCAAGAGGCTTATACCATAAAGCGCGGAAGCCGCCACCAGAGATATGCCCGCGCCCAGGGGGGCGAGAACTGTCCCCACGGCCAGCGCCCCTCCCATGAGCAGCAACGGGAGGCAAAATATACGGAAGACGTTCACTTGGGGCGCATTTCGCCATACCAACTGGAGATTCAGAGCAAAAACGAAGGCCAAAGCCGTCATGGACGCCATGCCCGCCCCGACGCTGCCGTAGGAGGGGATCAGCGCGAAATCGAGAGCCGCATTGACGACGAGCCCCGCGAAGGTGTTGGCGAGCACCCGCCGTTGCTTGCCCAGGGAGACGAGCGTCACGTCGGAAATCAGATCCACGATAATGAGCGGGACGCTCCAGATGATGACCGAGAAAACGGCAGCCGCAGGGAGAAAATGGGCCCCGAAAAAGAGCGTGACCAGCTCATTGCGGAAGAACAGCGCCAGAAAACAGACCGGCAGGCACACAAACAACGCGTATTTGGCGAGCGTCGTGTAGAAAGGCCCCAAACTGCCCCGGTTTTCGGACAGCGCCATGCGGGCGAATAGCGGCGCCAGCGAAAGCACCACGATGCGCCCCACAAACTGCGACTTGCACACCAGTACGTAGGGCGCCTGGAAGAGCGCCACGTCCTCGAATCCGCGCAGGAGTTTCAACACAAACACGTCCACGTATTGCAGGAACTGCAAAAGAATGAAGGTGGCCCCCACGGGGATCGCCTCCGTAAACAAATGCCTAAGCGTATCCAGAGAGGCGCCAAAGGAGGGGCGCACCCCGAGGCAACGCCGGCAGAGCGTGGCCGCCAGGAGGAGCGCCAGCGCATTGGCCACCAGCATGGCGGCAAACAGGCACGTGAGCCCCAGCTTGTTGACCACCACGACAAGGAGAATGGCAAAGAACACCAGGCGCGTGGCAAGCGTGACCGCCGCGTCCAGTTCCATGCGTTCGCGGGCCAGAAAAACCGACCCAAACGCCCCCACCAGCGTGTGAATCAGTTCCGCCGCTATGGCCAGCCACAGCGCCACGCTCAACGATGCGTCAAATTGCAGGCACCGGGAAGTGATCGCCGCCGCGAGGGCTACCACTGGAAACATCAAGCCCGAGAGCATCAACGCCGCCCCCAGAAAATGGTTGGCGGCGCCGTGATTTTGGGCGATTTCGCGGATCACGATCTTCGGGATGCCCAGATGCGCCATGGAGGTGAGCGTGAGGACCACCGCCATCAATACGGCATACTGGCCATACACCTCCCTGCCGAAATAGCGCGTGATCACCGCCACCACGGCGATGGAAAACAGGAGATCGACCGCCCGCGCCACGAGCAACATGGCGGCATTCTTTGAGAAGGAGGCAAGGGAGCGCATGGGATGGGACGAACACGGCAAGCACCGCGCACGGGGGAGAGCCCGCCGCCGGTTCAACGCCGCCTGCGCAGGTGGTTAACGGTAGGTAAGATAACGCTGGATTTCTTTCCAGAGGCTCCGGCGGTAAAGCAGATTGCCGGGGCTGCACTCGAAGGGGCAACGCTTGATTTGTTTGCGGGTTTCCCGGGCTTTTGCGGAACGCCAGACAGTTGCGAAATCGTCGTTGTGGGTGCCGATGGGGGTCATGTGGAAGCAACAGTGGATGTTGCCTTCGGAGGAAATCAGGAAGTTCGTCTGGCCGGCATGGCAATCCCGCGAACGGTCAGAGCATCCCGCAGGGTTCTGGAAATAAGTCTTCATCTGCAGAAGCTGATCGTCCGAGTTGAGGATCGGGGCTCCATTGCGTTTCCGTTCAATCAGCTCCTCGACCACGGCGATGAGCCGGGGGAGGTCTTCTTGGGCGGGCCAGAGGTCGCTCGTCTTATACCACTCCTTGTCGGCGTCGCAGGCTGGCCCGATGGGGTTGTAAATGACCCCGGTCAACTTCTCCTGTTCCACAAACTTCAAAACACCGAGCACTTCGTCGATGTTCCTGCCGCTGATCACCGAGGCGATGGTGAGCGACATCTTGCTCTCCGGATTCTTCGCCATGGCATCCTTGAAATAGCGCACGGAGTTCATGACGTCTTCAAAGACGCCCTTGCGGCCCCGCAGGTAGTCGTGGGTTTCCGCCTTGGTGCCGTCCAGGGAGATGTCCAGGTAGCCGAGACCCGCGTCCACGAGCCCCTGGGCTATCTCCGGCGTAAAGAAGGTGCCGTTGGAAACGATGCCCGGCAGGATGTCCTGTTGCGCGGCAAACCCGACGATTTCCACCATGTCCTTGCGGATGAACACTTCGCCGCCTGCCATTTGGATGCGGTGCGGCCCGAGCCACTTGCGCAGCTTGGTGAGGACGTTCTTCCACTCCTGCGTGTCCAACTCCCGGGGCACGTCTTTCATCCGCCAGAAGCCGCACTGCGGGCACTTCAGGTTGCACCGGGTGGTCATGCAGAGGATGATGCGCGAGGGATGGCAGAAGCCCGCGTCGTAGCGGTAAGAGACGTCCTGGCAAAGACGGTTGACGAACTGTTTTCCAGCCCACAATAAGGAGTTGTTGTAGCGTGACATGGCTTTTTTCTAATTAGTCGGTTTATTTGCCCCCATTGAGGCCATAAGGTAATCTTTTGTTATTGTGCGCAGATTCTTGCCGGAAATCAAGAACCTTGCAGGGGGCCTCGCTCTTTTCAGGTGTCGTCTTGGTCGGCTTCGTACGCATCCCATACTTATCTCAGGATTATTTTACAAAATACACTCAAAAGTTCCCGGGATCAAAATTGAGATGCGTGAGCCCTGGGCACCCTTTCCTCTGCACTTGCGTGTCGGAATGAGCCGATGTTATTTTTTATAAATATGAAACCGCGATTTGTTGCCGATGGCGGGAAGAGGCTTATCCAGAGCACGGAGTTGCGGGCGCGCTTGCGCGAACGGCAAACACACTTGGTAATACTTGCGTAACTCTGCTTATCCATAGGGTGTTACTACGACACCGGGTGGAGTGGCCGATGCAAGATCATGCATGTTTTACGCTGGAAAATTATGAAATCTGCATGAAATCCGCCCGGTGTCTTCCAGATTTCATGCCTGTATGGGTGGCTTGCGCCGCTGGCTTATCTACAAGCGCAATACGTGCGAAATCCGATAATTCAGATATTTATGCATCAACAATACGGAGATGCGAATCCGCAGCTATCTTCGCCCGAGCAGGCGAGTTGTTTCCTCCACTTGCTGATTCTCAAAGGCGCTGGCGTATGCATCCAGAGTGTGCGCCTTGATCCGTAGCTGCTGGCCTGTTTTGCGCCACGCTGAAACTGCGGCGAATACTTCACCGAGGATGACCGTTGCCTCTTTGGGTTTCAGTCCGAAACGGGAAGCGACGTCGATGGCAACCGATACACCGGGTTCCTCGTTCTCTTCAGTGATGGGAGTTTTGTTCACGCGGGAACGATCCATCTCCGGCACAGGATTCAAGTCGTAGGCTGGCGAAAGGTTCCAGCATCCAGCTTTGAGCATGAGGAAACCGTGGTTGCGCAGATGATCGTCGTAGTTGCTGGCGAGCAGCGAAAAGACCAACCGTCGCCACATCTCCTGGAGATCGTCGGTCACCTTGTCACCGAACTGCCGGATGGCATCTGCGATCATCGTGTAGGTTCCCGGCTCGCCCGGAGCCAATCCCAAGAGGCTGGAGGCTGAGAGAAATGGAATCCGGGCAGCGGAAGCGCGGTCGAACCGGGGGATGACCGCTACGCTGTGGCGTCCGACGGAAACAAGATGGTAATCCACGGTGCGAATCCCGGCGTTGCGGGCGAGCTGGAGCGCAAGAATTTCCCCGGCACCGATGTCCCTGGTGTCGTCCGGTTTGGAAAACTTGGCAATGCCGAGGCTGCCATCGGCCAGCGTGATGGCGGACTTTGGACGCGCTCCACCCAATGGGGATCCTTCGCCGAGAAGAAACTTGAGATCCTGTGCGGTTTCCGTGTCGTTGTGAACGGCATCCGATGCATGTAGGAGCGCGGCGAGCCGCACGATGGGCGGGATCACGCCGGTTGCCGCAGCCTGAAATGGTTCCTCAGGATTGGAGCGAAAACGCAGTGCGCCAATCCGCGAGTTGTCGTCGATGGCCAGCACGTAATCAATTTCGCGGTAGGGTTTCTGGCTCAGGAGCTTTTTTCTGACAGCCCGTTCAATCAAGAGCCTTCCCCAACGATCCGGGCCGCAGTCTTGAAGTGCCCCGAAAAGGGTTGCGCTGTGATGCATGCCGCGCCTCAGGGGAAGCGCCGTGGGATCAATGGCAAAGCTTCCGTCCCGCTTGAGCCATTCGGAGGAATACTCGAATGAAACGGTCGTTCCTCTTTCCGCTGGAAATAGCAAACCGACGAGGTGCGTTTCTCCCTGCCAGTCGATATGGACTTCAATGCTCATCGGGTGCGAGGTGGGTGAATGCGTTTGGGAAGCCGTTGTTCGTCCAGACTGAGAGCCAGTTCATCCGCGGATGGCGCGGCGAGGTTCGCGAGGCGATCATGAAGCCCCAGCACAAAAAGCGCGGTCGCCAGGGTTCCGGCTGAGACGGAGGGAACGCCCCGTTCCAGTCGCCACAACGTATCCCGGCTGACAAAAAGGCGGGCGGCCATATCCGCCGTGGAGATGGCACGCTTGCGCCGTGCCAAGGCAAGGTCACGCCCGAGCTTGCGGAGCGCATGTCCGGCAGGAAGCGGAATCGAAGAGTCGTTTGGCATTGAGGAAGAGTCCGCTATAACAGACATTATGTCAATAAGCGTCTGTCCCGACAGACGGAACAGCTATTTTCCTGCGTCCGATCCGCTGCTTCCCGTTCCCTCGCTGTCCCACATCTCACGGTAGGCTTTGATGTAATGCACTGTCGCGACTTGATCGATAGTCCACAGGAGTTCCAATTTGCCGTTGCAGCAAACAAAAACGTTCAAAATCGCCTCATGGAGGCTTGCATTCAAAACTCACCCTAGACAAATTGCCCAGAATGAATTCTGTAGCCACCCTCTGGAGCAGGCTTTTTCAAATGGCCGATGAGATTCGTGATCTCGCGCCGTGGAAGCAATACTACGAAGCCGAATTGTTTGCCATTCAGCCGCGATCCGACGGCCCCGTGTATTTTGTCAGCATTATGGGAAACTGCGGTGAACACCATGCCATCGCCTATTACCCGGGAGCGGAAAGCCTCCATAAATTTCGTCTAACCCAGACGATGGAGGATGACTACCAGCAAGGCATGGAAATGGTATTGTTGAATGGCCACCTGCAACTGGCCTTTGAAGCCAAGAGGGATTTGGATAAGGCGGAACTTGAAGTGTTGAAAGCTTTGGGGAAGACATATCATGGGAAATGGCCGGTGTTCAGGAGTTATCAATCAGCCCGGCTGCCAGGGATGCCGAACCTCGGCGAACTGGAGGATTTTTTGGGTCTTCTGGAGCAAACATTGGTCGTGCTGAAGCGGCAGGAAGCAGGTGAAGATATACTGCGCCCTTTTGCCCAGGATGAATTTTTTCTGCGCCAAAAAGCGGGCGAATGGAAAGATGCCACATGCCGGGTGGCCGATCTGTTATTGCCGCACCATTGCTTGAGCGTGGACCTGCCCGATGGGGCGCTGGATGGCCTTCGCCGGGTCAATGCACATTTCGAGATGGACATGTTCCTGATGCCGTCGCCCGTTGCCGACGTTCCGCCGGGCGAACCTCCCTACTTTCCCTTTTTGCTCATTGCCGTGGATGCAGGTTCAGGGATGGTTCATGGGATTGAACTTATTTCGACAAAGGAAGGCGTGGATGAGGCATTGGCAAAAATCCCTGAAACGATCACGAAAATACTCCGGCTTGCAAAAGTCGTTCCCGTGAAAATTGCGGCGCGCCATCCCATTTTGTGTTCAGCACTGGAGGCGTATGGCAACGCTTACGGCATCAAGTTTGAAGCAAAAGAGAAATTGCTCGCCGCCGAAATGGCCATCACCCATGCCATGTCCTTCATGGGAGGTTAGTGACGGTGCGGATAGTCTAGTCGCCCACCGCTGCGAGGCGATCCCGCAACAGAGACAGATAACGCTCCTTGGCTTGCGCAGAGAGAAGGGAGCGCGCGATGATTACTTCGGCTGCTTCGCGCCCTTTCTGGAAGCGCGCCATGATGGTCTCCACGCGCTTGGGCAGGATGCCGTATCTTGCGGCAAGCTCCAGAAAATCGGCGCGTTTGTAAAAGCCGTTCCGTTGATAGCTCTCGGTTTCAAAATCATCGAACATCTCCAGCGCCGTGCGGGTTTCGTTTGGCAGATGAAGCGAGGTGCAGAGCATGTCGTAGCACGGACTCAGCAGATGGTCGCCGAAGGCGCTTTCCAACAGCGAAAAGTTCTTCAGGTGCGCATCGCCGTTTCCGCAGATGTAGTTGAAAAGAATCTGCGCGAAGAGCTTTTCTGCCTCGATGCGATGGGCTGGGCAATACTGCCGCAGGAGTCGCCCGATCTCCTCATACGAGCCGGTGTATTTGTAATTCTCGCCATGCACCTGTCGGCTGCGCCCGGCAAGCTGGCAGAAATCTTCCTGGGAGAGTTTGCGGGCCGTGGTCGGATCATGGTCGAAACGGCGGACGATGTAGGCGGGTTCGCCGCCGGGAAAAAAAACCAACCCATTCGCCGCCACGTTCAGCCCGAAAACCTGCGAAGCGATCTGCATGGTGACATGTTCGTTGGTAGGCACGTCCTCCACCAGTTCCAAGGTTTCGGCAAGCGCACGCGGCACGGGCTTCAAAATGTAGCGGCCATCGCGCACGGTTGGCGCGAGTGCGCCGTCCTCCAGATGCACGGAGATTTTCTCCTGCACACCGGAGATGGAAATGCGGCCTGCGGATTCCCGCCGGAAGGTGACAAACTCCGCGCGTTCAAAGGGCAGGATGGGTGCCACCTTCACTCCCCCCCATAATTCCTTCACCGCTTTGGCGCTGTAGGGACGGCCACGAGTGGGACGCAATAGGCTCAGGCAGAGATCGGGTGGATAGGGCGCGCTCATTCGGGTAATTCCTCCAGCGTGACCGCTCCGATCACATCGTCACGGGTGGTTTTCAAAAGACGGGTGAAATCGTCGTCGGGATCAATCTTGTAAAGGCGGCACTGCATCTCCTTGAGATTCCCCTCGGCCAGCAGACCCGTGAAGAATGGAAACAACGCCGCCGATTCATAAGGCTCCCGACGCAGCGGCAGGGTGAGGCTGACCGCCCGGGCGGCGGGATCGGCAAGATACTCCGAATCGTAGGCAAACCGATACCCAGCGGGCGTCTGCTCCAGCACCGCAGCCTGTCGCCCATTGTGCAAAACTCGTGCGCGTCGGTTCATACAGCGTTAACGGAGGCTTCGACTTTCCGTGGTTGCAACACCAGTTCCAAGCCCAGGCAATCGCAAAGCTTCCCGATCACCTCCAGCGTTGGATTCCCCTTGGCAAGCTCGATGTCGCTGATGGTATGCACCGAGAGATCGGTGAGATCGGCAAGATCGCGCTGGGAAATGCCAGAAGCTTCCCGGCGCTGCCGAAGCATGGCACCGATGCTTTTGGTGGGATTGGTTGATGGATGCGCGATATTCACTATACTGAAAATATAGTCATTGCAACCGGGATCGTCAAACGAAAATTAGGGTTGTTTTCATTATGGTGAATATCATCCGCAAAGAATGCACCGGTGGCTCCAATAAAAGCCATTCGATTTTGAATCTGAAACAGGTAAAATAGCCTGATATGAATCCGCTCTCGCAGGCTGATGCCGAACAATCCGTAGCGCTGGTCGCTGTGAAAAAGCTATTAAGCTCGTCTCACAAAGATGCGGCCAACGCGGCGGAAAATGGCAAATTCACCATCGACTTCCAGATTACCTTCGACCGTGCGTCCACTCAGACCAACGTCAGAGTGGTGTCCCGCAGTTGCAAGTCCATTTCGGAGGTGATCCAAACTGCGGATCCTCTTTCACTACCACCAGACCATGCTGTAACGAGTGGGGTGGAGGGAATACCCCAATCCGTGTTCTGTCATTCGTTGGAAGGTGTTGTTGTTCATGGTCTTGTAACAACAACAGGCACCGCGCCAACGCGGCATCTAAGTGCTTGCGCGACAGATGTTTGCAACCGAAGTTAAGTCCATCCACCCAAGCGACTTGCCAGCGTAAAAAATCGGTCGTCCGCGCACGAAAGACACCCACTTGGCATGGCGTCCGTGGGGCGTGCCACATTGGCCCCTGTTCCACAGCCGAAAGACGGCGGGGTGGCATGGCACTTTCACACCCCAAAAAGACGCGATCGAGTTGAGGGACTTGCCGTCTTTCGGAGGCTCCGCCTGGCACTTGGCACGGCGATTATTCCTGTGCAATATGGCCCACTCCCACCTGTTCCACGGGACATATTGGCACGCTGTCAGGCGATCTGGCATAGCGCGTCGAAAAGCGTTCGCTCAATTGACTGCGTTGAATCTGACCACCCGCTCACGATGAACATGCACCGCAAACGATTGGTCGATTATACAAAAGCCGGGGGACCCAACATCAGCCATGCCTTATATTAGCACTGAAAGGCAGAGGCTTGCCGTTTTTCTATAAGTAGTCCCAGCGCCACCGAAGGGAGGGGCGACTAACATGGGCCGGAATTGCAACCCTGCCGGGAAGTGAAGCATAGCCGGGGCTGGAATCAGCGAGAGCAGTTCTCTGTTGCTGGCCTATGCGCTCAATCTTGACCCCATCCGGAACCAGAGCGGCAGCATTCCCCGTCCGGTGGTCTCCGGGAGTGTCATGAGCCTCACCTATTACGCCGGGAATGCGGATGTGACCTACACCGTCCAGTCCAGCACCGACTTGCAGACTTGGACCCCGGTGACAAACGTCTCGGCCCCGGATGCCAATAACCGTTGCACGACCACGGTCCCCGCGACCGGCCCCCGCCGCTTCCTGCGCCTCGTGGTGGGTCATTGACCACGCGATTTTGACCCCATTTGGGCACGAGAACGCGTTCTCCTCTTTTGCTTTCTTCAATCTGCGTAATCTGCGTAATCTGCGGATCACTCCCCTTCCCGTGCTCACCACCCTCAAACTCCGTGACTTTCGCTGCTTCGCCGCGCTGGAGGCGGAGTTTGCGCCGGGGGCCAACGTGATCGTGGGGCCGAACGCACAGGGCAAGACCTCGCTGCTGGAGGCGGCTTGCGTGCTTCTGCGGCTGCAATCACCGCGCGCCAGCACCCTCGGGCCGCTGCTCCGGCTCGGGGCCGCCGGGTTTGTGCTGGACGGGTTCTATTCCGGCAATCACCTGCAATTCTATTACTCGCCCCGGCGCAAGAAGCTCGCGCTGGATTCCGTGGAGCAGCGGACGGCGGCGGAGTATCTGCACATCGGGCGCACGGTCTGGTTTTCCAACAGCGACATCGCGCTCATCCGCGGCGCGGCGGACGAGCGGCGGCGCTACCTGGATTTCGTCGCGGCGCAGCTCGATCCCGGCTACCGGCGGCATCTGCGGGATTACGAAACGGCGTTGCGCTCGCGCAATCGGCTCCTGAAAATGCCCGGTGCGCGCTGGCGGGAGATCGCGGCGTTTGACGAACCGCTCCTCACCGCTGGAACGGCGTTGACGCAGGCGCGCGGGCGCTTGATCACCGCGCTGGAGCCGCACGCGGCGGAGGCGCAGCGGGCCATCGGCGGCGCGGCGGGCGAGACGCTCGGCATGCGTTACGAACCGGGATGCGGCGTTGAGGCCGGGGCGTTCGCGGCGAATCTGGCGGCGAGCAGGGAGGAGGACGTCCGTCTGCGGCAGACCACCGTGGGGCCGCACCGCGACGAGCTGGCGCTCTCGCTCAACGGCCTTGGCAGCGAGCTTGCCAGCGAGGGGCAGCAGCGGACGGCGGCGCTGGCGCTGCGGCTGGCGCAGGCGCGCTTGATCGCCACGCAGCGCGAGAAGCCCCCGCTGTTGTTACTGGATGACATTTTCGGCGAGCTCGATCCGGCCCGCCGCAACGCCCTGCTCGCGCACCTCCCGGCAGGCGCGCAGCAGATCATCACCACCACGCACCTGGACTGGGCGCAAACGGACCTCGGACGCGTCTTCCGGCTGGAAAACCGGGCGCTGACGGTGGAACGCTAGAAGCGTTTTAAATTGAAGCGTTTACAATGATGCGAGAGCGCCGTGGGTTGTTGCGGGGCTTTTCAAGCGCAGCGGCTGTATTTGTCCTACCGCCCAAGCTGGAAAAGCCCCGCGACGGCCCGCGCCGCCGAGCAGCGTGTAAAGAATGAAATTTAAACCGCTCTAACTCTAAATCAGCTCCGCGATCTGCACGGCGTTGAGCGCCGCGCCTTTGAGCAGTTGGTCCCCGGCGACCCAGAAGGCCAGGCCGTTCTCCAGCGCGCAGTCGATGCGGATGCGGCCCACCTGGCAGTCGTCCTTCTCGGCCACGTAGAGCGGCAGCGGGTAGCTGTTGTTGGCGGGATCGTCCACGAGTTGCAGCCCCGGCGCTTTGGAGAGCACGGCGCGGGCTTCATCCACGGAGACGGGACGCTCAAATTCGGCGTTCACGGAAACCGAGTGCGCGCGGTAAACCGGCACGCGCACGCAGGTGACGGACGCCTTGAACGCGGGCAGGTGCAGGATGCGCCGGGCCTCGTTCTGCATCTTCATCTCCTCCTTGGTGTAGCCGGTTTCCAGGAAGGAATCGACATGCGGCAGCACATTGAAGGCGATCTGGTGCGGGTAAACTTTCTTGACCACCGGGCGGCCTGCGGTGATGGACTCGACCTGCGTGCGCAGCTCCTCGATGGCTTGCGCGCCGGTGCCGGAGACGGCCTGGTAGCTGGACGCGATGACGCGCTTGACGCCGAACGCCTGGTGCAGCGGGTGCAGCGCCATGAGCGTGATGGCCGTCGTGCAGTTCGGGTTCGCGAGGATCCCCTTGTGCAGCTTCACATCCGCGCCGTTGATTTCCGGCACGACGAGCGGCACATCCGGGTCCATGCGGAACGCCGAGGAGTTATCCACCACCACCGCGCCCGCCTTCACGGCGATGGGCGCGAATTTGCGCGAAATATCCCCGCCCGCGCTGAACAGAGCGATGTCCACGCCGCCGAAGGAATCCTCCGTGAGTTCCTGCACGGTCACGGGCTCGCCATTGTAGGAGAGCGTCTTGCCCACGGAACGCGCGGAGGCAAGCAGCACCAGTTTCCCCACGGGGAATTTGCGGCGTTCCAGGACTTTGATCATTTCGATGCCGACGGCTCCGGTGGCCCCGACGATTGCGACTGTGTATTTACGGCTCATGGTTGTGGACTTATACTAAAAAGCTGGCGACTTTATACCACTCAGAAAATCATGCAACCTTTCCCACGCAAAATCCGGGTCTCCCTCGCCGCCCAACGGCTCGACCTGCTGGAAACCGATCCCGCAAACGGCGAACGCCTGCTGGCCAGCTTCCCGGTTTCCACCTCGGGCTACGGCACCGGCTCGGAACCCGGCAGCAACCAAACGCCGCTGGGCCGGTTCGCCGTGGGCGAGAAGATCGGCGCGGGCGCCCCGCTCGGCGCGGTGTTTGTAGGGCGCGCGCCCACCGGCGAGATCGCCCCGCTTGAAAGCCCCGGCGATCCCAGCGACCGCATCACCACGCGCATCCTCTGGCTCGACGGCCTGGAACCCCACAACGCCAACACCCACGCGCGCTACATCTACATCCACGGCACCAACCACGAGGAGCGCCTCGGCGAACCGTGCAGCCACGGCTGCGTGCGGATGGCCAATGCAGACGTGGCCGCCCTCTTTGACTTGGTGGAACCGGGGACGGAAGTCGCCATCGAGGCGTAGCGGGTCGGAGAATATCGATGCCCACTCGCTCGTGCTGACCGCCCCGCTGACCGCACAAATCCGGGACATACGCGGCGAAGTCAATCCCCTTTTTTGAACGGTTGCTACTGGTCTCTACCCATAGCAAAAATGCGCGCTGAGGGATTTGAACCCCCGACAGGATGCGTGTAAAGCATCTACTCTACCACTGAGTTAAGCGCGCGAAACCGATCAAAACTTCTAGAGGAAACCAACCGTTTAAGCAAGGTTTTCTTCCCGTGGTATTATTGTTCGGGGGGCACAAACCCCAGGAGGCGGGGTGTGGGATTCCTGCGCGACATGCTGGACCGCTCTGCGGGCGATCAACCCTCCCATCTCGCGAATGTTTATGAAATGGGCCACTCACCTCTTCATTCTTCTGCACGCCGCAAGCGGCGGGGTCTTGAACCCGGAGGGAAGAAAAAACTGCTGGCTGAAGCCCAGCATTTTCCGAGTTTGGGAGCGGATTTCGGCCCAAACCCAAAATCGGCAAGTCCGGTTTTGTCCCCGAGTCCGATTTGCAGTTGCCCCCTCTATTTTCACGCACTGATTGCCATGAAGAAGACCATCCTCGTCACCGGAGCGGCCGGTTTTGTCGGCAGCCATTTGGCGGAGGCATTCCTGCGCCGTGGCGACCGGGTGGTCGGGTTGGACAATCTGAACGCCGCTTACGCGCCTGCCCTTAAACGGGCGAATCTGGCCGGGGTGCAAGACGCGGCACAGGAACCGGGCCAATGGGAGTTTGTGCAGGGAGACATCCGGGACGTCTCGCTGGTGGAGCGGCTTTTTGGGGAAAACGCCTTCGACGTCGTGGCCCACCTCGCGGCCATGACGGGTGTGGGGATTTCCATCGAGGACCCGCATCTCTATTACGACGTGAATCTCCTCGGCACGCTCAACCTGCTCAACGCGGCCAAGCAGCACCTGGTGGGGAACTTTGTCTTCGCTTCGACGTGCACCACCTACGGCAACACCCGCAGCATCCCTTTTGACGAAACCGATGTGTGCGACAGGCCGCTGGCACCTTACCCGGCCAGCAAGCGGGCGGCGGAAATCCTCGGGTTCACCTACCATCACCTTTACAGCCTGAACTTCACGGCGTTGCGATTTTTCACGGTCTATGGCCCGCGCAATCGCCCAGACGGCATGGCCTATAAAGTGGCAGAGAGCATTTGCCAGAAAAAGAAAGTGCGCCTCTACCGCAAGGGGCAGATGCACCGGGACTGGATTCACGTTGCCGATCTCGTCAGGGGGATCGTTGCGGCGGCAGATCGCCCGCTCGGCTACGAAATCGTCAACCTCGGGCGGGGCGAACCGTTTTTGGTGGCGGATTTCGTGGAACGGATTGAAAAATACTCCGGCTGCCAGGCTTTGCTCATTCCCGCGTTGTTGCCGGACATGGATATCCCGTGCGCTTTCGCCAACATCGACAAGGCGCGCCGTCTGTTTGACTTCCAGCCCTCCGTCGCAGCGGAGGAGGGCATCGACGACTTCTGGCAATGGTTCCAAGGCAACGCGCAAGTGCAAACCGAGCCGATGCACATGGCGTGCTGCGAGTGAGTCGCGTTTCCTATTTACCCAAGGACTTCAGGAGGGTCGGGATGTCCTCCGAATCGCCCTGGAACATGAGAACGCAGACGTTTTGTGGGTCAGCTCGGACCTCCACCGCCCATTCGTCCACCTGAAACTGGTGCCTGCTGCCCGGCGGCACCACGGGTTTTACATCCGCCGCCCGCACCACAAGCAGCAGAGCTTTTTGTTTTTCCAGAGTCACCCCGCCCACTTGGATGCCGTCGTGTTTATACACGCGGCAACCGTCCGCCTTCGCAGCCTCCAGTTCCGGCGGGACGGCGAACCCCTCAAAGCCGTTCATCACAAACCAATCCCCAAGCTTCCCAGCTTCGGTGGGGGGGATGTGTTCGAAATCCGACTCGCTAATGGTCGCGGCGTCCTCCACGAGCGCTTCGATGGTCTCTTTGCCGGGGAAATCCCCCATCCGAGTCTGGGTCAAATACACCACCACGCCCACGATCACCAAGAGCGCCAGGGCGATCGCCAGCACCGCAGGTTGCCGGATGAGAGCGAGGAAGCCCTGTCTTGGCGGTTTTGCGGGATGCAAGAGGGCGAGTTCTTCGGGGAGGGGTATCTGCCCGATCTCCTCGTGCCATTGGCGGTCCGCCGCGATCTGCGCGGCGAGTTCCGGTTTGTCTTGGGCGGCTTGCACCGCCTTGGCGACATTGGGCCGGTCCTGGCCCCACGGGCGGTGCATGCGCAACGCCACGTTTTCCGGGAAAACCGAGCCGGGAGCGAGCGTCTGGCGCGCCTTTGCCAGGGCGTCCGAAAAAGCGGCGGTCCCCAGCCCCAGTTGTTCCGCAAACTCCTCCAGGTTTCCCTCAAGGCAATGGAAGAGCGCGAAGGCGCTGCGGGCTGGCTCCGGGAGGGCGGAAACCCGTCCAGCCAGAAAAACAGAGGCATCCCCCTCCCCGGTCGCAGAGGTGTGTTCTAGGCGCCATTTGAGGGCGTGCGCGCGGATTTTCCGGATCAGCCAGATTTTCTGGCGTTCGCGGCTGCGGATCTGGGCGAGTTCATCCGGCGCCACGAGAAAAATCGCCCGCAAAATTTCGCAGGCGGCGGCGGCGTCCCCCGTCAACAAAAAGGCAAACCGATACCAAGCGGCGTCGGATTCCTGGGGCGGGTTCGATAAGGGAACAGAGGGGGGATTTTGCACTCGGAGTAACCCTACCGCTCTCCCCCGGTATTAAGCAACAGATTGTTGACCCTCGACACGCCAAAAAATCCATGAAATTCTGTTGTCTCGTCCCGACCCAGGGATCGAGACCCATTCACGTGAAACCAGTCCAGCACATTCTCTTTGTTTGCACCGGCAACATCTGTCGCAGCCCCATGGCGGAGGGGTTGTTTCGGCAGATGACCCGGGAACGCGACGACATCGTCGTTTCTTCCGCTGGTGTAAGCGCCGCCGCGGGGTTTCCCGCCAGCGCCAACTCCATCGCCGCCCTGCGCCCCCTGGGCATCGATCTCTCCCGCTTCCGCAGCCAGCCGCTCACGGAAGCGCTGGTGGACAAGGCGACCTATATCTTCGCCCTGACGCGCGGCCACCTCGACGTCATTCTGACTTTTTTCCCAGAAGCCGCCCAAAAGACGTATCTTTTGACAGAATTCCTGTCCGGCCCCGAAAAAGGCAGCGATATTCCCGACCCCATCGGTCAGGGCGTCGATGTCTATTTGAAGTGCCGCGACCGCATCCAAGCCGCACTCCCAAGCGTCCTCCATTTTATCAACCAAAACAAGCCCAAGCCCAAATCCCAGCCAAAGCCCATGAATACTCAGTCCACACCCGTCCGCACCCCTTCTTCCCTTCGCATCGCCGTCGCCGGAGACCACGGCGGATTCGAGTTGAAAAAAGCGATCCATGCGCACCTCTCGGGCAAGGGGATTCTCGTGGACGATTTCGGGACCTTCACGCCTGAGGCGGTTGATTACCCGGATTTCGCCGCCCTCGTCTGCAACGCGGTCATCGCGGGCAACGCGGATTTTGGCATCCTCCTTTGCACCAGCGGCGTCGGCATGAGCATCGCCGCCAACCGGTTTCCGCAAATCCGCGCCGCGCTCGTGGACGCCCCGGAGGACGCCGTCATGGCGCGTCTCCACAACAACGCCAACGTCCTTTGCCTGCGCAGCAAGGGCGCTTCCGTGGATGCCGCAAAAAAAACCGTGGATGCCTTCCTCGGCAGCACGTTTGAAGGCGGCAACCGGCACGAGCGGCGCGTGGTCAAACTCGGGCATGTGGGCGAGGAGTTCCAGGCGGGAGGCAGCATCGCCAAAGTCGACCCGGAGATCGCCAAAGCCATCGTCGAAGAGGGGCGTCGGCAGTTCGAGAACATCGAACTCATCGCCTCGGAGAACTTCACCAGCCGCGCCGTGATGGAAGCGCAGGGCTCCTGCCTCACCAACAAATACGCGGAAGGCTACCCCGGCAAACGCTGGTATGGCGGCTGCGAACATGTCGATGTCGTCGAACAGCTCGCCATCGACCGCGCCAAGACGCTCTTCGGCGCCGAGCACGTCAACGTCCAGCCCCACTCCGGCAGCGGCGCAAACATGGCCGTCTATTTCTCCGTCCTCACCCCGGGTGACCGCATCCTGGCCATGAACCTCGCCCACGGCGGTCACCTCACCCACGGCCACAAGGCCAACTTCTCCGGGCGCTTCTTTGAAATCGGCGCCTACGGCGTGAACCCCGAGACCGAGACCATCGACTACGACGCCCTCGCCACACAGGCCGCCGAATTCAAGCCAAAGATGCTCGTCGTGGGCGCTTCCGCCTACCCGCGCGTCATTGATTTCAAGCGCATGCGCGAGATCGCCGACAGCGTGGGCGCCATGCTCTTTGTGGATATGGCGCACATCGCGGGCCTTGTCGCGGGCGGCCTCCACCCGAGCCCCGTCCCGTATTCCGACTTCGTCACCACCACCACCCACAAGAGCCTGCGCGGACCGCGCGGCGGCATCATCCTTTGCCGGGAGCAGTATGCCAAGGCCATCGACAGCCAGGTCTTCCCCGGCATCCAGGGCGGCCCGCTCATGCACGTCATCGCCG
>Ga0073936_10002472_pt1 | contig 27534 bp, 25 predicted proteins | sample AliMusrvi5mmetaG_FD_87041 | JGI IMG/M metagenome (GOLD analysis project Ga0073936, IMG submission 87041) | Freshwater lake bacterial and archeal communities from Alinen Mustajarvi, Finland, to study Microbial Dark Matter (Phase II) - Alinen... | ecosystem: Environmental > Aquatic > Freshwater >...
ATGAATATCAAGCAATTTCAGGCGCTTATGATAAACTCGCCATTCAAAAGCGGGAAAAATATGTACAATCTTAACCTATTTATACTGTTATTTCAACAGGTTGTCTTCGCGGACAGAAACTAACTAACTAAGCATAACCCCATTAGCCCCCATCCTATATTCTCCAACCAGAATAAAAACGAAAAAACGCCCAACTTAAATAAGTAGGGCGCATTCTAATCTCGCCCTCTTTAGGCGGCTCGACTATCCTTCCTTGCGGAGTGGGACTCGGTAGCTTTGCGTCGCCGGATTACTCCGGATTTGCCATTTCACAGAAGGGGTTATTTTAATTTCGTTGCTGTTAATTATTCCAGACAATCTGGTTTGTCAAACTATAAAAAAATGAATCGCCTCTAAAACATAAACGGGACGGTGAGATCTACCCCATCTAAAGCCCGCTACGCCGGAACTGGCCGTTAATTTCAGCTCAGTGTCGTGCATCTACAGCGCACCGGGGATGAAATCCTGCACCTGAGCTGAAAGAGCAATCATGCCGATTTCGCTCACTTCATCCCGAATGAAGGCATCATGCCTCCCCGGCAGCTGTCTCCGGTTCTTCGGAATTTTCAGTTGCTGCGGACTCATCATCGGTAGTATGTTCACCCTTGCGAGCCTTCTTTTCTTCCTTCTTCTTCTGACGATCCAGTTCCTTTTTACGCTTTTCAAACGAATAATTCGGCTTGGCCATGGTCATTCTCCTTTTTCCAATTTTTCATTGGAATGTATTGGTACATGATTTTACCTGCAGCCTGCCGTATGATGACTCTTGGAAAGGTAATAATCGTAGTTTCCTTCATACACCCGCATCTCGCCATGATCAACCTCAAAAACGCGATCAACCAGTAATCGCAAAAAATGTCGGTCATGACTGACGAGAACAATCGTCCCACCGAAGTTTTGCAGCGTTTCCAGCAACATCTCACGGGAGCGGATATCGAGATGGTTGGTCGGTTCGTCAAGGATCAGGAAATTAACGGGGCGAGCCAGAATCGTAGCCAGCACTACCCTGCTCTTCTCACCACCGGAAAGATTTTCGATCCGTTTGTCAACCGTGTCACCCGAGAAAAGAAATGCACCAAGCAGGTTGCGAATAGTGCCTATAGTGGCAAGCGGCATGCAATCCTGCATGGTTTCAAAAATTGTCTTCCGGGGATCAAGGACATCCATGGCATGCTGACTGAAGTATCCTATTTCTACATTGGCGCCAATAGTTACACTGCCGGATGTCGCTTCGGTCTGGCTCGCCAGAATCTTCAGAAAGGTCGATTTACCGGCGCCGTTAACACCGACAACGGCGATCTTGTTGAGACGTTTAACCATTCCTGTGACACCGTGGAACACCGGCTTTTCCTGACCGTCCGGCGTAATCCAGACTTTTCCCAATCCTTCAAAGGCGGCAACGTCATCGCCACTGCGGGGTGGATCGGCAAAACCGAAACGGACCGTTCGCTCTTCGGCCGGAATCTCGATCCGCTCAATCTTTTCCAGTTTCTTGACCCTGGATTGAACCTGGGCGGCATGGGAAGCACGGGCGGCAAAACGGGCGATGAACTCTTCTTCCTTTGCCAGCATATCCTGCTGACGTTTATGTGAGGCGATCAGCTGTTCCAGACGGATGTCCCGTTCACGCTCATAAAAATCATAATTACCGCCATAGGTCGTTACGGTACAGTTGGCAACCTCAATGACTCTGGTCACAACGCGGTTCATAAAGTCACGATCATGGCTCGTCATCAAAAGCGCCCCTTTGAATTCGGTGGCAAGCCACTCCTCCAGCCAAATGATCGATTCAACATCCAGATGGTTGGTCGGTTCGTCGAGCAGCAGAACATCCGGTTTGAGGGTCAATATACTTGCCAGGGCGATGCGCATCTTCCAGCCGCCGCTGAAAGATTCGACCGGATGATTGTAGCGGTCAGGACCGATTCCAAGCCCGGTCAATACCGCCTGGGCGCGCGAGTCGAGGTCGTACCCCTCCATATGCTCAAACTCCTCAACGGCCGTTCCGTACCGTTCAAGAAGAGCAGCCATCTCATCATCGGATTGCGGCTCGCACATGGCCGCCTCCATCTCCTTCATCTGTTCTGCCAAACGCACGGTGGTTCCGCAGGTTGCCATAACTTCGTCAAGAGCCGAGCGCCCCGACATATCACCCACATCCTGGGAAAAGTAGCCGATAGTTGTTTTTTTGGGGAGGATCACCTCGCCGGAATCCGGCTCCTCCTGCCCGGCGATGATACGAAAAACCGTTGTTTTCCCGGCACCGTTCGGACCGACCAGACCGGTATGCGTGCCCGGCAGGATTTGACAACTGGCATCACGAAACAGAATCTGGGAACCGTGTTGTTTGGATATGTTTGACAATTGAACCATTTCGTAAAACTCCCACTAAATATTCTCTCAACTCTCATCCTGCTTCTCATCAAGCCTCACCAGCCATACATACGGCGCCATGCCGTAATTCCACGCAAGACAGAGACGCCGGTAACCGGAGAAAAGGACCCCTTCCCCACCGCTACAGAGAATTATGGGAGCTTTCAGCGCCAGAAAGCCGGCACGTTGCAGCGCATCCTCCATCCGGGAATAGTTCTTCCGGTACCCCCGCTTCGCTTTGGCAAGGTAGATTTGGTACTCTTCGTAACGGTGATATGAAAGCGCCACCGGAATTGTGCCGATTGTCGCAGAGCGGGGATAGGATACAAGCGCACCGTCGTCAAAGCGGGACATGATCAGCTCCCACGTAACGGCGTGAGTGTAATACCACTCCTGTTTGGCCGGATGATTAAAAAACTCCCAGCGTTCCTCTTCGAGGTCGGGTTTTAACCAGGTTATTTTGAGGTTCGAAGGGGATATCATCGCATCTCCGGAGCAAAAAGACCACAGAGAGATATCCCTGTGGTCTTTTGCCGAATACAAAACGCCGGTTACAGGCTCAGGTCGGCATGGCCGTGGTACAACTCATCACGCTCCCTGGCAACATCCGCGCTCTCCAGATACTCTTCAAACCCCATGGTCCGGTCGATCACGCCACCCGGAGTGATTTCGACGATCCGGTTGGCAACGGTTGAAACAAATTCATGGTCATGCGAAGCAAACATAATCACCTCGTTGAACGCAATAAGCCCGTCATTCAGGGCGGTGATCGATTCAAGATCCAGGTGGTTGGTCGGTTCGTCAAGAATTATCACATTGGCGGCAGTCAGCATCATACGCGACAGCATACAGCGAACTTTTTCGCCTCCGGACAGCACAGTGGTCTTTTTCGTGGCTTCTTCGCCCGAGAAGAGCATTCTGCCGAGGAACCCGCGGGCAAAGGTCTCGCCTTCGGTGGGAGGTGAATACTGACCAAGCCATTCGATCAGAGTCATCTCGCGTTCGAAGTACTGGCTGTTCTCCTTGGGGAAATAGGCGCTGGTAATCGTAATCCCCCAACGGAAGCTGCCACCGTCCGGTTCAAGCTCACCCGCCAGAATCTGGAAAAGAGTCGTTCGTGCGAGGGTGTTGGCTCCGACAAAGGCTATCTTGTCCCCTTTGCGCACAATCAGGTCGAGATTATCCAGCACCTTGACCCCGTCGATCTCTTTGGTCAGCCCCTGAATTTCCAGAATGATGTCGCCACACGGCCTCTCCGGCTTGAAGACCACGTGCGGATATTTACGGGACGAAGTCGGCATATCCTCAATGGTAAGTTTGTCGAGCAGTTTTTTACGCGACGTTGCCTGCTTGGCTTTAGAGGCATTCGAACTGAACCGTTGAATAAATGCTTTAAGTTCGTCAGCTTTCTCGGACACTTTACGATTTTCGTTCTGTTTTTGCTTTAAGTTTAACTGGCTGGCATGATACCAGAAATCGTAGTTGCCGACATAGATCTGGATCCGCCCAAAATCGATATCGGCGGTATGAGTACAGACCTGATTGAGAAAATGACGGTCATGCGACACCACAATGACCGTATTGGGAAAACGGTAGAGAAACTCCTCCAGCCATTGGATGGATTTCAGATCGAGGTTGTTGGTCGGTTCGTCCAGCAGCAGAACGTCCGGGTTGCCGAACAGGGCCTGGGCAAGCAGGACCCGAACCTTGTCACCAGCCTCAAGCTCCTTCATCTGCTTCGTCCGCAATTCTTCGGGTATCCCCAGGCCGTTCAAGAGCACGGCAGCTTCGGATTCCGCCTCATAGCCGTTCATTTCCGCAAACTCACTCTCAAGTTCGGCAGATCGTACCCCGTCGGCCTCGCTGAATTCAGCCTTGGCGTATATCGCCTCACGCTCCGTCATCACATCGTACATCCGCTTATGACCCATGATTACCGTATTGAACACGGTCTCATCATCAAAAGCGAATTGGTCCTGGCGCAGTACGGCGATTCGCTCGCGTGGACCGACGATAATTTCGCCTTTATCGGCATCCAGCTCACCGGCAAGAATTTTGAGAAACGTCGATTTCCCCGCACCGTTGGCGCCGATAAGACCATAGCAGTTGCCGGGAGTAAACTTGATGTTGACGTCTTTAAAAAGAACACGTTTACCGTAGGAGAGGGTAATATTTGCGGCTGCGATCATGCTGGTTTAATGCTCCTTGCAATGAAATAAAAAACCACAGGGCATGGTGAGCTCCGTGGTTCACGAATTGATATATATATCATAGACATTAGCTGCTGGGCAATAATAAACGTCACATTGAAAAACTGGTATAATCCATATCCGGTATTTCATTTGCGGCATCCAATCGGTCAAGAATTTCCACCTTGGGTTCCCCTTGTCAAATGTGCAGGTCCGGCGCAATCCTACGGTTTTAAAACATTCAATCCGTCAATCCATTTAAAATCAATTTCATCGTAGGTATAGGTGGTGGTGATTCCTTTGTCCATGCCCCAAAACGCCATAACCGCATCGGTAAATTTGACATTTTTCTCTTCGTAAACTTTAAGGGCGTTCAGAAAAACCACTGCCAGTTTACCTTTAGCTGAGGTGTATTGATGATCGCCTCGGCAAGTTCTCTAATAGCTTTTTTCGGGTATTTGTAGACTTTCTCCAGAACCCAGACAATCTCCAGAATGGTAACCGGAATAACGTGAAGCACAAGACCCTACTCTGGCGCGTTCCGTATCAGGTTCTCGACTGCTTTCGCCTTCAGGTCGTTATCCTGTACCAACATACGAAGGATAGCACTGGTGTCTATAAAAGCCCTATTCATAAGCATCCACTCCGCCCGCAATCCCTTTTTCCCGAATTTCGTCAATAGTCATTCCCATGCTGGGTAGAACCCCTTTGAAATCAAAGTAGGAATAATAGCTGATGTCAAGCAAGTGGTTCCAATGACGCAACATTGACATTTCACCGGTCCTGATGCTATTCAGGACTGACTATTTAAAAGGAGCAACCGTGTCTCATAAACATAGCCGTCTGTTCACGTTCATATCGAAATATCCGCGCCTGATTCTCTCCATGGCCCTGCTTCTCTCCTCTCTTTCCGTCATCTACACGGTTAAGAACATGACATTTCTGACCGGACGCGATGACCTGATGCCGAGAAATGCTCCTTTTCAGATAGATTACCAGGCCTACCGTGCCGAGTTCGGCGATCAGGAAGAGATCGTAGCGGTAATCGAATCTGACGATGCGGTTAAATCTACCCGCGCTGCCGATGCTCTGTACGCAACTCTCTGTAAGAATCCGAAAATCTTTCGGGACGTATTCTACCCTGGCGGCCTCCCCTTTTTCCGCAACAACGGCCTGCTGTTCATGCCGCTGGATGACATCAAAAATCTGCGTCATACCTTGACAATGGCAGCGCCGGTGCTGAAAGATCTGGCTGCCGCACCCTCGGTGCAAACGCTTTTCACCAGCCTGACCGGTCAAATAGACGGTTATATGAAATCAGGTGATCCTGCGGCGCTGGCGAGCCTGACGTTTATGCTGACGACACTGGACAAGGGTTTCAAGGCCTTTAACGGTAAAACGAGCGGCTTGTCGATGGATTCGTTCCTGAAAGGGAGCAGTACCGGCACGCCATCAATGTTGGAGAATGCCGGAAAACAGCAGATTATTACGATGCTTCCGGTCAAAGAAGAGGGAAGTTTTGTTGCCTCGGAGAAATCGATCATGGCTGCCCGCGCAGCCTTGACGGAACTTCTGAAGAAACCGGAGTTTAAGGGCGTCACCGGTGGGCTGACCGGCGTGCCGGTGCTGGAATACGAGGAAATGGCCACCAGCCAGCGTGACTTGGAAATCGCCACAGTTCTCTCGTTATCGTTAACCGTGATTCTGCTGCTGTTTGCGTTCCGCGGCGTACTGAACGTGATTGCCGCGATGGTCTCGTTGATTGTCGGGATCTGCCTCTCGTTCGGATTTGCCACCATTGCCGTCGGCCACCTCAATATCCTCTCCATGGTGTTTGCGATCATGCTGATCGGACTCGGAATCGAGTACGGTATCCAGGTAGTGCTCCGTTACCAGGAGGAACTCAAGGGGGGGGCTTGCGGCATTGACGCAATCGAGACCGGACTCGGCAGTAATATCCGTTCAATCATTATGGCCGCCGCTACCGTGGCACTGGCTTTTGCCACCTTTGCGTTCACCGACTTCAAAGGAATCGCCGAACTGGGCATTATCGCCGCAGGAGGCGTTGCGATCTGCGTAATCGCCACCTTTACCGTGCTTCCCGCCATGTTAATTCTTTTGGAGCGATTCAGGAAAACGTCCGTCATCCCCCCCCCTCATTCGCGCGGCAAGGAAAGAGCAGCCTCGAATCAACGCCCGTTCTTTCGCACCCTGTTCGGCTATCCGAAGGTTGTCATTGCCGTTACCGTCGCCCTCTCGTTGGCCTGCCTCTACCCTGCCCTGACGATGCGTTTCGACTACAATCTGATGAACCTGCAGGCCAAGGGGTTACAGTCGGTGGAGTACGCCTATAAACTGATGCGCAGTAAAGAAAACTCCGGCTATTTTGCCGTTGTTTCCGCGCGGGATGCTGCTGAAGCAGCGCAGCTGACGGCTCGGCTGGAAAAATTGCCGGCGGTAGATCATGTCGTCAGCAGTCTGTCGTTCATACCGGAACAGCAGACCGAGAAACTGGCGGAACTGGCAGCGCTTCGGCAGGTCATGGCGCCGGTAAACCCGGTTCCGTATGAGGAAAACATGCAGGTCATGGCCCTTCCCGCCGTATTTGAACAGTTCCATGACCGGGTGGATAAACTCAAGAACACGCTTGAAGCGCGAAGAGCTCCGGAAGCTCAACCGATAGCACTCTTTCTGAAAACCCTGGACGGTTTTTTCGCATCGCTGGAAAAGGAGAAGGACAGGAACGCACTCGGGATGTTGCGGGAGTTTCAGGGGGGTATGTTCGCCGAACTGCCCGACAAACTGCGCGTGATGAAGGAGAGTCTGACGGCGACACCGGTCACGGCTGCCGACGTCCCGCCGCAGTTGCTGCAACGTTTTGTGGGCAAGAACGGCGCACTGCTCCTGCAGGTGTCGGCAAAAAAAGAGATCTTCGAGCGCGAACCGCTCCAGGAGTTTGTTACTCAGGTTAAAAGCATCGTCCCGCACGCAACCGGTGAACCGATTATGGTTTTCGAATCGCTCACCGTACTGCGCGATGCCTATCTGAAAGCCTTTATCTACGCCTTCATCGGTATCGCCATAATTCTGCTGATCAACTTCAAGAGCATCCGCTATGCACTGTTGGGGACGGTGCCACTCGCAGCAGGACTGCTACTTATGATTGGCGGAATGCGGCTGATGGGAGTCAGCTTCAACTCAGCCAACATCATCGTCTTGCCGCTGATTCTGGGAGTAGGGATCGACTCGGCCATCTACATCATCAACCGGTATCGTCAGGGGCATGAGACACCGGCCCAGGTAGCCACACGCAGCGCCGGTATCGGTGTATTCCTCAACGCGCTGACCATCCTGTTCAGTTTCGGGGCGCTGATGGTGGCACACCACCAGGGGGTCTTCAGTATCGGCGCCGTCATGTCACTCGGCATGGTCGCCAGCGTGGCGGTTTTTCTGGCCTTTCTCCCGGCGCTGCTATCCCTGTGGGGCAAACGGAAGTAAGGCGAAAGGCAAAGATATGCTAACCAAACCAAAAACAGTTGAACCGCAAAGACGCAAAGCACACAAAGAGAATCAAAGTACAAATCAAATTATTGTCTTAAAACCATAGACTTAAATCACTTGGTGTCAATCAATCCCCAAAGCAGGTATGCACGCTCCGGGCACTTTCAATCCAGTAATGATCAAGCGGTACCGTTCTCCGTTTACCGACGACGTCCTTGAGCGGCACCGGCTCGCAGCCGTCGCCGCGAGCTGCAACCATGACGCCGAACACACCCTTGTGGATGAGATCGGCGCAGGCGGTTCCGAGACGCGTAGCCAGCAAGCGATCCCCTGCTGAAGGTGTTCCCCCGCGTTGCAGGTACCCCAGAATCGTAAGACGTGACTCCAGCCCGGTAAGTTCTTCCAGTTGCTGCGCCAGAAACTGGCTGTTGCCCGGCTTGCAAGTATCAGCCATATCCTGTGCATGCTGTTTTTTTTCTTTCTTCTTGCCACCTTTCTCCTTGACCGCTTCTTCCCGTTTGGCGGCTGCCTGTAGCGACATGGCGCCTTCAGCCATCGCGACAATACTGAAGCCCTGGCCGTTGTGACTCCGGCGCAGAATTGCCGCAGCAACTTTCTTGACATCATACGGTATTTCCGGAATCAGAATCACATCGGCCCCACCGGAAATGCCGGCCCCCAGAGCCAGCCATCCGGCCTTGTTCCCCATCAACTCCAGCACGAGAATACGATGATGGCTGTGAGCCGTGCTGTGGAGCCGGTCAATTGCCTCGGTAGCGATCCCGAGAGCGGTATCGAAGCCAAAGGAGACATCCGTCATCGCCACGTCATTGTCGATCGTCTTCGGCAACGTGATGATGTTCAACCCCTGTTTCATCAGATGGTAGGCGTTTTTTTGCGTACCGCCTCCCCCCAGACAGACCAGGGCGGCCAGGTGGTGTTTACGGTAATTAGCGACAATGACATCGGTCATATCCGTCATCTTGCCGGCAACCGGCATGGCGTACGGCTTGTCACGGCTTGTCCCCAAAATGGTCCCCCCAAGGGTAAGGATGCCGGAGAGCGTCTCCGAATCCAACTGTTGTGTCCGGTTTTCCATCATGCCACGGAAACCGTCACGGAATCCGATCACCTTCATGCCGTATCGTCCCAGCAGCGCCTTGCCAATCCCCCGGATAGCCGCATTCAATCCCGGACTGTCACCACCGGAAGTCAAGATACCGATCATTTTGCTCATGGCTGTATACCCTTTCTTATGCCTTCTTCAAACGATCAGTTTTTCAACCGGTTCAGTCTGTTCTTGTAGATATAGTTGGCTCCCTGAATATACGCCAGGGTGTCCATCAACAGATCTTCCTGCGGCTTCAAAACGGTCGTAGCGCCGTCTTTCCGCAAAAAGCTGAAGTAATCAGCCTCCATCTTGGGACCGAGAACCACCAGTTTATCATCATGAATGAAACCGAGCTTTTGATAGGTCGAGATAAACGCCCGCTCCGACCAGGGGCCGGACGTCAAAACATCCTTGCCGATAAATGAACTGGTATATGTGGCGTTAAGCAACCCGAGAACCGTTGGCGCTACGTCAATCTGACTCATCATCCGATCTACGATCTGCGGCTTTATGTGCGATGGAGCGTAAATAAAAAGCGGAATTTCATAATTTTTTATCGGCAACGCCAGTTTAGCGGCACTGCCGGCACAGTGATCGGCGACAATGATAAAAATAGTTTCATTAAACCAAGGCTTTTTTCGTGCTTCTGCCAGCAACCGGCCGATAGCAAAATCGGCGTATTTCACTCCACCTTCCCGACCTTGTTTGGAGGGGATATCGATCTTGCCGTCAGGATACGTAAACGGGCGGTGATTGGAGGTGGTCATCACGACGCTGAAAAAAGGTTTTTTTGCGGAGTACGAGCGATCCCCTTCCTTAATAACCTTCAAAAAGAGATCTTCATCACACACACCCCAGGCATTGGTAAAGGTGATTTCGTCTTTGGCGAAGTTGGTCCGGTCAACCGTGGTAAACCCGTTGTTTTCGTAAAAATAGTTCATATTGTCAAAATAACCATGTCCGGCGTAGATGAATTTGTTATCGTACCCCTTCTCTCTCATGATCGAGCCCCAGGACATGAAGTTTTCATTATTGGGCCGTTTTACAATCGATGTTCCGGGCAATGGCGGCATAGAGAGAGTCAGCGCTTCCAACCCGCGTACGGTTCGCGTTCCGGTGGCATACAAATGGGTAAAAAAGAGCGACTCCTTTGCAAGTTTATCCAATACCGGCGTTATTTTCATGTCACTTCCGAAAGCGGTCAGATACTCGGCACTCAGGCTTTCCTCGACAACCAGAACGATATTCAGCCGTTTTTCCGGACCGGGGTTTCGGACGACACGGGAAACAGAGGGACCATCCTGACTGATAAAACGACTGGTATTTTCCTGTAGATCCCCTTTCAAACGGGCGAGAACAGCCTTGTTATCCCTGGAGATATAAAACTTGTTAAAATCCAGCTCATTATTCCTGAACGCCGCAAAAAGGCAATAGACACCATTCCCCGCCAACTCGTCGGCATAATTGTTCGGAGATATCTGAGTCAGAGAAAGATCAATCGCTGCAAAAGAGAGTACCGGCAGCAGCAGAAGCGGTACTCCGATCTTCAGACGATCCACAATTCGTGAAGTATGAGAAAAAGAGCGCCCCAGATGTTTTATAACCGGTAGAAAGAGAGCCGTATTCAGGAGCAACAGTACCGCAAGAATCGTATTAACCGGGTATGATTCCCTGATGTTGCTGATAACTTCATTGGTATAAATCAGGTAATCGACGGCAATAAAATTGAAGCGGGTGGCAAATTCATCAAAGAACGTATATTCGGCAACAACATTAAACAACAACAAATAACTGATGACAAAACCGACAACATACATGCACATCCTGAAAACCGTGCTGTTGAACACCCGGTCCGTCAGAAGAATAGCAACCAGAACAAACGGGATGGCAAAATAGGAAAACAGCACGCAATCAAAGAAAAAACCGACCGCATATATTTTCAACAACAACAGGATCGACGGATCAAGCTGGTGAAACGATTTAACCAACAGAATAGTCCGGGTTACGGTGGAAAACAGAACAATCATCAACCAGAGCGTGTACAACGAATGAAACCTGCTTTTTGCCTGCATCATAAACGTATCCTTGTATTTTTATTGACTTCAGGGAGCGGTGACAGTAATAACCTGGCTGGCCTCTCCCCCAGGGTTGACAATCTGGAGACGAAAATCCTTGTTGACCGGAGAATAGGGGTGCCGCTGGTAGACAAGTTTCGTACAGCCAATATAGATCAGCTTTTCCCGTTCGGCCATATCCTGTCCGCCACGACCACCAATCTGCAAACCATCCACATAGACCGATGAATTTTGATTGAAGTTTTTTCCGGAGATAATCAGCTCATAATAATTGACATGCGAGTCTCCAATTGTCACCTCCCCTATTTCCGGCCGGGTTTCAACAGCAATGGTCATTGCCACCGAACTGTTTTCAGGAGAATTTTTTATCTGAACCTGATGCAGCCCCCCCGGTGCATTCGGAACGGAAAAAGACAGTGACTCCGGCGAAAGGAGTGTACCGGCAATTACCGCCCCATCAAAGAAAAGCATCGAACTTTCGCCAAAGTTTCTGCCACGTGCAACAACTTCCCGCTCCGTACCAGCGGCGCAGGAGCTGATCTGGGATGGTTGTAACGAGTTGAGCACGGGACGCAACGGGAGTACCGTAAAATTATAGGATCTGCCGGTCGTGCCGTCGGAGCGTTGCAGGTAAAGAGCATACAAACCCGCATCGAGATGGGACGGTATAGTAAATTCAGCCTGTTTGATGCCGGTAATCCGGAGGGGGGTTTCTACACTCCCCAGAAAAACAGTCGCATTACCACCGAAACCGGTCCCTGACAGCAGTACTTTTGCGCCCGGCTCAGCCTGTGCCGGGATGATGCTGAGAATAGCAAGAGGAACAGGAGACGGCTTTGGGACGGTCTCGCTCGTTACCCGTCTGGGCCGTTCGGCAGCAACGGCTCCGTTCGCCAGACAGATAAAGAGTACGACAAAAACAGCTTGCAAGGATAGTAACCGCATTGGGAAACTCCCAAATCATTAAAGTTGATATTTGTTACGATCTTACCGTCATGAAAAGCCAGATTCCGCTCAGCATGAAAAGAATATTGGCGCCCCACGCAGCAACAAGCGGGGGCAAAACACCGCTTCTCCCATACGAGAGCAGCACGGCGTTAACAACAAAATAAGCAAATCCGATACCGACACTGGCGCCGATTCCCATCGCAATACCACCGGAACGGCTGTTTCGCAATGCAAACGGAATCCCGAGCAGCACCATTATCAGGGCAGCAAAGGGAGATGCAATTTTGGTGTGCATCAATGTCAGGTAACGAAACGCCTGATATCCCCCCCGCTTCAGGTTTTCCGCGTACTCCTTCAGAGTACGGATACTCATGTTATCAGCATCGGAATCAAGAACTTGTAAGTCTTCCACCTTAAGGCTCAGGTCAAGCGCCAGCGTCTGCACAAATTGCGGCGCATATCCGGCCGCAGTCTGAAAGTTTCTCGTCGTGGCGGAATTAAGTATCCAGCGTCCTTCACGATAAACCGCCGTCGCCGAGTCGATTCTGCTGACCGGATTCATCGAACCATCTACGCTCCAAACCACGACGCCGCTCAACGTTCTGGTTTTCGGCTCAAACAGACGTGCCTGCAGGATCATCGAGCGGGAACGGAACCAGATATTATTCCGTTTGAATGTGACACTTTCCCCCCGTTTTTTGACCTTGATACGGTCGATCAGTTCGGTACGGGCATAACTATGCGGCAGGATCAATTCGGCATTAATCAACAACATGATGCTGGCCATAAAACCGAGTACCAGCATCGGCAACGAAATTTTCAACAGGCTGATACCGCAACTGCGCATGGCGACGATTTCACTGTCGCGTGACAGCACTCCAAGTGTCAGCAGCGTAGCCATCAGGATTGAAAACGTGGCTGTGCGACTCACCATTTCCGGAAGTTTCCAGAAAAAATACTCCAGCATATCGCCTGCGGATCCCCCGGAACGAAGAAAGCGCGGAACTTTTTCAATCAGATCAATAACCAGATAGATCCCCACAAAGCAGCCCAGACAGAGCATCAGAAGGCGTAACCACGTCTGACCGATATACCGATCGAGGATCCCCATCAGGACGCCCTCCGGAAAGAATCAAGAACAGTCCGAAGAGAAAGGTGCGGAATGCTCTTCTCAAGCGATGCCATCCGCAACAGAAACCATCCCAGCACAAAGAAAACCATATTGGGAATCCAGAGCGCAACAACCGGAGGTAGAACACCCCGTTCCGCAACGGTGCGCATCACCGACATCAGAACATAATAGACAAGTATTATGGAAATACTGACGGTAAAACCGCCGGATTTGCCTGAACGACGATTACGGATCCCCAAGGGAACCGCCAGGATTGCAAAAACCAGCGACGCAAACGGAAAAGTAAAGCGACTGTACAACTCTGCCATCACCTTCAGACGGTCCTTGACAGTAGTACCGGGATCGTCAATCCGGCCCCGAAGCTCGGATATCCACATATCCGCTTCATTCCGGAGGATTTCGCTGTTTTTCTTTTCACCAGCCATCATGACGTATTCGCCAAAATGGACCAACCGGTAGAGACCTTTGTTACCAGCCATATGTATAGAACCGTCATGTAAAGACAAAAGCAGCGCCTGACTCTCTGCGCCACTCGAAATAACACCGTCATGGGCAAAAATTGTCATGGGACGATCAGGATTGCGGCCATCATGAATTACAACTCCTTTCAACATATGCCCCGGTTCATCGTACGTGTCGGTATACATGACGACACCCGGAATATCATCCCAAAATGTCTTTTCGCGAATAGTGGCGGTAATATTTCGTTTCACCACCTGGAGGCTGAGTTCCTTGAAAGCGCTGTTACCCCACGGCACGCCGATTACACTTGCCCCCAGCGTCAATAACCCTGCCACGGTCGCACAGAAGATCACCGGTGGCATAATTCGGACAAGGCTTATGCCGCTGGCTTTGATAACGACAATCTCGTTATCGGCCGACAGCCGCCCAAACGCCAGCAGCACCGCCAGTAAAAATGCCATGGGAATTGTAACTACCAGAAATGAAGGTACAAGGTACATGATCATTCTGCAGACATCTGCCAGGGGAACACCATGTGACACGACCAGATCAGTCAATGTGATCAGCCGCCCCATCAACAGAACCAGAGTAAAAATGACAATGCCAAGCAGAAAGAGCGAGGATATTTCACGTATTATGTAGAGAGTTAAAATTCGTTTCACAGGAAGATGATACATGAGCCGGGGAAATGTGTAAAGATCCCTGTTTCCGTCAAAACAACTTCAGGCCCTCCGGAAACCCGGAAGGCCTGAAAGAGCCGTCTATGCACGAAACCCGGATCAGCTCTGTGCAGACCAGACTCCGTGCAGATTGCACAATTCACGTGCGGTAAGCTCAGCTGCGGTAACGTTAAAAGTAGCGACCGGCGCATCTCCAGGATTCAAAAACTGACGATACGCCTTGCCGTCGGCAATCAGCTCAATCCACTCGATGTAATGTTTTTCTTCCATCGGGTGAGCAACTGAACCGATTGTCACCGTGACGACACCGTCAGCAACGACAATCACAGGAACATGTTTTTCTTTGGCTGCTTCGACCGTGTTTTCCGACAACAGCTTCATCTCCTGGCCACAGCATGAAAGAGACCCCCCACCCGCGTGTATGACTTCAACAATGTTACCGCACAACTCGCATTTGTAGACTTCAAGTGATTTTGCCATGTATTCCTTCTCCTCTGTATTGTAGTAGCCCGAGTAAGGGGCTCTGAAAATTACCAGTTCTCGCCAAGCAGTTCAAAATGAGCTTTCGGATGCAAACAAGCGGCGCAAACCTCAGGCGCATCCGTACCGACATAAATATATCCGCAATTACGACAGCGCCAGACGACGTCACCGTCTCTGGTAAACACTCGTCCCACATCGATATTGTCATACAGGTCGCGATACCGTTTTTCATGCTGCTTCTCGGCGACCGATATGGCTGTCCACGCTGCGGCAATTACCGGAAAGCCTTCTTCTCTGGCGATTGCAGCAAAAGCGGGATAGAGATGCGTATGCTCCTCATGTTCGCCGTTCGCAGCCGCAAGCAGGTTCTCGGCAGTGGAACCGATTTTTCCGGCAGGAAAACAAGCGGTTATTTCCAGATCGCCTCCTTCCAGAAATTTGAAAAAACGCTTGGCATGTTCTTTTTCCTGATTGGCAGTTTCTTCAAAAATGTCTGCGATTTGAACAAAGCCCTCATTTTTTGCGACACCGGCGAAATATGTATACCGATTCCGGGCCTGACTCTCACCCGCAAACGATTTAAGCAGATTTTGCTCGGTCTTGGTTCCCTTGATTGAAGCTGCCATTATGCCTCCTGAAGATTGGTTTCAAATACGACCGATACAGTCCTTTATACCGCACAATATTTTTTTTGCAAGAAAGAAAATAAAGAGGGGCCGCATTTCTGCGCCCCCTCTTTATACTGATTTATGATGTTTAGAAAATTATGCTTATTCACGACCGCCAGCTGCAGCCCATTTTTCGAGCATTGCAGTAGTAACTGATTTCGGACGTTCAAGAGCGTAGCCAAGGCCACGGTCCCACGTAATGTTGGCCATGCAGCCGAGGGCGCGGCCTACACCGAACAGAACGGTGTAGAATTCAAACTCGGTCAGACCAAAGTACATCTGAATAACGCCGGACTGTGCGTCAACGTTCGGCCATGGGTTTTTAGTCTTGCCGTGCTCTGTGAGAACGCCTGGAGCGACTTCGAAGATCATGGCAATAACTTTGAAGAGCGGGTAATCTTTGAGACCCTCAGTATTCAGGCAGAACTCACGCTGTGAGGTATAGCGGGGATCGGTCTTACGGAGAACCGCATGACCGTAACCAGGAATAACCTGACCAGCATTAAGAGTGTCCCAGAGAGCGGCTTTGATCAGTTCTGCGGTAGGCTCAACATCTTTGCAGTATTTTTCCTGGAACTTGAGAGTCCAGTCAAGAACTTCCTGATTGGCAAGACCGTGCAGGGGACCGGCAAGGCCGTTGAGACCAGCGGAGTATGCATAGTAGGGATCAGAAAGAGCCGAGTGCACCAGATGTGTGGTGTGAGCCGAAACGTTACCCGACTCGTGATCGGAGTGCAGGATGAAGTACATACGTGCAACATCTTTGTACTCTTCACTCTGGCCGATCATATGGGCAAAGTTGGCGCCCATGTCAAGGGTGGGATCGATAGCGATCTGCTTATCATCACGATACTTCAGGTTATAAATGAAAGCAGCGATAACGGGGATACGGGCAACAATATCACACGCATCTTCGTAGACATATTCCCAGGCAGTCATTTTGTTGAATTTACCGGAGTTGTAGAAACCGGCAAATTTGGAGTCTTTCTGTAGTACCAGCATCGCAACGGAGAGCATGACCATCGGATGACTGTCACGCGGTAATGCGCGAAGTGCATCAAATACGTACTGAGGAACAATCTGACGTGTTTTCCACTCTGCAACAACTTCAGCGACCTGATCGTCAGTCGGAACGTCTCCTGTAAGAAGCATGTACCAGAAGGACTCTACGGTCGGATAGGCAGAGCCGGCGGCCTTTGGCAGCGCTGCAAAGGTCTCAGGAATGGTCTTGCCACGGAAACGGATACCTTCCTGCGGATCCAGATAGGAGATATCTGTTACGAGTGAACGGATATCACGGGCACCACCGATACACTGATCGATGGTAACTTTGTCGATAACAACCTGACCAAATTCTTTGACGAGCTTGCCGGTACGGGGACGGTGTTCTTCAATCTTCAGCTTGAGCGTGTCTTTCAGGGCCATTGTTTTACTCTCCTTTTCGTGGTGTGGGGTTGAACCCGGATAAAAAGCCGTGCAGCTTCCTAACATCTGATCCATTAGTTCTTGCGGGGAGAAACTGGACTCTTATTCAGCATACTGTATACAATTTTACACGGCAGTTATACTCGACCGTATACGGAAAATGCAACAAAAATTTTACCTGGCCACCTCAGTTCAAAATTACCAACTCGTCACTGGAGTATGTAAGACGCTTAAGCCCTTCATTACTCAAATAAAAGGTATTTTCAATGCCGACTGCACCTTCTCCCGGAAAAACGACTTTCGGCTCAAACGCGAATGCCATCCCCGTTTCAAGCGGCATTTGATCTAAACCGCGAGCAATAAATGGATATTCATCCATTTCTATTCCCAAGCCATGTCCTATAAATGAAACCTGCGCCCCTTTCGCTCCCATAAAGTAGTCGGCATACCCCATTTCAACGGCAGATTGCCGACAGACATCATACAACCTTCCCCAACTCATTCCGACTTCAGCTGTACGCTCCATCAGTGCCTGGATTTTGATCATATCGTCATACGCTCTTTGCAGCCGTTCAGACAGTTCTCCAATGGAAAACACCCGGGTCTGGTCACTCAGATACCCGTCAACACAACCGGAAAAATCGATAATGACCGGTTCATGACGCTCAATCCTCTTCATGCCTGCACCCTGACCGAATGATGGATTAAGCCCCATCCCCCCCAAAGGTGAATCGCAATACGCCGGTACGGCGCTATCGGCACCGGAAAAAGCGTGCCCGAAACAGCCATCCAAATTGAACCCCCTCATTCGTATCAACCCCTGATGCCCATCCCTGCGGGCGGTATATTCAAGTTCTGCCGCCACATCCAGATCCGTCATTCCGACTCGGATTATCTCCCCGGCACGCCGATAGACCAGATCGACCTGATCGGCAGCGTCCTTCATAAGATGAATCTCGTAGTGAGATTTTATCATCCTGACCTTCCGAATCAAAGGGGTTGCATCCTGAAAATCCGCATTTATAAAGAGCGTGCGATATCGTTCAAACAAATTTACCGGTAAAACATCCAACTCCAACCCGATCCGTTTCGGGGCTGGATACCCGTAACAGGCCAACACGGCAGGGATCTCCCTGATCGAGCCAAAGGGTATCACCTCCTTGAGACCGGATTCCATGCGGGCGCGCCCCGCATCCTTTCTAACCATGAAAAGCGGCTGACCGGAAGCCGGAACATACAGATTACCGCTCTGAACAGTGCCGGTAAAATAAAACAGGTCGGCATTCTGGACAATGATGACCGCATCAAGTGAATCAGCTACCATCTGTTCCTGGAGTTTTTTGCAACGGTATTCAAGCTCTGTTGCCGGAGTAAGACGCATCACGTTCTCCTCTGATTCAAATACATTCCTGTTCTACCGCTTGCATCCGGATGAAGTATAACCAAGTAATCGCAAGATGCAAGCCATGGTACGAGCAGAGACAATTATTGTCTTTCCCAGCAAACGGTTGACCAGCCACGTCAAATTGGCTACTATCATCCCCCGGCCCGTAAGGGTCAATCTCAATTCATCTCTATGGCGGTACCGAATTTCATGCATGTTTATCCTTATACCATAACAATCTCATCTGAAAAAGGGGGTGTCGGAAAGACAACCCTTGCAACCAACCTGGCGATATATCTGAAAGCGATGCGTGAAGATCTGCCCGTAACAATATTCTCTTTCGACAATCACTTCACAATTGACAAAATGTTCGAGTTGAACAAGCGTGAGGAGGCGTCTCCCGATGTTCACGCCCTGCTGATGGGTGAAAAAGCATGCGATGTTGTTCAGACCGGACAGTACGGTGTCGGTTTTATTCGTTCATCAACCGAGTTGGGCGATATCCACGAGCGCTTCAAAGGGCCGATGACACTTACCCGGATGCTGGCTGAGTCCGGCATATCCGGAATAGTCATCATTGATACGCGTCCGGACCTCAACATACTGACCCAGAACGCCCTGTATGCCGCTGACCGGGTGCTGATACCGGTCAAGGATCTGCCCAGCCTTGAAAACTGCAAAAACATCTTCGCCCTGTTTGACCAACGAGGCATCGACAAAAAATCATTGGCGCTGCTCCCCTGCCTGATCGACTCGCGTATCAAGTTCGATGGTATTTTCAAGGATCAGAAAACATTGCTGCGGGCAATTGCCGTCAATCGCGGCTACCGGTGCATGGACTCATATATTTCCAAAAGCCCGAAAGTTGAAAGCCTGAATACCAATCCCGATGGAAAAATATATCCGATCCTGACTCACGCCCGCGGTACCGAAGTCCACAGCCAATTCATGGAGATAACCCGGGACATCCTCAGAAGTGTCGATGCAGCTAAGGAAACCAGGGCATGCCTGTTTCATACATGGTTGCTTGAAAAAGAGGCCAACAAGAAGGAATCGTATCTGGCCCGGCTTGAAGGTCTAGCGGAGCGTTGTCTGATTTGCGGCTCGGTATTGGCAGAGCAACCTGATGACCGCAGTTTTTATTTCGAAACGTCTGATCGTTCCGCACGTGGTTTCCTGCATGGCAGTTGCGTCAATTCAATGCTTTGTTCAACACTCTACGGTCTGAATGAAAATGCTCCGACATTCGATGCAGCCAGAACGATTGTGGCGGACAAAGCAACCAGCGCGGTATCGCTTCTGATGCCGCGGATCAGTTCCGAAGCATGCCGGCTCGATTATCGTCAATTCAGCATGGCGGGAGAACAACTGCTTCAGAAAAATATTGACATGCCCGGATTTGATGCAGGAGAGTTCAATGGTGTACATGACCGTTTATATCTGCTGCTAAACGAGGCTCTGTCTGGATTTGAGGGCTCATTGCGGAAAGAGAGCTGGCTGTCGGTATACCCGGTGGATCCCGGCAATCCCGAGGCCGTCCTGCATGAGGAATCATACAAAACCATCCACCGGTTGCAGAAACACTTTGCCGAGACGGTCAAACTACCAATGTCTATTTGACAAGCTGCGATACCGGGACAAGCCGCACTCCCTGACCGGCGAGTCCGGGCAATGTTGCGGCAAGCGTTGCAATCGTTACCGGGTGCGGATGACAGATCGCTATTGCCGAACCATTTTTTTTGGCCAGACGGATCGCCTGGTTGAGCTGACCACGAATGTAACCGCGCTCCTGTTCGTTATCAAGAAACACATTGCGGCGGGCTGACTTGATTCCCAGACGCTGAGCCACCCGTAAGCCGGTACTCGCCGGTGACGTTACGCTGTCGATAAAGAACAAATTGTTCTTCTTCAGCGTCTGAAGTACGATGGACATTTTTTCCTCTCGCTCGGTAAATTCAGAGCCCATATGATTATTGACTCCTACCGCTCCGGGAAATTGTTGTACAAATCCGGATACCCGCTCCTGTAATTCGTCGGCGCCCATTGCCACAAGAAGACCGTTTTCCTCCAGTCGTTGTGCCGGCCACCCTTTGGATTGCATCGGAACATGAATCATCGTTTCCACGTTATGTGCGACCGCAAAGGCTGCAACGTCCTTACCGGCTCGTAGCCCCGGAATAACGGAAAACGTCAGCGGCACGTTGATCGCCGCCAGCGAACGGGCTTCCGACAAACTCCCCCCCATATCGTCGATGATTATCGCCAATCGCCCGGACATACGTACGAGCGGTGCTGATTTTTCTTTTTCCGGAAGAGACGTCGACTCCGGATAATTGTGTTGTTCCTTATGGGATAGAGTCGGAACGGAAAGCTGTCGCTGAATGGCCGGTTTTGGAACTGTCACAGCTGACACAGCCGGCTTATCCCGGAATAGTTCCTGTTTCTGAGGTGCGACATCCTTTTTAGCCGAATCGAAAAGCAGAAAATAACCGGCAACGACAGCAACGAGAATAAGTGCCAGCACCAGCAGCAGTACGCGAGCCCCTGACGATTTCTTACGAGATTTATATCTATTTCTTGGTGGAACAGCCATTTTCGTTCAGATTTCCTATTCCACGCTGCAGTGCAGGCTGACGATAATCAGGGCATTCGAGAGAGAACGACTCTCGAATGCCCTGTGTACATTTACTACGACATATTACTTCTCGCTTCCCATCGACTTGATCAACTCCCACCCTTTAAGCAGGTCAAGGGCTCTCAGTATCTGGTAATCGTTTTTCAGATTATCTTCCAGCCGAGTCGATACCTTATCGGTTTTTTCATCTTTCTTTTCATCTTTCTTTTCGTTTTTCTTTTCATCTTTTTTCGTTTCATCTGCCTCGGGCTTGTCCTCACCTTCAAAATGATTCTCCAGATCTTTTTCGCGCAGATGTAGAGTATCTTTTTTTCCGGTAGTTTTGGGAAGTTCAACCGCCTCAACCGTAATATCAGGTGTTATCCCTTTTGCCTGGATCGAACGTCCTTTGGGGGTGTAGTATCGGGCGGTTGTCAAACGGAGACCGGAGTCATCCGACAGCGGAATAATTGTCTGTACCGATCCTTTGCCAAAACTCTGGGTCCCCATGACAATAGCGCGTTTATGATCCTGCAGGGCACCGGCAACAATCTCGGATGCGCTGGCGCTGCCACCGTTGATTACAACAATGATCGGGTAATTGGCTTCTTTTCCCCCTTTTTTGGCAAGAAACTGCATCTTGGACTCTTTTTCGCGCCCTTCGGTATAAACTACCATCTGCCCTTCAGGAACAAAATGTTCTGCGACCTTGACCGCCTGATCTAGCAACCCGCCAGGATCGTTGCGTAAATCAAGTACCAGCCCATTAAGTTCGCCCTTATTTTCTTCTTTCATGCTCTTAAGAGCCTTCGACAGGTCATCATCGGTTTTTTCCTGGAACTGCGCAATGCGCACATAGCCATAACCGCCGGCCATCAGGTGGAACCGGACGCTCTTAACCTGAATGACGTCACGGACAATCGGAAACTCCTTCGGTTTATCGAATCCCTCACGCATAATGGTCAGAACGACTTTAGTACCCTTTTGACCCCGCATACGCTTGACGGCATCATTAATATTCAGATCCTTGGTAAATTTATCATCAATTTTAAGAATCATGTCACCGGACTTGATTCCGGCTTTGAAGGCAGGAGTATCCTCGATAGGTGAAATAACGGTCAGAACCCCGTCTTTAATGGAAATTTCAATGCCCAGACCGCCAAAGGCACCTTTTGTATCGATTTTCATCTCTTTATAGCTGTCGGGAGGCATAAACGAGCTGTGCGGATCAAGTGACGAAAGCATCCCGTTGATAGCGCCATAGACCAGTTTTTTAGTATCGACTTCTTCAACGTAACTCTTCTTGATAATCGCCATGACATCGGTGAAAAGCTCTATCGATTCATAATCACTCCCTTTCCCCTCAGCCGAACTATGACGTTGCGAACTGATAATGAAAATGGACAAAAAAGCGACAACAACTGCAAACCCTGCGATCATCCTTGTTTTTTTACTGCCCCGTACACTCATTAGCTTCCCCCGTAAGATAGTTACTTCCCGAACCGTTTCATCAATGGACCCACCCGGCCGGATCAACCGGCTTTCCCTGATACCGTATTTCAAAATACAGCATGCTCCCCTTGCCTGAATCTATATCGCCAACTGTTGCTATTGCTTCATGCCGTTTTACCTCGGCGCCGACTTTTTTTGCAAGCCGTAATGCATGGGCATAGAGAGTGAAATACCCTCCCCCGTGATCAACTATGATCATATTACCAAAACCTTTGAAATAGTCTGCAAAAATAACGGTACCTTCATAAATTGCCTTGATATCGGTTCCTGAAGTCGCAGCAATAGACAACCCTTTGCTATACGTAAACGAGTTGAATTCCGGATGTTTATGCTTGCCGAACGTCTCAATAATTTCGCCGTGAACGGGAAGCGGCAGACGACCTTTTTGTGATCCGAAACCACGATCAGGGACCGGCGGCAATTCCGGAAGCGGCTTCAACTTCCCTCCCGGCTTTTCATGACGGGAAGATAATTTTCGGCGACTCAAAGCATCAAGACGGGTAACCATGGCTTGCAACCGGACAGCATTAGCCTGCAACTCCTTTAAGGAAGTTTCATAACTTTTGCGGTCCTGACGTACCTTGCCAAGATAGGTAGCTTTTTTCTTTTTTTCCTCTTCTATCTCGCGTTTTTTTTGTTCGATGCCCGTCTTGATGCGTTCTTTTTTTATCACATCTCGTTCAAGATCGGTTTTAAGACTCTTAAGTTGATCAATTTTTTGATTATATTCAAGAAAAATACGTTTGTCATTTTCAAGGATTGATCGCATGTAGCGAATATTTTCAGCAAGTTGGGGAAACGACTCAGCCGAAAAGAACATTCGTACGGCGCCAAGTTCGCCCGCTTTATAGAGAGACGACAGCCGCCGTTCGATCTCCATGCGCTTCCTGTTTGCCTCCTCAGTCACCTTTATAATTTCGCGACCGGTATGATCGAGACTTAATTCAACGCCATGCAGGTCACGGCCGAGTTTTCCAAGATCAGACTCTTTCTGTTCAAGGCTCCGCAGAATTTCCTGAAGCTCGGTGGAGATCACGGCTTCAACCTTACGAGTCTTGGTTATGAGTTGTTTTTGGGCCTTGATCTCTTGCTTGACGCCGCTCAACTCATCTTTGGCCGTTTTACCAAATGCCAAAGATGCGACCATCATCAACAGAGCAACTATACCTGGTATCCGATTCATCAAGTTAAACGGTAATAAAGCGCTTCAGCGAAGTCAGGCTGCCGATGAAGCCAAGCACTGCACCGGCAAGCAGCAATCCGGCAATGTACTCTTGCGGGAGGAAGCACAAACCGGATGCGGCGGGGTTAAACGTAAGAAAACTACCGGCGTTTTGCAGAAAACCTTCGTACAGGCCAAACAACAAAACCACAGAGAGCGCAGAACCTGCCACACCTTGTATCAGACCTTCAAGAAGAAACGGAGCCTGGATAAAAAAACGCGTTGCACCGACAAGCGACATAACCTCCAATTCGTCGCGACGAGAATAAATAGTAAGCTTGATCGTATTTGAAACAATGAAGATCACGGCAATCACCAGGAAGCCTCCCAACAGAGCGCCAAGCAACCGCATAAAGTTCAGGAATGCGTTAAAACGGCGTACCCATTCCTCACCGTACTGCACCTCGGATATTCCGGGAATCCGTTTCAGCGCAGATACAAAATTTTCAACGGCAGCCGTATCACGGTGGGTTCGCTTCAGAGCTATCTCGAATGAAGTCGGCAGTACCTCCGCCCGAACACCTTCCAGAAGCGTTTCCTGACCTCGTAAACGACTTTTGAAACGCCTTAACGCCTCATCCCGCGTGACATAATTGACACGCGACACCCCGGAAATTGCTGATATTTTTTTTCGAAATACGGCTTGATCCTGTAGTGACAGATCCTTATCAAAATAGACCGTTACCTGAACCCGTTCACTCCAGTTTTCAGCTGCGCTTTCAAGGTTAACAAACACCAGCAAAAAAAGGGATACAATCAGCAGTGCCAATGTGATAGTTCCGATGGTTACGATATTAACAAATATATTTTGACGGATATTGGTTACCGCCCGAGAAAGGAAGAACCATGCCCTGCCACCAATACCGTCACCTGCAAGCGTCGGACGCTTAAAGTGCTTGATCGGCGCTGTCTGCTTCTTTTTCCATTTGTTCAACGATTTCCCCTTTGTTTAATGTAACTAAGCGCTTATGACTCTGCTCAATCAGACGACGGTCATGAGTCGCAACAATCACCGTTGTACCACGAATATTGGCTTCTTTAAATATGTTCAAAATCTGGTTTTTGTTGGCATCGTCAAGATTTCCGGTCGGTTCATCGGCCAGCAGTATTTTGGGATCATTAACAAGTGCCCGTGCAAGAGCAACTCGCTGCTGTTCGCCGCCGGAAAGACGTTGGGTTACAAAATTATATTTCGATTCGATACCCATCTGTTTGAGAATGTGCATCGTCTTCTTACCGATATCCACCCTGCCCCACCCCTGCACTTCAAGCGTAATAGCGACATTTTCGAAGACGGAACGATTTTGCAACAGTTTAAAATCCTGAAAGACGACCCCGATAGAGCGACGCAACATCGGAATCTGGGATGCAGTCAAATGGGATATATTCTGGCCATCGATCAACACCTCACCGCGATTTGGAGTAAGTGCACCATACAGCAGACGCAACAGTGACGTTTTTCCCGCCCCCGAAGGACCTGTCAGAAAGATAAACTCGCCCTTGCCGATTTTAAGAGTGATATTGTTCAGCGCCGAAGCATCCTGCTGGTAGGCAAGCGACACGTTATGAAGCTGGATCATTGTTCACCATATATTGTAGGGTGTATTTGTTGTTGGGCTTATCTTATCAGATCCGCTTTTAACATCATAGACTTTACCCGGATCGGTTACCGCGGTTACACCGGTGGTCGAACCGGTAGAAGCGCCACCCGTTCCCGAAACTGAACTTTGCGGAGGTGGCTCTACGGTCACCCATGTCGAGTCACTGCCGGTAAACGGATCTTTGGGAATATCACGCATGTATTGCTTTTGCTTGAGATCGTCAAGTGAATCCGGATATTTTCCCTGATCGGCATAAAACTGGTCAATAATATTTCTAAAATTATAGAGGGTTTCACGCAACACCGCTTCCCTCGCTTTTATGATTCCCCACTGGTAATTAGGTACCGCAATAGCAGCCAGAATACCGATAATGGAAACAACTATCATCAGCTCAATCAGGGTAAAACCACCACAGCTTCGGGAGCGGCAAGATGTTGTCGAAAAACGCTGTATACCCGTTTTACCTGAATATGTCACGATATTACCAATCATTATATTTAGTACCATCAACAGCAGTTACATTTTGCGGCGCATAGACGTCAAATACATCGTCCCCGCACCAGGTTGTAGAAGTCGATTTATCCTTGTAGCAGCGCAATTCCCACCCCCATTTCTTGTCGGTAGAACTTTTCGGATCCAGAGGATTGAGGACCGCCCTCCTCAAAAATTTAACAGAACCTATTTTAGGATCACCAAAATCATGCCCGTCAACCAATTCCTGAAGCTCTTTCGGGTAACCGCTTCCCGACTTTAACGGCCCATCAGCCATTTTGTCGAAGGTTTTCCGGTAATCATCAAGAGCGATGCGAATGATGCGAAGGTTTCTTCGCAGCTCAACTTCCTTCGACCTGGTTGCGGTATTCCGGATTAACGGCATTATTCCGGCAGCGAGAATCCCGAGAATAGTGATCGACACGATTAATTCAAGCAGGGAAACTCCACTGCACACTCTCAGCTGCTTCACGGCAATTCCTTTATTTCACACAATCGGGATCTATGGATACCGTGAAACCGCATAAATTACCACCCTTCGTGATACGCCCGGTAAATTTTTGTGTGATCGTTTTTAACAGGAGATTCGGCAACAAATTGCCACTGGCTGTATTTGGTCATCTTCCCCCCCACATCCGGGAACTGTTTCGTCGTCCCATTCAAAGACGTTGCATCTGTGCTCCCCTGCGGAGAAATACCTGCGGGCGGCACTATTCCTGTACCAGGCTGAGGCGTAGGTACAACAACAGAAGCCATATTTTCCAGAGCCGTACCGGTAAAGTCCGATTTAAGCGGAGCGTCATCACTTTTACTGGCAACGCCAATGATACCACCCTGGGTACCGGTGATGGGCGTAAACGTGCCATCCGCCCCCATAATACCCCGTATGATTGTCCACTCCTTGCCGGTCATCGGATCCTGATAGATTTTGACCTTGGCACAATCAGGAGCGCATTTCGGATTTTTGTCATCCAGTTCGGCAGCATAATGCGGCGGCAGAAAGTGCATTGCCGTAAGTGTATTCGGATCCTGCAACAGGTCTTTCAAATCCATGAGAGGCGCCCGGATTCGAGGGCGAACACCGGGTACGGTATATCTGGGATTGTTCCAGTTTTCAATCGCTTCCTTGATCTGACTTCCTCGATAGATCAATTCCTTTTCACGCTCACGTTTCATGACAACCGACCAGGATTTGCCGGTAAAGGCCGAGAGTATTCCAAGTATCACAACCATATAAACCGCCATCAGAAAGGTAAAACCGTTCCGGTTCATGGCACAGGTTGCCAATTGCATTATAACAACGTTAACGTTCATACCGTGAGCATCACCGGATATCTACCGCCGTACTGAAGGGAAGAACAATAAGCCCGGAACCGTCTGCTGCCGTAAAGGCCGGATTTCTGAACGCATAGCTCGCCGGTCCCGGTTTTTTCGCCTTGAATGACGCCGTTGCAAGCGTGCCGCTGCCGGACACCCCGCCCCCTCCCGCCGTCCGCGCTAACGTTACCACAACCGTACCCTTTGCGGAGTCGTTAGTACTCCTGAATGTCGTTGTTGTGCCATCCTTTTTCATGAAAGAACCTTCCGTTATCGCCGCAAAATCCACAAAAGCGGGGTCATAGG
>Ga0073936_10002475_pt1 | contig 27521 bp, 20 predicted proteins | sample AliMusrvi5mmetaG_FD_87041 | JGI IMG/M metagenome (GOLD analysis project Ga0073936, IMG submission 87041) | Freshwater lake bacterial and archeal communities from Alinen Mustajarvi, Finland, to study Microbial Dark Matter (Phase II) - Alinen... | ecosystem: Environmental > Aquatic > Freshwater >...
AACAACTTGTTTTTTATCATTGTTCCAAAGGCTTAAGGGCCTAATATACCATTTGTGCACTGCTACCAGCCGCGCGAGTAGATCGTGCCACCGCGTTTGCTCGCGAGAACGCTCGCACGCCAGCTTTGCGCTAACCCATTTCGTGCCTTCACCAGAGCGCGTTGGATTCCTCGGCAAATTAACCGCATCTTTTTCGTTTTGGGGTATAGTCAAACGGACGTTTCCGTGCTATACTCTTTTCCATAGACACGGAGAGGGTATGGCGGAGATTCGCGCGTTCATTGCCATCGAGATCGACCCGGCGATTATCACCCGATTGACCGCACTGCAACAACAATGGCGGTGCGCGGAGGCGCCGGTGACCTGGTCGCGTCCGGAAGGATTGCACCTGACGCTGAAATTCCTGGGCAATGTGCCGGAGGAGCGTCTCCCGTCGATCACCGAGACGCTGGCGCGCATCGCCCACGCACATTTCCCTTTTGTCCTGCGCGTCGAAGGCGTGGGTGGATTTCCCACATTGAAACGGCCGCGCGTGCTCTGGGCCGGCATCGGTGAAGGCAGCGCACCGGCAACCATGTTGGCGCGAGAGATCGAGACGGCGCTGGAAGCGCTGGGTTTCCCGCGGGAGTCGCGCCCGTTCAATCCGCACCTCACGCTGGGACGCGTGAAAGCCCCCGACGGCCTGGCGCGGCTGTTGGCGCTGATGACCCCGCTGATCGACGCCCCATTTGGCGAGATGCAGGCGCAAGCCGTCTCGCTGATGCGCAGCGAATTGTCGCCGCACGGGGCGAAGTATACCGAACTCTACCGTGCCTCGCTCGGAGAAAACGCGGCAGAGAATGCCGCGGAACGAGAGGATGCATGATGAGCACTATTGCGCTATTCGAGGAGAAGCAGGTGCGCCGAGTCTGGCACCATGACCAGTGGTATTTCGCCATTTCTGATGTGGTAGGGATCCTCTCGGAAAGCGTTGACCCTAAAGCCTATTGGCGTCAGCTTAAACGCCGTGAATCTCAACTCGTGACAAATTGTCACGGGTTGAAGATGTGCGTTATTTATGGAACTGATTAGCGCTCCTCTTCGGGGAGCGTATAAGTTACTAACCGGTTTCCCAGGGTTTCACCCTGGGCTGATTTAGTAGACCCCTTCGGGGTCAGTCTTTCAAGGTTTTACAGGGGTACAACTTGTACTCCCATTGCGTTGACCGCAATCGATAACTTACGGCGCAAAGTGCGCATAAGAATCACGATAATCGAATAGCCGACGGGGGCAGATAATCCCGGTATCTTGCAGGAGAGTGGGTAATTGTATGGCAGCGAAAAGTACCACCAGTGATAAGGAACGCGCGTTGGACCTGGCCATGGGTCAGATCGATAAGATGTTTGGCAAAGGTTCGGTAATGCGGCTGGGCGAGATGTCCGCCAGAATTCAGACTGAAGTCATTCCCACCGGCTGTTTGCCGTTGGATATCGCGCTGGGGGTGGGCGGTATTCCCCGTGGGCGCATCAGTGAAATATACGGCAATGAATCGTCCGGCAAAACCACGCTGGCCTATCATATCATCGCCGAAGCGCAAAAGGCCGGCGGCACCTGCGCCTTTATCGACGCGGAGCATGCGCTGGACCCGCAATACGCGAAAAACGTGGGGGTCAACGTCGATGAATTGCTTCTCTCGCAGCCCGATTACGGCGAGCAGGCGTTGGACATCGCCGATCTGCTGATCCGCTCGGGCGCCATCGACATCTTTGTCGTCGACTCGGTAGCCGCGCTGGTGCCGCGGGTCGAGTTGGAAGGCGAGATGGGTGACAGTCAGGTGGGCTTGCAGGCGCGCTTAATGTCGAAGGCGCTGCGCAAATTGGCCGGATCGCTCAATAAGAGCCGCAGTTGCGGCATCTTTCTCAACCAGATTCGTGAGAAGGTGGGCGTGATGTTCGGCAACCCGGAGACGACGCCCGGCGGTCGGGCGTTGAAATTCTGGTCATCCGTGCGCATCGAACTGCGCCGGGTGGAAAATATCAAAGTCGGCACCGAAATTGTGGGCAGCCGCACGCGCGCCAAAGTGGTGAAAAATAAGGTCAGCCCCCCGTTCCGACAGGCCGATTTCGATATTATGTATGGCAAAGGCATCAGTCGCGGCAGCGGTCTGCTCGATCTCGGCACCACCTACGGATTGATCACCAAGACCGGCGCCTTTTTCAGCTACAATGACGCACGGTTGGGGCATGGACGTGACAATGCCCGCGTGTTCCTGGAAGAGAATGCGGAAATAGCTGATGAGATCGAACGGCGTATTCGTGAAGTCGGGATGGCGCCGGTCGGCGATGTGGCCCCACTGGCCATCGAGGAAGATCCGGACGAGATGCCCGAAGAATAAGCCATCAGTGCAAAATGCAAAGTGTAACGTGCAAGATGATTTTACGGCAACGTACAAGTTGCAATTAACACTTTGCATTTTGCCATTACGTCGCTAATCCGTCCCAGGGAGGGGAGAGCATGGATGAGACACCGGATGTCACACAGTTGTCGGCGGTTCGCGATTTGCTGTCACAGGTACAGACGGGAGCACGCGTGACGACGGCGATTGGCGAACCGATCCAGGTTGGCGACCGCCAGGTGATCCCCGCCGTGAAGATCACCTATTGCGGTGGGGGTGGGGGCGGCGGTGGCACGATGCGCGAGCAGCAGGCGGGCGAAGGGCACGGCAGCGGCGCCGGCGCCGGAGTGCGCATCCGTCCACTCGGGTGTTGGATCGTCGGTCCTCAGGGTGAAATCTGGCTGCCGGCACTCGACATCAACCGCACTTTCCTGATCGCCGGCGCGATCGTAATGCTGTTCTTACTGACCATTAAAGCGTTGATCCGCCGGCTGTGACCGGCGGTTTTTGCGCTGCTGACACATGGCGCCGCGTAACGCCAATTGCGTTGGCAACGGTGCCGGCGCGCGCGCCCTGGCGAGCACAGCGAGACTGGTCGGGTGCTCGCGGGACGCGTGCGCGCCAGCACCGTTGGAGTATCTGCTGCCTTTTCTTCGGGCAATGCCACCGATACCTGACAGCCGGCAACAACGAAAACAGACCACCAATGTCTAACTATCCATCATTAGGGGGACGATATTGACGTGAAGAGTGCCCGGCATTCCCGTACCAGCGCTGAACGCCCGGCTATCGCGATGACGGAGGAGCAGGAACAGGAACGGGCCATGCAATCTGCCTTGCGCCTGCTGGGGTATCGCGCGCGCAGCGAAGAAGAACTGCGCCGGCGGTTGCAGCAGAAAGGCATCTCCGCCGTGGTCACCGACCGCACGTTGGCCAACCTGACGCGATTGGGTTTGCTCGATGACCGCGAGTTCGCCCGGGGGTGGGTGGACATGCGGCAAACGGTGGGCGCCATGCGATTACGACGCGAATTACAGCAGAAAGGAATTTCCCGCGACCTTGCAGAAGAGTTAGTGAATGCGCGCACCATGCGCGAGGAATTGGACGCCGCCTGGCAGGTTGCCAGCCGGGCCGTGCGAACCACCTCGCTGCCGTTGGAGCGCGAAGGATTACTGCGCGTGCAGCGATTGCTGCTGCGACGCGGATTTACGCGAGAAATCATCATGCGTGTGTGCGCGCGTTTAAACGATCATTGCACTCGTGATGGGGATTGGCTGGAAGAATAGTCGGCGACGCAATGCGCCGGCGGCACCCCGGTTGCTCGCACATCGCCAGCCCGATGTGCGTTATCTATAGCTGGAGGAGGTTGGTCCTATCCAAAACTTCATTATCGCCATCGTTGCCGCGGTGATAGGGATTGTCCTTGGTGGCATTGGTGTCGGATATTCGTTCATGCAGCGTTTGCTGGCCAAAGACCAGCAGTTGCACGAGGTGGAAAAGCAACGTGAGCTTGCCAATAAGGATCTGGAAGCTGAGCGACAGCAGGTACAACTGAAAGTCGCTGATGAAGTGTTACGCATACGAGAGGAGTTGGAACAGACACAAAAACAGGATCGCGCGGAACTCCATCGTCTGGAACGCCGTCTGGAACAGAAAGATGAACAACTGGACCGCAAACTGGACGGGGTGGCGAAAAGCGAACGTGAGATCGCGCAAAAAGCGACCGAACTGGCACAAAAGCACCAGGAAGCCGAGCAACTCGTTAGCCGCCGGCAGGATGAACTGCAGCGCATTAGCGGCATGACCTACGAGCAGGCGAAAGCGGAATTGCTCGAACAGGTGCGCAACCAGGCGAAACTGGAAGTGGCGCGCGTGGCGCGGGCGGTGGAAGAAGAAGCGCTCGATCATGCCGACACGGAAGCCCGGCGCATCGTCACCATGGCTGTGCAGCGTATTTCCGTAGAACAGACGCTAGAGAGCACCGTCTCGGTGGTGCCGATCAGCAGCGATGAACTGAAAGGCCGCATCATCGGACGTGAAGGGCGCAATATCCGCACCTTCGAAACCCTGACCGGCGTCGATCTGATTATCGACGATACCCCGGAAGCGGTGGTGATTTCCGGCTTCGATCCGGTACGCCGCGAAGTGGCGCGGTTGGCGCTGCAAAGCCTGATCGAAGATGGACGCATCCATCCTTCGCGCATCGAAGAGACGGTCGAGCGCGCAAAGGCCGAGGTGGACCAACAGATCAAGCTGGCCGGCGAGCGTGCCGTGCTCTCGGCCGGGCTGGCCGGATTGCACCCGGACCTGGTGCGCGCGCTGGGCCGCCTGCGCTATCGTACCAGCTTCGGGCAGAGCGTGCTGGAGCACTCGCTCGAAGTCTGTCACCTCGCGCGCATCATGGCGGAAGAATTAGGCGCCCATGTGGAAATCGCCAAACGCGCCGCGCTGTTGCACGATATCGGCAAAGCGCATGACAGCGAAAGCGAAGGCACGCACCATCAACTATCCGCCGATTTAGCGCGCCGTTGCCGCGAAATTCCCGAGGTGTTGCATGCCATCGCCGCTCACCACGGCGACCCGCATCCGGAGACGGTAGAGGCCGTGCTGGTGCAGGTGGCGGATGCCATCTCCGCCGCGCGTCCCGGCGCCCGCCGCGAATCGCTGGAAAATTACATCAAACGCCTGCAGAAACTCGAAGAAATCGCCGTTGCGCGTCCCGGAGTTGAACGCTGCTACGCCATCCAGGCCGGCCGCGAAATCCGGATTATGGTAAAACCGGAACAGATCGACGATCAAGGCGCCTATCTCATCGCCCGCGATGTCGCGCACGAGATCGAAGAACACATGCAATATCCGGGACAGATCAAAGTCACGGTGATTCGCGAGACGCGGCAGGTGGAATACGCGAAGTAAAAACCTGCTCCCACCCCCCTCCCTCTAGGTAAAGGGGGTGGGGGGTAGCCCACCGGAGTTGACCATGACCACGTCCAACTTTCATCATACCAGCCATCCCTCCATCGCGCGCGAAGAATTTTGCGAACTGGCGCGGGAGCATAATCTGATCCCGGTGTTTCGCGAAATCCTCGGCGATCTGCATACACCGGTATCGGCGTTTCACAAGCTGGACGATGGGCGTTTCGCGTATCTGCTGGAGAGCGTAGAAGGCGGCGAGAGCGTCGGGCGGTATAGCTTTCTCGGCGGCGCGCCGTCGGTGGTGCTGGCGACACGCGGGCGCGAAGTGACCGTCGAACGCGATGGCCGAACGGAAACCCGTACGCTGGATGCGGGAGAAGATCCGCTGCACGTGTTGAAGGCGCTAATGCGGGAATACCGCGTGGCGCACGTGCCCGGCTTGCCGAAGTTTTACGGCGGCGCGGTCGGCTACATGAGCTATGATACCGTGCGCTTTTTTGAAACGCTGCCCGATGCGCCGTCCGACGACCTGGCGCTGCCGGACTGCTATTTCGTCTTCACCGACGCCTGCCTGATCTTCGACCACGTGCGTCATCGCATCCTGGTGGTCTGCAATGCCCGCGTTGACGGTGATGCCGATGCCGCCTACCAGCGCGCGCTGGCGAAGATCGATGACCTGATCGCCCAATTGCAGGCACCGGAAACGCGCCCGCTGGGGTTGATTCCCGGCGAAGCAGAGACCGATGCCCCGGTGGCCTCCAACATGACCCCCGCGCAGTTCATGACGGCGGTCGAACGTGCGAAAGAATATATCGCCGCCGGCGATATCATCCAGGTGGTGCTGTCACAGCGCCTGCAACGTGAGCTATCTCCCGCCTTGCGTGCCCAACCCTTCAATCTCTATCGCGCGCTGCGCTACCTCAACCCGTCACCCTACATGTATTTCCTCTCCTATGGCGACGTCAAAATCATCGGCTCCTCACCGGAGCGGCTGGTGAGCGAAGCCGACGGCGAAGTGATTACCCGCCCCATCGCCGGCACCCGTCCGCGCGGACGCACGGTAGCGGAAGACCAGGCACTGGCGGCGGAGTTGCTGGCCGACGCGAAGGAGTGCGCGGAGCATATCATGCTGGTGGACCTGGGGCGCAACGACCTGGGACGGGTGTGCGAATTCGGCAGCGTAGTCGCCGATCAGTTGATGTCGGTCGAGTATTATTCACACGTCATGCACATCGTCAGCAATGTCCGCGGCACGCTGCGTCCGGAGTTCGATCACTTTGACGTCCTGCGCGCCTGCTTTCCCGCCGGCACGGTCAGCGGCGCACCGAAGATTCGCGCCATGCAGATTATCGACGAACTGGAACCCACCCGGCGCGGCCCCTATGCCGGCGCCATCGGCTACTTCAGCTTCGAAGGCAATATGGATACCGCCATCACCATCCGCACCATCGTCGTGCGCAACGGCATCGCCTATGTGCAAGCCGGCGCCGGCATCGTCGCCGACTCGGTGCCGGCAACGGAATACCAGGAAACGGTGAACAAAGCCCGCGCCCTGCTGCGCGCGCTGGAGATGGCCGAACAAGGGTTATGCGGTAAATAGAGCCGGTCCGTCCCTTGGTCGGCAGCCCATGATTCATCCCCCAATGCCCCACTCCACATCCTGGCCATAACACTTCCGAAAACCCAAGGGCTAGTGTCGATGTCGAATAAATCACACAACATAGATTGACAGTCCGAGCGATCCCTGCTACACTACCGCTGGCTGTGAACGCCAGGTCGTTTCACGGTCCCCAAGTTGCCTGGTGATGAACCACGGCATTTCACCGAGCGCCACCACCATCTTTTTTTACCGCGCTCGACATGCCGTAGGATGGCGCGTTCCGCATCCTGCGCAGCAAGGAGGTTACAATTTGCCTGCTCGAGTTTTCGCGTTATGGGGTCGTGCCGGTCTCGGTGTCATCTTGCTGTTCTGCACTCTTCCACTCTTCGCCGCCACCTATACTATCAAGCCCGGTGATACCATTCCGTCTCTAGCCCGGCAGTTTGCCGTCACCTCCGAGGCGCTGATCACCTTGAACCATATTAGCGACCCGGATATGCTATTCGTCGGACAGCAGTTGCAGTTGCCGGACAATGCCGTGTTGCCCAAACTATCGGCGGCCGGCAAGCATCGTCCCGCCGCGTCCCATCCGAAGGCGCCGGTGGGAACGGCAACGCCGGTGTATCCGTCGTGCGTCACGGTGACACCGTCCAAATCACTCCTGCCGTCATCACTGGTAAAAATGCCCGCCGCGCCGGGTCACCCACTTGCATCCGCATTGCCGAATACCGCCATGCCGTCGCCGGTACCGCCGGTATCCGCGGTTATCGCCGGTTCGCCTTCAGTCACGCCGGCATCGTCCGCGCCATCACTGCCGGACATTGCGATCCCGGCAGCGCGGCAAGCAGCGATGCGACCGCGTCCGGAGACGACGGCGCCACTGTGCCCACATGTCGCCGCACAATCGCCACCGGTGACGGCGACCGTCACCGCATCGCCACCGTCCGGTCAGCGACTTACCGCGACGACACCGCCGGTATTATACGGTCCACCGGCGCCTGCGGCGCTGATCCCAGCGGCAACGATCCCCGCCAGGCCCTTCGTGCAACCACAACCGGTCGTAACTGCCGCTGCGCCGGTCAAAACTGCGCTTCCCGGATTGCCAACCTGCACGCCGTCGGATCGTCCGCTCCCGATGACACTGTCACAGGCGATTGCCGCACTCAGACCCAAACCCGTGGTCGTCGAGGTGGTGCTACCGGTGAGAACAAGCGTTACGACAACTAAACCGTCGGGTACCAGCACCACGGTCACGGCGCCACCCGTCTTATACGGCCCACCGGCGCCCGTGGCTCCCGCCGATAGCACCAGGCCGCCAACGCCATTCGTACAGCCGGAACCCGTCGTGATCACCCGTGTGCCGGCCGCGATGGCGGCACCCCGGCAGCCGACCTATACCGCGTTGACGCGTCCGTTGCCGGCGCTGCCACCTCATCCGAAACCGAAACCCGCGGTCGTTGAGGAAACGCCACCGGATGAGGAATCCGTGCCCATAGAGATCGCCGAGCGCCCGCTGACTCGTAGCGAAGCAGTGCAGCAGGAGGAAGAAGTGGCAGCGTTGCGGAGATCCCCCCTCGGGGTGCGCACGGTGGCGATCGCGCGCATGTTCGCCGGCACGCGCTACCGACGCGGCGGGCTGTCCTCGCGCGGGATGGATTGTTCGGGATTGGTGGTCCGGGTGATGCAGATGGAAGGCTTGAACGTGCCGCATCATGCCGCCACGCTCTATCATCTCGGCACGCCGATTCGCACGACTTCGTTGCAGCCGGGCGATCTGCTCTTCTTCCGCGGCAGCGCGCATGGGGGCATAAGTCACGTGGCCATCTGGGTCGGCGACAATCGCTTCATCCACGCCTCTTCATCCAACCGCGGCGTGACGGTCGATACCCTCAGCGGCTATTACGCCAAACACTTCGCCGGCGCACGCCGGTTGAAGCGGTAATGAGACGGGCGCGCGCGTCCTCGCGAGCAGAACGGTCAGCGTCCGACGCTCGCGCGCCCAGCATTCACTATCCTTCCCCACGCAACCGGTAGACGGCATCCATGCTGGTGAAATACAGGTGGTCGTCGCGTCCCATTGCCACGTCCAGCCAGGCCAGGCCGTCCGCGGCGGGGACGGTGGTGATTTCGGCGATATGATCGGGGCCGCGCAAGACGGCGCGGCGTAATTTGCCGTCTTTGGCGGAGGCGAAAAAGAGATTGTCGCGATAGCCCGCCAATGAACTCCCTGAGAAACTGGCTAAACCGGAGGGCGCGACGTCGGCGGCGCCGCTGTCCCACAATGGCGTACGAAAATGGGGATCCTCCGCGGCGCCGGTCACCAGCGGCCAACCGTAGTTGTCGGCGGCGACCAGGCGGTCGAGTTCATCGTGATGCCCGCTTCCGCTGTCAGTCAGGTAGATCTCGCCGGTGCGGGCATCGAGCGCCATGCCGAACGGATTGTGAAAGCCGAGGGCATAGACCGGCGTTTTATTCCCTTCCACCTGCTGGGTATCGTTGCGCGGGTTGGAGGCTGTCGCGGTCTTCGTCAGTTCGCAGGGGTTATCGGCGGGGATAGTGCCGTCGCGATTGAAACGCAATACCTTGCCGGCGAGGGCTTCATAGTTTTGCGCCTGTGGCGCGCGCTGGGTATCGCCGATGGTCACATATAACTTGCCGTCCGTGCCGAAGAGCAGACGGCCACCGTTATCGCAGCAGGTGGCGCCGACCGGCAATTTATCTACCAGGGTGGTCTCATCCTCGCCTTTCCCATTGCGCACGGTGAAGCGCACGATGCGTTGTCCGGTAACTCGACTGCCGGCGCCGACGGTGTGAAAGGCATACACGAAGGGTTTCTTGGGGTAGTCGGGATCGGCGGCCAGTCCGAGCAAGCCGTATTCCCGGTGGCCGGCGACCGTGGGAACGGGGACGCTGGCGAAAGGTTCGTTGCGCAACACCCCGTGCTCGATCCAGCGGATGCGGCCGGCGGCGCGTTCGGCAACCAATATGGTGGTGTCGGAGAGAAAAGCCAGCGCCACCGGCTCACGCAAACCGCCGGTCACTTTTTCGACCATGACGTGCGAGGCTCGTCTGCCTTGCGCCTGCGCGAGCGTACTGCCGTGGCAGCCGGTAAGGTTCAGCGCCATGAGGACGCAGCCCAGTGCGACGATGAAGGTGTGTAATCGGTACCACATACCTTCGCTATACCCGTGATGGCGTGCGAAAGTGTGTGCGTTGTGGTTACAGCGTTTTTAAATCGTCGTTGGTGAGCAATCGTATGCCGTGCGCCTGCAGACTCGCTTCCGCTTGTTCACGTTGATCGATACCGAGCGCAATCATGGAACGCACGATGATATAGGTGTATTCCACGTTGATCCCCAACTCGGCAAACGATTCCAGCACGTCGGCCACGCCGCCCGGACGATCGGGCATCTCAGTCAACAGGATCTGGCTTTCATGGACGGTGAAGGAATGGTCGCGCAAGACCTGGCGCGCCTTGACCTCGTCATCCACCAGCAAGCGCAGAATGCCGTAGTCTTCGGTATCAGCAATGCTGTAGCCGCGAATATTGATCCCGGCATCTCCCAGCAGTCGGGTCACTGCCGCCAGGCGACCGGGCTTGTTTTCGATGAAGACAGCCAGTTGTGTAACGCTCATTGGTCTACCTCATTCCGTGGTGGATGAAAAATGGCGATAGATAGAGCCTGTCTCAAAGTGACGCCGTATTAGCTCATGCCGCGTTTTTCGTGATGCCCTTTGCGGGTGCGGTCAGTCGGCGAGCTTTTGCGCTTGCACTCTTTTTTCGGATTCATCGACGCCAGGAATTCCTTCACGTCGGCGGTCATCAGTGTTTTCTTATCGGTCATGGTCATACCCCTATTCGGTGTTCAACGAGACAGCGAGGTGCTTTCAAACAGGATGGGTGACGCAAATTAGCCGTTCACCCCCCAGACTTCCACACGCATGCGTCCCGTGACGCGTTATTATAGCGAATTTAGGGGAGAATACCAACTATGGAAAATAACCATCGACTCACCGAGGCAAAAGAACGGCTCACCGAGCGGGCGCTGCTGGTGACGGCGCTGGCGACGCTGGCCGGATATCTGGTGCTGGCCTGGGCGGTTTTACGGCGCGAGCCGTCAGCGCGTCCGCGCGGAAAATAACTGTTCCCCGCGCGCATAGACGAACAAGCCGCGACGGACCGCCGTCAGGCAGGTGCCGGCGGCTTCCACCAGCGGCTCGATGGCACTGCATGCCGGATCGTAGCGGAAGAGCCACCCGCCAGCCAATCCGTAGAGTTCGCCCTCGACGGTGGTGATTAACGCGGTAATCGTGCCGAGGGGAAAAACACCGTTATCCAGCACTTCCCCGGTGGCGGTGGAAACGACGGCCAGTCGCTCCCCGCCGTCGGAAACATAGACGCGCCCGTTCTCGGCGATCCACACGGTCACCAGCCGGGCATCCGGGAAAGGGGTGACTCGCGCCGTGATGCTCGCGGTATCCGGCGACCAGCAAACGATCTCCGCCGCCCCCTGTCGCGATCGTCCACCGATGACCAATAATCCGTTGCCCCGATCTGTCGCCAGGCTGGTCAACCGCTGGTCGTGAAACAGGTGACGGTAAGTGGTCAACTGGTCATCAGCGGGGTTGATGCGGATCAGCGCGTCGCAGTCGGTCGCGCGCGCGGCGGCGGAGAGAAAAAAGAGTTCGCCATGCAGCGAGACCATGCCGCTTGACGGGCAATGTTGATCAGTGCCCGTCATCCCGACCAACAACGGGTTTTCCAGCAAACGATATGGCAGATCGGGATAATAACGCATTACGCCACAGGGATTGCCGAAACCCAGGTAGAGGCGTTCGGCGGCGACGCCCAGCGCGCGCACTTCGCCCGGATACGGCGCCACCACCGGCAGTTCCACCGCGCGCCCGCTCTCCGGGTCCCAGCGACCGAGGCGCGTGCTGCCGCAGGCGGCATAATACACTTGCCGGTCCGGACCGACGCACACCGCCTGGATCGCCATGCCGCCCACGCAACGCGCGGACGCCGGCGACAGCGTATAGTGGCACCAGTCCGCGCTTTGCACCAGCCGCCCATGGTAGGTCATCCCGACGAGATTCGCATCGGCGGTGACCGTGAACAGTAGCGGATCATACGGCATCGGGACGCCCAGCGTGTCCCACTCCGTGCCTGTCCAGCGATACAGCGACCCACTCAGCGCTCCACTGGCCAACACGATGCCGCCCACCTGCCGCAGGCACGCGGCGCGCCCGCCATCCGGCAGCGCCGGCAAAGCAGTGACGCTGTGCGGCGGTTGCAGCGACAGGCGCAGCAGGCTACTATCCGTCCGGAGACATACCAGCAGCTCATCACCAAACTCGATGGCCTGCGCGATGACCTGCTCGGAAATATCCGTTGGCAAGGTCAGCCGGGTGGTGACGCCGGTTTCCGGCGTGAAGCGGAGCAGCGTGGTCGCTTCCGCGCGCACCGCCGCCACCAGATCGCCGTCCGCCAGCACAACCAGCGCATCGACAGTGCCCTGGTGATCGCCCAGCCAGCGGGACACCATCGCGTGATAGGGATCGAATTCCGCGATGCGCCCATCGGCGGCGCCGAAATACAGCTTGCCCGCGGGATGGCTGAGGCCGCAACAGATCGCCGTGCCGGTCAGCGGCCAGTCGAGTGCTTCCCGCTGCCCGTCACGCGGATCGATGCGCCAGAGCCGTCCGGAAGTCGTCGCCAGATAACCGTAACCATCTGCGCCGGCCACCACCACCCCGCCGGCATCGTCGAGCGGGCTGGTGCGCACGCCGCCATCCGGCAGCGCCACAATGACCAGCAGGTTGCAGCCGGCGGAAGCATAGGGTACCCCCAGCAGATAGCGCCGTCCCGCGGTCTCCACCAGCGCCACCGCCGATGGCTGAGTAAACGGCAAGGTATTCTCGATCAACGGCAGCGTTTGCCCATCAATATTCTTATCAGCATGGCTAGCAATTGGCATTGGTTCTGCTTTCGAAGAAGGCTGCAAGGGATTGTTGTCCTGATAGTGGTATCATCAAATAATTCACGATGAGGAGACGCGGTTCCTTCTTTCCGGGTGTTTTTACGCCTTACGAAGCCGTCGATGTCGCACCACGAGCCGATCCCTCCTCGTCCCGGCGTGCAAAAATCAGCGAAATCGGGTAGGATATTGTCTGGACTGGCAGCTTAGCGAAGAACGCCGGAGTTCTCCGCCAGGCTGCCAGGAGATTCATCTCCCGTGAGGGTGTCTACAGCATGGGGAAACGGACTCTTACACCAGCGCAGTTGCAAGGCCGGAAGAATTGGTTTCGGTTTTGCCGCTTCATCACCATTGTCATTTTGTTTGTTGCGGCGTGTGCGATCGGCTTTGTGGCCGGCTTGTTCGCCGCGGTGGCCAAGGTGCTGCCCAAAGGTGAGGCGCTGCAGAATATTCGCCCGCCGTCGCCGACGCGCATTCTGGCCAGCGACGGCAGCCTGCTGGGGCGCGTCTTTCTCCCCGATCGCAATCGTGAACCAGTGCCGTTGAGCCGTATGGGCAATATGGTCAACGCCACCATCGACACCGAAGACTTCCGTTTCCGCAGTCACCCGGGCATCGATCTATGGGGCATCGGGCGCGCGCTGGAGAAGAACCTGGTTTCGCATAGCGCCAAAGAAGGCGCGAGCACCATCACCCAACAGTTGGCGCGCAACCTGTACCTGTCGCGGGAAAAGAAGATTACGCGTAAATTGCAGGAGATGGTGCTGGCGCTGGAGATCGAACGCCGTTATTCGAAAGACGAAATCCTTGAGACCTATCTCAACCAGGTGTATTACGGCTCGAATCCGCACGGCTTGCAGTCCTGGGGTGCGCAGATGGCCGCCCGCAACTTCTTCAATAAGAATGTGGAAGATCTGACGCTGGCCGAAGCGGCGCTGCTGGCCGGATTGCCGAAAAACCCCTACGGTTTTAATCCCTACCGCAGTGGCAAAGCCGCGAAAGAACGGCGCGGCTTGGTGCTGGACAATATGTACCGTTTCGGGCACATCAGCGAGGCGCAGTATGCGGAAGCAAAAGATGCGCCGATTAAACTGGCCACGCCCAAACCGCTGCCGGATATCGCCGATTCGCACGCGCCTTATTTCGTTCGCTATATCCTGGATACCGAAATGAAAAATATCTTCGGTCAGGATGCCCGCGATTTGATCTATAACTATGGGGTCGATATCTACACCAGCCTCGATCCACGCATGCAGAAGGTGGCGGAACAAACGGTCATCGAGCAGGTGGAAAAGAATAAATTCCGCCACATCGACGATGGCGCGCTGATCTCCATCGATCCGCAGACCGGACTGATCAAAGCGATGGTGGGTGGGACGAATTTCCGCACCGATCAATACAATATCATCACCCAGGGACATCGCCAGCCGGGATCGGCGTTCAAACCGTTCGATTACAGCACCGCGTTCCTGCACGGGTATGACGAAGACACCATTGTTTACGATAAACCGCAACACTTTCCCAACGGCACGGGCCGCTTCTGGTCGCCGAAAAACTCCGACGGCCGCTACCTGGGACGCCTGCCGTTGAAGAAGGCGCTCTGGCTCTCGCGCAATGCGGCGGCGGCCGGGGTGGCCTACGACGTGGGCATCAATAATATCATCGCCATCGCCCATCGCATGGGCATCCGCTATCATCTCGATCCGAACCTGTCCACCGCGCTGGGCGCCTCGGTGGTGGTGCCGCTGGAAATCTGCTCCGCCTACGGCACGCTGGCCAACCACGGCGTGCATAACCCGGCCACCGGCATCACGCGCGTGACCACCTCCGACGGGCAAGTGCTGTTTGAATATCGCTCGCGTCCGGAACGTGCCTTACCAACAGAGATTGCGGACAATATCAAGGAAGTGATGCGCGGCGTGATCGAACGCGGTACCGGCACCGCGGCGCGCTGTCCCTTCCCCGCCTCCGGCAAAACCGGCACCACCAACTCCTTCCACGACGCCTGGTTCATCGGCTATACCGATGATCTGGTCAGCGCCGTGTGGGTGGGCAACCGCGGCAACGAGCCGATGAACCATACCTTCGGCGCCACCGTCCCCGCGCCGATCTGGCGCACCTATATGCTCGTCGCCGAGCCGATTATGGCCGACGAACACAAAAAGGTGCAGGCGGAGTTGACGCACGCCAACAGCCTGCCCGAGCCGACAGATCTCGACCGCACGTATACGCCGTTGATGGCCAAATTGCACAAGAATGACGAGCCGGATACCTCCACGACGGCCGCCAACACGGCGACTACCTCGCCACAGCCCGCCAAACCCGGCGATGAATTCGTCGTGCCCATCTGCCAGCAAACCGGTGAGCGCGCCACGCAATGGTGCCCGAACCAGGTGATGGTTACCTATATCAAAGGCCGCCAGCCCGAGCCACCCACGCAATACTGCACCGTGCACACCAGCCCGGACGCCATCCCGCTGGCGGATGGCCAGGAGACCGGCAAACACAAAGGTGGGGATAAAAATCAAGGCGTGCTGATCAGTATTTGCGCCGAAACCGGCAAGATCGCCACCGACAAATGTCCCACCGTACTGCTGCGCCGTTTCACCCACGACGCCCCAACGGAAACCTGCCCGCTGCATGGTGGGGAATAACGACGTCGGTTCAGGATTCAACAAGCATTTCGCTGGTATTTGCCGGCAGAGACGATCGCCGCTAACGCATCAGGTGACCGCGGGAAGCGGTCACCATGACGGCCGCTTACCCCAAATCTGACCCCACCCTTGTCGAAAAAACAATGCGGAGGTATAGTACGATCATCATCGCTACCATGCCTTCGCATCGGCGAGTAGGATTACCGATTATCGCTGCGAAGGTATAACAAACTGCTGGCACCGAGTAAATAAGGAAGCGTCATGCCTGATAATGCCTGTTCATTTCCTATCATCGTCAACCACCTGGGATTTCGCCCGGATGACCCGTTGAAGCGGGCGGTGATGCCGATCCCACCGAATTATACCGGCTGGCTAGGCGGGATTATCCCACAGGTGGTCGATGCCGGTCGCTTGATTCGTTTCCCGTTGGAAAGCGCGGAATGGCGGGAGTCGCTGCACCCGCACTTCGCGACGGTAGAGAAGACCCCGCTCGGGGATTTTGCCGTCTGCGATTTCAGCGATCTGCGCGAGCGCGGCGGGTATCAAGTGCTCGATGGAGACCGGCGCAGCTATCCGTTTTTGATCTACCGCGATCTCTGGAAACGGTGTTTTCGCCTGTTGCTGGAATGGTACCGCATCGCCTCCTGCGGGGAAGCGGTGCCGGGGTACCATGAAATATGTCACCTGGATGATTGCCGGATGGCGGAGGATGGCCTGCACGTCGATCTGGTGGGTGGTTGGCACGACGCGGGTGATTTGCGGAAATGGACTTCGACCATGGCGCTGGTGACGCTGGCGCTGACCGAACTGGTCGAGGAATGGCCGGATCGCCTCGATGAACTGGGACTGGACGCCGAACTGGTCTGGCGGCAAATCGAGCGCGGGGCGCACTATCTGTTGAAGATGATCGATCCAGTTACCGGACTGGTCTGGCATTCCATCGCCTCCGATGTCGACAGCGCCAATGAGTGCTGCGTGTGGACGGACAACGTTATCGGCACCGCCGACGATCGCGGCGCCTTGCGCGATTGTCTCCCCAGTACCGCCAATATGCACGTCCAGACGCTGGCCGCGCTGGCGCGCGTGCTGAAGGCGCGCAATCCGGAGCTGGCGGCGCAGCAACTGGCGGCAGCGCGCACGGTGATGGCGGCGCTGGAAACGCGGTGCACCGAAGGCAACGCACCGGAAGAGCTGATCGATGCGTGCGGCCAACTCTGGCGCACCACCGGCGAAGCGACCTGGCGCGAGCAGGCGGCGACGGGCTTGCGCGCGGTGCTGGCGCGCCAGGTGACCACCGCCGCATTCGGCCAGGATCGGTTGCGCGGCTATTTCACGCGCAAAGGGATCATCGACGGCAACGGCGACTTTCGGAAACGCGGGGGACGCAGCCTTTATCATCACACGGAACGCCTGCGACAACTCGCGCAGGCGATCCTCCGCTGGCCGGAGCATCCTGACGCCGCCGGCTGGAAGGCCGCGCTCACGCTGCTACTGGAGGGGTGCATCGAGCCGATGATCCGGCAGAATCCGTACCTGGCCTTGCCGGCGTGCCTCTGCCTGGAGACAGATCCGGCGCCCGGCGCGCGCCCGCTGGCCGGGCAACTGCGTTTTCGCTATTTCGGCGTCGAAGCGGAAGGCAACAACGGCGAACTGGCGCGCGCGGCCACGGCCTTGGCGCTGGCCGCCCGTGCATTGGGACAGCCGAAGTGGGCCGCCTATGGGCAGAAACAGTTGGAATGGATCTTCGGCAACAATCCCTTCGAGACGTGCATGATGACCGGTCTCGGCTATAGCCAGGCGGCGGTCTTCTCCTATTATGTCGGACAGATTCCCGGCGGCATCATCAACGGCTTCACCGGCGGTCGCGAGGACGATGCCCCGCTGCTCTGGCTGGATCGCCAGGCGTCCGCCATGAATATGGAATACTGGTCCGTCCACACCGCCGCCGTGCTGCACGCGCTGGCAGTGCTGGAGAAAGAGCCGTTGAGTTAGCCTACCGGGCAGGAAACATGACGTTATCATTGAAGAGGGGAATGACAAGTCGCTGTGGTAGGAGTGTGAGCGAAGGAGTTTGGCGGGTGTGAGCGCCGCGAGTTCCGCCGGTGAGTGGCTAATCCCAGCGAGACTCGCGCTCACACCCTTCCAAACACCGTGTCCCCGTCCTACAAATGCTCACCACAAACAGCGACTGACACCCGACACCTGAAACCTCAAAAAAGGAGCTCCCATGTCCACCATCCCTGCTATGCCCATCCTCTACCGCCCAACCGATGGAGTGGCGGCGGATTTCATCCCGTTCTATTGGGACGGCGCGTATCACCTGTTCTATCTGAAAGATTACCGTGATGCGGCCATGCATGGAGAAGGGACGCCGTGGTTTCACCTGGTGACACGCGATTTCGTGCACTTTGATGACTGGGGCGAAGCGCTGGCGCGCGGGGAGGATGGCGCGCAGGATAAATGGGTGTTCACCGGCTCGGTCATCGAGCGCGACGGCGCCTTTCACATCTTTTATACCGGGCACAACTCGCATTTGCGCGCGGACGGGAAGCCGGAGCAGGCAGTGATGCATGCCGTCAGTCCCGATCTGCGCACCTGGACGAAGGACGAAAGATTCCGCTTCTTCTCCCCCGCTGAACTCGGCTATGAGCCGCATGATTGGCGCGATCCGTTCGTGTTGTGGAACGAGGAGGCCGGTGAATATTGGATGCTGCTCGCTGCGCGCAAAACGACCGGGCCTGGTCGCAATCGTGGCTGCACGGCGCTGGCGTCCAGTCCGGATTTATCCATCTGGACGGTGCGCGAGCCGTTCTGGGCCCCGGACGAATATTTCACCCATGAGTGCCCCGATCTCTTCCGCATCGGCGACTGGTGGTACCTGGTCTACTCCACCTTCTCCGAACGCTCCGTCACTCATTACCGCATGAGCCGCACACTGACCGGGCCCTGGCTGGCGCCGGCGAACGATACCTTCGATGGACGCGCGTTTTACGCGGCGAAGACCGCCGGCGATGGCGCGCGACGATTCGTTTTCGGCTGGTTGCCCACGCGCGACCAGGAAAAGGACGACGGCTATTGGCAATGGGGCGGTGAATTGGTGACGCACGAAGTGAGGCAGCAACCGGACGGCACCTTGACCGTGCGCCTGCCGGATACTGTCGCCGCAGCATTCTCCACCCCGCACCTGACGGCGCCGGCTCCGGTGCTGGGGCCATGGCAGATTGCCGGCGACTATATGACCGCCGATGCGGTGGGACGCCATTCCATGCTCACGCTCGGTGCCATGCCGCAGACCTGCTTGATCGAGACTGAGATAACCTTCCGGACGGGTACCGCTGCCTGCGGTCTGCTGCTGCGCGCCGATGAAACACTGGATTGCTACTATGTGCTGCGCCTGGAGCCGAACCAGCAGCGCCTGACCATTGACCGCTGGCCGCGCCCGGGCGATCAACCATTCATGCTGGAACGCCCGCTGCCGCTGCACCCCGGTGTGCCGGTGCGGTTGCGCGTGCTGGTGGATGGCACGAATCTGGTGGTTTATGCGAACGATCAAGTCGCGCTCTCCTGCCGGATGTATGAGCACCGCGCCGGACAATTGGGGCTCTTCGTGACCGAAGGGGAAGCAACATTCACGCGCTCGGTGGTGAAGATCCGCTAAGAGTGATTTCACCGCGGAGGAAGATGATCGATGAACAATTTACCCTATCGCAGCGGAAGCTTGACGTCCTATGAGCAGGAACGGTGCAAACTCGATCTGGTCACGCCGCGCGAAGGCACGGGATTTCCGGTAATCGTCTGGTTTCATGGCGGTGGGATCGCCTGGGGCAGCAAGGATGATCCCGGCGAGCAGGCCATTGCCCGGCGGTTTGCGCGTGCCGGGGTGGCGATGGCGGTCGCCAATTACCGCCTGTCGCCGTTGGTAAACTATCCGGCCTACGTCGAGGATGCCGCCGCCGCGGTGGCCTGGGTGATGGCGCATATTGCCGACTATGGCGGCGACTCGCGCAACGTCTTTATCAGTGGGGTGTCCGCCGGCGGATATCTCGCCGCGCTGATCGGCACTGACCCCAGCTATCTTGCGCGCCATCACGTGGCGCTGCGGGATATTCCCGGCGTCATTCCGGTGAGCGGGCAACTCTTCACCCACTTCACCGTCCGCCAGGAGCACGGTGTGCCCGATCCGATGCATACCCCGGTCATCGACGATGCCGCGCCGTGCTACCATGCCCGCCACGATGTGCCGCCCTTTCTCGCCATCTGTGGTGACCACGATTGGCCCACCCGCGCGGAAGAGAATCGCTATTTCATCGCTTTGTTGCAGTCCATCGGCCACCCCGACGCTGTCTACCGCGAAATCTCCGACCGTGACCACGGCACCATCGCCGGTAAAATGCCCGAACCGGACGACCCCACCACCCGGGTGATACTCGAGTTTGTAGACAGCCATCGACGCTAATCCGCTTAATAGCACTGTGTGAGCGCTCTAGCAGCTTGTTGAAGAATCCCGGCGGCTACCTCGCTGTATCTTCTTCCGTCGGTGTGCGTCGCAATGGCTCACCGTATGACGCCAGATACGTCTTACCATTGCGACACACACAGCCGAAAGAATCTCTCAGCGATCTGACCACCGGAGTTCTTCAACAAGCTGCTAGAATCTGTTCCCAAGCGCGCTTCAACGTGCTTGCCCCAGTTAGCCACGTCCTTCAGGGCGTGGCGATGGCGGTAATAACCGCCGGCAAATAAGCTCACCCCCTATTGACAAAGCACCCGTTCTGTTGTAAAGTATTTTGTACTGTTGAAACGATTCAATAGCACAAAAACAGCATTATTATTGTTTGCTTATCGTCAAGGTTGCACGGTAAGCGAGTGGATCGCGTGAACACACGCATTTTATGAAAGGGGGAGCTTATGCGACGAATGGGTTTTACGTTAATTGAATTGTTGGTGGTCATTGCCATTATCGCGGTATTGGCAGCCATCCTCTTCCCGGTGTTTGCGAAAGCGCGCGAAAAAGCGCGGCAGACGTCCTGCATGAATAATCAACGGCAACTCTGCACCAATATTTTGATGTATGTACAGGACAATGATGAGACCTTCCCCGCGGCCGGCACGGTCTGGCAGTCGCTCAGTCTCCCGGCTGCGATGACAGTGTGCCCGACCAAAGGGAATAAAACCCTGAACGGCTACGTCTATAACAGCGCGCTGAGCAGCCAGGCGCTGGGGACGTTCACCGATCCCACCGGCCTGCTGGTGACCGCTGATGGTCAACATACGGGCACCGTGACTCCGCAAACCTTTCCCAATGTGGCGTATGGTTCATCGGATTACGATCTCCGCCATATCAATATGATGATCTCGTCGTTTGTGGATGGGCATGTTACCCTCAACAAACTGATGGGCGCTTCCTCCGCGGCGTTGATGCTGACCACCGCCAACGGCATTTCGATCGGCACCGGGAAGAGTGCCACGCCAACCGGACAACCCACGGCAACATATTCCTCGCTCACCTCCTGGAGTCAATCGAACCCGACGATTAACATCGGCGGGAATGCGAATATTCTGGTAGTGCCCGGCGGGATGAACGGCAATACCGGTCTCTGGTTTCCCGGTGGCAACGTCGGTATCAGTTCATCCAACGGCCTGATCAATGCCAGTCTTGACGATTCCTACACGATGGGGTGCGTATTTTCGACGACCATGACCTCGTTTCCGGACAGTGTCGTCTTGGTGAATAACTACTATCAAGGGCAGGGGTATGCCGCGCAACGGATTCAGTTTTCCACCTCCAGTGGCGGCACGCTGGATAATCAGCTCTACTTTAGTGGTCATTCACCCTATCAAATCGATGCCACTTCGCCATTGGCTTACAACGACGGCAACATCCACTGTGCCATCGGCACCTTCGATCCGGTTGCCGGTTTGAAGCTCTATGTTGACGGCACACTCGTCAAATCGACCCCGGCGCTTGCCGGCGGTACTTTCGTGCCGAATCTTGCCAGTGAAAATTTCCAGCTCAGCACCTCGCCCAATGGCTCGACCTACTTTACCGGCTATATGGGCGCTGCTTTCTATTACACGTCCGTGCTGCAGCAACAAGACATCACCATCCTGACCAATCAGATGCGTTCGTTATTCGGGTTCTGATCGGCGCGCGTTGCGTGATCAGTTCCAGCGATACCAAAATAATGCGCCGGACGGAGAGATAATATCTTCCCATCCGGCGCATTAGCATTATCGGAGGTAAGCGTTCAGGCCCCCTGGCGCGCGAGCTTCCTCGCGAGCACTCCGGTGGTTGAGTAGACTATGGATGGTCGTATCGAAACCACCAGAGCAAGCTGGTTTGAACCGCAGGGAGGAGCATCCCTATACTATCCTGCACCATCCTAAAACCATTCTGCCCATCCTGTGAATCAATCCCTCACTCCGCGCCAATCACCACCGGGTCGGGCGAGGTAAAGTGGAACTCCTGGCCGCCGGGGATGGGATTGCGGCTGAAGGCTTTCTTGCCGGCCCACAGCGCTTTCCACACTTCGAGTTGGTCTTTGACTTCCTCGAATCCGGTCGCGTCTTTCAGCGCCAACCGGGCGGGACCGCGATGCGTGACGCGGGTAACGCCGCGGGTGACGAGCCGCAGGGTATTGGCATCCGTCAAGGTCATCTCGTGCAGTTCCGTGCGCGCCATCACCGCCCAATCGCCCTTGCCGCCCGCGTAGGGACCGACATAATCCTTCAGGATCAGCGCGCTCTCATTATGCTTCACCAACGGGTCGATCTCACCGCTGATAATATCCACGCCGTGGTGCTGGCGGGGTCGAGCGTTCTGCAAGGTAAGGTAGCCATTGGTCGCCACGTCGATGGTGAACGCGTTATTCTCCAGCGACACATGCCCCCAGTACGAGTTGCGCGCGATCGTCGTCCCGCGCTCCTTATCCAGCGCGAGAACGACCTGCTCCAACGCGGCGGTATAGACCGGACCGGCTTCGGTCGCGCCATCGAAGATGACCACGCTTTTGACCGTCTCCGGCGCCTTCCAGCGTGCCAGCAGCGCTGTGCCGTCATGTGTCAGCAAGGGCGTGATCGCGCCGGTATAGGTGAAGCGCAACCGGGTCTCCGCATCGGGAGTCACCTTGCCGCCCGCCGGTTGAAACGCGCTCAGCCGCGGGAAGACCGTCTTTTGCGCGCCCGCTTTTGCACCCTTGGACTCGTCGGCTTCTTCCACGGTGGGCAGCGCGGCGGCCTGCACCGTCTTCTCCCACAGGAATGGCTCCTCGATGCGGTCACAGGTCACCGCGGGGAAGAGCACCGTTTGTGCGGTAGGCATCCCGCAGACATACAGCAGGCCGTGCGGTTTCTCTAACAACCAGCGGTTGATCTTCCGCACCAGTTCGCTGGTCACTCCTTCCGTCGAGTCCAGCAGCATAATGGTATCGTAGCGGTTCAGGTCGACCAGCCGCACGGTATCATACGTGGGCGCCAGGTCGAATCCCTGCGCCAGTGCAATGGCCGGCATGGAAAAATAGGCGCCGTCATTGCGCCAGTTCGCGCCGCGCGGCAAGATAAGCAGCGTGCTGCACGGTTTGCTGTTATCCACCCGGGGCAGGTTGGAAAAGGCGCGGGTATTATCGGTATCGAACAGATTCAACCATGCACAGCCGCGCTCCAACCGGTCCACCGCATCGGCGCGTGCCTTGTCGTATTTCACTTTGGCCTTCAGCTTCAACTCATCGGCGTCTGCCGACCCGGCTTTTTCTCCCGCCTCGGGCGCGGCTTGATCGTCCGGTCCCGTTTTCATCAGGTCCATCTCGTACTGCACCTTGAGGCCATTCCAGTACTTGCTGTCGGCGTCCATCAAATCGTGATGCACCACCTTCTCCAGTGCCGCGGAGTAGGGCGTGAGCGGGAAGCTTTCGCGGTTGCCGGTGTCGTGCCCGCGGTCGGCGATCGGTTTATAGGCAACCGCATTGAACATGCCGGCTTCGATCCCGGAGGCGTACAACGCCAGCGTGGCCTTGGTGCCCATGTAGCCGCGCGCGCGCCACGGGCCGTCGGGGAAGACAGTGTCGGTGAAGACCGCGTCGCCAAACATGCTCGGATAGAGCCAGCCCATCCAGGTGACCATGCACGACGGCTGGCCGGGACGCAGCGCGCGCGTGGTGGCGCCGATGCTGTAGTGCCCGAAGATATTCGAGCTGTCATAGCGCCAGGTATAATCCCCATCCGCGTCCAGCATATCGAAGGCGTCCGCCAGTCCCGCATACGAAAGCATCTGCGGGAAGATGCGCAGATCCCGGTATTGTCGCTGGAAACTTGCGCGGCAGATGCGGACCACCCAGTTGGACAACTCGCCCACCGCCTTGCCCTGCACATACCAGTAGGCGCTGCGTAAATCAGGGGGTAAATTTAGCACTTTGCCATCGGCGTAGGTTGCCAGTAAATCGGGCCGGTTGGCCTCCAGCAGGAAGGCGCGCATCTCGTCCGGGGTATTGCTGCCCATCGGGGCCATCGGCTCGTCGAACAGGCAGAGATAATACAGGTACGGCGCCACCGTAGAGAGATTGTCAAACTGGTTGCGCAGGTGCACCAGATACATGCTGCGCAAGCCTTTGTATTCATCCCACGAGCGAATAGCACAGTATTCCTGTGCCGGCGCGGGCAAGACGCGACCAAAGCGATACCCCTCATCTACCAGCTTGCGCGCTTCCTTGCTATCCGCCGGCAGCACACCCAGCCAGAGCTGCCAGCCATTCGGCAACTCACCGCCTTCCAGATGCGCGCGCTGCCCCAGGTGCAGGCGCGTGCGCTCCGGCGCCGGTTTGCCTTGCGCTTTGCAGAGGGCATCCTCCAGCGCCGGCTTCAGCCACTTGTCTTCCGTCTCCTGCAGCGTTTTCGCCAGCACCGCTTCATCTGCCGGGACACCTCGGCGGGTCAAAATATCCGCCGCATACAGGCGCACAATCCAATACGGCGACGCCAACGACGAAACGCAGAGATCGTGCACGACGGGATGATTCAACTGGTCGAGCGCATCGAGCGCGCGAATACGCACATATTCGTTGGGATGCTGTTGCACCGCCTCGATCAACTCATTCAGCAACGCCGGTTGTGTCCCATGCTGAATAAGCCGGATCGCTGCCAGATTCACCCGCTGGCTGGCATCCTTGAGCATGGTGCGAATCGAGCGTGCGCGGTCATCTTTCGCCAGCACGTATAGCGCGTCACAGGCAGCCTGGCGCACGGCGGGATCGGGACTGGGCAACCAGGTTTCCAGCAGCGCGGCATGCCGCGCTGCGCCCAGCCGGGCCAATCCGCGGCACAGCGCCAGTTGCACCGCCGGCTGGGCATCTTTTTGCACGGTCGCCAGCACCCCGTCCAGCGCTGCCGGTTGCAATGCCAATAGGGTCTCGACCGCCGCCGCGCGTACCGCGCCATCGCCATCGGTGAGCCGTTTTTTTACCACCCCGAATAACCCTTGCAGCGTGAGCTTTTTGGCGATAGTCAACGCCTGCACGCGTTCCACCGCTTCCGGCGCGTCCAGCGCGCGCTCGACCAACGGTTGCAGTTCCGCCGGGTCGGTCATGATCGCCGGCGCGACCCGCAGCATGGCCTGCCGCACCAGCGTCGCGGGATGCGTCGCGAGCGCAGCAAGGCGTTGGCGCGCGTCAGGCAATTCGGCGCGATGTGTCTCCAGTTGCTCGATGCCGAACGCAATCACCGCGGGATCGGCATCCTTCAACGCCTGCGTCACGAGATCCGCCGTGACGGCATGCAGGTGGAGCAATGCCTGGCAGGCGGCGAGGCGTACTGTTGCGGCGGGAGCACGCGACGCGGTCGCGTTCAGCATCTCGATCACCCGCGGCGAATTCTTCATCTCGCCCAATGCCGTCGTCGCCGCCGTGCGCACCGTCACCGCGGTATCCCCGTTGACCGTACGGGCCAGCGCGGTAATCACCGCCGGATCCTCAATGCCGGCTAGCGCACGGCAGAGCTGCAGGCGCACGCGCGGAGTGGAACGCGGACCGGGCACGTTGCTGTCCTCGCCGCCTCCGCCTTCGTCACCCCCGGCGCTCTCACCCGGCAGTGCCTCGCCATCTGCCGTATTCATCAGTGTCAACACCGTCTTTTGCAGGCGGGGATTTTGTCGGATGCGCACCCGCAGCGAAGGAATCAACCCGTCGGCAAAACGCGTGTCCAGCATCGGCAGCACGAAAAGATCGAATTCCGTCGGATTGGCGGGATGTGCGCCGGCGCCGGATCCGGACGGCAGCAGTCGCATCGGCAGCGCCCACGCCAATCCGCGCGCGAAAGCGTGATCGGTGGCGATCAGCTGCCCCGCGGAGATATTGGGCGCTTGCCAGGGAACCTGCAGAAACGGACTCGGCAGATAATTCAACCAGCACATCCAGGTAAGCATCAGCGTGGGGTCTTTCGTCTCCGGATCGTCGATCTGCGCGAGCAGTGCCGGCGGCGGGGTAATCCCGGATTGGGCATAGAGCAGATGGAGAAGTATTGCCGTCGCCTGCTTGGGTTGCGCCAGCGGTTTGAGCACCGTCCGGGCCGCGCTGCCGTTCGCGCCGTGCACCGCCAGCTCCAGCTTGTCCGCCGAAACGGTATATTCCACAAAGACATCTGCGCTCACCAGTGCCCGCCACTGCGCATAGCGATTGCCGGGCTGAAAGACATATAGACCGGAGCGTACCATCTGCGTGGTGCCGGAAGTATCGTCCCAATCCAGCAGCGTCAACCCCGGCGTCTGCGCCACCGCCTCCTGCAGCAGCGTGCCGATCCCCAGTTGCAAGCCGTCGGTCGGTGACAACGCCCCCCATCCCCCGCTGCGCGGCTTCACCGCCATCAACGCCACCGTCTTCCCCTCCGCCCGCGCGGAAGCGGAAAACAACCCTAACAGGCAGCAGAACACCAGCGAAATTGTCACCACGCGGTTGTACATGGAATGTCCCCTCAATGACCGGAAGCGATACGAATCAAGTGACCTGATAAGAAGATTTCGGCACGCAAAGAGGATTCGCCTGTCGATAATCGCGGTTGAATACCGCATATTTGGTGAGAGATTAAAGCGTCCAACGATAGACACTGACCTTCTATACACATCTATGGGGGATGAGCTACTAGCCATGGGTGCAGCGTAGCGGAACCCGTGGACGAGGACAGGAATGACATCGAAATCCCGCTAGGAGTGGCCTGACGATGTGGGGGGATTCCCGTTGAAGGCGTCATCAGTACCATGTATGGGACGCTGCAGAGTAGCCCGACCATGTATGGCCAGGTCCTACTGCGGACTCCGCTTCGCTACCCCCGTGTCGAATGGCTGGCAGCCCCCTCGGGGCATTTTAATGTGATTAGTTATGACCAGATCCATAAATTTTTAAATCATTTGAATCTGTGTTTCTCTTCGTCGCTGGCCTACAACCGTTCTAACACCCAATCCGGCAGGTGGCGAACGAGCCAGGCGATGAGGACCCAACGGTGGGTGATATAGGCAACGCGGGATTTGCGGTGGATCGCGTCGGCGATCTGGCGGGCGGCGGTTGAAGGGGTGGCGACCCAGAACATCCATTGATTGCTCGCGGTCATCGCGGTGGCCACGTAGCCGGGGCGAATATCGGTGACGGCGATCGGTAAGCCAAGCTGCCGTGCGCGTCCACGCAGCGCCTCCAGATAATTGATCATGAAGGCTTTTGAGGCGCTATAGGCGGGATTCCACCGCCCGCCGCGCAGCCCGGCAATAGAGGAGATGCCCACCAGATGTCCGTGTCCCTGTCGGGTGAAGTAGCGAAAACCGGCTACCGCCAGCGCGGTGAAGCCGGTGACATTCACCGCCAGGGTGTCGCGTTCCGGCTCCCAGGTCAGATCAGGATTGGGAATGCCCACGCCGGCATTGACCACCAGCAGGTCCAGCCCACCCAACTCGGCAATCAGCGCGTCGAGCTGCGCCATCGCCGCTTCCGGTTGCGTCACATCCATCCGCCGCGCAATCACCGGTG
>Ga0073936_10002479_pt1 | contig 27494 bp, 21 predicted proteins | sample AliMusrvi5mmetaG_FD_87041 | JGI IMG/M metagenome (GOLD analysis project Ga0073936, IMG submission 87041) | Freshwater lake bacterial and archeal communities from Alinen Mustajarvi, Finland, to study Microbial Dark Matter (Phase II) - Alinen... | ecosystem: Environmental > Aquatic > Freshwater >...
GGCTCTGGCTGACCTGGACCGGATCGCCGGCCTGCCAAAGAACCGGGAACAACGGCGCCTGAAGCTGCAGGAGGCGCATGACAAGGACCCCCTGGGGTTCTTCCGCACGTACATCATGCCGCTGCTGCCGAAAGAGGGCAAGGTGGAGGTGGCGAATGACGGGATCGTGAAGTGGGGCAGTCTGCTCGGCGACGAGCCGGGCGAATTGCCGCGGTTCGACGAGAAGGGGTTTCCGATCCCGGGGCGGTAGCCGCGTTAGCGGCGGCAGTGGTCATTGGTGAGACCGCGGCCAAGGCCGGCCGGGGGCGTTCGGGCGCTCATGATTGGCTTTTACACCAGTTTGGCGACGATGTGCAGGCGCTTGCGGTCGGCGTCTGTGAGAGTGCCGGTTTTTGCTTTGTCGGAAAGTGACTGCAGTTCTTCAGCGGGTGTCAATTTCTCAGACTTCACGCCTGTCAGAACGGCTGGAAGGGCTCCTGCCAAGATGGCTTTGAACTGCTCGCGGCCAGGGCGGAAATAGTGCTTCAAGACGATTTCCACGGTGGCGTGGCCGGTTACGCGCCGGACAAGTTCCATTGGCACGCCCGCGGTCAGAGCAAGCGTTACCCATGTTGCCCGCAGTGCATGCCAGTCTCGTATACTCGCAGACCGCTGCCCCTGCCCCTTTTCACGAACCACGCGTGTGTGTTCGGCAATGCGGTTCCTGACATCCATGTCGGTCCGGTTGCGTATGACCGGTTTGCCGATCATGCCGGACACATCCGACAACCAACCTGACACAGCCGGCTTACTGAAGCCGGTTTGTTTGACGATTTGTCGGAGGCTGGTGCCGGCCATATAGCGTGTGAACGTGTCGCGGGTGTGATCGCGGCGTTGGCCTTCCGGCATGCAGTCTATGGCAGCCAACCCTTCTGCCAGGATTACCGCTGGGTCTGGGGGTGTAGGCGGGTGTTTCGGCTTCTCTTTGGCCAGCGCTCGCGCCACAAGAGCCTTGAAACGCCACGTCAGACCACCAGGATTCGGTTTGTAACGATACTGCTTGCTCTTATCGTCCCCCTCGCGGAAGGCGGGATTCGGGACGCCCTGCATCATGAGAAATGCCTGTGGGAAGACGTACTCGCTGCCGTTGTCCTTGCGTTCCTCCAGGATATTTCGCAGTGGCGAGAATATCGGGATCTCGACCTGTGCCCCGGTCTTCGACGTCTTCACTAACAGCATGCCAGCCTGCAGGTCCACGTCACGCCACCGCAAGGTTGCCACGTCGCCCCGGCGCATGCCCGTACATGCGGCGGTCACGACCAACGGGTACAGGAACGTGTCGTCTTGCGCGGCCTTCAGAAGACGTTCGAGTTCTTCGGCTGTGAACGGTTTCCGGTGTACTGAGTCCTCGCCAGCGGTTTCGCGGTTCCGGCGAGTGACAATGCCGTCAAAGGGGTTTGCGACCCCAGGAGGCAAGAAACGGCGGAAGGCGGAACGCAACAGGCCGACGTACTCCTTCACACTCTTGACGGACAATCTTTCCCGCAGTTTCTCGACAAAGGCCCCGGCGTCTGGTTGCGTGACCTCGTACAGATAGACGGCCGCAGGTTTGTCTTTTGGTTTCCGTGTTCGCATGAAGACTTTGAATTGGCGGCATGCCGATTTGATCCCAGCCACATACGCGGGAGTCAGTTGGCCGTCTCGCGGCATGGAAAGCCAACGGTCGGCCAAATCGGCAATGCGCACATGGTCAACAGACCTCCCGGTCTTCATTTCGATCAGGCGTTCAACCAAGTATTCGGCGCGTCCTTTTCCGCGCGCCTGTTCAACAGTTCTGATATATTCCGTCTGTGCCTCCTTACGTGAACGTTCAAAAGCGGCGTCGCCACGCTTCCACAGGTTCGCGGGCGTCTTTCCTTTAACGGGCACAGCCAGGTTGAAAACGTGCGCCTTTCCATCCACGTCATACTTCCCGTACCAGTGCGTCCGATAGTTTCCATCCCGTCCACGTTTGAGTATGATGCCCATGTTTTCCTGCCTTCCCGCGATGCCTGCAACCGCTGGAAACAGGATGCCACAACACGACCTCGGAGGCCAAGTCAAAAAACACACAACCGGACACACGGCCAGCGCCAAAACCGCGAGTTACAACGGGAATATTCTCGTTTTTCGGTATGTGTTGCAGTTCGGGACCAAAAAGTCGGGGGTTCAAATCCCCCCTCCCCGACCATTCTTTGGCCTAGGGCCGATTTCGGCAAAATAGGTCCGATTCGTCCGATTGGACTTATTCGCCCACTTCCACGCACGTATTTCCCGCATCCGCCACGCGATAGATTGTGGCGCCATGCGGCGGCAAGCTGGCGTCGCGCAGCGCGTCTGTCACGGAGTCCGCCTTGTGCATGCCCAGCACGGCGGCGTCGGCTGCGGTAAGGCCGGGGCTGACCACGTGGACGCTCACCCCGCGCGTGGCAGGATCCGTAAGATAGCGCAACCGCACAGCCTTGTGATCTCCCAGCCGGTAGCCGCGGTGCCGCACGGCTGCCATGGCCGCGGCATGTGTCGGTGCCTCGCGCAGCAGGTGCACGAAGGCATCCTGACCGATCCCCTGCGGACAGGCGGCCTCCAGCACAATCGTGCCGTGGTCGCGCACAGCCCATTCGCTGTTCTTGATCCCCTTCTCCGCCTGGTAAAAGCTGCACGCCAGCGCGCCACGCACCTCTGCCACCAGCGCGTCCGCCGGCCGTGGAATCCGCCGCAGGTAAGTTACCGCGACCCTTGGCGCCAGCGCCTGCAACGCATCCAGTGGCGCGCCGCCCGCGGCGTCCACAACTGTCTCGCCGATCTGAAACAGGTTCACCACCGCGGTCTTTCGCGTGGCCTCAAGTTGGCGCAGCATTGCCACGATGCCGTCATGCACCGGTGTACCAGTCGTGCGGCAGGGGCGGCAGGAAGGCTCCAGTGCGCCCGCATGGTTGCGTTCTATCTCTGCATAGGCGGCACAGCCGATGGTCAGCGTCTTGTGGGCCCCGCTCAGCCCCGCAAAATAGTGCGGCTCTACGCTACCGATGGCCAGAATTCTCCGGGCCTGCGCCACCCATGGATGCGCCCGCCAGCCTCTGGCGCCGCCCACGAGAACCAAGTCGGCGCGCCGCGCGTCATGCCAGTCCCATGCACCCATAGCTGTGCCGGCGCAGGATCGCTCCAATGCCTCGCGCGCCGGTGCGCTAAACGAATGGCTCCCCGTGGCCACCACAACCCGCGTACGGGAAAGATTGAAAACCCCCTGCGCCTCTGCCAGCACCTCTGGCGTGGCCGTGGCGCGTTGCGGATCATTGACCAGCAGCAGGTCCGGGACATCCGTACCCAGTGTCGCGCGCGCCAAGTCCAGCGCCTCGCGGACCGCACCGGGACGGGGTAACGCGTGGTTGGGTTCCAGAAGTTTCATCGACGGTTTCATAACATATCGCAGGGAAGAGGAAAATACTGAAGAAGGTGGCGAAATCGTGGCGGCAACTGGCCGCGCCAACGGAAAAGCGTACGAATTCCGAATTCTAACTCCTGTATTCATGAATTCTGACTTTGCACAAACTTCGCACGTTGGTGTAAGGTATTCACACCCAGGGCAGCGGTGCGGTTCGCTGCCGGCCGGCGAGACCATGACCAGCAAATCCACCTCCGAAAAACGCGCCGCCGGCAAGCGCCAATGGCGCGTCCGGACGGAAAAGGGCGACGTTTTCGGCCCCGCCGATCTCGCCACCCTGCAGGCCTGGGCGCGCGACGGACGCCTGGCACCCACCCATCAGATCTGCGCCGACGGCGCGACGTGGGAACCGGTGACCGCCCTGCGCGAACTGGAGATGGATTGGGTGGCTGAGGTCACCTCTGGTTCGTTCTATGGCCCCATCCACCGGGACGCCATGAACGAACTGCTCCGCGAGGGGTCCATCAATGCCGCGGCTCCGCGGTTTCAGCGCTCTCCCTCCGAAGCCGCCACTGCCAAGTCTTCCGTCCGCGAGCAGGAACTGGAACGCGCCCTGCACGATCAGCAGCAGCAGGCTTCCCGCCGCCTCGACGAACTGGAGAAGCAACTGGCTGCCGCGCGCGGCGAGCACGAGCAGACCAAGGCTGCGCTGGGCGCGAAGGATTTTGAATTCGATGCCGAACGCCAGGAGCAGCGGGCCTCTGCCGCGCGCCTCCAGGCCGAACTGCTCAAGCGCGACGCACGCCTTGCCTCGTTGGAAGCCGAACTGCACCGCGTGGAAACGCTCACGCGCGAACGCCAGGAGTTGGAAACGCGCCAGGCCGATCAAGCCCGCGAAGCCACCCGGCTGCGCGATGAACTCGATCAGACGCGCCGTCAGCAGCACGAGGCCGAACGCACGGCCACCGTCTTGCAGGAGCGCGTGGCGAACCACGAGAACGATACCGCCGCCTTGCACGACTCGGTGCGCACGCTCAAGCTGCGCCTGGAGTCCGCTCGCAAGCTCGTGCAGCAGGCCGGCGCGGCACTGGGCGGCGTCGACGAGGCGATTGACGCGGAAATTGTCGAAACTCCCACCGCTTCGGGCGGGACCATCCGGAACGGTCCGCCTCCGCAGTCAACGCCCGCCGGCGGTATGAAGCCGGGGATGTCGCTGGCGGATCTGGAAGCGCAGGCGCAACGCGAACTGCGGCAACTGGGTCAGAAGGGCGGCGGGTTGTTTAAGGGGCGCGCCAAGGGGTAACGACGGGCGGGAAAGATCATGTCGAACGAGAAGAGCGAGTCCAATCAATGGTTCCTGCGCATCGCGGGCGGCACAATGTTCGGGCCGGTCTCTCTGCGGGGGTTGGTGCTCTGGGCCGAGCAGGGCCGGATCGTCCCTGGGAATGAGGTTTCCAGCGACCGTGAAAACTGGGCCGCAGCGGAAACCGTTCCGGAACTGGAGATGAACTGGTACGTGCAAGCCGGCGCCAAAACCGAGGGCCCATTCAACCGCGTGGCTGCGGAAAATTTCCTGACCGGAGAAAAGGCTCCAGCCGGCGCCCGTCTGGTCGCAGCCGCTGAACTGTCCGCCCCCCCACCACGCCCTGCTGCCGCGAAGGACCCGCCCAAGCGCGAGCGACGACACGAACCGCGCCGGCAGACGCCGGAAGAGGACAAGGCACAGCCCCTGCTGGAGCTGGAGCCTGTAGCCATTATCTGCGTCAAGGACGATGACGAGGATCCCCGGCAGGTGATCGAGCAACTCCGTCGCCAGACCGAGGAGGAGCGCCGCCTGCTTAAGCGAGAGGCCGAGCGCCAGTCCATTCGCATCCGCGAGCTGGAAAAACAGTTGGCTTCCGCGGCTGCGGAAGCGGCCGCTGTGTCCGCCACGGATCCGCAGCTTCTGCAAACCTGCGAGGCGCTGCAGGCCGAGCTTGCCGCCACCAAGGCCGAATCCGAATCCTGGCAGGTCCGGAGCCGTACGCTGGACCGGCGCGTCGGCGACCTGGCCAGCCAGGTCGGTCAGCTTGAGACCGAATGCCGCAAATTGACCGAAGAACGCGAACAGCTGCAGAACCAGCTGGGCGTCGCCATGAGCGCCGCCACAGACGCCACAAACGAGGCTGCCACCAGCGATCTCCGCAGCCGTGTCGACCAACTGAACGCCGCCGCCAGCGAACTTCGCAACCGCATGGAACAGGTGACCGCCGTCAACGATGGGTTGCGCGCCGCGCTGGCCCTCGCGGAACTGGCGCTGACCACCGAGCGCACCGCGCTGGCTGATTTGCTGGCTGCCTCGAACGAGCGCGATCTGAAGGCCGGCAACCGCATTGCCGAACTCGAAACGCGCGCCACTGCCTTGGAAAGCCAACTCGCCGAGCGTGGCACGCCCGGCGATCGCGAAACAAAGCTGACCACGGAGCTGACAGCCGCCCGCGCCCGCATTGTCGAGCTACAGGGGCGCCTCGGACGCCAGTCCTCCGATTCCGCTCGTCCGCCGGACGCCGACGCCTGGCTGCGCCAGTTTGCGACGGATGAACTGACCACCCTTGACAAGGCGCTGTACGACGAGCGCGAATCGTTCAACAATCTGCGCACCTTGAACGCCACACGTCAGGAAGCCATCCAGGCGCGCATGCAGGCCGTGCAGAAGCTTCTCTCCGGCGACTTCCAGGCTGACGGCCGCCTGCGAGCCACCACATCAGGCCAGCGCATCGCCGGTCTGGACCAGTCGCGCCTGCAGAGCGAAGTTGTCTCCCTGCGCGAGGATCAGCAGAAGGAATCGAAGCAGTTCGAGGAGCGCGAGGGCGATCTGCTTCGCCGCATCCGCGTGCTCGAGACCGAGGAGACGCGCCTGCGCAGCCAGCTCGAAGCCACGGACATGGAAAGCGGACGGAAGATCGAACTCATGGAGACGATCCGCCGCCGGGAACAGGACCTGGCCCTGGAACGGCGGACCCGCGAACAGGATCGCGAGCAGTTCCAGACCACGCAGCAGGCGCTATTGCGGCGCATCGAGGAGCTGGAGCGCACCGACGGCGGCGTCAGCCTGTCCAGGACCGAGATCCCGGACCCGTCGGCAGCCGCCAAAAGTAACCGCCTCGCCCGCATCGGCAGCTGGCTGAAGCGCTAGGCAGTTTCAGAAACGCCATCGCCGCTCGCGCAGGCTGCGCATCGTGGTAGCGACAGCGCTCCGCTGTCGCCCACAAAAACGAGCGATAGCTTTGGCGCCCGCGGAGCGGGGCGCCCTACCTCGCTGGCGTAGCATGCTGGGGGTGGGTTCAGAGGCCGCGCCCCGCCTTACACCATTTGTGTCGCGGAAAGCGGCACCGTCCGGCGATGTGCGTCCATGCGCACGCGCAGCATTTCCGTCACGATCCGGGCGATCTCCCGAGGGGTGAACCGATCCGTCAGGATGGTCGCGTCGTATAGCGTCTGGTCGTCCAGTTCGCGTCGGTAATACTCGCGCACCAGTTTTGTCCGGTTCGCATCCTGCTCGTGGATCAGTTTGCGGGCTTCCTCGGTCGTAATCTTCTCGCTTGCCGAAAAATGCGCCACACGCGCCGCATCCGAAGCCATCAGGCGGATCCGCACGCCGGGGCCCTTCACAGCCGCGGCCTCGATTGCCGCGGCAGACCCCACCACCACCGTGCGGCCGGACTTCAGCAGGAACCGCACAACGTCCCCCACCTGACGGCAGAGATCGTGCTGTTCGGCTTTGCCGACCAGCATCTCGTACATCATCTGCCGCAGTTTTCCCTCGCCGTAATGTTCGGCCACCATCTCCTCTAGGGTGGCCGGAGCATGGCCGGTCTTGATCATCCACGCGCATAACTGCTGGTCGAGAAGTTCCCATCCGTGGTTCCATCCCTTGTCGGGGAGGTCGTCCAGATGGGCGATGATCGCACGCGCCACCTCATGGCTGTTCACGCCGTCCAGCCGCGTCAGCGTGACGAACGGCTGGTTGCCCTGTGGTTGGTCCAGATCCTGTTTCCGTGTCAGGTATATCTGCAAGGCTTCGATAATCCGGCTCATGGGCAACCTCCTTGTGTCGCGCCTGTTGCGCCGCTACACATCCACTTTCCCCGGTGCGCCGGGAAGATCGACCACGAAACGCGGCACCGCCAATCCACCCAGCCGGGTGGCCACGCCGCGTGCCAGGGTACGCGCAAAGGACCGGCTGGTGCGGAAGTGGCCTGTTCCTGTCACCGGGTCGCATACAAAGACATAATACGGCCGGACACGAATTCGTTGCAACCCTGCACATAGCACGGTTAGCGCCTCCACGGAGTCGTTCACACCGCGCAGCAGCACGCTCTGGTTGGAGACGGGCACACCGGCCTCGACCAACCGCCGGCAGGCTGCAGCCGCTTCCGGAGTGATTTCGCAGACGTGGTTAAACTGCGTGTTCACCCAGACCCGGCCGATCTGCCCCAGCGCGCGCGCCAGCGCCGGCGTCACACGCATGGGCAGGACCACCGGGACGCGAGTGCCGATGCGAATGGCGTCGAGTTGCGGCAGCGCGGCAAAAGCGCGCACCAATCGCAGCAGCGCGGCGTCTGACAGCAACAGCGGATCGCCGCCAGAAAGGATGACTTCGCGCACCCGCGGCGAGGCGCGCACAAATGCCACTACCCGTGCCAGCCGCATGCCCGGCAGCACGATCGGCTGCCTGCCCAGCATATGGCGGCGCGTGCAGTGCCGGCAGTTGGTGGCGCAAAACGCGCTGGCATGGACCAGCACACGGTCGGGAAACCGCTGCACCACACCGGGAACGGGCGTGTGGCGCGCCTCGGAAAAGGGGTCGGCCTGGCCGGCACCGTTGCGCAGTTCTGCCGCGTCCGGAAGGCATTGGCGCAAAATCGGATCATTCGGGTCGACAGGATCAGCCAGATCGAAATAGTACGGCGTCACCCGTGCCGGAAACCTGCGTGCCGCCCGCGCGGCAGCCGCAGAAATCAGGCCCAGTCGCGACAGGTCGTCCGCCTCCAACGAATTTCGCACCTGCCATTGCCAGTCGTGCCAGCTGGTGCGGCGTCGCTTAACCGTGAGCCAGGCGCGCAAATCGGAAAGATTGGTCAGTACAGTCATCATGATGGCTCTAGGGCAAGTTCAGCTCTTGCAGGCCGCAAGATTGGGCAAATGCGGGCGCGAAGCGGAAGAAGCGAGCACGAAGAACGCGAAGGCATGTTGTCGATATTCTTCCGCCGTAAGGCGGCGCCTATGATTCTCTTCGTGCTCTTCCATGAGCTTTCTCGCCTTCGTGGCCGATTCCTCTGCAGTTGCACGTTTCTTGTATTGCGTTAGTCAAAACGGCTCTGCAGCAGGCGGCCGCCGCGGTGGCCGGTGAAGCGCCCGTTGTCATAGCATCGGACGCCGTTGACCCACACATGCCGTATCCCGATGGAAAACGCGTGTGGTTGGGCAAAGGTGGCCTGGTCACGAATGGCGGCCGGGTCGAACAGCACCAGATCCGCGCAGGCGCCGGTTGTAATCCGTCCCCTGCCCCGCAACCCAAATGCGTCGGCCGGCAGGCTGGTAATGCGGCGAACCGCCTCTGGCAAAGACATGAGGTTCTCATCCTGCACCAGACGCAGGAATCGCGGGAACGTGCCGTAGGCGCGGGGGTGCGGGTGGTCGGCGGCCAGCGGCCCCTGCAACGCGCGGATCGAGGCGTCCGAGCCGACCATCACCCATGGCTGCGCATAGATGCGCCGCAGGTTGGCCTCGCTCATGCCAAAGAAGAACGCGCTGGTGCGCAACTGATCCAGCCGCAGGATGCGCACGATCATGGCGCCGGCTGTCTCGCCCTGCGCCCGGGCAGCCTCTGCCACGGTCCGCCCGCGCAGCGCATGCAGATCCGGATGGCGCGTGCCCCCGATCATGGCACCCTGCCAGAATTCTGCCGGACGGCTGGCATCGAGTTCCGCGATGATCCGCCGGCTTTGCGCCGCATCCGCCAGACGCGCCAAGACCGCTTCGCGCCCGCCTTCCGCCGCCCAGTCCGGCAGCACCACATCCAGATCGGTGCCGCTTGCCACGTACGGATAGCGGTCGGCATGCACGCGCACCCCCTCGCGCTGCGCCGCCTCGATGCGCGCCAGGGCGGCATCGATTTTTCCCCAGTTCCGCTCGTGGGATGTCTTGAGGTGGGAAATTTGCAGGCGGATGCCCGTGGCGCGGCCGAGGTTCAGCGTCTCGTCCAGCGCCTCGAGCAACCGGTCCCCTTCGTTGCGCATGTGCGAGGCATAGAATCCGCCGCGCGCTGCCGCGGTCCGCGCCAGGGCCGCCAGTTCCTCCGGAGACGCATGCCGGCCGGGGTGATAGATCAACCCGGTACTTATACCGCTGCCGCCCTCGTCCAGGGCCTGCTCCAGTCGGCGCTGCATGGCGCGCACATCGTCCGCCGTGGCCTCACGCGGTTCGTACCCCATGACGCCGGCACGCAGATTGTTGTGCCCGATCAGCATCACGGCATTCACCGACGGACGCATCTGCTCGAAGAGCCGGCGATACTCCGCCACCGTGGACCACGTAGCGCCGGGGGTCCGAGAAGAATTTTCACGCGCTGAACTCTGCGTTCCGCATTCGGGATAGACCAGCGCCGCCCAGTCGGCCGGCAGGCGCCCCTGCCCGAAGATTGGCGCGGCAGAGGCGCCGCATTGCCCCACGATTTCCGTGGTGACGCCCTGAGTTATCTTGCTGGGCGCGTCCGGCTCGATCAGCAGGTAGGCGTCGGAATGGGAGTGTGCGTCGATGAAGCCGGGAGCCAGGACCAGCCCGGCTGCCTCCACGACCTGTCCAGCCCTGGCGTTGGCAAGATCGCCCAATGCGACAATCGCCTCGCCGCACACGCCAACATCCACCTGCTGCGCCGGCGCGCCAGTGCCGTCCAGCACGGTGGCACTGCGGATCAAGGTGTCGAAGCGCTCATCCATTGGCTTGTGGTGCAGGCGTCCCGCCTGCCGGAAAAGCCGTTGCTTCCGCCTGCAACTGTGCCGTGCCGCTCAGCAGCGACACGACCTGCTGCTGCACTGTGCCGATCTCATCCATGCGCAGGCGCGGATCGAGCACGGTAAAGGCGTCGCCGGTCTTCTTGTGCTCGTAGACGCGCAGGATGCCGCCGCTCTCGTGGGGCTGGGCATCGCGCTCGACCAGTTGCTTGCCGCGTTCCAGCATCACGGCCAGCACATAGACCACATTGCGCATGGCCGGGTCTTCCAGGAGGATCAGCCGCCGCAGCAGGGTCTCGGCAGCCTCCTTCTTGACCGGCTCATCCTTCACGATCGCCGGCGGCGCCGCATATTCCCCGTCCCAAACGCTGTATGCCTGCCAATCGCGCGTCTCGTCACGCCAGCAGAGTGTGTGGTAGTCGCGTCGCTCGAAGACGTCCGGAAGCTCCCGCAGGACCGAAACGCAGGGCTGCTTGTCTTCGAACATCTGCCCGCAGATGCAGCAGGCGTTGCCGCGCGAGCGAATGTTCCATTCCTGTGACATGATGACAACAGGATAACAGAATCGCCGGAGAGTGGGAATTGCGGAGGTAATGACAGCCAGGTTGCGATTCTGCAAGAAAGAAATCCGCTGCGCCCCCCTGCGTTTGCGCTTACCCGCCATGTCATCGCACGGTATAATGACGCCAATTACCAGATCAGCAGGCTCCGCATGTCCACGCCCTTTGTCCATCTCCACGTCCACACCAAGTACAGCATGCTGGATGGTGCCTGTCACCTGGAGCCGCTCTGCAAGCGCGCTGCGGAGCTCGGCATGCCGGCGCTGGCCATGACCGATCATGGCGTCATGTACGGCATGATCGACTTCATCAAGGCCTGCCAGGCTCAGAACATCCGGCCGATTCTCGGCTGCGAAATGTACATCAACGCCCGCGCGCCGCGCACCGACCGCAACCGGGAGACGCCCTACCACCACCTCGTTCTGCTGGCCGAGACGGACGAAGGGTACCGCAACCTCGCGCACCTCTCCTCCATCGCCCACATCGAGGGGTTCTACTACAAGCCGCGCATCGATAAGGAGGCGCTGCGGCAGCACGCCAAGGGGCTGATCGGCCTCAGCGCCTGCCTGCATGGCGAGGTCAACGACCTGCTCGCCGGCGGCAACCTCGACCGTGCCGCGCAGGCAGCGGCCGAGTACGCCGAGATCCTCGGCCGCGACAATTTCTTCCTCGAGATGCAGGACCACGGCATCGCGGAGCAGAAGCGCGTCAACGACGGCGTGCGCGAGCTCTGCCGTTGCCACCAGTTCCGCGCCGTGGTCACCAACGACGTGCACTATCTCCACCGCAGCCACGCCGCCGCACACGAGGTCATGCTGGCGATCCAGACCGGCACAGTCATGAGCGACCCCAAGCGCATGCGCTACCAGGGAGACCAGTTCTACTTTAAGTCGCGCGAGGAGATGGCGGCGCTTTTCCCGGACGCGACCGAGGCCCTCGACTGCACGGGCGAGATCGCCGCGCGCTGCCGCGCCACCATTGAGCTTAACAAGCTCCACTTCCCCTCCTTCGACGTGCCTGCCGGGGTCGCGCCCCACGAGCACCTCGTGCGCCTGGCCGAAGAGGGGTTGCCGCGACGCTACGACGTCCGCGATATCCGCAACCCGGCCACGGAACTCGAACGCCGGCTGCGCGCGCGGCTGGATTACGAAATCTCTATCATCAAAAAGACCGGCTTCGTCGATTACTTCCTCGTAGTGGCTGACTTCGTGAACTACGCCCGCGCGCAGGGGATTCCCGTGGGCCCCGGCCGCGGCTCGGGCGGCGGCAGCCTGGTGGCATACGCCACAGGGATCACGGACCTCGATCCGATCCGCTTCAACCTGATCTTCGAACGCTTTCTCAACCCCGAACGCGTCTCGCCGCCGGACTTCGACATCGACTTTTGCCAGGACCGCCGCGAGGAGGTTATAGCCTACGTCCGGCGCAAATACGGCAGCGACCGCGTCGCCCAGATCGTCACCTTTGGCCAGGAAGGCGCCAAGACCGTTATCCGCGACGTAGGCCGCGTGCTGGAGATCCCGCTGGACAAGGTCAACGCGCTGGCCAAGATGATCCCGGACATGCTCCCGCCGGACAGCGAGGGGAAGGCCCAGAAGGTCACGCTGGCCAAGGTCAAGGAGGCCAACCCCGCATTCGGCGCCGCCTGCACGACCGATCCAGACCTCCGCCGCATCCTGCTGTACGCCGAGATCATCGAGGGGCTCTACCGCAATGCCGGCGTGCACGCGGCCGGCGTGGTCATCGGCGACAAGCCGCTGATCGGCATCGTACCCCTCGGCCGCGACAAGGACGGCCTGCCCGTCACCCAGTACGCCAAGGAACCGATCGAGGAGTGCGGCCTGCTGAAGATGGACTTCCTCGGACTCAAGACGCTGACTGTGCTGCAGGAGTCGGTCGACCTCGTACGCCGGGGACGCAGTGTGACGATCGATCTCGCCGCCCTGCCGTTCGATGACCGCAAGACATTCGAACTGCTGAGCCGCGCAGAGACGGTGGGCGTGTTCCAGGTCGAATCCAACGGTATGCGCCAACTCATGCGCGACATCGGCGTGAACAACATCGAGGACCTGATCGCCGTCATCGCGCTCTACCGGCCGGGCCCCATGGAGATGCTCCCCAGCTACATCCGCCGCAAGACCGGCAAGGAGAAGGTCGTCTACGACCATCCGTTGCTTGAGCCGATCCTCAAAGAAACCTACGGCGTGATGGTCTACCAGGAGCAGGTGCAGCAGGCGGCTAACGTCCTGGCCGGTTACTCACTGGCCAAGGCCGACATGCTGCGCCGCGCCATGGGCAAGAAAAAGCCCGAGGTCATGGCCAAGGAGCGGGCCAGTTTCGTGGCCGGCTGCGCCACGACCAATAAAATTCCCGCCCGACTGGCGGAAGAGATTTTCGATCACATCGCCGCGTTCGCCGGCTACGGCTTCAACAAGGCGCACTCCGCCGGCTACGCCGTGGTGTCGTACCAGACCGCCTACATGAAGGCCAACTACCCGGCCGAATTCATGTGCGCGCAGATCTCCTCGGAAATCGGCAATTTTGACAAGCTGCCGGGATTCGTGTCTGAAGCCTCCAACATGGGGCTTACGGTCCTGCCGCCAGACGTCAACCGCAGCGGCGCGCGCTTCCTGCCGGAAGGCAACGGCATCCGCTACGGTCTGGCCGGGATCAAGAACGTCGGCGTCGCGGCGGCCGAGGCGATCGTGCGCGAACACAAGGCCAACGGCCCGTTCCAAGGGCTGGTGGACTTTTGCCGACGCGTGGATCTGACCGCTGTGAACAAGCGCGCGCTCGAGGCGCTGGCGCGCTGCGGTGCCTTCGACCTCTTCGGTCTCCACCGGGCACGGGTCTACAGCGGACTCGACTTCGCGCTGGCCCGCGCCGCGGAGGACGCGCACGAGCGGAAGACCGGCCAGGGAAACCTGTTCGAGGCGCTGGGCAACGCCGGCGGCGCAGTGACTGACACGCTCCCGGACTGTCCGAAGTGGGCCGACCGCGAACTGCTAACTGTTGAGCGCGAATTGCTCGGCATCTACATCAGCGGGCACCCCCTCGACCGATTCCGCCGCCTGATGCGCGAATTCCAGACTGTCCGGCTCAGCGGCATTGCCGACTGCCCGGACGGCAAGGAGGTGCGCATCGCAGGGCTGACCACCAGCGTGGTCAACCGCCTGACCAAGGAGAAGAAGGAGCCCTGGGCGGTCGTTACGCTGGATGACGGCGAGACCGTTGCCGAGACGCTGGTTTTCCCCGAGGCGTTCCGCACCTATTCCGGCGCCCTGCTGCCGGACCAACCGGTGCTGGTCTGCGCCATGGTCGACAAGAAGGACGAAAAGGGCGCCAAGCTGATTGCCCGCGAGATCTACCCGCTGGCCGAAGCGCCGCGCAGCTTTGCGGAGGCACTGGTGGTCAACGTCAGCGCAGACGATACGGGCGCCGGACGCCTGCAAAAATTCCGCGAGGTTGCGGGCCGCTTCCCCGGCCGTGTCCCCACCCTAGTTCGGCTGGCGTACCCGGACGGACGACTGGTCCTGATCGAGAGTGCGCAATCGCTGGCGATCGATCCTTCGCCCGACTTCCTGGCCGAGGCCGAGAAAAGCGTCGGCAGCAACGGTCTGCGCTTTCTGGCCCGTCGGGACATCTGCCTGAAACGCCGCCCGGAACGCCGCTGGCAGCCGCGCGGAAATGGGTGAGCGGACACGTAGAAGTCGAAGCGGAAGCGCAGAGGCACGATTGCCGGCGCACAGATGTCCAGGATGGCGTCTTCACATGGCCCAGCCATCATTCTTTCCGCCCTGCATCTGACATGATATAAAAAGAATTACATGACTTTGCCGTCACCAGCTGAACGGGTTGCGTTTCTCCGCTGCAAGATCGCGCATCACGACCGTCTATACTACGTCGAAGCGCGCCCGGAGATCGGCGACGCCGACTACGACGCACTCTACCGCGAACTGGAGTCGCTGGAGCGCGCCCACCCGGAACTGGCGGCGCCGGACTCGCCCACGCAGCGCGTCGGCGGCGCGCCGCTGGCGGCGTTCGCCGAGGTGCGCCACGTCCCCCCGATGCTGAGCCTCGACAAGACGCACTCGCGCGACGACCTGCTCGACTTCGACCACTTCCTGCGCAAGAACCTCGGGGACACCCCCCTCGCCTACGTCGTGGAGCCCAAGGTGGACGGCGTGGCATTCAGCCTTCTGTACGAATGCGGCCTTCTGATCCGCGCTGCCACACGCGGCAATGGTGAAGTCGGCGACGACATCACCCGGAACGTCCGCACCATCCGCACCATTCCCCTACGCATCGCCACAGATGCCGCGCGCGTCGAACTGCGCGGCGAGGTGTTTCTCCCCAAGGAAGCGTTCCTGCGGCTCGTGCAGCAGCAGGAAGCTGCCGGCGAGGCGCCGTTTGCCAATCCGCGCAACGCCGCTGCTGGATCCCTCAAACTGCTCGATTCGCGCGAGGTGGCCCAACGTCCGCTCGACACATTACTCTACGCCGCCGGCGCGCTCGAGGGGATGGCCTTCGCCACCCATGCCGCGCTTCTGGATCAGCTCGTGGCCTGGGGGTTCCGCACACCCGCCTACACCCGCTGCGCAACTATCGACGCCGTGCTGTCCGCCATTGCAAAACTGGAAACGCGACGCCACGACTTCCCCTTCGAAATGGACGGCGCGGTGGTCAAACTGGATGACCGCTCGCTCTACAAGGCCCCGGGCATCGGCACAACCGCAAAAAGCCCGCGCTGGGCCCGGGCCTTCAAGTTCGTGCCAGAGCGCGCCGAGACCGTGCTGCGCGACATTACCGTGCAAGTCGGCCGCACCGGTGTGCTGACCCCTGTGGCCGAACTGGAGCCGGTTCGGCTGGCCGGTTCCGTCATCTCCCGCGCCACGCTGCACAACGCCGACGAAGTTGCGCGCAAGGACATCCGCGTGGGCGACCATGTCTGGATCGCCAAGGCGGGCGACGTCATCCCCGCCATCGAAAGCGTCATCACCGAAAAGCGCACCGGCAACGAACACGCGTTCGTCATGCCCGCCGCCTGTCCCGTTTGCAAGTGCGGCGTGGCACGGCGCGAGGATGAAGTCGCCCTGCGCTGCGTCAACCCGTTCTGCCCCGCCCAGTGCGCCGCCCGGCTGGAGCACTTTGCCTCCCGCAATGCGCTGGAGATCGAGGGGCTGGGCGGCGTGGTAGCCGACGCGCTGGTCAGCGCCGGCCTGGTACACGATCCACTCGACTTGTTTGCGCTTTCCGCCGACGCGCTGGCCGGGCTGGTGATGCGGCAATCATCCACCGGCCGCGCAGTGCAGCTCGGCGCACGGAACGCCGCCAAGATCCTGCAGGCCATCGAAAAAGCCCGCGCGAAACCGTTCGACCGCTGGATCTTCGCGCTGGGCATCCCGCGCATCGGCACGACCGTGGCAACGCAGGCTGCCGCGTGCCACCAGAGCTTTGCCGAGCTCGCCCATTCTGAACTTCTGCAACAGGTGGTGGCAACACCTGACGCACCACCGGCCACCTGCCCGGTCAAGCTGGAGGCCGCGCGCGCCATTCTGGAGTTTTTTGCCGGCGACTACGGGCGGCGAACCCTTGCCCGCCTGGAAGAACTGGGAATTCGCCCGCCGGTCACGCCGTCCGCCGCTTCTGCCGACGGCCCGCTGCGCGGCAAAATCTTCGTGCTGACCGGCACCCTGAGCATCTCCCGCGAAGAGATGTCCGCGCGCATCCGACAGGCAGGCGGCAAGGTGGCAGACGCCGTCACCAAGGCCACCTCCTTCCTGCTGGCCGGCGAAGATGCCGGCGGCGCGAAGTTTCGCAAGGCGCAGGAGCTGAAGACGCCGCAGATCACCGAGCAGGATCTGGCGCGGATGTTCGAACCCGGCGCGGAAGGTCGTCCCGCGTGAAACACCCCATTGCCAAGGTCAATGCGTACCTGGATGAGCTGCTGGGCCCCCTAGGCGACGCGCCGAAACGGTTCCTGGCGTTTCTTTTCCTGAACATCATCTCCTGGCAGTCGGTCATCGGCACCGTGCTGGTGCTGCACGCCCTTGCGCTGCAGATCGATACCGCCTACGTCGGCGTCCTGAACTCCTTCATGTACTTTGCCGGCGCATTGGGGCTGCTGACCAAATATCTGGCCGAACGCATCGGTTCCAAGCGACTGCTGATGACCGGCTGGGCCATGCGCAACATCCTGGTTGCGCCCATTGTGTTCGCGCCGTGGGTCTATACCCGCTGGGGCGCGCACGGTGCCATGATTCTGCTCAGCGTGACCACCGGGCTGTTCTGCCTCACGCGCGCGTTTGCGGGCATTGCCTGGTCCAGCTGGCTACACGAGATCGTACCAGCAGACAACCTGGCACGTTTCTATACACTGGAGACCATCCTGACACGAGTCCTGTACGTGGCGTTCGGTATCCTGTCCTTTTTCTTCCTGGGCGCCAGTCCACGCCTGTGGAAGTTCGCCGCCATTGCCGCAATCGGCGTTCTGGCCGGCCTGCTAAGCATTCGACTGCTGGCGCGCGTGCCGGGCGGAGGTCCGACTCCCCTCGCAGACAAAGCCGAGCGCCCCGCTGGCTTTGCCACGGCACTGCGCGATACCGGTCTCCTGCCATTTGTCGGCTGCATCATGATCGGCACATTTGTCCTGTCCGGGCAGACGCTGCTGTTCACGTTGCTGCTGCGCGAGCGACTCGGGCTCGGACCGGGGCCGATCCTGCTGCTGACCTCGCTCGGTAGCCTCCTGACCGTCGTGACATCCATGCGATGGCGCCGCGTGGCCGATTCGCACAGCAGCCCCACGACCATTGCAGCCACTACCCTGCTGCTGTCGCTCTGTCTGGCAGCCATGGCGCCGTTCTGCTTTGGCGGCATGCCCATCGCCTGCGTACTGCTGCTCTGCCTGCTGATCCCCGTGTCGGAAACCGGCTTCTACGTGGCTGCCACGCGCGCCTACATGCTGCGCATGGACCCGCAGAACCGCCACACCTACAACGCGATCTGGGCGGCAGGCGGGGCCGTCGCCGGCGGATGTTCATCGGTGCTGGTGGGCTGGCTCGTGCGCAGCGGCGATGCCATGCCGTTCGCGCTGGTGGCGATCGGCTACGCGCTGCTGATGCTGCTGGCCTCGACGCTCATCCTCCGCCTGCCCGAGAACGGCCGGACATATCGCGATCTTCGCACGCGCCTGTTTGATCCACGCCGACCCCTGCGCAGCATAGTCAGGATCTGGTGGTACATCCTGCGTCCAGGGCACGCCGACCAGGACATCGGCCGATCAAACACTTGCCCCTAGCCCGGCCTCCTGCTAGCATAATAAGCACTATGCACGGCGAGATCATGATATGGCATGAGGAGGCGGTATGAGCCGAAAACTCCGGATGGCGATGGTGGGGGGCGGCAAGGAGTCCTTTATCGGTCCCTTTCACCGCCGGGCCGCCCAGATCACCGGCCGCATCGAGTTGGTTTGCGGCGCATTCGGCAGCACCCGCCACCGTTCGTTTGAAGGGGGCGAGGACCTGTTCCTGGCGCGCGAGCGGATTTATGGCGCCTATCGGGACATGCTACGCAAGGAGGCCTCGCTGCCAGACGACGTGAGGCCCGATTTTGTAGTCATCACCGCGCCGAACAACCTCCACTACCCAGTAGCCATGGCCGCGCTGGACGCCGGCTTCCATGTGCTCTGCGAGAAACCGCTGACCACCAGCGTGGACGAAGTGCAGAACCTCGGCCGCAAGCTCGACGACAAGCAGCGCCTGATCGCCGTGGCCTACACCTACACCGGCTACCCGATGATCCGCCAGGCCCAGAAGCTGATCCGTGACGGGCGGCTGGGCAACATCCGGCGCGTGGTTGCCGAATGCCCGCAGGGGTGGCTGGCTTTGCGCCTGGAGACGGCCGGCAATCGCCAGGCTGGCTGGCGCGCCGATCCCCGCCGCGCCGGCCCCAGCGGCTGCATGGCGGATGTCGGCGCGCACGGCGCCTACCTCACCGAACTGCTTACCGGTCTGCAGATCAGCGCGGTCAGCGCCGACATGCGCGCCTGCGTGGCGGGTCGCCAGCTGGAGGACGACGGCGCCGTGCTGTTCCGCCTTTCGAACGGCGCCCAGGGCGTGCTCTGGGCCAGCCAGGTCAGCGTGGGCGAGAACGGCGGTGTACGCATCCGCATCTTCGGCGACAAGGGCGGCCTGCTCTGGGAACTCGACAATCCCAACACGCTGACCGTCCACGCGCTCGACGGCTCATCCGAGGTGCTTCGCTTCACCGAACCGGTCACGGCGCTGACTGCCACGCCGCCCGCCGGCCGCACGGACTGCCTCTGCGACGCGCTGGCCTACATCTACAACCAGTTTGCCGACGGCATCCTGGCCTTCGATGGCAAGCGTGACCCAGCGCCCATCTATCCGTCCCTGGCCGAAGGGGTCCGCGTCGTGGCGTTCGTGGACGCCGTGGTACGCAACACGCGGCCGGAAAATACCGAGAAGTGGACGCAGCTGGCGATGTGAGCGGCACCTCTGCTGGGCGGCGATACGGCCACGCGGGACTACAAGACCTGCCGCACAAAACAAAAACGACGCGCCCAGCAGGCGCGTCGTTTTTCATTTACTGAACTACGGAGGCTCTACCCCAGCTTCGGCGGCTGAACCGCGGCGCTGGCCGGCAGATCCTTGACCACGCTCACCGCGGTCTTGATAAACCCGGCCACGTTGGCCAGATCAGTCGGGATGATCACCGAGTTGTTGGTCTTGGCCAGGCGGCCGAACTCTGTGATGTATTGCTCGGCCAGGCGCAGGTTGATGGCATTCGTGCCGCCGGGCTCCATGGAGGCCTTCGAGATCTCGCGCAGACCAGTGGCTGTGGCGTTCGCCACCAGCATGATTTCCTGCGCGCGCCCCTGGGCCTCGTTGATGCGCTTCTGCTTCTCGCCCTCGGAGATCGCAATGGCCTGCTGCTTCTCGCCCTCGGCGCGGTTGATCTTGGCCTGCCGGTCGCCCTCGGACTCCGCGATTAACGCGCGCTTTTCGCGTTCCGCGCGCATCTGCTTTTCCATGGCGTCGCGGATTGTCTGCGGCGGCGAGATGTTCTTCACCTCGTAGCGCGTAACCTTGATTCCCCACGGCTCGGAGGCCTTGTCCACCGCGTCCACGATGGCGCCGTTGATGCGCTCGCGCTCCTCGAACGTGCGATCCAGCTCAAGCTTGCCGATCTCGCTGCGCATGGTGGTCTGCGAGAGCTGCACCGTGGCAAACATGTAGTTGCTGATGCCATACGAGGCGCGCACCGGATCAATGACCATCAGGTAGAGGATCCCGTCCACCTCGACCGTGATGTTATCCTTGGTGATGCACTGCTGCGGCGGCACGTCGATAGCCTGCTCCTTGAGCGTGTGCCGGTAGGCGACCTGGTCCATGAACGGCACCAGCACATGCAACCCGGCATCGAGCGTAGTGTGGTATTTCCCGAACCGCTGAATGATGAACGCCGTCTTCTGCGGCACGACCCGGATGCTCTTCATCAACGTGATAAACACGGCGAAGACCAGCACGCCAATAATGAATTGTTCCATGATGCAGCCTCTCAGCTTCCCGTGACCGAACCTACGGCATGCGCTCAACCGTGAGCACAATGCTTTCCTGTTTGACAATGCGCACCGGCACGCCGGGCTCCAGCGTTTCGCCGGATTCCGCCTGCCAGTTCGCCCCGCGAAATTCCACTTTGCCCTGCCCGCCCGGCTCGATGCGCGCCGTGACCACCGCGCGATGCCCAACCAGATCGTTTGCCAACCCATCGCGATCCGGGGACTTCTTGCCGACAAAGGCCTTTGTGCACACGCCGCGCAACCCCAGCAGCAGAACCACGGCCAGCCCGGCAAAAATGGTGCTGGACACCCATGGCTGCAGATTGGGCCCGACAATCCAGCACAGCAGCGCAACGATCAATGCCGACAGCCCGAAGAAGAGCGCCACAAATGCCGGCACCATGACCTCGATCACAATCAGAACGAGGCCGAGAACCAACCACATCCCCCACTGGTTCATGTGAACCTCCGTAGACACCGACGACCGGCGCAATCGTCAGTTCGTATTAAACTGCACACCACGCGCGGGAGCAAGGAGAATCCCGACAGGGGCGCGCTTATTGTGCCGTCACCACGGCAAACGCCGGGAGTCCGGAGACACCGAATGCCCGGAGCATGCCGGCGGCCAGCTCCTGTTCAGGGTGTTCGGCGGAAACGCGGACCAGGAGCATGGATTCCAACGCCTTGCGCACCGCCGGGTCTTGGAACGTAATGCGGTCCATGACATGGCAGCTCTTGCACCAGCTGGCGTGAAAATCGAGCATCAACGGCTTGCCGGAGGCTTTCGCCTCCGCAAGCCGTTTTGTCCATTCGGCAACATCTCCGGCAGCGAGTTCGTTGCCTCCCGCGGCGGGTGACATCCGATCCGTAACACCATCGTAGGCCAGCCAGCCGTAATACACCGCCATCGCCGCAATCAACACGCCGAACCCATACTTCACCCAGAGCATCCAGGCGCCGGGCTTGGGCAGCACAGCCAGTCCGGCGCCCGCCAGCGGCCAGGGAAACGCCATGCCGATGCCCAGCAGAAACGGCAGCAGCGCGGCAGCCGTGTTGCCGTCCTGGTAGAGCGAACCGGCCAGCAGCAGCACAGCCGCCACCACAGGTGCCACACACGCACCGGCCAGCAGGGCGGAGATCCCGCCTGCCGCGCCCGCGGCCCAGAACCCGCCCTTCCCGCCGCCGCGCTGGAAGCGCGAGAGATCGATCGGGATCAGGTCGAACATCGCCAGCGCCAGCACAACAAACAGCGCGGCCAGCGCCCCGTTAAAGATGGGTGAGGATTGGAGTGCGCCAAACACGCGACCGGTCAGAACCACCGCCATGCCAAGTGCGCCATAGATCACGGCAATTCCGGCGCCATAGGCCGCGCCCAGCGCCAGCCCGCGCCGCCGCGATCCGGCCCGCGCGCCAGCGCCGATGATCGCCAGGTTGATCGGAATCATCGGCAGCACACACGGCGTCAGGTTCAGCAGCAGGCCACCCAGCAGCACCAGCAGCAGGGTCCAGATAAACCCCTGGCGAACCAAAAAGGCCTTCGGATTGTCCAGGAACTGGCGAAATTGGTCCGGTGGCACTGCCGTTGTCTCGCCACGGGCACGCATCAGGAAAGTCAGGAAATCGCTGGAACCAAGATAGCCGGCAGCAGTGGCCTTCACTTGGACACCTGCCAGCCAGGGAATGGCTGTTGCGGCGGTCGCAGGCGTGGGTGCCGTGGCCAGCAGCGTACCGCCCGGCGAAAGCAGGAAGATAGACGTGCGAGCCGGCAGGCAGGAGGTGTCCGAGCACGCTTGGTGCTTGATGCGCACGCGCACCGGAAAGCCGTCCGTGGCCAGCGCATAGGTGCCGGTCACGCGGCCGGTAAAAACCAGATCCTGACCGCCCAGCGGATCAGGAATCGAAACCGGCGGAGGTGTGCAGCGGCCTTTGACTGCGTGGTCGTCGATCGAGACGGCAAACCGGTTGTCCGCATACACGTGCCACGGCGGCAGCGAATCGACCACCACCACCACCTGCCACGCTACGCCTGCGCGCTCCAGCCGCGCCGTGACCGTGTAGGGGTCTTCGGCGCGCAGCAGCACGGCAGAAAAAATGACTGCCAGTAAGCAACTGACGCGCATGGTGTCACCGCTCTGCCTGCCGATGCGGAAATTACTTCCGGTCGCCGAGCTTTTTGTCCGCCATGAACAGCGCACCTTTGGATCCGGAGGCCATCTCCAGCATCCAGATGACTTCGGCGTCGTTGGCTTCTTCCTCGACCTGCTCGTTGATGAACCACTGCAGCAAACCCTGCGTAGCGAAATCCTTCTCGGCCGCAGCCAGCACCATCAATTTGCCCAGACTGGCCGTAATCCCCTTCTCGTGCGCCAATGTGGCCTGAAACATGTCCAGCAGGTCCTTCCACTCCTTCTTCGGCGCAGCGATCGCGCCCAATTCGACTTTCGCATTTTGATCCTGGAGGTATTTCACAAAGCGCAGCGCGTGCCCCTGCTCCTCCTGGAACTGCACCGCAAACCAGGCGGCTGCACCCTTAAACCCCTTGTACATGGCGTCGGAAGACATCGCCAGGTAGAGGTAGGCAGAATACAGCTCGCGGTTGATTTGCGCGTTGATCTCTTTCGTCGTCCTGTCGCTGATCATGGGAGTCTTCCTTTTGTTTCGGGCGGACCCGCCCGGCCTTGTCGCTAGTAGTCCAACGATTTCTTCGCCAACAAACGCCCGGCCGCACGGCACTTTTCCAGTGTCGCGGCATCGGGACGAAAACGGCAGATGATCGGCTCGCACAGCGGCGCAATCTGCATGGTCTGCAGGTATTGAGTCAGTTCGTCGACCCCGCGCGGCGCCCAACCGTAGGAACCGAATGCCAGCCCGTACTTGCCGGTTGGCCGCAGTCCGCGCAGGTAGGTCAGCGCCGCAGCCATGCGCGGCATGATTCCCTGATTGAGCGTGGGCGATCCGATTGCCAGGCAGGCGCAATCCAACGCCTCACTGACCAAGTCGGTGTCGTGCACGGTGTCGATGTCGATCAACCTCACCTCAACGTCCGACTCCAGCGCGCCGTCGGCCATGGCCTGCGCCATTACCCGCGTGCTGTTCCACATGCTGGCATAGGCGATCACCACCTTGCGCACGGACTTACAAACCATCCATTCCCGGTAGCACGCAAGGATTTTCTCCACATTCGCGCGCCAGATCACACCGTGACTGGGGGCGATCATGCGCAGCGGAAGGGAGCCCAGCTTGGCCAATGCCGTGGCCACGGGACGGCCGTACGGCATCACGATATTGGCGTAATAGGTCTTGGCCTCTGCCAACGCAACATCCAGCAGCACCTCGTCGTCGAACCGTCCGGCCGTGGCATAGTGCTGCCCGAAGGCATCCATAGAAAACAGGATCTGCTCCTCGACCAGGTAGGTGGCCATGGATTCCGGCCAGTGCACCATGGGCGTGTCGAAAAACTGCAGGGTGCAGCCACCCAAGTCCAGCTTTTCGCCATCCGCCACGATACGAAACTTCCAGCCGGCCGTGTCGAAATACAGGCGCAGCGCCTCAGCACACTTCGTGTTGCAAACCACCGTGGCTTGCTGACAGGCTGCCACAACCTGCGCCAGACCGCCGGCGTGATCCGGCTCGGCATGGTTGCAGACAATGTATTCGATCTGCTCCAGCGGCACGCAGGCGCCGGCATGTGCCAGCAGGTCGGCTGCATACGGTGCCTTGACGGTGTCGATCAGCGCATGCTGGCGGCCGGAAACCAGATACGCATTGTAGGTCGAGCCACGCTCGGTGCGGTAGCCGTGAAAATCGCGCACAGACCAATCGATGTAACCGACCCAGCGCACGTGTTGGGAAAGCTGTGTGTTCATGAAAAGCTTACTTGGCGGCAGGGGCCTTTGCTGCCGGATTGGCCACCGGAGCCGCCTTCCAACCCGCCTTTGTCAGAAGGTCCCGCAGGCTCTTCACGTACACCTCTGCGCCACCCGGCTGGTATCCGGTCTGTGCCAGCACCTTACCATCAGCGTTCAGCAGCAGGACAGTAGGAAAGCCCTCAATCCGGTATTTGTTTTGAAGTTCGTCGTTCTGCTTTTTGACTTGTGCGGACAGTTGCTTGTGGCGCGGGTAATCGGCAAGAAACAGGATGAGGTTCTCGCCGGCATAGTCAAGAAACGCCTTCTGCGAGAAAACCTCCTTGTCCAGTTTTATGCACCAGCCACACCAGTCTGAACCGGAGAAATCCACCAGGATGGGCTTCCCTTCCTTCTGGGCAGCAGCCTTGGCAGCGGAAAAATCGTCCAACCACTTCACCTCGGGCGCAGCCATGGCTGCAGCGGCAAACAGAAACGAGAACAGGAACATGCGAATACTGGCGTTCATGAGGTTCCTTTCCACCGACGCACGCGTCGGCACAATGCATAGCTTTACCGACTATTATAACCGCTTTCTTTTCGTAAAAAAATACACTTCATAGGCGCAGCCGGCCTATTTCGTCTTGCGCAGGAGTGCCGCGATGGCCTTGTGAATCTCCTCTGGCTCCGCCATCCGCCCCTGACCCTCGCAGCCACAGGCTAGATCGCCTGTGCCAACGTCCAGGATCGTCGCGCCGTGTTTCCGCAGCAAGGCCAGATTCTCCTGCGTGGCCTGATGTTCCCACATCCGGCAGTTCATGGCCGGCGCCACAAGCAGCGGCGCCGGGCAGGCCAGCGCCGTGGCGGTCAGCATGTCGTCCGCCAGACCGTGCGCCAGCTTGGCGATCACGTTGGCTGTGCAGGGCGCCACCACCAGGACCGCAGCGCGGTCTGCCAGGGAGATGTGCCCGGGCACCCACTCCTCCGGCTCGGAAAACATGTCCACGGTCACCGGCCGGCGCGAGAGGGTCTGGAAGGTCAGCGGTGCAACAAAGCGGATTGCGCCGCGCGTCATGACCACGGAGACGTCCCAGCCGGACTTGACCATCAACCGCGCCAACTCCGCCGCCTTGTAGGCCGCGATGGAACCGGTCACGCCCAGAACAATTTCCGGAGTTGGTTTACTGTTTGTCGTTTTCATGATTCTCCACGGCAGGTCAATTCCTGCAGATCAAAAACCGCTTTTACCCGTGCATTCCGCTGGTCGTCTCGATGATGCCGCACAACTCCTTGTACGCAATCTCCAGATTGTCGTTCAACACGTGGTAGCGGAATTCGCCGGCCCGGGCGAGTTCCTTTTCCGCGTTCTTCACGCGCCGCGCAATGGTCGCCGCGCTGTCCTCGCCGCGCGCCTCCAGGCGCTCATGCAGGACCTCCAGCGACGGAGGTCGGATAAAGATGTCCACAAACCCGGCGCGCATGGGGTCTGTTGCCGGCAGCGCGGCGACATACGACCGGATCTGCGCCGCGCCTGCTACGTCGATGTCCATCAGCACGCACTGTCCTTCGGAGATTGCCTCGTAGATCGGCGCCTTGAGTGTGCCGTAGGAAGAACCGTGCACCGTGGCGTGCTCGAGGAAATCGCCGGCTGCCTCGTGCCGCGCAAACTCCTCCGGTGTCAGGAAATAGTAGTCTTCGCCGTCCTCCTCGACGCCGCGTGGCTCGCGCGTCGTGCAGGAGATCGAATAGGTGATCTCGGGGTAGTCCTGCAGCAGACGCTCACAGAGCGTCGTCTTGCCGGCTCCGGATGGTGCGGAAATTACGATCATCAGCGGTTTCAACAGGCGTCTCCTCCTTAGATGGCGGTATTATCCCCGCACCGCGCTCGGCAATGCAAGCGGGTTATTGCGATTCGGACACGAAGCAAGCAGAAGAGGGCGCAAAGGAGGCGAAGGCATTAATTCTGCGCGCGACAGCGCGCAAGCAAATCCTTCGTGCGCTTCCGCTCCTTCTTCCTTCGTGTCCTGCCGACCGCTTACTCCACATTCTGCACCTGTTCCCGGATCGCCTCCAGTTCCGCCTTGCAGCCGACCACCAGACGCGCAATACCGGCATCGTTGGCCTTGGAGCCGATGGTGTTGATCTCGCGGAAGAACTCCTGGCAAAGGAAGTCCAGGGGGCGCCCCCCGGGTTCCGGAGCTGCCAGAAAATGTTCCGCCTGCGTGAAGTGGCTCTCCAGGCGCGTCAGCTCCTCGCTCACATCGCAGCGATCGGCAAAAAGCGCCAGTTCGCGCACAAGCGTGGTCTGGTCCAGCATCAGGCCGTTGTTGGCTGCGGCAATGCGGTCTGCCAGCGCCTTGCGATAACCAATCACGACGCCGGGGGCGCTCCGCCGGATGTTTTCCACTTCCTTGCGCAGGCGGGCGAAACGCGCTGTCAGATCCTTGGACAGCGCCTTGCCCTCGCGCTGCCGCATGGCGACCAGCCGCTCCAGCGCCTGCGTGACCGCGCGTTCCACCAGCGGCCAGGCCTGTTCCGTGTCCCATGCCACGGTTTCGCTCTCGATGCGCAGCACGCAGTCCAGCACCTTGCTGGCTGTCAGGTCGTCCGGAAGTTTCAGCGCCTTGGCCACCTGCCGAAGTGCGCTTAAACGGGCACGTGCCAGTTCGAGGTCCACGGTCAGACCGCGCGAACCTGTCTTCGCCCGCGCAATCTCAATCGAGCCCTTGACATACCCGCGCCGGATCGCGGCATGCACCAGCCCCTGGATGCGCGCTTCGCAAGCAGACAGCTCGCGCGGCAGGTTCAGGTGGCAGTCGAACTGCTTGCGGTTGACAGACCCCAGTTCTGCCACCACCTTGATCCCCTCGCCCCGCGCCTCGCCCCGACCAAAGCCGGTCATGCTGATGATGCTCATGGAATGAAGTGTCCTTGGATTGTTGGAGAGGGCATTCAGGGTTCAGAAGAAATGGGGTTACTTTCCGCGATACCGCAGCCAATCATCCTTGAGGAGCCCGCGCAGCGGACTTCGAATCCGATGGCTTGGCTGGTTCGAGAGTCGTTGCAGATTCCAGGAAGGCCTGTGGATCCTCCGGCGTCAGCAGGACCTTGTAC
>Ga0073936_10002481_pt1 | contig 27492 bp, 28 predicted proteins | sample AliMusrvi5mmetaG_FD_87041 | JGI IMG/M metagenome (GOLD analysis project Ga0073936, IMG submission 87041) | Freshwater lake bacterial and archeal communities from Alinen Mustajarvi, Finland, to study Microbial Dark Matter (Phase II) - Alinen... | ecosystem: Environmental > Aquatic > Freshwater >...
GCCGAGAGGCTGATGACGTCGACCTGCAGCTTGAGGTTGCGCAACAGTTCCTTCTGGCGCACGCCGAAGCGCTGTTCCTCGTCGACGACGACCAGCCCCAGGTCGTGCGGCTGGACGTCGGTGCTGAGCAGGCGGTGCGTGCCGATGAGCACGTCGATCTTGCCGGCGGAGAAGTCGGCGAGGATGCGCCGCTGCTCCGCCGCGGTGCGGAAGCGCGAGACCATGCCGATCTTCACGGGCAGATCGGCGAAGCGCTCGCTGAAGGTCATCAGGTGCTGCTCGGCGAGGATGGTCGTCGGCACCAGCACGAGGCTCTGGCGCCCGGCCTCGGCCGCCTTGAAGGCGGCGCGCACGGCGACCTCGGTCTTGCCGTACCCCACGTCGCCGCACACCAGGCGGTCCATCGGGTGCGGCGCCTCCATGTCGTTCTTGACCTCGTCGATGGCCTCGGCCTGGTCCTCGGTCTCCTCGAACGGGAACGCTTCCTCGAGCTGCAGCATCAGCTCCCCGTCGGGCGGGAACGCGAACCCGGGCACCGCCTGGCGCGCGGCGTAGAGCTGCAGCAACTCCCCCGCCATCTCGACGACGGCGCTGCGCGCCCTGGTCTTGACCGTCTGCCAGTGCGTGCCGCCGAGCTTGTCGAGCGTGGGCGAGGCGCCGGAGGCGCCGATGTAGCGGCTGACCTTGCCGATCTGGTCGTGCGGCACGAAGACGCGGTCCTCGCCCTTGAACTGCAGCAGCAGGTAATCGCGCGTGATACCCCCGACGGTGCGCGTCTCGATCCCCGCGAAGCGCGCGATGCCGTGGTCCTCGTGCACCACGTAGTCGTCGGGGCGCACGTCGAAGAAGCTCGCCAGCCGCGTGCCGCCGGCGAAGCGCTGCTCGCGAGGGGCGGCGCGCAGCAGGGCACGCTCGTTGACGACGGCGAGCTTGAGATCGGCCGAGACGAAGCCGTCGCGCAGGGGGGCGGCGAGGAAGTAGAGGCCCGCAGCCGCCTCGCCGCCGCGGGCCAGCTGCTCCGGGCTCACGACCTCGGCGCTGAGGCTGCGCAAGCGGTAGGTGGCGCGCTCCGCCTCGCCGGCGTGGCGGAACACGACGAAGACGCGGTACCCGTCGTTGACGAGGCGCATGAGGTCGCGCTCGGCGCCGCTGATGTCGCGCGCCGCGAACTGCGGCCGCGAGGCGTTGAACTGCACCGGCTGGTCGCGCTGGACGACGTCGATCTGCAGCGAGCCGGAGAGCAGGGCGCGGGCCTCGCCGAGCGGCACGTAGAGCCGCTCGCGCACGGCCGCGCCCTCGACCGCCATCGCCACCTCGGCGTCGAACTCCGCCAGGGCGCGGTAGGTCTCGTCGGCGTTGAAGACGGCGCAGCTGAGGCCGGCGCCGGAAATCACGTCGGCCAGCGTGACGAAGCGTCCGGAGAGCGTCGCCAGGGCGCGCACGCCGGCGCGGCGGAAGAGCGCGTCGGGCGCCTCCTCCCTGCCCTCGCGCTCCCAGACGGCGATGGCCTGGTGGACGCCGCTCTCGTACTCGGGGAGTGACGTGTCGGCCTCGAAGGCGGCGTAGACGACCACTCGCTCGAGCGTACCGGTGGTGCGCTGCGAGTAGATCGAGAAGGTGCGCAGGCTCTCGACTTCGTCGCCCCAGAACTCCACGCGCAGGGGGTCGCCGATCGCCGGGTAGGCGTCGATGAGGCCGCCGCGGACGGCGTACTCGCCGCGGCCGCGGACCTGCTCCACGCGCTCGTAGCCGAGCGTGGCCAGCTGGGCCACGGCGCCGTCGAAGGAGAGCTCGCGGCCGGGTTCGAGCGCGAGCGGCTGCGGCTGCAGCTCGAGCGGCAGGAAGCGCTCGAGCAGCGCCACGGCTTCGGCGACCACGACCCCGCCGGCGACGAGGGCGGCGAGCGCCTGCTGGCGCTCGCCGATCACGTGCGGCGCCGGCGCCACGTCGGCGCCGTAGAGCACGCCGCGGGCGGGGAGCACGGGCACGTCGCAGTCGAGGAAGAGCGCGAGGTCGGAGGCGAGCCGCGCCGCCGCCTCACCGTCCGGCGCGACGACCAGGCGGCCGCCGCCGGACGCCGCCAGGGCGGCGCCGAGCACGTAGGGCGCGAAGTAGCTCGGGGCGTACACCGAGGCGCCGCGGCGCAGCCGCGGCGCGGCCGCCTCGAAGGCTTCGCTGTGCATCAGGTACTCGACGAACATGGTCCTCCGGACACGCCGAAAGCCCCGTTCGCCTGGTCTGCCGCATCCGAGTCGATGCCTCAGCTCTTCGGCGACGGGGCGGAGCCCCCCGATTGTACCCAAACGCGGCGGAGCCGGCGCGGCCGGCGCGGGGGTCGGCGCGGACCGCTCCGCGAAGGCCCCGACTCAGCCGGCGGCCGGCGGCGCGCCGGCTCAGAAGCCGGCGGAAGCCCGCGCGGCCCGGCGCGGCGCCGTCACGCGCAGCACCGCGTCCGCCGCCCGCAACTGCGCGTTGCCGGCCGCGTCGTAGGCGCGCGCCGTGAGCCGGTACGCCCCGGCGGGCAGCCAGCAGCGAAAGCGCCAGGTACCCGACTCGCCGACCGCCACCGCCGGGACGCGCTGCGACTCGATGACGAGGCCGCGCGCGTCGAGCACGTCCAGGTCGATGGTGGCGCTGGCGCACGAGAACGGCGGGTCGCTGAGGGTCCAGCGCACGCTCGCCGTCCCGCCCTCAGTCGCCGATGCGTCCCGCAGCGTCGCCTCCGGCGCCTTCGTGTCACCCTTCCCCGCGGCGGCGACGAAGGCCTTGAGGCAGACGTTCGCGTCTCCGAGGCCGGGCAGCGCGGTGACGTCGGTCCACGCGGCGCCGTCGGCGCTCACGTACGATTGGCCGCGGCCGGCACGCGGCGCTATCAAGGCGGACGGCGCCTCCAGCGGGATCGGCTGCCTGCCGCCCGGCGTCGTGAGCTCCACCGCGACCACGAAGTCGCGGCCGTCCCGGACCTTGACCGGAGCGTCCAGCGTGACGGTGTGGTAGCCGGCGACCGCGATGGTGCCGGCGGCGGCGCGCGGCGCGGCGCTCAGTCCTCCGACCGAGGCGGCCACGCGCACCACATAGGCGGAGCCGGGCAGCGGCGTGTAGAAGCCGACCGCCGCGAGCGTGCCGCTGCCGGCGCAGCGAAAGCGGTTGGCGAACCAGGCGGTCTCGCGGCCGAAGCCAAGGCTCCGCGACCAGCCGAGCGCGTCGTACTGGTAGATGGCGTCGTAGTCGCGCGCGCTCTCGGCGCCGTCGAACACGGCCATCTCCCGGCCGAAGTCGGCGTCGTAGTAGGAGACCCAGAAGTAGCCGCCCTCGCCCCAGGCGGCGCCCCAGCTGTTCTTGACCAGGAAGGCGCCGTCGCCGGGCGGCCGGCTCCTGAAGCTGCTCGCCGGGTAGCCGTCGTCCCAGCCGACGCAGGTGACGTGGTGGTTCAGCGCCCTGCCCGGCGAGGAGCAGTAGTACGAGGCGGTCTGCGCACGCAGAAAGCTCGCCTTGAACGCCATCGACGTGTCCACGGCGCCGTGCGCCGTGAGCGCCCACTTGAGTGGGGCGTTGTCGGCAGGCCCCTGGCGGCCGGGCAGGAACAGCACCTCCTGCACGTGCACGGCCGGGCGCAGGCCCTCGGGCGAGTCACCGGGGCGCGGGTACGGGTCCTGGCGCGCCATCACGGGGCCGTCCCAGCGCGCGAAGGCTGCGGTCGCGAGGCGACTGCCGGCGTGCCCCTCGGCCCAGGTCGCGAACACGAGCCGGGAGCCGTTGTGGTTCGCCAAGGCGTTCTCCGAAAGATCCAGGCGCACGTGCGGGAGGAGATTCGCTTCGAGCGAGCCGATGGCGGCCATGCCCCAGCACGTGCTGTAGTGCTCCTGCTGGCGCACCTCGGTGACGCGGCCGAGGCGCCGCAGGTCGAAGGTGCGCGGGAAGGCGCGGGCCAAGACCCAGGGCGCCGGCGCCCCGCGAGAGCGCGCCGGGAGCGCCCCCGGCAGCGTCGCGCAGAGCAGAAGGCCCAGCGCCAGGACGAGCCACAGCGCCGGCGCCGGCGCCCGGTCGCTCGCTGCGCCCTGGTCGATGTCGTCCACCGCCCCCATGTCTCCCTTATCGCCGCGGTGCGCGCCCAAGTCAAGCGCCGCGCGGCGGACGCGGTTACCGTGCGGCGCACGACCCGTCGTAGGATGGAGGCGTGAGGATGGGACCGGAGAAGATGGGACGGGTGCGCTTCGGCGCCGCGGTCGCGCTGCTGGCGCTGCTGCTGGCGGGCGCCTGCCTGCGCCCGGCGCCCGCCGCCGCCACGGTCAAGACGGACATCCTGCGCATCCTCACGAGCAACGGCGTGGCGGGCTCGCGGACCGGCGTCTTCGTGTGGAACATCGACACCGGGCAGCAGGTGTACGGGCGCAACTCCACCACCCCCCTCGCGCCCGCCTCCAACCTCAAGCTGCTCACTTCGGCGACCGCGCTCCTCGACTGGGGCCCGGACCACCGCTTCGTCACCGGTCTCTACAGCCCGGGGGGGCCGTCGTCGAACGGCACCATCCACGGCGACCTCTACCTCAGGGGCTACGGCGACCCGAGCCTCTCGACGCTGCAGTACCAGCGCCAGGTGATGCGCCTCAAGACGTCGTCCTTCGAGGGATTCGCGCAGAAGCTGCGCACGCTGGGCGTGCGCAAGGTCAAGGGCGACGTGATCGGCGACGAAGGCTGGTTCGACCAGCTCCGCACCGGCCCGGACTGGAAGCCCGGCATCGAGGTCGAGTGCGGGCCGCTTTCGGCGCTCTCCGGCAACGAAGGGCTGGACGCCGGCAACCGCGTCTCGGACCCTGCCAAGTGGTCGGCCAAGCTGCTGATCGGGGCGCTCAAGGCGGCCGGCATCAAGGTGACGGGCCAGGCCGGCACAGGCACGGTTCCCGTCGCGGACACGCTGCTCGCGACGCAGCGCTCGGCGCCGCTGAGCGCGCTGCTCAAGCGCATGAACAAGGACAGCGACAACTTCTTCGCCGAGATGCTGCTCAAGGGCCTCGGCAAGGATTTCACGGGCGCGGGCACCAGCGACGCCGGCGTCGGGGTCGTGCGCGTGACCCTCAAGATCATCGGGCTGCCGCTGGCGTCCGTCGTGATACGGGACGGCTCCGGGCTCAGCTACGACGACAGGGTGACCGCGTCGTTCCTCGTGGAACTGCTCACGGCGATGACGCGCCGGCCGGAGGGCGGCCCGTACTACAAGTCGCTCGCCATCGCCGGCGAGGACGGCACCCTGCACGCGCGCATGCGCGGCACGGCCGCCCAGGGCAACGCGCACGCCAAGACCGGAACGCTGAACATCGCCGTGTCGCTCTCCGGGTACGTGCTGAGCGCCAACCGGCGCAGCGTGGGGTTCTCGATCCTCGTCAACGGCGACCCGGTGAGCTGGGCGCGGGCGACGAGGGCGCAGGACGCGATCACGGTGCTGCTTTCCGGCGCCAGCCTCCCCGGGACGCCGCTCCAGAGCCCGGCCGCCCTCGCTTGGCACCACCAGGTGCTAGCGTCCCAGGCCGTTGACACGGGCGGCGGCGTCCTGCAGCCCCAGCTCTAGCCAGAGCTCGGCCGCGTCGGCTGCCGCGGCCACCAGCCCCTCCACGTCGCGCTTGCTCTCGGGGAACCGGCTGAGGACCCAGCCGGCGACGATGTCCGGGTCGTAGCTCGCCGGGCGGTCGACGCCGACGCGCAGGCGCGCGTAGTCGGCGCCGATGAGGCCGGTGATGCTCTTGAGCCCGTTGTGGCCGCCGCTGCCGCCTCCGTCGACGAGCCGCAGCTTGCCGAAGGGCAGGTCGATGTGGTCGTGGACGACGAGCACCTGCGCGAGCGGCAGCTTGAGCGCGCGCAGCGCGGCGGCGACGCTGCGCCCCGAGTCGTTCATGAAGGTCGTGGGCTGCAGCAGGAAGGCGGGACGGCCGCCGATGGATCCTTCGGCGCAGCGGCCGTCGAACCCGCGCTTGGCCTTGGAGAACCCGTGCCGGCGCGCCAGCAGCTCGACGACCTGGTAGCCGACGTTGTGGCGGGTGCCCTCATACGTCGGCCCAGGATTCCCCAGGCCGACGATGAGGTAGTCAGAGTTGCTCTGCGGGCGAAAGAGCGCCACGGTGCGATCCCGTCAGGCGGCCCGGCGCGGGACGGCCGTCAGTCCGTGGACTCCTCGCCCTCGCCCTTGCCGACGATCTCGGGCTGGGCGCCACCCTCGCCGGCCACAGCCGCTTCGGCGCCTTCCTCGAGCTCTTCCTCGACCTTGCGCGGCGGCAGCAGCGAGCAGAGGACTTCCTCGGGGTCGTTCATGACCTCGATGCCCTCAGGCACGACCAGGTCGCCGACCTTGGCGGTGTCGTTGATGTCCATCGCGCTGATGTCCAGCACCAGGCGCTCGGGGATGGCGGTCACGAGGCCCTTGATCGTGACTTCGCGCGTGGACTCGTCGAGCATGCCGCCGGACTTGAGGCCGATGGCCTCGCCCTCGAAGCTCACGGTCACCGTGGTCTCGATGGTCTCGTCGAGGCGGATCTCCTGAAGGTCGATGTGCGTGACCGTGCTCTTGACGCGGTCGAGCTCGAGCTCCTTGATGATGGCGTTGTACGCCTTGCTCTGGCCCTCCACGGTGACCGAGAGCACGGCGTGCGTGCCGCCGCCCACGAGCACGGGGCGCAGGGCGTGCGGGTCCACGGCGAACGCGGTGGCTTCTTTGCCGTGGCCGTACAGCACGCCGGGGATGAGACCGGTCTTGCGCAGGCGCCGCGCGTTGCGGCTGCCGATAAGGTCGCGCGGTTGCACGACGAGGGTGACTTTTTCCATTGGTCGTCTCCTGCTAGAAAAGCTGGTTCTCGCCGGCGAAGATCTCGCTCACCGACTCGTCCTCGAACACGTTCTTGATGGTGCGGGCAAGGATGTCGGCGACGGAGAGCACCTTGACCTTGGTGTCCTCCAGCGCTACCTCCACGTGGACCGTGTCTGTGACCACGACTTCTTTGACCGCCGACTCGCGGATGCGCTCGTAGGCTGGTCCGCTGAAGATACCGTGAGTGGCGGTGACGTACACCTCTTTGGCGCCGTTGTCGTACAGCGTGTCGACGGCGCTGGCTATCGATCCGGCGGTGTCGATCATGTCGTCGACGATGATCGCGATCTTGCCGTCCACGTCGCCGATGAAGTGCATCGTCTCGGCGCGGTTGTGGTCCGGACGCATCTTGGTGAGCACCGCGAGGTCGCAGCCGGGGATGCGGTTGATGAAGCGCTTGGCGAGCTTGACGCCGCCGGCGTCGGCCGACACGGCCACCAGCGGCGTGTCGTCGAAGTCCTTGTACTTGAAGTAGTCGGCCAGGATCGGCACGGCCGTCATGTGGTCCACCGGGATCTCGAAGAAGCCCTGGATCTGGCCCTGGTGGAGGTCCATCGAGAGCACGCGGTCGACGCGCGCCGCCTCGAGCAGCGTGGCCACCAGGCGCGCCGTGATGGGCTCGCGCGCGGCGCTCTTCTTGTCCTGCCGGGAGTACGGGTAGTACGGCATGACCGCCGTGATGCGGCGCGCCGAAGCGAGCTGGGCCGCCTGGATCATGATCAGCAACTCCATGAGCTCGCTGTTGATGTCGTCCGACGGCGACTGGACGATGAACATGTCCGAGCCGCGCACGTTCTCCTCGTAGCGGGCATAGATCTCGCCGTTGGCGAAGGTCTTGAGCTGGACGCCGCCGAGGGTGATGTCGAGCTTGTCGGCGATCCGCGCCGCGAGTTCGGGGTTGCTGCGCCCGGAGAAGACCATGAGGCGCTTTCGTGGGGTGGTCACGCAGCAGGAACTGTCAGACACCCGCGTCCCCTTCCGTGGTGAGCTTCCGGCCGAACAGCGATTGTACCAGAGAGGAGCGGCGCCAGGCCCGAGGGGCTCAGCTGGCGCTCCCGTCCTGCGCCTCGTGCAGCTGCCGCGCGGCGCGCCGCTCGGCGTAGCCGTCGATGTTCTCCTGCTTGCCGCGCGCGACGCCGAGCGCTCCCGGCGGCACGTCGCGCGTGATCACGGAGCCGGCGGCCGTGAAGGCGCCGTCGCCGATCACGACCGGCGCCACCATCGTGGTGTCGCTGCCGGTGCGCACGTTGTCACCGATGGTCGTCGGGTGCTTCTCGAAGCCGTCGTAGTTGGCGGTGATGTTGCCGGCGGCGATGTTGCTGTCGCGGCCGATCACCGCGTCGCCGACGTAGCTCAGGTGCGGCACCTTGCTGCCCTCGCCGATACGGCTGTTCTTGATCTCCACGAAGGTGCCGGCCTTGGCGCCTTCGGCGAGCACGGTGTTGGGGCGGATGTAGGCGAACGGGCCGACGCTGCAAGCGGAGCTGATGACGCACTCGTAGAGGTGCGAGCTCACGACGCGGGCACGGTCGCCGACGAAGGCGTCCTTCAGGAACGAGCCGGGGCCGATCTCACTGGCCGCACCGATCGTCGTGCGCCCGAGCAGGTGCGTGTTGGCGCGGATCAGCGTGTCGCGGCCCACTTCGACGCCCCAGTCCACGTAGGTCGTGTCGGGATCCTCGACGGTCACGCCGGCGAGCATGAGGCGCTCGAGCAGGCGCCAGCGCATGGCGCCGTTGACGAGCGCGAGCTCGACGCGCGAGTTGACGCCCATGCACATCTCCTCGTCGTCGCTCTCGAAGGTGGCGACGACGTGCTCGGCGTCGATGAGCAGGTGGACGACGTCGGTGAGATACAGCTCGCCCTGCGAGTTGTCGCTGCTGAGGCGGGCCAGCGCCGGGCGCAGGGCGTCGCTGCGGAAGACATAGAGCCCGACGTTGATCTCGTCGATATCGCGCTCGTCCGGGGAGGCGTCGCGATACTCGATGATCCGCGCCACGTTGTCGCGCTCGTCGCGGACGATGCGCCCGTAGTGGGCCGGGTCGTCGATGCGCACGGTGGTGAGCGTGGCCGCGGCGTCGGCGTCGAGGTGCCGCTGGAAGAGGGCGGCGACGAAGTCGCCGTGCACCAGCGGCACGTCGCCGTAGAGCACCATCACGTCGCCGTTGAAGTCGGCGAGCGGCTCGAGGCCGGCGCGGACGGCGTCGCCGGTGCCGCGCCGCTCCTGCTGGACGGCACGCTCGCAGCCGACCGGCATGATCTCGGCGATCGCCTCCTGATCGGGCCCGGTCACGACCACGACGCGCTCGGGCGACACGCTGAGCGCCGCGTCGATCACGTAGGAGAGCATCGGCCGGCCGCAGACCTCGTGCAGGACCTTGGGGACGTCCGACTTCATGCGCGTGCCGAGGCCGGCCGCCAGGATGACGACGGCGAGCGGCGGGCGTTCGGTCTGGGGCTTCCTGGTCATATGGGCCACCTGAGGGGAAGGTATGAGTCGCTGGCTGGGGCGGGAGGATTCGAACCTCCGGATGCCGGGACCAAAACCCGGTGCCTTACCGCTTGGCGACGCCCCAGCGTCGAGCCGACAGCGCGCCGCGGAGCACCTGTTCTGGCCCGCCGCGTGGCCGCCTGCCGCGAAGCGGCAGGGTATTCTATCACCCTTGCCTGCGTCACCCCCGCCCGCGTCACCCCTGCTTCGGCGAGCCGTCCGCGCCGCCGCGGCGCGGGCCCAGAGGCTGCAGGTCGGAGACCGTCCAGGCGCGGGCGGGCGCCAGCGCGGCCCGCGCTTTCGCCGCCTCCGCCGCGCCGGCGAAGAGGCCGAACACGGCGGCGCCGCTCCCCGTCATCGCCGCCGCCTTGGCGCCGAGCTCGAGGAGCCGGTCGCGCGCCGCGACGACCGCCGGCTCGCGGCGGGCGACGCTCGCCTCGAGGTCGTTGTGGACGAGCGCCGCGACGTCGGCCGCCGTCTTGGCGGCCTGAACGGTCGCGGAAAGCACGCGCACCCGCGGCGTGAAGTCCTTGAGCGTCGCCTCCTCGTCCTCGTCGCGCCACTTGTACACGGCGGCCGTGCTCAGCCCCAGCTCGGGCATGACGATCACCGCGTTCAGCCCGGGCAGCACCACGTCCTTGAGCACCTGCCCGCGGCCCATCGCCAGCTGAGGCCCCGGCCACAGGAAGAAGGGCACGTCCGAGCCCACCGCCAACGCGACCTCGTAGCGCACCTTCATCGAGAGGTCGAGGTCGAAGAGGCGCTCGAGGGCCTGGAGCGTCGCGGCGGCGTCAGAGCTGCCGCCGCCGAGGCCACCGCCGTGCGGCACGTGCTTGGTGATCGTGACGCGCACTTCCAGAGCGCGCTCGAGCCTGCCCTCGAGCTCCCGCACCAGCTTGGCGGCGAGGTTCTGCTCGCCCGGGGCGACGTCGCAGACGACGTCGAGCCCCTCGCCCGGCGAGCGCTCGACGACCACCCTGTCGGCGAGCGTGACCGGCAGCATCAGCGAGGCGATCTCGTGATACCCGTCCGGCCGCACCGGGCCGACGAGCAGCGCGAGGTTGAGCTTGGCGGGGGCCGCGACCTCGACCTTCGCGGTCGAGCCGTTGCCGTTGGGCGTCATCCCTCCTCCATCGCGTCGAGCCAGCAGAGCGTCCGCGCCAGGGCGACCCACTGCGCCGGCGTGAGCTCCTCCGGCCGCGCCGCCGGCGAGACGCCCAGGTGTGCCAGCGCCGCGCGCACGTCGTCGCGGGCGAGCGAGAGGCCGCCGCGGGACGCGCCGGCGAGCGTCGTCGTGAGCACCTTGCGCCGCTGCCCGAAGGCGCGGCGCACGAGCGCGACCATGGCCACGTAGTCGGCGTGTGCCAGCGCCGCGTCCTCCCCGGCGCCGTCGCGGCGCGCGAAGGTGACGAACGCTGATTCCACGCGCGGGCGCGGCCGGAACGCGGAGGCCGGCACCGGCCGCGACTGCTCGCGCCGGCAGGCGAGCTGTACGAGCACCGAGACCGCCGAGTAGGCCTTGGTCGAGGGCACGGCGAAGAGCCGCTCGCCGAGCTCCCGCTGCACCATCACTCCCCAGCGCCGCAGGGACGGCAGCGCGAGGATGGTCGTCATGATCAGCGGGATGGCGATGTTGTAGGCGAGGTTCGCGACCAGCGCCGTCGGCGGCGGGTCGAGCGCGCCGAGGTCGCTCTTGAGGGCGTCGCCCTTGTGCAGGCGCAGGCCGTCGTGCCCGGCGGCGAGCTCGTCGAGGCGCCCGAAGTAGCGCCCGTCGATCTCGAAGGCGTGCACGACGCGCGCCCGCTCGAGCAGGGGCAGCGTGAGCAGGCCGCCGGCCGCCCCGACCTCGAGCACCACGTCGCCAGGCTCGACGGCGGCCTGGGCGACGATCGCGCCCAGGATGTTCTTGTCGACCAGGTGGTTCTGGCCGTAGCGCTTGAGGGCTTGGGGCCGCGGGGGGCGACCGCGGTCGCCCGCGGCCTCTCCGTGCTGCCTTCCGGGCGGACGCCCTGACGACGGCTTCCCGGGCGACGGCTTCCTGGGCGGCGCCGCGCTCAGCTGCGCATCTCCGGCGGCTCCGGCAGCTCCGGCGGCTCCATGCCGAAGACGCGGCACGCGTTGGCCGTCGTCACCGCGGCGGTCCGCGCCGCGTCCCAGCCGCGCGCCTCGGCGACGACGGCCGCGGTGTGCACGACCCACGCCGGCACGTTGCTGTTGCCGCGGTTGGGCACCGGCGCCAGGAACGGCGCGTCGGTCTCGACCATCAGCCGGTCCTCGCGCACGGCCGCGGCCGCTGCGCGCAGGTCGGCGGCGTTCTTGTAGGTCACGTTGCCGGCGAAGCTCGCGTAGTAGCCGCGTGCGTTGCACTCGTCCACGCAAGCAGGCAACGAGAAGCAGTGCATCACGACGGTGAGCCCGGCGGCCTCGTCGGCGAGCTGCGCCATGGCTTCGTCCCCGGCCTCGCGCACGTGCACGACGAGCGGCAGGGCGACGCGGCGCGCCAGCGCGATCTGGGCGCCGAAGGCGCGCCGCTGGGCGTCGCGCGGCGAGAGGTCGCGGTAGAAGTCGAGGCCGCACTCGCCGATGGCCACCACGCACGGGCGCCGCGCCAGCGACTCCAGCTCCGCCAGGAGCTCGTCGTCGAGGGCGGCGGCATCGTGCGGGTGGAGGCCGACGGTGGCGTACACGCCGGGCAGGCTCTCGGCCAACTCGACGGCGCGACGCGACGTGGCAGCGTCGATGCCGATCGTCAGCAGCGCGCCGACGCCGGCAGCGCGCGCCTCGGCCACGGCGCTGCCGGGGTCGTCGAGCATCTCAAGGTGACAGTGCGAGTCGACAAGGCTTGGGGGGTCGGTGAGGCTCACGGCGTCAGGCGGCCACGGCGCGGCGACGGGCGGCGAGCATCACGAAAGCGGGCGGACGCGCCACGGCGTCAGGCGTCCGCCTCGAGGCGCGGGAACAGCGACGGGCCCGCGACGACCGTGGCCGGCGAGAGCCCGGCCCACACGGCCTTGTCGAGCCGCAGGTCGGCCGTGCCGTGCGCCTGGCCGAGGCGCCGCAGGACCTCCTCGGCGGTTCCCGGCACGACGGGGTAGACGGCCAGGGCCACGAGACGCAGCCCGGCGGCGAGACCGTGGAGCACCGCGTCGAGCCTGCCGGCCTGAGCTTCGTCCTTGGCGAGCTTCCAGGGCGCCTCTTCCTCCACCAGACGGTTGAGGCGCCGCACGTACTCCCAGATCGCGTCCAGCGCGGCCGTGACTTCGGCGGCCTCGTAGCGCGCGCTCGCGGCCTGCACCATCGCCGCGCCCTCGGCCGCCACTTCCTGCACGACCTCGCCGGCCGGCGCCTCGGGGATGACGCCGTCGCGGTACTTGACGATCATGCTCACGCTGCGGCTCACGAGGTTGCCGAGCTCGTTGGCGAGCTCGCTGTTGTAGCGCGTGCGCAGGCCGTCGAGGCTCACGTCGCCGTCCTGGCCGAGCGTCACCTCGCGCATGAGGTAGTAGCGCAGCGGGTCGGCGCCGTACTCGTCGATCACCGCGAACGGGTCGAGCACGTTGCCGCGCGTCTTGCTCATCTTCTCGCCGCCCACCAGCAGGTAGCCGTGGATGAGCTCGCCCACGGGCAGTTCGTAGCCGGCGCTCATCAGCAGGGCCGGCCAGATCACGGCGTGGAACTTGAGGATGTCCTTGGCGAGGAAGTGGGACGCCGGCCAGTAGATCGAAGTGAGGTCCTCGCCGGGGCGCGCGTAGGTGAGCGCCGAGAGATAGTTGATGAGCGCGTCGACCCACACGTAGATGACCTGCGCGGCGTCCCAGGGCACGGGCACGCCCCAGGTGATGCTCGAGCGGCTGATGCTGATGTCCTCGAGGCCCTGCTCGATGAAGGCGAGGGCCTCGTTGAAGCGCGACTTCGGCCTGACGAAGCCGGGATGCGCGCGGAAGTACTCGGCCAGCCGGTCTTGGTAGTGGCTCAGCAGGAAGTAGTAGTTCTCCTCCTCGAGCCAGACTGGCTTGATGCCGTGATCCGGGCACAGCCCGTCCGGCGTGAGGTCGCGCTCGATCCAGAAGCCTTCGCAGGCGGTGCAGTAGAGGCCGCCGTAGGAGCGCTTCTCGACGTCTCCGGCGGCCTTGAGCTTCTCGACGAAGGCCTGCACGAAGGCTTCGTGCTCCGGGTCCGTGGTGCGGATGAAGAAGTCGTTGCTGGCGCCGACCGCGCGCGCAAGCTCGCGGTACCGCGGCGCCAGCTGATCGACGTGCTGCTGCGGCGTGAGCCCGCGCTCCTCCGCCGCCTGCGCGACCTTGGTGCCGTGCTCGTCCGTGCCCGTGAGAAGGAAGACGTCGTCGCCGCGCTGGCGGTGGAAGCGCGCCAGCACGTCGGCGGCGATCGTGGTGTAGGCGTGCCCGTGATGCGGCTCGCCGTTCACGTAGTAGATGGGAGTGGTGATGTAGAAGCGCACGAGCGTAAGTCTACCCGTTCTTGGGGCGCAGGGGCTTGGACGCCTGGCCGTACTTGCCGAGCTGTTCGCCGAGCGACCAGTACTCGCCCTCGGCGTAGGCCATGGTCGCGATCTTGCCGGTCAGGACGCGGCCGCGGGAGTCGAGCACGTCCTCGTCGTAGTGCGTGGCGACGATCTCGGCGATGTACAGGTCGTGCGTGCCCAGCGTCAGCTGGTGGCGCACGACGCACTCGATGTTGACGGGGCACTCGGCGATCAGCGGCGCCGCGACCTGCGTCGCCGGCAGCGCCGTGAAGCCGATCTCGGCGAACTTGTCGTGCTCGCGGCCGGACCACACGCCGGCGAGGTCGACCTGTTCCACCTGAGCGGCGCGCGGCACGTTGACGACGAACTCGCGCGCCGCGTTCACGAGCTCGTGGGAGTAGCGGGACGGGCGGATGGCCACGCTCAGCATCGGCGGCGACGAGCACACCGTGCCCGCCCAGGCGAGCGTGATGATGTTGGGCGTGTCCGCCTCGCCGGTCACGCTGAGGAGCACGACGGGCGTGGGGAGCAGCGCTGCGGACGGTTTGCGGGCGATCTTCATGAGGCCTCCTCGTGGTCCGGGAGGTATCGTACCCCAGCGCAGAAATCGCACGCCGCTGGCCACCACGCCACGCCATTCGTAGAATGGGGCGGTCGAAAGGAGCGGCATGCGCAAGCAGGCACTGGACAAGACCGACATCGCCATCATCGGGCACCTGCAGGTCGACGGACGGCGGGCGTACACGGCGATCGCCAAGGACCTCGGCATCTCCGAGGCGAGCGTGCGGCAGCGGGTCGCGCGCCTGCTGCGCACCAACATCATCCAGATCGTCGCCGTGACCAGCCCGCTGGACCTCGGCCTCATCTGGGCGCAGATCAACCTGCGCGTGGCGGGCGACCGGCTGGAAGCGGTGGCCGAGGCGGTCGCCGAACTGCCGCAGGTCGACTACGTGAGCATCTGCGCCGGCAACTTCGACATCATCGTCGGGGTCGTGGCCCACGACCGCGAAGAGGTCTTCGACGTGCTGGTCAACCACATCCGCACGATCCCGGGCGTCGAGCAGGCCGACTTCCTCCTCAACCTCAAGATCCTCAAGGACAACTACGAGTGGTCGCCGGCGGAGAGCCCCGCGGGCTCGTGACGGGCGACTTCCTGAGCGGAGGCACTCATGGGTAACGGAGAGATGCCGTTCGCCGGCATCGCCACCTTCTTCAAGGCGCCGCACGTGACCCGCCCGACCACCGCGGACGGCGACGTCGCCGTCCTCGGCGTGCCCTACGACGAGGGCACCACCAGCCGCTCGGGCGCGCGCATGGGCCCGCGGGCGCTGCGCGAGGCCTCGACTTTGTGGGCCTACCGCGACGGCACCGACGCGCTCTACGACGGTGAGGCGCGCGTGCAGCTCATGGGCGGCGTCCGCTGGGTCGACTGCGGCGACGTGGCCCTCGGGCCGCAGCAGACGGCCCCGCGGCGCCTCACCGCCGTGCTGGAGCGCCTGCAGCCGGTGGTCGAGGCGGGCCTCTTCCCCGTCACCCTGGGCGGCGACCACTCGATCCTCTATCAGGTGCTCACCTCCGTGAGCAGGGCGCGCAAGGCGCCGTTCCACCTCGTGCAGTTCGACACGCACATGGACTACTGGGACGAGGAGGGCGACGAGAGGTACTCGCATGCGAGCCCCATCATCCGCTCGCAGGAGCATGGCCTGGTGAGCGGCGTCACGCAGTACGGCATCCGCGGTCTGCACACGGCCTCGGACAACATCGCCCTCGCGAGGCAGCGCGGAGTACGTACCTTCTGGTGCGAGCAGGCCAAGGACACGCTCGTCGACGACCTCGTCGGTCATCTCGCCCCGGGCGCCGACGTGTACATCACCTTCGACATCGACGCCCTCGACCCCGCGATCGCGCCGGGCACCGGCACGCCCGAGCCCGGCGGCTTCACCTACTACGAGGCCAAGAGCATCCTGCTGGCGATCGCGGCGCGCTGCAACGTGATCGGCATGGACCTCGTCGAGGTGGCGCCGCAGTACGACGGCCCCGGCCAGCTCACGGCGATGCACGGTGTGCGGCTGATCCTCGACACCGTGGGCGCCGTCTTCCGGCGGCGCTCGGCTCTACGCTAGGCCGACGGCCGCGCGACCGCTACTTCGCCTGCCGCAGCCGGAACACCGACCAGGTGTCGTCGACGCCCAACAAGCCCAGCGGCCGCATGCCCAGCTTCTCGGCGAGCGCCCAGACGTCGTCGCGGCTCATGTCCCGCCCCGCGGCCTTCGAGCATTTGCGGTAGAAGACCCACAGCGCAGCCCCGGGAGCGAGCCCGGCGGCCGCCCGCGGCATCCGCGCCTCGAGCTCGGCACGCGTGTTCACGAAGAGGAGCACAAGCTGGGCCTCGGTGAAGTCCACGAAGTTGCCACCTTCGGGCAGCCCCAGCGATTCGACGACGCCCGGGGCCCGGTGCAGCACGGCGATCGCCGTGCCGGGCTTGAGGCGCGCCTTCTGGGCGACGGTCTTCGCGGTCATGAGGCCTCCTGCGAGGGCGCCGAAGGGGACGGACTCGGCTTGAGGTAGGCCCGTCCGGTGCCCGATGGGCGTTCACATGGGCCGCGGGAGCCGGGAACGGCGGGAGCCGCCGGACGCGTCAGCGGCCGAGCGCCGCGGCGAGCGCGGCGATGGACTCCGGCGGCGTGCCGCAGCAGCCGCCGACGATGCCCGCCCCGGCCGCCGGGTAGGTAGCCACAATGCCGGCGAAGTGGGCCGGCGTCTCGTCGTAGACGGTCGCGTCGCCCTGCAATCTGGGCTGCCCCGCGTTCGGTTGCGCGTAGGTGGTCCCGCCGTTGAGCCCGGCCAGGATGGGGACCAGATCGGCCATCGCCTCGGCGGTGATCTCGCAGTTGCAGCCCACCAGAGCAGCGCCGGCGGCGAGCAACGCCGGCACGGCCTGCTCGGGCGAGACGCCCATCATCGTGCGGTAGCCCTTGGCGGCAGGCTTGAAGGCCAGGCTCGCCAGCACAGGGCGGCCGCCCGCTGCGGCGACGGCGGCCTCCACCGCGACGCGCGCCTCCGTGAGGTCGAACATGGTCTCGACGTTGAGCAGGTCGACGCCGCCGGCGACCAGCGCCGCGGCTTGCTCGAAGAAGGACGCCCGCAGGGCCTCCGGATCGGCGTCGCCCATGGGCTTGAGCATCTTGCCGCTCGGGCCGATGTCGCCGGCGACAAGGCGGCCGGGGAACTCGCGGTCGCGCACGCCGGTCGCCAATCGGGCGCCGGCCTCGTTGAGCTCCACCGCGCGGGCCGAAAGGCCGTGCGCCTCGAGCCGCAGCGCGGTCCCGCCGAAGGTGTTGGTGTTCACGATGTCCGAGCCGGCCGCGTAGAAGCTGCGGTGGATATCGGCGACCTCGGCTGGGTGCGAGGCATTCCACTCTTCCGGGCACTCCCCGGCGGCGAAGCCGCGCGCCATGAGCGCGAGGCCGAGGCCGCCGTCGAGCAACTGCGGCCGCTCGGCGATGCGGGCGAAGAGGTCCATGGGCGGAGTGTAGCAGACCGCAGTCGACGGCCGCCGTAGGCGTCGGCTCCGGGTGGCCGCGCGGCGGGCGTCGGCTCCGGGCGGCCGCGCGGCGGGCGTCAGCCCTCGGCCGCGACCTCGCGCACCAGAGCCTCGGCCTCACGTCGCGGCATCCCGAGGCACACGTGCAGCGCAGCGGCCGCGTCGCGGCGCGAGAGGCCGCGGCTCAGCAGGCGCTCCGCCGCCGTCCGGGCCTGCGGCCGAGCCGCGGCGGCCTCGTCGATAGGCTCGCCGAGATCGACGACGAGCGTGATCTCGCCGCGGATCGCGGCAGCGTGGTCGGTGTCCGGTCCCGGGACGGGGTAGCGCGCGCTCACGTCGGCCAGAGTGCCGCGCACGATCTCCTCGTGGACCTTGGTGAGCTCGCGGCAGACCGCCACGTGCGTGTCGGGCAGGATCGCGGCGAGGAGGGCCAGGCTGCGCGGCAGACGCTGGCCGGTCTCGAAGGCCACCACGATGCCGCCGCTGCGGCGCCAGCCGTGGAAGGACGCGTCGAGCTGCGGGGCCCGGCGCGGCAGGTAGCCGACAAAGCGGAAACCCTCGCCCTCGTAGCCGGCGGCCACCAGCGCGGTGAGCACCGCCGAGGGCCCCGGCAGCACGGCGATCTCGAGTCCGTGTGCCACGGCGCGCGCAACGAGGCGCATCCCCGGGTCCTGCACGCCGGGCGTACCCGCGTCGGTCACGAGCGCGACGTCCTTGCCGTCGCGAAGCAGGCGCAGGACCTCCTCTGTCTTCTGCGCCTCGTTGTGCTGGAAGAGGCTCGTCAGCGGCACGTGGATGTCGAAGTGGCTGAGGAGCTTGCGCGTGCGGCGCGTGTCCTCCGCCGCCACCAGCTCGACGCTGCGCAGCGCGTCCAGGACCCGCGGCGTGACGTCGCCGAGGTTGCCGATCGGCGTGGCGCAGACGTACAACACGGCGGACCTCCTTAGAGGAAGGCTTCGATGAACACGACGTCGATGTCGCGGCCGCACAGCCGGGCGTGCCTGCGCGCGCTCCCGACGACGCTGAAGCCGAGACTGAGATGGTAGCAGAGCGAGTCGAGGTTGTCGGCGCGCAGGTCGGTGAAGATCTTCTCGTAGCCGGCGGCGCGCGCCCCGGCGAACGAAGCGGCGGCGAGCGCCGCCCCCACGCCGCGCCGGCGGGACTCCTCCGCGACGTAGGTGCCCATCGTCGCGACGTGGTCGAACGCGCGCGTCACGAAGCTGCTCCACGGCTCCACGGTCTGGAAACCGACGATCTCGTCCGCGGGCGTCACCGCGACGTGGATGAAGGCGCGCGCCGGGAGCGAGGCGATGAAGACGCGCTCCTCTGCCTCGCTGAAGGGCGTGTCGAGCAGGCTGTGGCGACCGCCCTTGATGATGCGGTCGAGCACGGCGGCGATGCCCGCCGCGTCGTCCGCGGACGCGCGCCTGACCCTCAGCTCCGCTGCCTTGCCCTTCACACGTCCTCCCTGCCGCACCCGAGCCTGCGCTCTGGGTGTTTCACCCCATTCTTTCAGACCGGTGAGTCGGGCGACCCACTTTGCGGAATGTTTCACATGTGGAAAGGAGGAGTCATGGTGCTGGAGCGCATGGTCTGCAGCGAATGTGACGCGGTGTTCGACGGCGATCTCTTCTCCGAGGACCCGAGCGAGACGTTCGTCTGCCCGATGTGCGGCACGGTGACGCTCGACGCCGTGCCGGTCGAAGACCGCATCCTCCACATCCACGTCGCCGCCCTCGCGCAGGGGCGGGAGGCGCCGCGCCTCACCGCCTGAGGCGTTACCACCGCCGCGGCGTGGCGACTGGGTGTGCCGGCACGGCTTCGCCGCGTCTTGACGCGCCCGTCCTGAACTGTCCCGTCTGTTCGCCGACGCGCTATACACTGTCGGCGTGGACGCCGACGTGCAGATCCGGACGGCAGTCGCGGCCGACGCCGCGGCGCTCGCCGCGCTGAGCGACGCGCTCGGGTACCCGTCCACCGTTGAGCAGGTCCGGGCGCGGCTGATCCTCCTCGACGACCCCGAGCGGACGATCCTCGTGGCGCAGACCGGAGGCTCCGTCGCCGGCTTCATCGACGTGCACCTCCAGCGCGTCGTCGAGTCCGAGCCCTACGGCGAGGTCGGCGGCCTCGTGGTCGGCGCCGCCCACCGGGGCACCGGCGTGGGCGCCGCCCTGCTCGAGGCCGCGGCCGCCTGGTCCCGGGAGCGCGGTCTGGAGCGGCTCTGGATCCGCGCCAATCTCGCGCGCGTAGGCCCGCACGAGTTCTACGCGGCCATCGGCTGCCGCACCGTCAAGGACCAGCGCGTCTACGAGTACCCGCTGTGAAGCGCATCGTCCTCGGCGACAACCTCGACGTGCTCGCCGGCCTGCCCGACGCCTGCGCCCGCCTCGTGTACATCGACCCGCCGTTCAACACCGGCCGCACGCAGCGGCGCACGCGACTTCGTACCGTGCGCGACGACGAAGGCGGCGACCGCACTGGCTTCAAGGGGCGGCGTTACCGTACCGAGGTGCTCGGCGCCGCGGCGTGGGAGGACGCCTATGACGACTACCTCGGGTTCCTGGCGCCGCGCCTCGCGGCGGCGCGGCGCATCCTCACCGCCGACGGCTCGCTGTTCTTCCACATCGACAGCCGCGAGGCGCACTACTGCAAGGTGCTGCTCGACGAGCTCTTCGGCCGCGAGTCCTTCATCAACGAGATCGTCTGGGCCTACGACTACGGCGGCCGCTCGCGGACGCGCTGGGCCGCCAAGCACGACACGATCTTCTGGTACGCGGCGGATCCCTCCCGCTACGTCTTCCGCTACGACGACATCGACCGCGTGCCGTACATGGCGCCCGGCCTCGTCGGCCCCGAGAAAGCCGCCCGCGGCAAGGTGCCGACCGACGTCTGGTGGAACACGATCGTCAGCCCCACGGGCAAGGAGAAGACCGGCTACCCGACGCAGAAGCCGCTGCGCATCGTCGAGCGGATCGTGCGCGTGCACTCGGACCCGGGCGACCTCGTGGTCGACTTCTTCGCCGGGAGCGGCACCACGGGCGAAGCCGCGGCGCGCAACGGACGCGGCTACCTGCTCGTGGACTCCAACCCAGAGGCGGTCGCCGTGATGGCCCGCCGCCTCGCCTGGGACGGGCCTGAAGTCGTGACCGGCGGCGACGCGGACGCCGGCCGGCCTGGCCCAGTGTGACCCGGCGAGCCTCCGCCAGGCGGCCTCGCCCCCTGAACGCGAAAGGGCCGGCTCCTTGAGGAGCCGGCCCTTGGAACTTCACGCCTGCTGGGAGCTCGTCACTCGGGGACGATCGCCTCGCTCGGGCAGGAGTCCACGCAAGTCGCGCAATCGTCGCACTTCTCGGCGTCGATCAGGTAGATGGGATCGTCTTCTGAGATCGCCTCGTTGGGACACTCGTCGACGCAGGCGCCGCACGCGAGACACTCATCGGTGATCTTGTAGGCCATGTGGTAGTCGTCACCTCCTGTAGGCGCGCTGCAGACGCAGAACGCGCGGGGATTTCCCTTGCCATTTACCGATATGGCCGGGGCGAAGTCAAGAAGGCCCCGGCTCGCCGCCGCGCAGCTTCGCCAGCGCCAGGGCGGCCGCGCCTATCAGGCCGGCGTCCGGGCCCAGGGCCGCGCCGGTGACGCGGACCTGATCGCGCGCCGGCGGCAGAGCGCGCTCGGCGATGACGCGCCGGGCAGGCCCCAGCAACAGCTCGCCCGCCGCGGCGGCTCCGCCGCCGATCACGATCAGTTCCGGATTGAAGATGCTGACCAGCGTCGTGAGGCCCGCGCCGAGCAGCCCTCCGATCCGGGCGAGGACCTCCACGGCGACCGGGTCGCCGGCGAGGCCCAGCCGCGAGAGCAGCGGCCCGTCCACCGGCTCGCCGGCGGCGAGCGCGCGCCCCAGGCCGGAGCCAGGCTCCGCCTCGGCGGCCGCACGCGCGGCGGCGCCCATGGCCGGGCCGGCGACGTAGGCCTCGAGGCAGCCGTGGTTGGGGCAGTCGGCGGGGCAGTCCGGCCCGTCGAGGTCGAGCGTCAGGTGGCCGAGCTCCGCCGCCGCGCCGCTGAAGCCCCGGTAGGGGCGGCCGCCGCAGATGATGCCGCCGCCGACGCCGGTGCCGAGCGTGAGCATGAGCATCTCTCGCGCTCCGATGCCGGCGCCGTAGGTGTGCTCGCCCACCGTGGCCGCGGTGGCGTCGTTGTCGAGGGCAACGGGCACGCCGAAGGCGCGTTCGAGCTCGTCGCGCAGGGGCACGTCACCGAGCGGCAGGTTGACCGAGTGCACGACCCTCCCCGCGTCGTAGTCGACGCACGAGGCCACGCCGACGCCGATGGCGTCCACCTTGCCGGCTGAGGCGAGAAGCCGCGCCAGGCACTCCTCGACGCCGCGCAGGCAAGCGGCCGACGACGAGCCGTCCGTGACGGCGGTGAACCGCTCCAGCACAGCCGGCCTTTCCGCGTCTGCGAGCGTACGGGCGCCCGGCGCCGGCAGACGCCCGCGCAGAAGCGCAGCGGCCACCTTGGTGCCCCCGATGTCGACTCCGATGATCGTGCGTCCCGGCTCCATCGCGACCCGCAGCCTACCATGGTGTAGACTCCTTGCTGCAGGAAACGGCCCCCTCAAGGCGTAGTCCTGCGGCAAGGCCAGCGCCCCGCTCCCCACCACTTCTCGCCGGGCGTTTTCGCGCGCCGCGAGTGGTGGACGATCATATGGCAGACAGCGACAGACAAGGGCCCAAGCCCTACAAGACGTACAAGGCCGGTCGCGGCAGGCGCCGCGCGCTCGACGACGAGCTCGCCGGCGCGCGCCCGGCGCGGCCGCCGAAGCGCGCGCAGCCGGACGCGCAGGGTCAGAGCCCGCGCGGGAGCGGCCATGAGGCGGACAAGGGCTACCAGGTGTACGGCGCGTCGCCGGACGCCGGTCGCGGCGACAGCCGGCAGCGCGGCAACGCGAGGCAGCGCGGCGACAGCCGGCAGCGCGGCGACAAGCGGCCGGCCGGCGCGCCCGGTCCATCGAAGCGCCGGCGCTTCCGCTGGTGGCAGGTGCCCATCGCGCTCTTCCTCCTCCTCGTAGTCGCCGGCGTCGTGGTCACGGTCCTCGCCTGGCCTGGCTACCAGAAGTTCTCGCGCTCGGTCGCCGCGGCCAACCAGCGCCTCGACAAGGTCTCAGGGGCGAACGCGCAGGTCGACCACGACGTGCGCGCCCAGCTCATCGCCGACAAAGGCTGGATCTGGCGCAAGGGCACCACGCTGCTGCTCTTCGGCGTGGACAGCAAGGCGGGCGAGCCGGCGCGCTCGGATACGATCATGCTGATGCGCTTCAACCCGGGCACGCACACCATCAACCAGCTGTCCATCCCGCGCGACACCTACGTGCCGGTCCCGGGACAGGGGCTCACCAAGATCAACGAGGCGATGTTCTGGGGAGGGCCGTCGATGGCGATCAAGACGGTCAAGCAGTTCCTCGGCATCGATGTGAACCACGTCATGGTCGTCAACTTCACGGGCTTTCCGCGCCTCGTCGATGCAGTCGGCGGCGTGGACCTCAATGTACCCAAGACCATCAGCACCATCGTCGGCAGGTACGGCCGCCCGGTCACGTTCGACCAGGGCCTGCACCACTTCGACGGCAAGTACGCGATGCTCTACGTGCGCATCCGCCACGCCGACGACGACTTCCATCGCGCGGCACGCCAGCAGGCGTTCGTGCAGGCGCTCGAGAAGAAGATCGCCCAGCCGTCCAACCTCACGAAGCTCCCCGAGATCGGCAAGCGCTTCATGAGCGGCGTCGCCACCGACCTCACGACCAACCAGATCATCGAGCTCGCCTACCTCAAGTGGAGGGCGACGGGCGGCAAGAAGGCTGTGATGATCGGCACGCCGGCCTGGATCAACGGCGGCGCCTACGTGTTGCCGCCGTCGCAGGCCGCGCGGCAGAAGATGGTGCAGCAGTTCCTCACGCACTGACGCCGGCCGGCGCCCGGCGCCGGCGGACCCCTGGCGCCGGCCGGGATCGCCTCGGCGGCAGCTAGTACGTCACCGCGACGAGGGCGAGCCCGCGCGGCGGCGCCGTCTGCCCCATGTCGCGGCGCCGGCCCCCCTCGAGCGTGTCGGCGAAGCGCTCGAGGGTCATGCTCCCCTGGGCCACGTCGACCATCGACCCCACCGCGACGCGCACCATGTTGTGCAGGAAACTGCCCGCCGTGATCTCGAACACCCACTCCCGCGGCGCCTCTGCGCCGGCCGGCATGCCGCCGTAACGGGTCGTGTCCGGCGAGACCGGCCGCCACGCCGCCCGGGTCACCTCGCGAACGCAGCTGTGGTAGAGGTGCGCGGATGGGGTCAGGGCGGCGAAGTCCCGGCGCCCGGGCAGGAGCGCGGCGGCCTCGACGAGCAGGGCCGCGTCCACAGGGCCGCGTGCGGCCCACACCCACGCGCGCTCGCGCACAGGCCTGAACGGCGCGAGCCACAGGCGGTACGCATACGAGCGCGAGCTCGCCCGCCGCGCCGCGAATCCGTCCGGCGCCGGCGCGGCCGACTCGACGGCGACGTCCGGCGGCAGCAGCGCGTTGAGCGAGCGGCGCAGCTGGTCCGGCCGCAGGCCGTGGCGCGTCGTCGTGAACGACGCCACCTGTGCCCACGCGTGCACTCCCGTATCGGTGCGCCCGGCGACGCTCAGGCACACCTGCTCCCCGAGGATCGTCGTCAGCGCGTCTCTGAGCACGCCTTCGACGGTCCGCAGGCCAGGCTGCCTCGCCCAGCCGCGGAAGCCCGTGCCCTCGTACACGAGGTCGAGACGCCAGACCGTCGCGCCGCCTCGGCCTGTCACGCCGGCGCCGTCGGGCCTCGCCTCGGAGGCGGCGCGCTGCGCCGCCGCGGGTTCGATGGGCTGCGGCTTCATACCTGCATCCTAGACGAGGAGTCCCGCGGCGATGACCGCCGCGGTGACGACCAGCAGAAGTACGTCGGCGCGACCGGCCCGCAGCGGGTGCAGCCGCGTGCGCACGATGCCCGGCTGGTAGCAGCGCGCCTCCATGGCGAGCGCCAGGTCGTCGGCGCGCCGGAAGCTCAGCACGAAGAGCGGGATGAGCACGGGCACCAGCGCCCGCGCCCGTTCGCGCAGCCCGCCGCTGCGAAAGTCGGCGCCTCGTGCGCGCTGGGCACGCATGATGGTGTCGAGCTCAACGAGCAACGTCGGGATGAAGCGCAGCGCGATCGTCACCATGAGGGCCAGCTCGTCGGTGGGCACCTTGATCCGGCGCAGCGGACGACCGAGCCAGGCGAGGCCGTCGGTGAGCGCGATCGGCGTCGTCGTCAGCGTGAGCACCGACCCGGCGAGCACCAGCACCACGAGACGCAGGCTCAGGAAGGCTGCGAGCTCGATGCCACTCCACGAGAGATGGACGAACCAGAAGCTGAAGAACGGAGTCCCGCGAGCGAACACGACCTGGGCCAAGAACGTCAGCCCGACGAGCCAAAGAAGGGGCTTGAAGGCGCGCCAGAACCACCTGACCGGGACACCGCTGATGGCGTACGCGAGAGCGGCGGCAGCGGCGTAGACAGCCAAGCCGAGAAACGAGTCGCGCACGAAGAGCGCCAGCGCCAGCGCGCTCACGGCGACGAACTTGGCGCGCGGGTCGAGCCGGTGCATGAGCGAGTCGCCGGGGTAGTACTGCGCGATGGCCGGCCTCACGCCAGCGCCTCCGCCGCCTCAGCTGCGGTGCGCGGCGCCGTCGCGAGGTCGCGTCCCAGGCGCCGCCACAATTCCACGAGCTGAGGTTCCCTGAGCCGGTTCCGCACCAGCAGGTCGCGGGCGGCGGCATCGAACTCCCACGCCCCGGAGGCCGCGACTTCCCCGGCGCTCAGCACCAGCACGTCGTCGCACAGGGCCCAGGCGAGATCGACATCGTGCGTGGCCAGGATGATGGTCACGCCGGCGCCCTTGAGCCGGCCGAGGATCCCGGCGAGCTGGCGCCGCGTGCCCGGGTCGAGGCTGACGAAGGGCTCGTCGAGGAGCAGGAGGCGCGGCTTCATGGCGAGCACGCCCGCGAGCGCCAGCCGGCGCTGCTCGCCCCCCGACAGCGCGTAGGGATGGCGGTCGCCGAACTTCTCCTCAGGCAGGCCCACGAGCTCCAGAGCCGCCGACACGGCCTCCTTGACGCGTTCGTCGGACCAGCGCAGCCGGCGCGGCCCGAAGGCGACGTCCTCGCGTGCAGAGGCCGCGAACAGCTGCAACTCCGGGATCTGGAACACGAGGCCGATCTCCCTGCGCAGGGCCGCGTATCGTTCGCCGCCCGGCTTGACGCCGTCCAGGACCACGGCGCCGGCCTCCGGCTCGTCGAGCCCGCGCACGAGCTGCAGAAGCGTCGACTTGCCGGCACCGGAGGCCCCGAGGAGCGCCAGCGAACCGCCGGCCGCGAGCTCGAAGCCGACATCGCGCACGGCGGGCACCGCCTCCCGACCCTCCTCGTAGGAGAAGGTCACGCCGCGGCACGCCAGACCCATCCCGGCGGCGCTCGTGTCCGTCGCCGTCGGCGACGCCACGGCCGCGTCCGCGCCCCCCCTCGCCTTCACAGCCGCGCGCCCGGCCTTCTTCCCGGCACCCTTCATGAGCGCTCGCTCAGGCCGGCGAGGAGAGCGTCCAGCGTCAGCGGCAGCGCGGGCAGCGGCCGGCCGCGCCGCGCCAGCTCCTGCGCCACCTCAGCGGCGACGGGCAAGCCGAGGTTCAGCCGTCGCACCAGCTCACCGTCGGCGAAGAGATCATCCACGCCGCCGGCGTACACCTCGGAGCCGCCCTCGAGCCCGACGACCGTGTCGGCGCCGACGACCTCGTCCATCTCCTGCGTGATATAGACCACCGCAAGGCCCTCGACACGCAGCGCCGCCACCGCCGCCAGCACGTCGGCACGCCCCGCCGGGTCGAGCATCGCCGTCGGCTCGTCGAGCACGATCGCTCGGCGCGGGATGGCGAGCACGCCGGCGAGCGCCGCGCGCTGCTTCTGGCCGCCGGAGAGCAGGTGCGGCTCGCGCCGCCGCAGGTCCTTGAGGTCGAAGCGCGCCAGCATCTCGTCGACCCGGCGGCGGATATCGGCACTGGGCCAGCCGAGGTTCTCGAGGCCGAAGGCGATGTCCTCCTCCACGTGCTCGGCGACAAGCTGGTTCTCCGGGTTCTGGAAGAGGACGCCGACGTCGCGGCGCGCCGCCAGGCGGCCGTCGCCGGTGAGCAGATCGTGCCCGCAGGCGCCGGCGCGCCTGGCGGCCGCCGGGCGGTCGAGCCCGCCGAGGAGCCGCGCGAGCGTGGACTTGCCGGAGCCGTTGGCGCCGACGACGGCTACGAACTCGCCCTCGTGGACGCTCAGGTCGAGGTCCGCGAGGGCGTCGCTGCGCGCTCCGGGGTAGCGGTAGTGGAGCCCGGAGATGTCGAGGAGTGGTGCGGTCATCTGCCTGCGCTCGCCGTCATGCCGCGCGAAGCTTACCGCATCGCGCCCGGCCGCCCCGCCGCGGGAGCAGACGCGCAGCTCGCCCGCATCCGTACGCGGCGAGGGGCGGGAGGCCCTTCGGCCGCCCGCCCCTCGCCTCACGTTCTCGCGAGCCGGTGCTAGACCAGCTCGATGTACGCCTGCTCGCTGCCGTCGCCGGGACGCGGGCCCAGCTTGATGATGCGCGTGTACCCTCCGTTGCGGCTGGAGTAGCGCGGCGCGACGTCGTTGAACAGCTTGTAGACGATCTTCTTGTTGCGAAGCATGGAGATCGCCTGCCGGCGCGCGTGCAGGTCGCCGCGCTTGCCGAGAGTGATCGCCTCCTCCACGAGGGGGCGCACCTCCTTGGCACGGGCGACGCCCGTCTTGATCTTCTCGTGCTCGAGCAACTGGCACGCCAGCCCAGACAGCATCGCGCTGCGCTGGTCCGGCGCCATGTTGAACTTGCGACCTGACTTCTGATGGCGCATGTTACTCGTCACCCCGCAGAGACAGCCCCCGCTCGGTGAGCTTGTCCTGGACCTCGTCGATGCTCTTCTTGCCGAAGTTCGGGATGTTGAGCAGCTCGGCCTCGGTCTTGGAGACCAGGTCGCCGACGGTCTGGATACCCTCGCGCTTGAGGCAGTTGTAGGAACGGACGCC
>Ga0073936_10002483_pt1 | contig 27477 bp, 23 predicted proteins | sample AliMusrvi5mmetaG_FD_87041 | JGI IMG/M metagenome (GOLD analysis project Ga0073936, IMG submission 87041) | Freshwater lake bacterial and archeal communities from Alinen Mustajarvi, Finland, to study Microbial Dark Matter (Phase II) - Alinen... | ecosystem: Environmental > Aquatic > Freshwater >...
CCTACCTGGTGATCCGGGCCAGGCGCTCCTTGATCTCCTCGTCGAAGAACCAGGCGATGAGCGCCAGCAGCAGCCCGAGGCCGAAGACCAGCTTCACGGCAAGCATGTTGCCGTCGATGGCCGCGCCGGTGAAGGTGAGCACAATGAGCCCGGGCAGCCGCCCCAGGGTGTTGACCATCAGAAGTTTCCAGACCGGGAAGCGGGTCAGTCCGGCCATGAAGCAGATGGCGTCCTTGGGCGTACCGGGCAGCAGGAAGAGCATGAAGAAGTTGCCCAGGCCGCCCCGGTGCATGGCCGCGTCGAAGCGCTCCTGGATGCTCCGGGGCACAAAGGGCCGCATGACCTGCTCGCCAAAGAAGCGTGTGAGCAGCATGGCCGCGAGCGAGCCGATGGCGTTGCCCACCACATTGAGCGCCAGCCCGCGCCAGAACCCGAAGACAAAGCCGCCCACCATGCCGACCAGCTGGCCGGGGATGGGCGCCACCACCACCTGCAGAAACTGCACGCCCAGGAAGACCCACACGGCCACAGCACCCCAGGCGTCGAACCAGGCCTTGAGCGCCAGCTTGCGGCCCTCGAAATCCTCCGAGGCCAGCCCGGCCACGAAGTCCACAAAGCCTTGGGGCAGATGGGGCCAGGCCAGCCAGGCCGCCAGGCCCAAAAGCACGGTGACCACCAGCGCGCCACCAAGTACGGGCAGCACGGCGGAGAGGCGTTGCAGCTTGTGCTGAAGTCGGGCGGAGAGTTGCATCATGGTGTCCACATGTATGCCGCGCGAAGCAAGCATTGGCAAGGGCTGCCGGGTTGCCTTCAGCGCAGCATGCTGAAATAGCATGGCTTTTATTGAAAGAATCCGCCGTTTCCAAGCCAGCGGAGTTGGGCTATACAAGAATTTGCCAGCACGCGCAAAGGGGATCCATCACCATGCCGGATTTCGTGCATCTGCACTGCCATAGCGAATACAGCCTGCTCGACGGCGCCATCCGCGTCAAGGACCTCTGCGCCAGGGCCAAGGACCTCGGCATGCCCGCCGTGGCCCTGACCGACCACGGCAACATGCACGGGGCGCTGATCTTCCGCGAGAAGGCGCTGGACACCGGCATCAAGCCCATCATCGGCTGCGAGGTCTACGTGGCCCCGGGCGCGCGCGGCGACAAGAAGGCCACCAGCTCCCGCTCCGCAGCATTCCACCTGGTGCTGCTGGCCCAAAACAGGCAGGGCTACCAGAACCTCATCAAGCTCGTCACCGCAGGCTACCTGGAGGGCTTCCACTACAAGCCCCGCGTGGACAAGGAGATTCTGGCGCTCTACTCCGAGGGCCTCATCGCCCTCTCGGCCTGCCTGGCGGGCGAGGTCAACCGCACCCTGCTCTCCCAGGGCCTGGACGCAGGGCTTGCCGTGGCCCGGGAATACGCGGCCATCTTCCCGGAGCGCTTCTACCTGGAGCTCCAGGAGAACGGCATCCCGGAGCAGACCCGCGCCAACGAGATGCTGCTTGCAGTGGCCAAGGAGACCGGACTCCCCCTCGTGGCCACCAACGACTGCCACTACCTGACGAAAGACGACTCCGAGGCCCACGACATCCTCCTGTGCATCGGCACCCAGCGCACCGTGCTCGACCGCGACCGCATGCGCATGGGCACCACGGAGCTGTACTTCAAGACCATGGAGGAGATGGAGGCCGCCTTCTCCTACTGCCCGGAGGCCATCGCCAACACGGTGAAGATCGCCGACCAGTGCAACGTCGAGATCGAGCTCGGCCAGTCGCACTTCCCGGTCTACGACCTGCCAGACGGCGTGAGCATCGACGAGGAGTTCGAGCGCCTGGCGCGCGAGGGCCTGACCAGACGCCTGGCCCAGAGCGCCTACGCGGTGGACGAGAAGGCCTACTGGGCGCGGCTGGAGCACGAGCTCACGGTCATCAAGGGCATGGGCTTCCCGGCCTATTTCCTCATCGTGCAGGACTTCATCAACTGGGCCAAAAGAAACCGCATCCCCGTGGGTCCGGGGCGCGGCTCGGCTGCCGGCTCGCTGGTGGCCTGGGCGCTCAAGATCACCAACATCGACCCCCTGCCCTACGACCTGTTGTTCGAGCGTTTCCTGAACACCGAGCGCGTCAGCCTGCCGGATATCGACGTGGACTTCTGCGAACGCCGCCGCCTGGAGGTGGTGCGCTACGTGGCCGAGAAGTACGGCGTTGACCGCGTGGCCCAGATCACCACCTTCGGCACCATGAAGGCCAAGGCCGCCGTGCGCGACGTGGGCCGGGCCCTGGGCATGAGTTTTGCCGAGACCGACCGCATCGCCAAGCTCATCCCCGACGAGTTGAAGATGACGCTGGACAAGGCGCTGGAAAAGGAGCCCGAGCTCATGGCCATGAGCGTGGGCAACCCCCAGGTGGAGAAGCTCATCGACATCTCCAGGCGCCTGGAGGGCCTGTCGCGCCACGCCTCGACCCACGCCGCAGGCATCGTCATCTCCGACCGGCCCATGCTCGACTACCTGCCGCTGTACCGGGGGAAAGAGGGCGAAATCGTCACCCAGTACGACATGAAGCTCGTCGAGAAGGTGGGCCTCATTAAGTTCGACTTCCTGGGCCTGCGCACCATGACCGTGGTCGAGGACGCGCTGGACATCATCCGCGGCCAGGGCAAAGAGGCCCCGGACCTGGACTCGCTGGCGCTCACCGACCCCAAGACCTACGAGATTTTTTGCTCCGGCGACACCGACGGCATCTTCCAGGTGGAGTCAAGCGGCATGCGCAAGTACCTGCGCATGCTCAAGCCTACCTGCTTCGAGGACATCATCGCCATGCTCGCGCTCTACCGCCCCGGCCCGCTGGGCTCGGGCATGGTCGACGAATTCATCAAGCGCAAGCACGGCCAGATCAAGGTCAGCTACCCGCACCACAGCCTGGAGGAGACGCTCAAGCCCACCTACGGCGTCATCGTCTACCAGGAACAGGTCATGAGCACGGCCCGGGTCATCGGCAACTATTCCCTGGGCGAGGGCGACCTGCTGCGCCGCGCCATGGGCAAGAAAAAGCCCGAGGAGATGGCCAAGCAGCGCCAGCGCTTCATGGAGGGCGCGCGCGAGAACGAGATCGCCGACGCAACCGCCGGGGAAATCTTCGACCTCATGGAGAAGTTCGCCGAGTACGGCTTCAACAAGTCGCACTCCGCCGCCTATGCGCTCATCAGCTACTACACGGCCTTTCTCAAGGCCCACTTCCCCAGCGAGTTCATGGCCGCGCTCATCAGCTCGGAATTGAGCAACACCGACAAGGTCTTCAAGTACATCAACGCCTGCCGGGAGATGGGCATCAAGGTGGTGCCGCCGGACGTGAACCTGTCTTTGGCGCGCTTCTCGGTCAAGGACGAGCAGGTCATCTTCGGCATGGCCGGGGTCAAGGGCGTGGGCGAAGACGCGGTGGACGACATCGTGGCCGAGCGCGAGCAGAACGGCCCGTTTCTGGACATCTTCGACCTCTGCGAGCGCGTGAACCTGCGCAAGATCACCAAGCGCACGCTCGAATCGCTCATCAAGGCGGGCGCGCTGGACAGCCTGGGCAAAACCCGCGCCGGGCACATGGCCCTGCTGGAGCGCGCCGTGGCCCTGGGCCAGAAAAAGGCCAAGGAAAAGGCCCAGGGCATGCTGAACATGCTCGACCTCCTGACTACAGGGCCGATCGGCGCTGGCGGCGGGGCGAAAACCTCCGACGCACGGCCCGGCTCAAGCGTTGAGGACGCCCTGCCCGAATGGGGCGACGAGGAGAAGATGCGCCTGGAAAAGGAGGCCCTGGGCTTCTTCCTGTCCAGCCACCCGCTTTTGCGCTACCGCCACGAGCTGCGCCGCCTGGGGCTCATCCCCCTGGATGAACTGAAGGAACTGCCGGGAGGGCACCTGGTGCGCGCGGCGGGCATCGTCACCAATGTGCGCGAATACATCAACAAGAAGGGCGACAAGATGGCCTTCCTGCAACTGGAGGACCTGACCGGCACGGGCGAGTGCACGCTCTTTGCCGACACGTACGCCCTGTGCAAGGAGCTGGTGAACAGCGACCAGCCGCTGGTGTTCGAGGGCAAGGTGGACGCCCGCAGCCGCCCCGGCGAGGATGAAGGCCCGCGCGAATCGAAGATGCTGGCCGAAAAGGTGGTGCTCTTGACCGATGCGGCAGCCGCGAGCTTCGAGCCCGTGCGCATCCCCGCGCGGGAGGAGCACTGCGGGCCGGAGCGCCTGGAGGCCCTGAAGGCCGTGCTGGCCAGCCACCCCGGCCAGGTGCCGGTGCTCATGGACCTGCACCTGGCCGAGGCCGTGTGCACCATGCGCCTGGGCGACCGCTTCCAGGTCACGGCCTGCCCGGAGCTGTGGGCCGAGGTGGAGAAATGGCGGAAGGCGGAGTAGGCAAGGCGACCTCTGCCTGGGGCGCCATGACCATCACCGCGCTTCTCGCCCCCGGCCTCTTGCCGCACGCCCTGCGCACGGCGCTCGCCGCCACGCTCACCGCCGTGCTGGCGCGGCTGCTGCATCTCGACCAGGGCTACTGGGCCGTATTCTCGGCCATCCTGGTCATGCAGACGGACTTCGGCAGCTCCATCCAGGCCAGCTGGGCGCGGCTTTTGGGCACCGGGCTGGGCGCGGCCCTGGGCGCGCTGTCCGCCACCCTGGCCGAGCTGGTGTTCGGGCCGGGCTTCAGCACCCTGACCCTGGCCATGTTCGCCACGATCCTCGTCTGCGCCGCCCTGGCCGGGCTCAATGAAAACTTCCGCCTGGCCGGGCTCACGGCGGCCATCGTCATCAGCCTGCACGCCCTCGGCGGCAACGCCTTCACCATCGGGGCCAACCGCTTCCTCGAAGTCGGCTTCGGCATCGTGGTGGCGCTGTGCGTGTCCCTGGCCTGGCCCTCACGCGCGCGGGTGCTGCTGCGCTTCGGCGCGGGCAAGGGCCTGGAGGGCCTGGCCGGGCTTCTGGCCGCGCTCATGGACAGCCGCATGTCCGGTCGGTATGGCCGCCAGCGCATCTTCCACCTGAAGGACTCGGCCCTGCGCCTGTCGCTGAAAAACCGCCAACTTTTGGCCGCTGCCCGGCGCGAACCCGGCGTCACGGGCGAGGGCGAGCGCCTGGCCGACCTGCTCCAAACCCTGGAACGCATGGCCGAAAACTTGCGCAGCATGGACCACGCCATTGAGGACGCGCCGCCCGAGGGCTTTCACCGCCACCTGCCGGAGGAGCTGTCCGAACTGGGCGCAAGCGTGCACGCGCTGCTGCTCGACCTGGCCCCGCTTGTGGGCGACGCCCAAAACCCACCCCAGGCCTTCACCCACGCCGACTTGGCCGAGAGCCAGGCCCGGCTGGAGCGCGCGCTCAAGTCCACAGGCGACAAGCTGCTGGAGCTGCGCGCGGAGCGGGTCATCGCCGGGTACGACCTGGACGAGGTCATGCACTTCTACTCGTTCTACCACGCCCTGCGCGAGACCGCGCGGGAGGCGCTGGGGCTGGCGGCGCGGCTGCGGGGCTGAGGCTTTCAGCCTGCGGCCTGAGGCGGACGGGCTGGGGCGGACGGGCTGGGATTCGCGGTCAACCGCGCGGCACGAAAAAAGGGGGCCATGTGGCCCCCTTCGCGTGTGCTGGTCGCGCCGCTGAACTGCGCTGGCAAAGTGCTTCGCCTGATCGCTTCGACTGCTTGCTTCGACTGATCGCCTTGGGCTATTCCCCGATGTTCGGGCACAGGGACAGGGCGCTGTCGATGTCCTCTTGCGGCAGCTCGAAGTTGGTCAGTTCGCCGCGCAGATAGGCGTCGTACGAGGCCAGGTCGAGCATGCCGTGGCCGGAGTACAAAAAGACCACGCAGGAGCCGGGCTTGGCCGTCTTGGCCACGTCGATGGCGCTTAAGATGGCGTGGCTGGTCTCCGGCGCGGGCAAAAAGCCCTCGGTCTTGAGGAACAGCTGGGCCGCCTCGAAGCAGTCCTTCTGGTAGTATGCCCGCGCGTCTACCAGACCCTCGGCCATGAGGTTGCAGACGATGGGCGCGTCGCCGTGGTAGCGCAGGCCGCCCGCGTGGATGGGCGCAGGCATGAAGGCGTGGCCCAGGGTGTGCATCAGCATCAAGGGGGTCAGCCGGGCCATGTCGCCGTAATCGTAGCGGTACGCGCCGCGCGTCAGCGTCGGGCAGGCCTTGGGCTCGGCCGCCACAAAGGTGATGTTCTCGCCGCTCAGTTTGCGCGGCAAGAACGGCAGCACCAGCCCGCCGAAGTTCGACCCGCCGCCCACGCAGGCCACCAGATAGTCCGGCTTCTCGCCGATCATCTTGAGCTGCTGCTCGGTCTCCAGGCCTACGATGGACTGGTGCAGCAGCACGTGGTTCAGCACGCTGCCGAGCGTGTAGTTGGTGTCGGCGTGGGTGGCGGCGTCCTCCACGGCCTCGGAAATGGCCAGGCCCAGGCTGCCCTTGCAGTCCGGGTCCTTGGCCAGCATGGCCCGGCCGGTGTTGGTCTGCATGGACGGGGAGGCGAAGATCTCGCCGCCATAGGTATTGATGAGGATCTTGCGGTAGGGCTTCTGCTCAAAGCTGACCTTGACCATGTACACTGTGCAGACCATGTCGAACTGGCTGCAGGCGAAGGACAGCGCCGTGCCCCACTGGCCCGCGCCGGTCTCGGTGGACAGGCGGCGCACGCCCTCGCGCTTGTTGTAGTACACCTGCGGGATGGAGGTGTTGGGCTTGTGCGAGCCGGCGGGCGAGACGGACTCGTTCTTATAGTAGATGCGGCACTTGGAGCCGATGGCCTCTTCCAACCTTTTGGCGCGCACCAGCGGCGTGGGCCGGTACAGGCGGTACACATCGAGCACGGGCTCGGGGATGGGAATCCAGCGCTCCGGGCTCATCTCCTGCTCGATCAAGGCCTTGGCGAAGATGGGCTCCAGGGCCTGGGGGGTCAGGGGCTGCTGGGTGGCCGGATCAAGCGGCGGGGCCAGCGGGGTCGGCAGGTCGGGCAGGGCGTTGTACCAGGCTTTGGGCATCTCGCTTTGCGGCAGGTTGATTCTGGTCTCCACGGCGGGTCTCCTTGTGGTGCTTCGGCGGGCGCATGCGCCTGCCCCTGAATTCCGGCGGTGTTCCGGGCAAATCCGGCGCTGTTCGGACCGGGCGCCAACGGCGTCAACCCGAGTCAGGCCCAGGCCAAGCCCAGGCCCAGGCCAAGGCCAGGCCCCGGAAACACCCCTCTTTGGGATGGTGTGTGCGTACTGGCGCGGCGTAAAATTGTCAAGGCAGACGCCCAGCCGCATCATTTCCCGCCCCGCCGCCCGCCCTGCCGCCCGCACGCACGCGGCGCTTGCCTTGGCTCCGAACCCCGGCTATCAAGACTGACGCGATGGCTGGGCCCAAGGGGCGCACAAGCGCGAATTTCGTTCTGGAGGCTTCACGGTGGAAAGAGTTGTCTATTATATCGAGGGCGACGGCATCGGCCCGGAGATCACCAAGGCCGGCCTGCCGGTTCTGGATGCGGCCGTGGCCAAGGCATACGGCGGCAAGCACCATCTGGTGTGGAAGGAGCTTCTGGCGGGCGAAAGGGCCTTCAAGGAAACCGGCGAGCACCTGCCCAAAGCCACCCTTGAAGCGCTGAAAGGGGCCGACCTGGCCATCAAGGGCCCGCTGGGCACCCCGGTGGGCAAGGGCTTCCGCAGCCTGAACGTGGCCCTGCGCCAGATCTTCGACCTCTACGCCTGCATCCGGCCCATCAAGTACTTCCCGGGCATCGAGTCCCCGGTGAAGCGGCCCGAGCTGGTGGACATGATCATCTTCCGCGAAAACACCGAGGACGTGTACGCGGGCATCGAATGGGCCGCCGGCACCCCGGAGGCCAAAAAGCTGGCCGCGTTTCTGCGCGACGAACTGGGCGCGAACATCAGCCTCGACGCGGGCATCGGCATCAAGCCCATGACCGAGAAGGGCTGCAAGCGCCTCATCGACCGCGCCATCAAGCACGCCCTGGCCCACCACAAGTCCTCCGTGACCCTGGTGCACAAGGGCAACATCATGAAGTACACCGAGGGCGCGTTCCGGGCCTGGGGCTACGACCTGGCCAAGGAGAAGTACGCCGCCGAGCTCATGACCGAGACCGAGGCGGCCGAGGGCGGCAAAAAACCCGTGGTCATCAAGGACCGCATCGCCGACGCCATGTTCCAGGCCGTGCTGCGCCGCCCCACGGAGTTCAGCGTCATCGCCACCACCAACCTGAACGGGGACTACCTCTCCGACGCGCTGGCCGCGCAGGTTGGCGGCCTGGGCCTGGCCCCGGGCGTGAACAAAAGCGACACCCTGGCCCTGTACGAGCCGACCCACGGCACCGCGCCCAACTACGTGGGCAAGGACACCGCCAACCCCGGCAGCCTGATCCTCTCCGGCGCCATGATGCTGGAGGACATCGGCTGGGGCGCGGCCGCGGCCCTCATCCACGGGGCAGTGGCCAAGGCCGTGGCGGGCAAGCGCGTGACCCCGGACCTGGCGCGCCAGATCACCGGCTCCACCGAGGTGGGCTGCAAGGAGTTCGGCGAGATCCTCATCGCCAATCTGTAGCAGGACTTAAAGCACGACGGACCGCCCGGTCCACTGGTGGCGACATCAGCGGACCGGGCGGTTTCTTTCATGCGGGGGCTAGTCCGGCAGGGCCGCGTCCCAGATGCTGGCAGGCTCCTTGGCCAGGGCGGAGAGCAGCACGCCGGTCTGGCGCAGCACCCGTTCGGCCTCGAGCCCCAAGGCCTCAAGCAGCTGCGCGGCCATGAGCCGATCGTCCTGCTTGACCGCGTCGCCCAGGGCCTTGGTCTGCTCGGACATGCCGTAGGCGTGCACCGCGCCGGAGATGTTCACCAGGGAATGCAGGAGCTGGCGCGCGGTGGCGACCTCCCAGGCGGCCAGGGCGGCCTTCAGCTGGGCCATGCGCTCGCGGGCCTGGGCGTCAAAAAGGGTGAGCATCTGGGCGAGGATGTCCTCGCTCCCGGCAAAAGCGTCCTGAAGCGAGACAAGATCAATCCCCATTCCCGCAACGCTCATGTCTGTCCCCCCCGTCTAGGCGCATACCGCTTCGCTGATTTATCCATCGCATGTCCATAGCTCCCCTGCCCCTGGCGCGCAAGGGCCAAAGCGACAAAATTCACCTCTGTGTTGCATCCGCAGCCAGGGACGGGTAGGGTGGCTATCGGGCGTGGGCGCTTCCCCGTCATTTTCCCAAAGGATGGTCCAATGCACTCTGATGATCAGCTTTTTGTTCGGCTCATGGAAGGCAAGCTGGCTTTGATCCGCGCTGCGGACTTGCTGCCCGAGGAACTGGTGGCCCTGGTGGAGCGGGTGCTGCCCCTGCAGATGCAGGCGCACGCGCAGGCCCAGGTCTCCCTGCCGGATCCGGCCGCCTGCGCCTCGGACGAGGCCATGTTCGCAGGAAGCCCGATGATCCTGCGCGAGAATTTCCCCCATGACATGGCCCAGGCTCTGCGCCTGTTCCCCCTCCTGCTGGACCTTTTGGCCGACACAAGCGGGGCCGCGTCCCATGCGGCAAACACCCTGCGCGCGGCCATGGCGGCGGGCGAGCTCGACCCGGCCCAGGCGCTGCGCGCCCTGCCCGCCGGGGACGAGGCGCTCTTCGCCGACTGGCGCCAGCGCCTGCCGGAAAGCCCCAGGGCGCTCGGCTTTTTGGCGGCCTCCGCGCTCTGGCCCAGCCTGAACGCCGCAGCCCTGGCCCTGGCCACGCGCCTGCCGGAGAACCTGCCCCACGAGCACGGCCACTGCCCTCTTTGCGGCAGCCTGCCTTACATCACCTTCCTGCGCGGGAAAGAGGGCCAGCGTTTCGGGGTCTGCTCCTTCTGCGGGTTCGAACACCGCATCCGGCGCATCAGCTGCCCCTATTGCGACGAGTCCGACACGTCCAAGCTCAAGCTCTTCCGCGTGGCGGAGTACCCGGGCGTGACTGTGGGCGTGTGCGAGACCTGCTCCATGTACGTCAAAACCCTGGACTACCGCGAGCTGGACCAGGGCCTGCTGCCCGCCCTGGACGACATGGCCACCGTGGCCCTGGACGTGCTGGCCCAAGGCCAGGGCTACAAGCGCCCCACCCTTTCGGCCTGGGGCTTCTAGATGTGGCGTTGCAAGACGCTGTTCAGGGCGACACAGATTCGGCTCATGGGTGTATTCCCCTGCAGCGACCTGTGATTTCCGTAAGATTGTAGTCATGGAGCCAGCGGGGCAACTCGCTGGCTCTTTCGTGTGCATGCGGGTGGACGACGGCGTTGTCCCACTTTCGGAGCAGCGTCTGGACCGCCGTCCCGACCAGCCGTTCGGCCCTGCCGTCCTTGTGCGGCTCTCGCGCCATGCAGCGTGTTATTCAGCATGTTGTTCGGCGTGTTGTTCGGCGTGTTGTTCGGCGTGTTGTTCGGCGTGTTGTGCAACGTATTATTCGCCAACGCGCCAGGCCCTGTGGCCTACCTCGTCTTCTTGCGGAAGGTCTCCGTGCCTACGCCGGGCATGTCCAGCTCCAGCATGCCCGGCCCCTGCCGCGCGGAAAGCACGCCGCCCTGGCGCGTGTGCAGCACCACCCGGCCTTCCTCGCGCACCTCCCAGCGGAAGGGGGCCTCCTCCGCGCCCACGGTGAGCGAACCGCCGCCATCGGCGCGCAGGGTCAGCCGGGCCGGGCTCAAGTCCACGCGCTCGGACTCGTAGTCTCCGGCCAGGTCCTCCGCCGGACCCCGGCACCCCGCCAGCAGCAGCCCCAGGGCCAGCGCACAAAATAGCGTCCGCCTCACGTCCCGATCTCCTTGAGTGTGCTCTGATAGCGGCGCTCCAGCGCCAGGGGGGAATCAAAGAAAAACACGTGCAGGGCCATAGCCAGCCAGGCCAGGTCGCGCAGCAGGGTCAGCCAGGTCATGCGCTCCTCCAGGGTGTGGAAACAGCCGCAATCGATGGGCGTCTCGCGCAGCAGGTTCACGCTGACGGCCAGGCAAAAGACCACGAGCAGCGCGGCCAGCATGGCGCTCACCGTGCGCACGCGCACCCCGGCCACCAGCATGGCCCCGCAGATGAGCGCCAGCCAGGGCAGGGCCAGGGCCAGGGAATTCACCGCCAGGGCGGGCGCCAGCTGGTAGCTGGCGATGGTCTCGGCGAACTCAGCGGCGTAGCCGATCTTGTAGACGCTGGCGTACACGAAGACCCCGCCCAGATAGAGGCGGAAGGCCAGGGCCAGCCAGCGGCCCAGCACGTCGCGCCATTGGATGTTGTTCATGGCTCCACCGGATAGCCCCTGGCGATCCAGGCCGAAAGCCCGTCCTCCAGCACCAGCACGCGCTCGTGGTCGCGCGCCAGCAGCCGTGCGGCCACGTCCTCGTCCCAGCGGCGGCTGATGTTGCCCCCGTACACGATGATCGGCGTGGACAGCGGCACCTTGGCGAAGCGCATCAGGTAGATCATGTCAAACAGGGCCGGGGTCAGGTTCGCCGCGCCGCGCACGCGCTGCTGGTCGTAGAAGGCCTGGGGCCGCGCGTCCACGATCAGCGCGCCCTCGCTCTGCTCCAGCTCCCGGGCCTTCTGCGCCGTGATGGCCGGGGCCGGGGACCGCAGCAGGTGCTCCGGCGCCAGGGGCACGCGGTTCGGGCTGGCCAGGTTGAACAAAAAGCCCAAAAGCACCGCCGCCACAAGGATGACCCCGCAGTCCAGCCAGGAGAAGCGCCTGGAGCGCTGGCCCTCGGCCTGCATGAAGGAGCGCACCCGCGCGCCCGCGCGCTCCAGGAGCGCGATGGTCTGCCGGGCCTCGGTGAGTTCGGTGATGGTGCGCGTGAGCTCCTCGTTCTGCCGTAGCAGACCCTCGTTCAAGGCCGTGATGGTGGCCAGCCGCCGCGCGCCCTGGACATAGCCCAGCAGCGTGCCCACCTGGGCCCGCACCATCTGGGCATCCTCGTCCTGCAAGGCCTCGCCCGAGAGGGTCGGGCCCAGCACCAGCACCCCCTGCACCTCGCGGTCCAGGACGAAATACATGGCGCAGCAGCCCTCGAAAGCCAGGCCGCACCCTGTCAGGGATATCGCCGGGGAGCTGACGGGCGCGACCGTGAGCGGGTCCACGCTGCGCGCGCCCGAGGCGGCAAAGGCCTTGTAGACCAGCGCGTCCGCTGCGGCAAAGCCGGAGAGCCCGGTGTCCGGCGCGCCGCGCACGGCCAGGTCCACGCCGCGCGCCGCGCGGTCCAGCACCAGCACCAGCCCGCAGCCGACGCTGAAGGCCCCGAGCATGGTCAACAGGAAGCGGTCCAGGATGCCCTGGACATCGCGCAGGTGGGCCATCTCTCCGGCCAACTCGCCCACGGTGGCCAGTTGGTGCACCCGGCGGTCCAGGCCGCGCTGCGCCGTCTGGGAGGAGGCCAGGGCCTCGGTCAGGCGCTCGTTCTTGCGGCCCAGGTCCACGCTGAGCTGGCGGATGCTGTTCACGGCCAGAGCCCCGCGCAAGGCGCCGATGAGCAGGTGCAGCAGGCTGTGCAAAAGGCTCGACACGTCCGCGTCCAGGGCGGCGTCCGCCTGGGCCTGGCTCCCGGCCAGCAGCGGGCCCAGGGCCAAAAGGCCGCAGTGCTCCTCGTCCACGCTGAAGCACAGCAGGATGTCCATGCCCCTGGGCAGCAGGTCGTCGCCCCCGGCCTGGTCGCGCCGGATGACGCGGACCTTGGAGGCGGGGAAGACGCCGTCCATGTCGCGGTAGGAAAAATAGGCGTCGCAGATGCCGGGCAGGCGCTGCTCCAGGGCTGCGGCCTCGGCTGCGGGCAGCCCGCGGGAAAGGATAAGCCCCTCGCAGACCGTCGGCCTGGCCAGCACCGCCACGCCGCGCATGGCGCCGATGGGCCCCATGGCCATGAGCAGGAAGGTCTCCATGATCTTGCTCGGCTGCAGGATGCCCGAAAGCTCCTGGGCCGTCTCCAGCAGCACGCGCAGGCTCAGGCGCTTGCGCTCCAGCTCCAGGCGCAGGGCCTGCCCCTCGTCCGGGCTGGGTGCTGGTCCGCCTGCGTCCGCGTACATGCTACCGGAGCGCCTCCTTGATGCGCGCGAGCAGGCCTTCGATGTCGTCGTCCACGCCGAGGTGCGCGTAGAGCACCTTTCCGCCCGGCGTCACCAGCATGGTGAAGGGCGTCTTGGGCTCGCGCAGCAGCTTGTGGTTCTGGTACTTCTCGTCGGCCACGATGGGATACGCATAGATTCCGGTCTGGCGCAGGCTCTGCACCTCCAGGTCTGTGCCGCCTGCGGCCAGGCCGAGCATGCGCACCTCTCCGGCCTGGATGCGCCGGGCCAGGCGGGCGTACAGGGTGTTGAAGGCGCGCACCTGCTTCGCGCATTCGCTGCAGTACACGCCGATGACCTCCAGCACGATGACCTTGGCCCGCAGGTCCTGCAGGCGGAAGGTCTTTTTCCCGGCCACGCCGAGCTCCCTTGCGTCCTGGCCAAAGGCCGGGGCCTTCAGGTTCAGGGCCGGCAGGGTCTGGCCCGCTGCGGGCAGATTCTCGGCCAGGGCCGGGGCCGCCAGGGCGGACACCAGGGCGGACACCAGGAGCATGCAGAAAAGAACACGTGTGCACAACGGTCGCATGGGCGTCTCCAGGTATCAGGGCGCGGCCAAGGCCGCAGCGTCGGACTCGTAAATCGACACCAGTTTGGCGATGCCCACGATCTCGAAGACCTTGCGGAAGTTCTCGGACAAGCCGGAGATGCACACCCGCTCGCCGCGCTCCCGCGCCTCCAGCAACAGCTGGGTGAACAGCGCCAGGCCCGCGCCGTTGGTGGAGGCGGACTCGTCGAAATGCAGGATGATGCGCGGGCGGCCCAGCTCGCGGGCGCGCTCCATGGCCCGGGCCAGAAAGGGCTCGCTGCGGGCGGTGACGCTGCCCCGGATGGTCAGGACGGCGGCGCCGTCCACCTCGTCCACGCTGATCTCCTCGGCCTTGCTCTTGGCCAGGGCGATGCGCTCCTCGGCGCGCTTGAGCGCCTGACTCAGGGCCACGCGCTGCACGGGCTTGTTGATGAAGTCCGTGGCGTCGAGGTTGAGCGCGCGGATGGCCAGGTCCATGTCGCCGTGGCCGGTGATGACGATGACCTCGGCGTGGGGGTCGATCTCCTTGATGCGCTTCAAGACCTCGATGCCGTCCATGACCGGCATCTTGATGTCGGTCAAGACCACGCCGGGCCGCTCGCGCTCAAAGGCCTCCAGGCCCTCGGCCCCGTTGGCCGCGGTGATGATCTCATAGCCGTAGGCCGCCAGGAGCAGCCGGAACATGTTCAGCGTCGGCTGCTCATCGTCGATGACGAGAATCTTTCTCTCCACGAAAATGCTCCTGTCGTTAATGCGTCTGCGGGAAGAACAGATGGAAGGTGGTGCCCCGGCCAGGCTCGCTGTCGATGCGGATCGTGCCGCCGTAGTCGCGCACGATGCCGTAGGTGATGGCCAGCCCCAGGCCCATGCCCTGGCCTGTCTCCTTGGTGGTGAAAAAGGGCTCGAAGATCTTGTCCAGCACGTCGACCGCGATGCCCACACCGGTGTCGGAGATGTCGACCCCTACCCCCCCGCCCCCGGCGCTGGTGCGGATGCCGATGGAGCGCCGGGCGTCCATGTCCGAGGCCTGGCTGGCCTCGTTGATGGCGTCGCGCGCGTTGGTCAAAAGGTTGAAGAAGACCTGCTGCAGGCGGTTGTCTTGGGCCAGGATGGGCGGCAGGGCATCGCCCAGGTCGAGGTTGAAGCGGATGTTGTCCAGCTCGAACTGGCGGCGCACGATGGTCAACACGCTGCCGATGGGACGGTTCACGTCGATGCGCTCTTTGAGCATCTCGGCCTTGCGGCCAAAGGCCCGCAGGGTGTTGATGATCTCGGCCGCGCGGTCCACCTGGGCGCTGATCTCTACAACCACCTGGTGGAACTGCTCAGGGGAGGCCGTGCGCCCCTGCTCCTCCATGAGGGCCAGAAACTCGCTGCCCATCTTGATGGCGTTGAGCGGCTGGTTCAGCTCGTGGGCTATGCCCGCGCTCATCTCGCCCAGCGACTTCATCTTGCCCGCCTGGATGACCTGGGCGTCCTTTTCGATCATCTCGGTGATGTCGGTGACGGCGATGATGATGGCGTGGCGGCCCTTGTAGGAGATGGGGCAGGCGTGGACGTTGACGTAGAAGGGCTTGGCCCCCTTTTTGTAGTGCAGCACCTTGGGGTGGTACAGGCAGCCCGTGCCGCCGCCCCGGCCCTCGTAGGTGATGAGGCAGTCGCTGCGGTTCTCGGGTCCAAGCGCCAGGTAGCTCATGCCCAAAAGCTCGTCCTTCTCGTAGCCGTACAGCTCCTGGGCGCGCGGATTGGCGTCGGCGATGAAGAAGTTCTCACAGTCCACCACAAACACCGGGTCCGGGCCGGAGTCGAACAGCGAGCGGTACTTCTCCTCGCTCTCGCGCAGGCGCCTGCGGTAGAGCTTGATGCTCCAGACCATGTTGCGGAAGCTGTCGCCCAGTTGCACCACCTCGTCGCCGCTGCGCTTGCGGTAGAACACGCAGTTCTTGCAGGTGCGGTGGGTGGCGGCCTGCCGGGCCGACTGGTCAAAGTGCCAGCAGGGCATCTCGGTGTTCACGTAGGCCGGGCATTCCGTGGGCCGCCAGTTCTGGTCCTCCTCCTGGAAATCCAGCGTGATGTCGAAATTCCCGCGCGAGAGTTCGTCGGAGATGCGCGTAAGCTTGGAGATGGGCCGGGTGATGTACTGGGTGATGCGGTTGGAAAGGAAAAAGATGATGCCGATGATGGCCGAGATGAAGCCCAGGAAGGTCAGGCGCAGCTTGGAGATGAGGCTGTTGATGTGGCTCTTGGACAGGCCCACGTGCACGGTGCCGATGCGGTACAGGCCCTCCTTGATGGGCACGGCGATGTCGTGGATGGAGTCGTTCTCCACGGTGACCAGGCGCACGCTGCGGCTCTCGTTCAGGGGCACCTGGTTGGCCAGGCGCAGCTCGCTGGGGAAGGGCCGGGTCATGGTGTGGGCCAGCACCTCGCCGCCCTGGTCGGTGATGAAGATGTAGGAGATGAGGTTCTTGCGCTCGTGCAGGCGGGCCTCGTCAAAGATCAGCGACAGCAGCTGCGGATAGTTCTTGTCGAGCATGAAGGTGCCGCCGCGCTCGGCTATGGAGTGGGCCACGGCGCTGCCGCGCATCTCCAGCTCGCTGGTCAGCGAGGACACGAGGATGTACCGGGCCACGAAGGCGATGGCCACGCTGATGAGCAGCACCACCACGAGGATGGAGGTGAAGATCTTGTTTTTCAGGCTCAGCGAGCCGTAGCGCTTCAGGGGGTCCCGGGCGAAGCTCATGGCTTTGCCTCGGCCTGGGGCCTGGGCTGCGCGTGCTCCCGGACCTCGTCCAGGGCGCGCAGGACCTCCGCCCAGTCGCTGATGAGCACGAAATGCCCGCCCGAAAGCCGGGTGAAGTACACCCGCTCCATGCCCTGGTGGTTGTCCGGCCCGAAGGAGACCACGGTGCCAGGCCCCAGCGTGTAGTCGCGGATGGACTCGATGGCGTTGATGAAGCCCTCGCGCGTCAGCTCGCGGCCGGCCAGCTTCAGGCCCTCCACCAGAATGCGGGCGTTGATGTAGCCCTCCAGGCCCACGGAGTTGGGCTTGTCATCGGGAAAATACTTGGCCAGCAGGTGCACGTACTCCTCGGCGCTGCCCAGCAGCTGGCGCGCGTCCGGGCCCTCGAAGGGGGGCACCACCTGGGACATGACCACCACCTGCCCGGGGTTGTCGCCCAGGCGGCGGGCCAGCTCCTCCGCGCCGACAAAGGACACGGTGTGGAAGATGGGCTGGAAGCCGCGCTCGGAAGCCAGCTGGATGAACTTGGCGCAGGGGTCGTAGGTGCCGATCATGACCACGGCCTCGGCCCCGGACTTCTGGATCTTGGCCAGACCGTCGGCCACGTCGAGGGTGCCGCGCACGTAGAAGCCTCGCGCCACGGGCTCCAGGCCGAACTCCTTTAAGGCCAGCTCGGTTCCGGTCAGGCCGTCGAAGCCGTAGGCGTCGTACTGGTAGAACACCGCGATGCGCGTGAGCCCCAGGTCCTTGACCAGGTGGCGCACCGCCGCAGCCGTCTCCTGGTAGTAGGAGGCGCGGATGTTGATGACGTAGCGGTGGAAAGGCTCGCGCAGGGCGTTGGCCCCGGTGAACATGCCGAGCAGCGGGATGCGCGCGTCCTCCACCAGGGGCAGGATTTTCACCGTGGTGGGCGTGCCCACGTAGCAGAACAGGGCGAAGACCTGGTCCTGCACGATGAGCTTCTGGGTGTTGGCCAGGCAGCGCGGCGGGTCGTAGGAGTCGTCGTAGGCCGTGAGTTCGATGCGTCGGCCCCAGACCCCGCCCTGGTCGTTGATGTGCTTGAGGTAGGACAGGGCGCCGCGCAGGGTCTGGGTGCCCAGGTAGCTGGCGTGGCCGGACAGGGCCAAGGACGAGCCGAGGGAGATGGTCTTGTCCGTGACGCCCGTGGTGATGCGCTCGGGTTCGGCCTTTTCGCCCTTTGTGTCGCAACCGCCAAGGGCCAGCAGCGACGACAACAGCAGCGCCAGAAGCAGCGGCAAAAAAAGCGGGAAAAGATACGGAAAGAAATGCGGATGTGCTGCGCGCGCGGCGCCCGCCCGGAGAGTCCACATGCTGCGAGAAAAGCCCACCACCACCCCTCCAGGCCGGATGCACCGGCGAGCCAAAGTCGACTACAACAGAAACCCAAGGCCAACGCTACGACAGAAGGGCCAGCGCTTCAACATAAAATGCGGTTGAGACCGCCCCATCCGGCCCGCCCCCCTTGCCAAAACCGGCGCGAGGTGGCATCGCACCCGACATGCCGCACCTCCATGCCCGTCTGCACGTTTTCCGCCGCGCCACCCTGCCGGGACTGCCCCTGGTCCTGGCACTGGCCCTGGCGCTTGTCCTGTCGCTGGCCGTGGTTCTCGGCCCCTTGGCCGCCGCAGGTCAGGCGGCCGCCCCCGCAGCCTTCCCGGACCTGACCCTGGACCTTTCCGGCCAGGACGCCGCCGCCCTGGGGCTTGCCAGCGCCGGGCCAACCAGCCTCTCGCGCATCCCGGCGAACGTGCTGCTGGTCCTGCTGGTCAGCTATTTCTGCCCGCCCTGCCACAAGGAGATGCCGCGCATCAAGGAGCTGGAGCAGCGCATCCGCGAACGGGGCTTAACCGGGCGCATCCGCCTGGTGGGCCTGGCCGCCGGAGACGACCAGAACCTGGTGGAGCGCTTCAAGGCCCGCCATGACGGCCTCAGCTTCGCCCTCGTGCCCGACCCGGCCCTGGCCGCGCACAAACGCCTGGGCAACCCGATGGTGCCAACCCTGTACGCCGTGGCCAGCAGCGGCGGCAAACTGCGCCTGCTGCACACGCACCAGGGAGAATTCGTGGAGAACCCGGACGCCTTTCTGGATGCCCTGCTGCGCGGGCTGCCCGCACGCTCCGAGACCGGCAAAACGCGTCGCGGAAAGTGACAACAGCCTCAACATCTGGCACCAGGGTGTGCACGAGCATGAATCCGGAGTGTGGGGCATGGCGGAGGAAACGATGAACGGGACAGCGGCGCGAGCCGATGCCGAGACCACGGCCAGGGCCGCGCTCTTGTGGCGTTGCTGGCCCGACGGCACGAAGTTCTGCCCGCGCTGCCGGGCCCAGTCGCCCTATGCCCTGGCCGAGGGCCGTCTGCGCTGCGGGGCCTGCCGCTACACCTTCCACGACTTCACGGGCCGCTGGCTCAACTTGAGCGGGCTTTCCGCCGCGCAGTGGCTGGACCTGGCCCGGGCCTTCGCCGTGGACGCCAACACCCGCGAGGCCGCCCTGGCGGCGAACATCTCCTACAACACCGCCTTCAAGGCCTTGACCGTGCTGCGCCTGGCCATCCTGGCCCAGGGCGCGGACGCCCGTCAGCTCCTGGGCCGGCAGACCGGCCTGGGCGACCTGTTCAGCAGCGGCAGGCTGTGCCCCGCGCCCGATACCCCGGTGGGCGAGGTCCCGGTATACGGCATCCTGACCCAGGGCAGACGGGTCTTTGTGGACATGGTGCCCGAACTCACGGCGGAGAGCGTGCTGCACTTCAACCACAACTTCCACCTGCGCGTGGCCCGCCTCGGCCACATCCTGATCACCGACCGCTACAAGACCTACGACGGCCTCGTGCTCTGCGGCGACGACCGCCTGCCCTACCACTACCTGCTGCGCCACCAGGGCTCCCCCTTCGCCGAATCCGGCAGCCCCTTCTGGCTCTATGCCCGCGATCGCCTGCGCCAGTTCAAGGGCCTCTCGGCCCGGCGCTTTCCGCTGTACTTGAAGGAACTGGAGCTGCGCTACAACCGCCGGGACGAAGACCTGCTGCCCCTGTTCCTCGACGCCCTGTGCGCGCCCATTCCAGCCACGGCCGCCTGATCCCGCCCTGCTTCCGCCCGCCCCCAAGCCGCTTCCCCGCACAGGTGCCAAACCTTGCAGTGGATGCGGTCTATTTGACGCAAACCGCACTTCTTGTGTTAGGACTAGCATCATACAGTGGAGGTACGATGGATACCCGAATCAGCGCTCCCCCGGGAGCCAACACACTAACCGGTCCGAGCCTGTTGACCCTGCCCTTCGGGGGTCTTGGCCTGGACTTGGCAAAGGTCCGGCGCCAGGTGCGCGGACTCGTGCTTGTGCCCTTCGTGACACACGAAAGGACACAGGCCGAGCCCCGTCCCGAAGCGCCCCCTGCGCCTTCCGGCTACCGCCTCCTGGTGCGGCTTTGCCGGGAGACCCTGGGCAGCTAAGGTTACGAACACATAACACTGGAGGCCACATGAAGCTTTCGCGCAGAGGGTTCCTGAAACTCTCCGCCGCAGCGGCCTTGAGCACTGCCTTTGGCGGTGTCGGCTTCGCCCTGAAGCCCGCAGCCGTCGACCGCATCGCCATGCTCAAGCCGGACTGGAGCAAGCAGACCACCACTGCCTGCTGCTACTGCGCAGTCGGTTGCGGACTCATCGTCAACACCGCCCTCACCGGCGCCAAGCGCGCCATCAACATCGAGGGCGACCCCGACCATCCCATCAACGAGGGCGCCCTGTGCGCCAAGGGCGCGGCCATTTACCAGCTGACCGAGGGCACCCCCGGACAGCCCAACCCGCGCCTGCAAAAGGTCATGTACCGCAAGCCCTTCGGCACCAAGTGGGAAGCCAAGAGCTGGGACTGGGCGCTCACGCGCATCGCCAAGAACATCAAGCGCGACCGTGACGCCACCTTTACGCTGAAAAACGCCAAGGGCGACACCGTGAACCGCTGCGAAGGGCTGGCGAGCGTCGGCTCCGCAGCCATGGACAACGAGGAGTGCTGGGCCTACCAGGCGTTCCTCCGCTCCCTCGGACTGACCTACATAGAACATCAGGCCCGTATCTGACACAGCGCAACTGTAGCGGCTCTGGCAGAGTCGTTCGGACGCGGCGCGATGACCAATCACTGGATCGACCTGAAGAACAGTGATTGCATTCTGATCATGGGCAGCAACGCTGCCGAAAACCATCCCATTTCCTTCAAGTGGGTCACCAGGGCGCAGGAACAGGGCGCCGTGGTCATCCACGTGGACCCCCGCTTCACCAGGACCAGTGCGAAAGCCGACATCTACGCGCCCCTGCGCTCCGGTTCGGACATCGCGTTTCTGGGCGGCATGATCAACTACATCCTGGAGAACGACCTGATCTTCAAGGAGTATGTGGTCAACTACACCAACGCCTCCTTCATCGTCGGCGACAAGTACGACTTCAAGGACGGCATGTTCAGCGGCTTCAACGCCGAGACGGGCAAGTACGACAAGTCCGCCTGGGCCTTTGCCCTGGACGAGAAGGGCGCGCCCAAACGCGACAACACCCTGGCCGACCCGCGCAGCGTGTACCAGCTGATGAAGAAGCACTACAGCCGCTACAGCCTCAAAAACGCCGTGGACATGTGCGGCACCCCCGAGGCCAAGCTGCTTGAGGTCTACAAGGCCGTTGCCTCCACGGGCAAGCCGGACAAGGCCGCAACCTCCATGTACGCCATGGGCTGGACCCAGCACACCGTGGGCGTGCAGAACATCCGCGCCATGAGCATCATCCAGTCGCTTTTGGGCAACATGGGCGTGGCCGGCGGCGGCATCAACGCCCTGCGTGGCGAGTCCAACGTCCAGGGCTCCACGGACCAGGCCCTGCTCTTCCACATCATCCCCGGGTATCTGCCCACGCCCTCGACGGCGGAAAAATCCATCGAGGACTATCTGAAGAAGGTCGCTCCGGTGTCCAAGGACCCCAAGAGCATGAACTGGAAGAAGAACCAGCCCAAGTACGCGGTCAGCCTGTTCAAGAGCTTCTACAAGAACGCCGCACCGGCCCAGGCCTTCGACTGGTTGCCCAAGCTCGACGTGGGCCGGGACTACTCCTGGCTGACCCTGTTCGACCAGATGGGCAAGGGCGCCTTCAAGGGCTTCTTCGCCTGGGGCATGAACCCTGCGGTCTCCGGAGCCAACTCCAACAAGACCCGCGAGGCCATGACCAAGCTTGACTGGATGGTCAACGTCAACATCTACGACAACGAGACCGGCAGCTTCTGGCAGGGCCCGGGCATGGACCCCAAGAAGATCAAGACCGAGGTCTTCATGCTGCCTTGCGCAGTGTCCACCGAGAAGGAAGGCTCCATCTCCAACTCCGGCCGCTGGATGCAGTGGCGTTATCAGGGTCCCAAGCCCCTGGGCGACTCCCGCCCGGACGGCGAGATCATCTACGAGCTGGCCCAGAAGGTGCGCGAGCTGTATAAGAAGCAAGGCGGCGCCTTCCCCGAGCCCGTGCTGAACATGAACTGGGAGGACATGGGCAACGGACACGAGTTCGACGTCCACAAGACCGCCAAGCTCATCAATGGCTACTACCTGAAGGACGTTTCCGTTAAGCAGCCCGACGGCTCCATGAAGGTCTTCAAGGCCGGCACCCAGGTGGCCGCCTTCCCGGCCCTGATGGACGACGGCAGCACCTGCTCCGGCAACTGGATCTACTGCGGCTCGTACGTCGGCCCGGACCCCAAGGACAACCGCGCGGCCAAGCGCTCCAAGGAGCAGACCCCGGCCCAGGCGGCCATCGGCCTGTTCCCCAACTGGTCCTGGTCCTGGCCGGTCAACCGCCGCATCATCTACAACCGCGCAAGCACCGACCTGACCGGCAAGCCCTATGCCCCGCAGAAGCCTGTGCTGGCCTGGAACGGCAAGGGCTGGGACATCGACGTGGTGGACGGCGGCGGCGCCCCCGGAAGCGTGCATCCGTTCATCATGCAGGTGCACGGCATGGCCGCCCTGTTCGGCCCGGGCTTAAACGACGGCCCCTTCCCCGAGTACTACGAGCCGCTGGACTGCCCCGTGGCCAGCCATCCGTACTCCAAGGTGCTGCACAACCCCACCGCGCTCAAGTTCAAGGGCGAGGAGCTGAACGTCTGCGACCCGCGCTACCCGTTCGTCTGCACCACCTACCGCGTCACCGAGCACTGGCAGACGGGCCTGCAGACCCGCCCGCAGCCCTGGCTGCTTGAAGCCGAGCCGCAGATGTTCTGCGAAATGAGCGAGGAGCTCGCGGCCCTTCGCGGCATCAAGAACGGCGACAAGGTCACGCTGGACAACCAGCGCGGCAAGCTCTGGGCCAAGGCCATCGTCACCAAGCGCTTCAAGCCCTTCATCGTGCAGGGCAACGTCGTGCATGAGGTCGGCATCCCCTGGCACTTCGGCTGGCGCTGGCCAGAGGACAAGAGTGGCGGCGATGCGGCCAACCTGCTCTCCCCGTCCGTCGGCGATCCCAATACCGGCATACCCGAGACGAAGGCCTTCATGGTCAACGTCCGGAAGGCTTAAGGAGGCACGTCATGAGTGGTAAGAGCTTCTTCGTCGACCTGACGAAATGTACCGCCTGCCGTGGCTGCCAGGTCGCCTGCAAGCAGTGGAAGAAACTGCCTGGCGAGAAAACCGTGAACACGGGAAGCCACCAGAATCCGCCTGACCTCTCCGCCACCACCCTGCGCGTGGTCCGCTTCAGCGAGATGGAGCTGGAGGGCAAGATGCACTGGTTCTTCCTGCCCGATCAGTGCCGCCACTGCCTGGATGCACCCTGCAAGTCCGGCGCGTCCCTGCCCGACTCCATCATCCAGGACCCGGACACCGGCGCCGTGGTCTACAACGAGAAGACGGCCAAGGAAGATGCGGCCACCATCCGCTCCTCCTGCCCGTACGACATCCCGCGCGTGAACAAGAAGACCAAGGTCATCAGCAAATGCGACATGTGCAACGACCGCGTGAAGGCCGGGAAGCTTCCCGCCTGCGTGCAGTCCTGCCCCACCGGGACCATGAACTTCGGTGACCGTGACGCCATGCTGAGCCTGGCCAAGAAGGCCCTTGAAACGGCCAAGAAGAAGTACCCGGACGCCCAGTTGGTGGACGAGGAGTCCGTCCGGGTCATCTTCCTGACCCAGAACAAGCCCGGCCTGTACGCCAAGACCCTGATGGCCGACGCGACGCCCACCCGCCGCACGTACACCAGGCAGGAGGCCTTGGCCGCGTTGACCAGGCCCCTGCGGGCCTTCCTGGGCTAGGCCCTTGAAACAAGTGGAACGCACCTCTAGATAGGAAACCGCCGGGAAGGTTGGACCAAACTGGCGGTTTCCCCTTCGGGGGGGGTGATGAGCCCCCCCCGATTGTATTTCCGGCGACGAACGGGGACAGCCCGCTAGCCGACGCAGGGCAACCGCGCCAAAACGCCCCGCAGAGGCGGACGGACAAGGAGCCGGTAGCGCCAGCCCGGACAGCGCAGGCGCAAGGCCCAAGGGCGGCAGGAACACTGTGCGTCCGGCCCGTGCGTTCATCCGAAACCACCATCCGGAATCACTGGCGCAAGGCGCACCCGCCCGCGTCCAGGGTTCAAAAAGCGGCGCTCTTCGCCCCTTGCCAAATCCAGCAAGTGCGCTATTCTTTTTCAAAATCGTCTACCCATCCTTGAGGAGCCGCCCCATGAACCGACTGACCGCCCCCCTCGTCATGCTCCTGCTGCTGGCCTGCGCCGCCCCGGCCCTGGCCGCGCCCAAGGTCGGCGACATCCTGCCCGACCTGGTGATCAAGGCCGCGCCCCTGCCGCACGAGGCCGAGTACCTGGGCCTGCCCCAGGGCGTGAAACAGTTCCGGCTCTCCCAGATCAAGGCCGAGGCGCTGCTGGTGGAGGTCTTCAGCATGTACTGCCCGCGCTGCCAGGCCGCAGCCAGGTCCGTGAACCAGGTCTTCGTGAACCTCACCAAACTGCCCCAGGGCCAAAAGCTGAAGATGCTGGGACTCGGCGCGGGCAACTCGGCCTTTGAGGTCAACGCCTTCCGCAAGCAGTTCGCAATCCCGCTGCCGCTGTTCCAGGACGGGGAATACGAGCTGCACAAGGCCCTGGGCAACGTCTACACCCCGACGTACATGGTGCTTAAGGCCGCGCCCGGCGGCAAGGGCTTTGAGGTGCTCTTCATCCAGGAAGGCCCCTTTGCCGACGGCGAGGCCTTCCTGAACCAGGTGCTGCGCGTTTCCGGCGTGCAGTAACCTCCAGACCATCCGGCTCAGCCCTGCAAGGAGGCCCCATGCGTCAGCACAGCGCCCGCAGCGTCCGCGTCGTCAGCATCGCCTTGGTTTGGGCCGCCCTGGTCTGGGCCGCCCCTCTTTTCGCTCCGGCTTTCGCCCCGGTCCTGGCCCCTGCTCCGGCCCTGGCCGAGGACCTGAAGGACATGATCTACGACCCCGGCCAGCTCAAGCCCGTGGACAGCACCCTCAAGGTGCGGCCCGGACAACTGGCCCCGGACTTCGCCCTGCCCGCCATCTCCGGGCAGACCGTGCGCCTTTCGGACTACCGCGGCAAAAAGAACGTGGTATTGTCCTTCGTGCCTGCGGCCTTCACGCCGGTGTGCTCGGACCAGTGGCCCGGCTACAAGCTGACCCAGGAGATGTTCGAGGAGCGCGGGGCCATCATCCTGGGCATCAGCGTGGACAACGTGCCCAGCCTCTACGCCTGGGTGGTGGAGATGCATGGGCTGTGGTTCCCGGTCCTGTCCGACTTCCCCCACGGCGCGGTGGCCAAGCGCTACGGCCTGTTGCGCACCAGCGGCACCTCCGAGCGGGCCATCGTGATCATCGACAAGAAGGGCGTCATCCGCTTCGTCAAGGCCTTTGACATCAACCGCAGGCCCGACCTCGGCGTCATCATGGGCGAGCTGGACAAGCTGCAATAGCAATCCGCCAGCCTTGCCAGAACCGACGTTTACCATGTAGGGAATGTTCAAACATTCCTGCTCGACCGAGGTGGCCCATGCTGTACCCGCTGCCCCCAGCCCGCACCCGGCTGCTGTTTCTTTCCCTGGCCCTGTTCTGCCTGTGCGGCTGCGCCGGTGGCCTGGGAACCACGTGCGCCTCCGGCGACTGCGTCAACGGGCAGGGCTCCATGGTCGGGTTCGGCGGCTGGAGCTACGCAGGCGAGTTCCAGGGCGGCGAGGCTCAGGGCAAGGGCGCCTTCACCTGGATGGACGGCACCCGTTTCGACGGCCTGTTCGAGGGCGGCAGGCGCGTGGGCCCCGGCGCGCTGACCTTCACCAACGGTCGCGTGGTGCGCGGCGTGTGGAACGACATCAAGGCAGTGGGCTACCAGACCTATGAGGAGTTCAGCGCTACGCCGCCCCGGACAGAGCAACCGGCGCTGGCCGGACAATCCAGGCCGGAACTGGCCGCCGAGCGGGCGCGCCTGGCCGAGGAGCTGGCGGATCTGAAGCGCCAGAAGGCCGAGCTGGCCGAGCTGGCCAGCCCCTCCATGCAGCCTGTCCAAACCATGCAGGCCGAAAAGCCCGCCAGGCCCGCAGCCACGGGCCCGAAACAGCGCCGCGTGGCGCTCGTCATCGGCAACAGCGCCTACCCCACGGCCCCGCTCAAAAACCCGGTCAACGACGCCCACGACATGGCGAACGCGCTCAAGGCCCTGGGCTTCCAGGTCATCCTGCGCGAAAACGCCAGCCTGGCCCAGATGGAGGGCGCGGTGGACGAGTTCTGGAGCCAACTCAAAAAAGGCGGGGCCGGACTGTTCTACTTCGCGGGCCACGGGATGCAGGTGCACGGCAAGAACTACCTCGTGCCCGTCGACGCCAAGCTCACGACCGAGCAGGACGCCAGATACAGGTGCATGGACGCCGGGCTGGTGCTGGGGCGCATGGAGAACGCGGGCAACGACCTGAACCTGGTCATCCTGGACGCCTGCCGCAACAACCCCTTTGCCCGCAGCTGGCGCAGCGCAGAGCAGGGCCTGGCCAAGATGGACGCGCCCAGGGGCTCGATCATCGCCTACGCCACGGCCCCGGACTCCGTGGCTGCGGACGGCCAGGGCCGCAACGGCGTGTACACCGAAAAGCTGCTCCGGGCCATGCGCGCGCCCGGCCAGCCCGTGGAGCTGATGTTCAAGCACGTGCGCGACGAGGTCATGCGCGCCACCGGCGACAAGCAGGTGCCCTGGGAATCCACCAGCCTGCGCGGCGACTTCTACTTCACCACCCCATAGGCGGCCGGAGCCTCCCCACCCGATTCAACAGCCGCCTGAAGCCAGCGCTCCGGGCGGCCTGCCCCTGTCGCCTTGCCCTGTCCCACGGCTATACCCGTACGCCGCCGCCCCCCCCGGGCATGCGGCCAATGCCGTCCGAGTCATTGACGCAGTCCGAGTCCTTGGCTCCGGCCCGGTCATTGACGCGCCCTGGCCGCCTGGGTACAGTCCGGCCACTTGTTCTCAGGGCGGGGTGCAATTCCCCACCGGCGGTATCCTGGGCGCGCCTTGCGCTTCCGGGGAGCCCGCGAGCGCTTGCTCCATCGGGGAGCGGGGTCAGCAGATTCCGGTGCGATGCCGGAGCCGACGGTGACAGTCCGGATGGAAGAGAACGAGGCAGCACGGCGACGGGCTTCTTAGTCCGCGCGCGCCATCCGCCTTGCGCGCCCGTTTGACGGGATCGCCTGGCGTCTGGCGGACTGTCTTGCACGCCCTGATTCTGGTCCCTGGCCTTTAAGGAGGCGCACCATGAATCAGTCCCTTCTCGCAACCTTTGGCGATTCCGATGCACGTCTGGAGGCGGCCCTGGCCTCACTCCGGCGCGGCAGCGGCGTCCTGGTGGTGGACGACGAAAACCGGGAGAACGAGGGCGACCTCATCTTTCCGGCCCAATCCCTCGACACCCGGCAGATGGCCATGCTCATCCGCGAGTGCAGCGGCATCGTCTGCCTCTGCCTGACGGACGAAAAAGCCGACGCCCTGGACCTGCCGCCCATGGTCGCGGCCAACACCAGCCGCCACGGCACGGCCTTCACGGTCAGCATCGAGGCGGCCGAGGGCGTGACCACCGGGGTCTCCGCCGCGGACAGGGTGCGCACGGTGCGCGC
>Ga0073936_10002491_pt1 | contig 27435 bp, 14 predicted proteins | sample AliMusrvi5mmetaG_FD_87041 | JGI IMG/M metagenome (GOLD analysis project Ga0073936, IMG submission 87041) | Freshwater lake bacterial and archeal communities from Alinen Mustajarvi, Finland, to study Microbial Dark Matter (Phase II) - Alinen... | ecosystem: Environmental > Aquatic > Freshwater >...
CGCCCAAGCAGTCTGTAGATGTTTTTGCGCCGCTGCTGGCGGAGCGCGGTTTTGAAATCAAGATTTGCGACAATCTGGCTTGCTATGCCGACAAGGATCTCATGGCAGCGCAGGACCTGATCGTGCAGTGCTTCACCATGAGCAAGATCGAGAAGGAGCAGTGGCTGGGGCTAAAGGAAGCCGTGCGCGCCGGAGCCGGGCTGGCCGGCTGGCATGGCGGCATCATTGATTCGTTCCGGGAAAACTGTGACTACCAGTGGATGACCGGCGCGCAATGGGTGGCGCACCCCGGCGGCTGCATCCCCTCGCACCGGGTCGAGATCACGGTCCCCACAGACCCCATTGTGCAGGGGCTGAACGGGTTTGACCTCCCCAACAGCGAACAGTATTTTATCCATGTGGATCCGAGCGTGCATGTGCTCTGCCACACGGTCTTCAGCGGCGAGCACGGCGACCGCGACCTCTACCAGGCCGGCACGGTCATGCCCTATGCCTACACCAAGCCCTATGGCAAGGGGCGCGTGTTTGTGGCAAGCTGGGGACACACCTGCAAGGACTTTGAGGTGCCGGAGGCACGCGAGATTGTGCTGCGCGGCATGCTCTGGACCGCACGCTGATTGAAACGTGTGGCAAAACGACAAGCCGTTCGTCGGCGTCGGGATCGGTATCGGGGTCGAACAGTTGTGAAATGCGCGATTACAAGCTGCTGCCTGATGCGTGGCAGGTGCGGATCGACATCGATGCCGATAGCGACCCCGACCCCGATGCCGTAGAGCAATCTGAGCAACCGAATAAGCCATGTGTATCCAATAACAAGAGGAGTACGCGCCATGCCCTATACCCTGCCCGACCTGCGCTACCAGAAGAAGGCCATTGAGCCGAAAGCCATGCTGGCGAACCTGCGCAAGGACATCGAAATCAAGAAGTCCGTCGGCATCTGGTACTTTGCGCCGGGCGGCGGCCGGTTTCATGACCGCTACGTCAAACCGCGCTCCATCCGCGAGCGCCTGGAAATGGCGGCCGGGCTGGCCAAGTACGGCATCACGGGGATTGAGGCGCACTACCCCGCGGAGATCAACGAGGGGAACGCCCACCTCTACACGCGGCTGGCGAAGGAGGCGGGCATCCGCGTGGTCGGCATCCCGTTCTCGCATTTCTTCGACAAGGCCTTCGAATTCGGCAGCCTCTCCAATCCCAACCCCAAGGTGCGCGACCTGGCCATCGAACGGGCCATCGGCGGACTGAAGCTCGTGAAGAAGATGCGTGCGCAGGCAGCCATCTCCTGGCCGGGCATCGACGGCTATCGCTATCTGCACGGCAAGCCGTTCATGAAGATGTGGGACTTGTTTGAGGGCTCCTTGGCCGAGGCCATGGACGAAGTGCCCGGCGTGATGGTGGCCATTGAGCCCAAAGGGTACGAGCCTGCGCCCAACAACATCTACCGCACCACGGCCGAGGGAATCCTCGCGGCCCAGCGCATCGAGCGCCGGCTGAAGAATCCCATCAACCGCAAGCTGCTGGCCCAGGGGCACACGCTGGTCGGGCTCAACCCCGAAATCGGCCACGTCAAGATGAGCTTCGAAATCCTCCCCGCCGCCTACTCGCTGGTCTGCCTGGAAGGGCGCCTGGCGCACACGCACTGGAACAGCCAGCCGGACGGCAATTTCGATCAGGACAACAATGTCGGGGTCGTGAACATGCAGGAGAGCGAGGCGCTCTTCTACTCCCTCTGGGCCATCGGCTATCGCGAATGGTTCGGCATCGACATCAACCCCGAGAACATGCCGGTGGCCAAGGCCGTCGCCATCAACACGGCCGCGCTCGACAAGATCAAGGAGCGTGTCGCGCGGCTGCCGCATGAGCAGATCATCGAGTGCCACATGCACCCGGAGAAGAACCGCGGCCGGCTCGAACAGATCCTCATCGCCAACTGGTAGCGGCCATGGGCAAGTATTACATGGGCCTCGACGTCTCCACCCAGGGGACGAAGCTGCTGCTGCTTGACTACGAGACGAAGCGGCCGGCCTTTGTGACGTCCGTCAACTACGACCGTGACCTGCCGGCGTACAACACGCGCAACGGCGTCATCCAGGGGCTTGGCGCGGGCGTCTCGGAGTCGGACCCCGCCATGTGGGTCGAGGCTGTCCACCGGGTGCTGCAGCAGACGCGGGATGCCGGTTTTGACCTGGCCCGCGTGGCAGCCGTGTCGGTCTCCGGCCAGCAGCACGGACTCGTCTGCCTCGACGCGGCCGGCAACCTCACGCGGAAAACCAGCAAGCTCTGGAACGACGTGAGCACGCAGCCGGAGTGCGAGGAGATCACCCGCCTGGCCGGCGGCAAGCCGGCAGTGATCCGAGAAGTCGGCAACTCCCTGAAGCCCGGCTACACGGCCAGCAAGATCCTGCAGTTCAAGAAGAGCGACCCTCAGGCATTCGCCGCCACGACCACGTTCTTCCTGGTGCATAATTTTGTGAACTGGTTCCTGACCGGCGGCAAGCAGGGCGGCGTGCGCGACATGGAGCCCGGCGACACCTCCGGCATGGCGCTGTGGAATCCTGCCACGAAGAGCTGGTCGCGAGCCGTGTGCAACGCCATTGCGTCCGATCTCATCGCCAAGCTGACGGAGGTGCGTCCTGCCATGGAGTGCATCGGCCGCATCTCCGCCGAGTTGTGCCAGAAATACGGATTCTCCCCGGAGTGCCGGGTCGATGCCGGCTCCGGCGACAACATGTACGGCGCCGCGGGGACCGGCAACGTCCGGCCGGGCACGGTCACGATCAGCCTCGGGACCAGCGGCACCGCGTTCACCGTGCTGACTGAGCCATACGTGGACCCCGAGGGCGAGATCGCCAGCTTCTGCGACTCGCTCGGCAACTATCTGCCGCTGCTCTGCGTCTCAAATCTCGCCAACGGCTACAACGCGCTGCAGCGGAAGTTCGGCTTCGATCACAAGGCGTTCGAGGAGATCCTCCTCAAGACCAGGCCGGGCAACAACGGCCGGATCGTGCTGCCGTGGTTCGAGGGCGAGCGCACGCCAGACCTGCCGCAGGCTGCGCCCATCTTCTTCGGTTTCACCCCAGACGACTTCACCTGCGAAGCCCTCTGCCGCGGAATCGTCGAAGGCCACGTCATGAACCTGTACGAAGGGTTCTTGCGGCTGCCTGTGAAGGCCCAGTCGATCCGCCTGACCGGCGGCCTTTCGCGTTCGAAGGGCTGGCGCCAGACCATTGCCGACATCTTCGGCTGCGAGGTTGTGCCGGTCGCGGGCGAAGGCGCCGCGCTCGGCGCCGCGATCCACGCCGCGTACGTGGACAATCGGCAGAACGTGCGCGCCTTGGCTGCGTTCGTGGACTCCTTCGTGGAACTGAATGAGGCGGAGCGTGCCCGGCCTGATCCGGCCAATGCGGCGACGTACGAGACTCTCCGCAAGGCCTATCTCGCGCTCTCTCGCCGCGTACGCGGCGCTGGCGACGCCAACGATCCCTTCGCACTGCGCGCCCGGCTGTAAACGCCAGGTAGGGCGGGGCCGGCGCAGCACGAGTAGGCCGGCGCGTCCTCGCGCCGAGCCCGGGAAGAAAGGGAAAAAGACTTACGGCGGAACGGGGGCTGCGGCGAGGACGCCGCGCCCTACCTGCGCGGCCACACAATTTCTGAGAACGCCTTTATCCTCAGCGCATCCGCGCTCTTCGCGTCCTTCGCGTCCTTCGCGGTGAATCACGACCCACTCTTCCCAACCACTTGTCCCAGTGTTATCCTCGCATCATATCCTTTCTGATCGGAGCAGCCATGCCCATGCGCCGCCGCACAAAAATCATCCTGTTCTGCTGCGTCGGAGTTCTGCTGTTTCTGGTAGCGGCTCTGTCCATCTGGATCGCGATCGCCTCGCGCGACATCCCCCCGCAGGATTTCAGCGATTTGAAATTTCCGTTCCTCAACATCCCTGCTGAGGAGAACGCCCACACCTGGTTCCAGGCTGCAGCCGAGAAAGTCGTCTGGGGAGACCATGAACGCGCCGTCTACGACCGCCTGCGTACCACCGGCACGGTCGATGTCGCGGAAGTGGAAGCCATCCTCGCCACCAATGCCCCTGCCCTGGCGCTCCTGCGCCGCGGCCTTGCCTGCAATGCCTGCCAGCCGCCGCTGGCGACAAACCTGGAATCGTTCGGAACCATCCATGTCGGACCTTATATAGAGACGGCAAAAGTGTTGTCTTTGGATCGACGCTGGAAAACCAACCATCATGATATTGCTGGCGCATTTGCCGATTGTATTGACTTGTTGCGCTTCGGCGAACTGGAAAGTCGACAGAGCACCACCTTGATTCAATACCTTGTTGCACAGGCTATATGCGCCATGGGTATCGAACACAGCCGCTCGTTGGTGACAACGAACCGTCTAGATGACGTCTCGCTGCAAACCCTCGACAAGGCACTGCAGAATTTCGATGTCGGTCGCGCCGGTCTGCCGAACGCGTTGCGGGGGGAGTTTCTTTTCTTGTCCGGCGTTATGGAAGATATTCGCTGGGGTCGCATTCCTGGGATGAGCGTGCCCCTAATGACGGCAAAACAAATGGCGCGGCTGCAGAAAAACGGGTTGCCGCGTTTCCTGTTTAAACCCAACGAGACGCGGCTCTTCTATGCCCAAGGGGCACGGGAAGTCATCCACAATGTGCCTTTGTTCTATCGGGAGATGACATTTCACGATCTCGACCTAGATCTTGAAAGGGATAATCGTTGGCACCTGTTTATCCACGGAAACGCTGTTGGCAAAATCCTGGCTTCTGCCACCGCCCCTGCGCTGAAAAGCCCGGTGGAGATGCGTTGCCGAATGGAATGCGACCGCACAGGCCTGCGCCTGCTGATCGCCTGCCAGAGATACGAACGCCAAAACGGCCGGCTGCCGACAAAGCTGGACGATCTGGTGCCGGCGTTTGTCGAGGCTGTGCCGCGGGATCCGTTCGACGGCCAGCCGATGCGCTATTCGGCGGAGAGACGGATCGTCTGGTCTGTCGGCAAGAACCTGAAGGACGACAACGGCTCGAAGCTGGATTCTAGCGGCAACACGATGGACGATGCCTATAGGAAAAAGATGCTGGATTACGTAATCGACATCCCGCCGCTGCCAAAGTAGGGCGGCGCGTCTTCGCGCCGAGCCCGGGAAGAGAAAAAAAAGGCCGTGCGGCGGAACGGGGGCTGCGGCGAGGACGCCGCGCCCTACCTGCGCGGGCACACATTTTCTGGAACCGCCTTTATCCTCCGCGCCTCAGCGCCTCAGCGCGAGAAAGATATCCCTTCGCGTTCCTCGCGCTCTTCGCGGTGAGAATCCGGCAGGCGGGACGCCTGCACCACGACGCCGGATGCGGGCAAGATGCCCGCGGTCCCGGGTTTTACATCGCCTCGGCCAAGGCCTTGCCAAAGGCGCTGCAGGAGACTTCTGTAGCGCCGGCCATGAGGCGCGCGAAATCGTAGGTCACGGTCTTGCGGCCGATGACCTTGTCCATGGCCGCGACGATCTTGTCTGCTGCCTCGGTCCAGCCGAGGTAGCGGAACATCATTTCGCCGGAGAGGATCAGCGAGCCGGGGTTGACCTTGTCGAGGTTGGCGTACTTGGGCGCCGTGCCGTGCGTGGCCTCAAAGCAGGCCATGCCCGTGACGTAGTTGATATTGCCGCCGGGCGCGATCCCGATGCCGCCCACGCAGGCCGCCAGCGCGTCGGAGATGTAATCGCCGTTGAGGTTGGGCGTGGCGATCACGTCGTACTCGGCCGGACGGGTCAGGAGCTGCTGCAGGAAGGCGTCGGCAATGCAGTCCTTCACCACGATCTCGCGGCCGGTCTGCGGATTCTTGAATTTGCACCATGGCCCGTTGTCGATGACCTGCGCGCCGAACTCCTCGCGCGCCAGCTCGTATCCCCAGTCGCGGAACCCGCCCTCGGTGAACTTCATGATGTTCCCCTTGTGGACGAGCGTGACGGACTTGCGGTCGTTGTCGATCGCGTAGCGGAGCGCGGCGCGGACCAGGCGCTTGCTCCCCTCGCTCGAGATCGGCTTGATGCCGATGGCGGAGGTGTCGGGGAAGCGGATCTTCTTCACGCCCATCTCTTTCTGGAGGAACGCGATCACCTTGCGGACCTGCTCCGTGCCGGAGGCCCACTCGATGCCGGCGTAGATGTCCTCGGTGTTCTCGCGGAAGACCACCATGTCGGTCAGCTCCGGCTGCTTCACGGGCGAAGGGACGCCCTTGAACCAGCGCACGGGGCGCAGGCAGACATAGAGGTCCAGCTCCTGGCGCATGGCCACATTGATCGAGCGGAAGCCGCCGCCGACCGGCGTGGTGAGCGGCCCCTTGATAGAAACCAGGTGCTCGCGGCAGGCGGTCAGCGTCTCGGCTGGCAGCCAGGTGTTGGGACCGTAGACGGCATTGGCCTTCTCGCCGGCGTAGATTTCCATCCAGGCCACCTGGCGCTTGCCTCCGTAAGCCTTCTGCACCGCCGCATTCCAGACGACTAGCGAGGCGCGCGTGATGTCCGGGCCGGTGCCATCGCCCTCGACAAAGGGGATGATCGGACGGTCCGGCACCCGCAGCTTGCCGTCCGCGCCCATGGTGATCTTCTCGCCTGCCGGAATCTGGATCTTGTCGTACGCCATTTGCCCTCTCCTGCTGTCGCTGGGACTCGAGGCGGCAGATTTTTAGCATGCCGGGAGCTATCCGTCCAGCCTGCCGGGGTATAATCTTGTCTTAATTGCAACGCAAAGGATTTTCTCCGACACCCGAAAACGAGCCAAAGGGCATAATCGCAGAGACGGCGAGTGGAAGACGTTCGTGCCATGTCGAAAGAACTGCCATGAACCATCGTGAGCGTTTTATCCGAACCCTGACCGGCAGGGAAGTGGACCGTGTGCCGTTCATCAAGGTCTTCGGGGAAACGAATGGCATCACCCCGGCTTGGGAACAGGAGCAACCGGGATTGTCCAAGAACATCGACAGCATCCTCCAGTTTGAAGGCATCCGCCGTGGATGGGGAAGGACCACGGTCAACCAGCACCTTTCACAACGCGGCGTGCCGGAGATTCTGGAGGAGAATGAAACCCGCCTGGTGCGGCGCTTTGCCGACGGCATGGTGCAGATTGTCCAGAAGGAGGGGGACTTCCACGCGCAGGCCATCGAGTTCCCCGTCAAGAACATGGCGGACTGGAAGCGCGTAAAAGCCAATCATGTGCAGGCGGATGATCCCACGCGCTTTCCGAAAAACTGGGCGGATTGCGTCAAGGAATTCAAGGTGCGCGATTACCCGCTGCAACTGAGCCACGCCGGCGTGTATGGGTTTGCCCGCACGGTGATGGGGGACGCGGCTCTGCTCTACGCCATGTACGACACCCCGGAACTGGTCCACGCCATCATGGACGAGTACACGGACATGGTCCTGACACTCTGGGGCCGCATGGTGAAGGATGTTGATTTTGACATCATCGAGTTCTGGGAGGACATGGCCTCCAAGAACGGCTGCCTCATTTCCCCGGACATGTTCCGGGAGTTCATGCGGCCGAACTACCAGCGCGTGGCAGCCTTTGCGCGCGAGCACAAGATCGAAATCATCCTGGTTGACTCCGATGGCCACGTGGATGAACTGGCGCCCTTGATGGTGGAGGCGGGCGTCACGGCGATGTATCCGTTCGAAGCCGGGGCAGGCTGCGATGTTGACGCGATACGGCGGCAATGCCCCACGCTCGGCATGCTGGGCGGGTTGGCTAAGGAATCGATGATCTATGGCAAAGCCGCCATCGACAAGGAGATGGAGCGGGCCCGTCATCTCATTTCGCTGGGCCGCATGATTCCAGGGCCGGACCACTTTGTCCAGGCGGACGTGTGCTGGGAGAATTACCGCTATTTCAATGAGCGCCTGCGGGAAGTGGTCATGACCACGAGACCCGGGATACGCGCATAAAAGGGAAATCGATGAGCACAGCCGAAGTGGAAAAGAATGACATTCGCGTGCTGCGCGAATGGGCCCAGAAATACGCCGAGGTGGCGGCCAGGCCGATCCAGGACGCACGCCGAAAGTTATGGAGCGATCACAACGGTTTGCAGCGGACGCCGCCGCCGGTGCTGGTAACTCCGGGCATGGATTGCCTCTGGTGCCGGGAGATGTTCAGCGATGCGGCCATGCAATGCCGCGATCCGTTCTATCGCGAACACGAGCGGACGATCCGGATGTTGTTGTTGCAGGACGAAATCGGGGACGACTTCATCATTGAGCCCTGGATTACGCAACCAGCCGTCAAAGAAGGTAGTCGGGTGAATTTCTGGGGCGTGTCGGGGGTGCGAAAGCATTCCGACATGGAAAGCGGCGCATATAAGGAAGAACCGCCAATCAAGAAGTGGTCGGATGTGGCCAAGCTCAAGCCCACGCCGCATCGCGTGGACGAGGCCGCCACCGCGGTTGTTGTGGAACGTATCCAAAACGCGATCGGCGATATTGTGCCGATCAACGTGGACCGGAGCCCTCACGTGTGGGGCCTTGCGGCGTCGATCTCGGCCGCCCTCGGACACCTGCGCGGAATCGAGCAGCTGATGTACGACATGTATGAAAGCCCCGGGGAACTTCACAACCTTCTCGCCTTCATGCGCGACGGTATCCTTGCCGCCCAGATGACGGCTGAGAAGGCCGGGGATTTGTGTCTCACCACCAGCTATAACCAGCAGATGCGGTACAGCAAGGACCTGGAATGGCCGCAGGCGAATTCAGGCGCGCGAACCAGAAAACAGTTGTGGGCTTTTTGCGCGGCTCAGGAACTCACCCTGGTCTCGCCGGAAATGCACGAGGAATTCATGCTCAACTACCAGCTTCCGCTCCTCGAACCATGGGGGTTGGTGGCCTACGGGTGTTGCGAGAATCTTACAAACAAGATCGACATGTTGCGCAACATACCCAACCTGCGCGCCATCTCCGTGACCCCCACCGCCGACGTCTGGAAATGCGCCGAGCAGATTGGCAGGGACTACGTGATATCGTGGCGCCCCAATCCGGCCGACATGGTTTGCCTCAGTTTCGACGAACCCCGCATCCGTCGCATCATCGCCGACGGCCTGAAGGCCACGCGAAATGGATATGCGCACATCTTGCTCAAGGATATCCAGACGGTTCAGGGCGACGTGAGCCGGCTGGCTCGCTGGGTTCGCATTGTGCGTGACGAGATTGGAAAATTTTAGTCTGACACTCGAAAGGCAGCGGCCGACCGCATGAGCAAGTTCATCATTTCCGGTTTTTCCGACGAGATCGATGCCCGGCTTTCGGTCCAGATGGACGAACTGGACAAGCTGGACATCCACTACATCGAAGTGCGCGGCGTGGACGATAAGAACATCGCCCAGCACAGCCACGAGGAGGTGCGAGCCATCAAGAAGCGGCTGAAGGCGCGGGGCTTCAAGATCTCGGCCGTGGGCTCGCCCATCGGCAAAATCAAGATCGCGGACGACTTCGCGCCACATCTGACCGCCTTCCAGCATGTGCTGGAAACGGCCAAAATCCTGGAGACGCCGTACATCCGCATGTTCAGTTTCTTCCTGCCGGCCAGCGAGGCCCCCGCAAAGTACCGTGACGAGGTTCTGCGCCGCTGGAGCGGGTTCATTGCCGCCGCCAAAGGCTCGGGCATCCGGCTGCTGCACGAAAACGAGAAGGGCATCTACGGCGACAATGCCGAGCGCTGCCTCGATCTGGTCGAGAGCCTGGGTTCCGACAATCTGAGGCTGATCTTCGATCCGGCCAATTTTATCCAGTGCGGCGTGGAGTCCTATCCGCATGCCTACCAGATGCTGAAGGCACATGTCGTCTACCTGCACATCAAGGACGCACTCCGCGAAAGCGGCGCCGTGCGGCCGGCTGGCTATGGCGACGGCAGGGTTCGGGAAATTCTCGCCGACCTCAAGGCGCGCGGTTTCGAGGGTTTCTTGTCGCTGGAGCCTCATCTTGGCAAATTCAAGGGGTTTGCCGAGCTGGAGCCCAACTCGCCCGCCAATAATCTGCCCGACGGCGGCCTCAAGATGTTCGCTATCGCCGCCGAGGCGCTGCGCAAGCTGCTGGCCGAGATCTGAAACCATTCTTCCTGAGTTCTTGATTTCCAAATTACACGCAACCGGAGTATCGATCGTCATGAATACCGTACGCATCGGCATCATCGGCATGGGCGGCATGGGCGGAAGCCACGCCACACGAATGAAAGAGGGACGTGTGGCGAACAGCACGCTCACCGCAGTCTGCGACATCGATCCCGCACGTCGGGAATGGGTCCGACAGAACCTCGCCCCAACCGTCGCATGGTTTGACAGCGCCGCGGCCCTGATGGACAGCGGCGCGGTCGACGCGGTCATCATCACCACGCCCCACTATCAGCACCCCACCCTCTCCCGCAAGGCGCTGGAAAAGGGGCTGCATGTGATGTGCGAAAAGCCAGCCGGCGTCTTCACCAAGAACGTGCGCGAGCTCAATGCGTTCGCTGCCAGGCAGGACAAGGTGTTCGGCATCATGTTCAACCAGCGCACCAATCCTGCGTACCAGAAGATCCGCGAAATGGTGCGCTCCGGTGAACTGGGCAGCATCAAGCGCATCGTCTGGCTGGTCACCAACTGGTACCGTCCCCAGAGCTATTATGACAATGGCGGCTGGCGCGCCACCTGGAGCGGCGAGGGCGGCGCTGTGTTGCTCAATCAGGATCCGCACCAGCTCGACCTCTGGCAGTGGATGTTCGGCATGCCGAAGCGTGTGCGCGCTTTCATGGCCTTCGGCAAATACCACAATATCGAATGCGAGGACGATGTGACCGCCTACTTGGAATACGAAGGCGGCGCAACCGGCTTATTCGTCACGGGAACCGGAGAGACCCCGGGCACCAACCGCCTGGAGATCTCCTGCGACATGGGCAAGATCGTGGTCGAGGACAAGAAAATCCTGTTCTGGAAAAACGAAATGTCCGAGCGGGAGTTCAACGCCACCTGGAAGAAGGGGTTCGGGAGCCCCAAGCATATCCTGGAGGAAGTTGCCTGCGAGGGCATCGAGACCGGACACGTCGGCGTGCTGAACAACTGGGTGGATGCCATCCGCACCGGCGCCCCCCTGCTGGTGCCCGGCATCGAGGGGATCAACGGGCTCACCCTCTCCAACTCCTTCCATCTCTCGCAGTGGACCGATAACTGGGTGGACCTGCCCATCAACGAGGACCTGTTTGTCGAGCTTCTCAACCAGCGCATCAAGGAATCCACCTTTGTTAAAAACACCGCCGGCAGGGTCATGGATGTAACAGGAACGTTCGGCTAACAATCGAACAGCCACACCCATTTCCAACGGAGTTCGACCAATTCTTGATCTCGCCCCATATTCGGCTATCATCATCGCCGCTTCGTCAGTTTCGAGATCTGCGTTCAGCCTGAGCGCGGCTCGCCTGCGAAACTGCGGGGCCCATCGCTTCAACCGATTGCCAGGGGTTCAGGCAGCAGGACGCAAGGAGGTATGACCATGGCGCGCATGCGGATCATGACACTGGTGCTCGTGGCTGGAGCCGCGCTGCCGGCAGGCCTGATGGCAGCTGAGACGGCAAAGCCCGCCTCCGGCAATGAACCGCTCCTTCTCCAGATGGTGAGCGGCGTGAAGAGGTGCTACGGCAACGGCGTCGTCCAGGAGAACAAGGGGACGATCTGGCGCTATTACGAGACCTGGCGCACCGACGTGGCCAAGACCGCGGACGGCAAGCTGGTGCGCGTGGATCCATTCATCCCGCGCAGTGAATCCGAGAAATTTCAACGGGGAGCCAAGTCGATCGACATGCCCATCCGGCCGGCCGACCGGGTGACCGGCTCGGAGTTCCCTCCGGCGGACTGGATGAAGCCCGACTTCGACGACAGCACCTGGATCAGCACCGCGAACCCCATGCAGATGTGCTATCGCAGCCTGGCCCAGGTCTGCCTGCGCGGCAAGTTCCAGGTGAACGACCCTGCGGCAATCCCGGAGCTCACGCTGACCGGGTCCATCCAGGGCGGAGCAGTGGTGTACCTGAACGGACAGGAGGTGGGGCGCTTCCATCTGCCGGCCGGCAAGATCGACAACGAGACTCTGGCCGAGGACTACCCGATGGAGGCCTTTGTCTCCGCAGCCGGCGACCCGCTGCCGCAGGCGGCCAACACCGGCGATGCGGGATGGGCCGCAGTGGGCGGCGGCGAGCTACCGTTCGGCGAAGATGAGTATAGCAATTCGACAAAGGGCAAGAAGGACCCGGCTCTGATCGAGCGCTACAAGAAGCGCTTCCGCCACTTCACGCTCAAGATCCCGGGGTCCCTGCTCCGCAAGGGGGCGAACGTGCTGGCCATCGAGGCCCATCGCGCGCCGGCGGCCGGCGTCATGTTCTCGCACATCGCCCCCAAGATTATGGGATTCAACCTCACCGACAACTACACCGCGTTCTGGAACCGCGTCAGCGTCGAGGAGCTGACGCTCACGGCCAAGGCCCCGGCCAAGGCCGCAATCGCCAATGTGGCGCGGCCGGCCGGCCTCCAGATCTGGACCGCGCCGGTCGAGGAGCGCATCGCCAACGACTCCTACGGCGATCCGAACGCACCCATTACGCCCATCCGCCTCACAGGGGCTAAGAACGGCGCCTTTGCCGGGCAGGTGGTGGTGAGCTCGACCGAGGCGATCACTGGGCTGAAGGTCGAGGCCTCCAATCTTTCCGGCACCGGAGGAGCCTCCATCCCGGCTTCGTCTATACGGCTGCGATCTGTGCAGGGCATTGCAGGCGGCAAGGGGTACGCCTTCGACGCACTGGAGGAGACCATCCCCACGGAAATCGCCACCCCGCCGGTACGCGAACCCGGCAAACCGGCTGCGGTGATCCAGCCGATCTGGATCACGGTGGAGGTGCCGAAGACGGCTGTGGCCGGAGACTACACCGGCACGGTCAAGGTGAGTGCCAACGGAGCGCCCCCGGTCCAGGTGCCGCTGCAGCTCCACGTCAGCGACTGGATCATTCCGAACCCGCAGGATTTCTCGGTCTATATGTCTTTTATCCAATCTCCGGACACGCTGGCCCTCCGCTACGACGTGCCCATGTGGTCCGAAGCCCACTGGAAGCTGATCGAACGCTGCTTCCAGCTCGTGGGGCTGGTCAGCACCAAGGACCTGAATGTCACCCTGGTGCGGCGCACCCATTTCGGCAACGAGCACGGCATGGTCTGGTTCGTAAAGAAGCCTGACGGCAGCTATCGACCCTACCTCGGCATCCTGGATCGGTACATCGATCTGGCGGCGAAATATTTCGGCAAGTTCCCCGTCCTTGCCTGCTACGTGATCGAGGAGGACGCGGACGGGTCGCCCTGGGTCACGGAGTTCGACCCCGCGACCGGCGAACTGAAGGACGCCCTTGCCCCGCCCTGGGGTACGCCGGAGGCCAAGGCCTGCTGGAAGCCGGTCTTCAACGGCATCCGCGCCGCCCTCGCCCGGCATGGCATGGAGAAATCCCTGGCGCTCGCCACCCATGCCACCAGCGGCGGCGGCCCCGAGCCTTCCAAGAACTGCATCGCGGACATGAAGGAGATTGCGCCGCAGGCCGGCTGGGTGAAGCTCTCCCATACCTGGGGCGGCCACGGGCCGGAGAAGCTCGAGAGCGGCCCGGGCGGCAACCCCTGGGCCCGCGTGTCGCTGGTCGCGGGCAACTATGGCGTGCTCTGGGACATCGACAAAGACACGCCCTTCCGCGGCTGGACAAACCCCTATCCGATCATCATGTATACGCGCTCCGTTTTCACCGATTTCTCCCCGCTCAAGCAGTACCGGCTGGGGCCGGAGATGATTCTGTTCGGCGGCCATCGCAAGCCGGCGCTGGGCTCGACACTCTGCGACATCGCCGGTCAGTTCGGCAGCGAGACCTTCGCCGGCACCAAGGGGTTCGGCCCCTGGGGCGTGGATTTCTGGCCGATTCTCTCCGCGGGCAAAGGGGGCGCCACGATCATCGGCCGCTTCAACAGCCCGCTGGGCGGCCAGTCTGACCCGCGCTCCTACTGGTACACCGTGTCGCTGAACGGGTCTGTGCCCTATCTGGTCGGCGATGGCGCCCAGGGCCCGGTCTCCACGGTGCGCCTCGAGCTCATGCGCGAGAACATGCAGGAGGCCGAGGCCCACATTCTCTGCCAGAACGTCCTGATCAACAGCAATCAGAAGGCCCGGCTCGGAGGCGAGCTCCTGAAGCGGTGCGAGTCGGCCTGCAACACCCGGCTGCACGCCCTGCGTTACGAGTCCGAATTCACCTTCTTCGGCGCGTTCAAGGACCCCCTGTTCACGCACTTCGTGTTCAACCCCAGCGCGTGGCAGAAGCAGTCGCGCGACATCTATGAAACCGCGGCTGAGGTGGCCAAGGCGGTGGGCAAGTGACCCGGCGGACAACAGGAGCAGGAACCATGAAGAGCACCAACCGGGAATTCATCCTTTGCCTCGCGGTTGCGGGGCTTTTCCAGACCGCGCAGGCGGAGAAGGTCGCGCTGCAGCAGGCGCCGCTCGCCAGTCCGGCGATGGTGCTCTCGCCTGTTGCCTGCAACTTCGCGGAGACGCAGCGACCAATCGTCTACTACCGCAACGAGGGCGAAGAGGTCTTCCTGCCGCGTCAGAGCGTGACGGTCTCCGATAAAACCCCCGCGCAGAAATTGACACTTGCCGGTGTCGCCTGCGAGCTCGCGCTGAAGTCCGGCCGCATCTCCCTGACCGCCGGTGGACAGACCCGGGAACTTCAGGACTTCGAGCTCGGCTATCGCAGCGTCGACATCGGCGCCAAGAGCGGCCCCATCGCCTTCTCGCGCGGCTTTGTCTTCGAAAATGAAGCCCGCATCTTCTACCGCTCAACCGCAGCCATGGCCGGCACCGTGGACGGACTCTCCCTCCGCCTGTTCGACGATGACCTGAACGGACGCTACGAGATCGGCAAGGACGCAATCAGCCTCAGCGACTCAGGCACGTCCGCCATCTTCGGCCAGCTCTCCTCGCTGCTGCCCGGCGCAAAATGCGCCTGGGAAGTGAAGGCCGTGGCTGAGGACGGCTCCTCGATCACGCTGGAGAAATACACGGGTGCCATTGGCGCGCTCAAGTTCGAGACGACCAAGGATCTCGAATGCCGGCTGGCCCTCGTTTCTGAGGACGGGAAATGTTCATTCGGCGTTCTGGCCACAGGTCAAACCCTCACCCTTCCGGCAGGAAAGTACCGGCTGTCCTGCGGGTTCGTGTACCGTCCTTCCGCGAAACATGTGGTGGGGCTGATCTTGCCTGCCAAGGACTTCCGGATCACCGTTCCCAATGGCGGAACCGCGGCGCTCGTGATCGGCGACGCAGCCGCAGCCGAGCTGCCTTGGGGCGAGGGATCTGTCAGCATGGACTTCCAGCACTACCTCGCGCTCGACCTTTCCCCCGCGGAGGCGGCCTACAACGCCGGCGACGTGGCCAAGGCCAGGAAGCTGTTCGACGACGCCGTAGGCGCGCGCAAATCCGGCCCGGCCTACGAGGCCACACAGGTTTGGATTGACGATCTCAACCAGCGTCTGACTTTCGAGGCATCGCCCGAGGGCGCGGCCCTGCGCGAGGCGGAGGCCAAGGTGCTGGCTGCGGTCAAGGCCGGCAAGCTGGAGGATGTGCGCGCCACGCTGCCGGCAGCCCAGGCAGTGCTCGCCAGGATTCCGGCGTCGATTGCCAAGGGGTGGCTTGGCTTTGTCTGCAAGGCCAAGGTGGAATCCTGGGGGCGCTTTGCAGCCGGCACCTCCTGCCCAGGCGTCAAACTTCCGAAGAGCAAGCTGGGCGGCCAATTCCGCGACAGGGCATTGCAGGTCGCCAAAGTGACGGCCGTTCCCGGTGATCCGGAGTATGCCGCAAACATCGACTGGACCACCAAGGGGCTCACCGGCGGCTACAGCGAGTTCTCGAAGTTCTCCGGCCGCAGCTGGATCTACGAGGGGTTCCTCATCGTCCCGCAGGGCGGCGAATACGAACTAGCTCTCGAGAGCGGCACAGGCGGAGCCCTGCTGCAACTCGACGGCAAGACCGCGATCGACCACTGGGGCTTTCATGTGCCCGAGGAGCGCTCGGTCCGGATGAAGCTCTCCGCAGGCCGTCATCCGATCCATCTCGAGATGTTCACAGTCGGCGGTCATCAGCACGATCTGCACTTCCGCTGGACGCCGCCGGGCGGCCGGGAGACGCTGGTGCCGACCTGGGCTTTCGAGTACGAGAAAAACGACAAGACACCTGCCGCGGGCGAGAAATAACACGAAAACAAGGAGCGCCGATGAACACCATTCGCAACTCTGTGGCGGGGAAGTTTCTGTTTCTGGGCATGCTGGCTGTCCTGCTCGCACAGGCATCGGCTTTCGGCGCTGCTATCAACCTTTCGGGCATGGTCAAGGACGCTGATGGCAAGCCGGTCAGCGGCGCCACGGTCTATGCCGTGGCGGATGACAAGGTCAAAACCACCACTGGCGCGGACGGAGCCTTCACGCTGGCCGGCACGGTTCCAGATGTGCCGGGCAAGACCAAGGTCCCCGTGGCTGCGGCCAAGGACGGCCTGATGACCGCCCAAGTGCTGGCAAAAAGCTTTGCCACCAAGGATGTGCAGTTCACGTTGTATCCGTCCATCATCGGGCAGACCGTGACCCTGATGGGCAACCGCCTGACGCACGTCCATGTGCGCGAAGAGGCTGGCTGGGACAATAAAACGCAGAAGGGGAAGAACGAGTTCGTCTTCCTGATGGCGTTCGACGGCCCGCCGGGCATCAAGGCCGAGGTGGACCAGATCTGGAATGACTACTATCCCGGCGACAGCCTGGACAGCGACGCGGCCAAGGAGCTGGAAAACCAGTTCAAGACGCGCCTGCGGTATTACATCGACGGCCCCATGGCCCCCGCCCCCACCAAGGTCGAGTTCTATGGTCCGGGAAGCCTGAAGTCCATCACCGGCACAATCCACGAGCAGGATGGCAAGAAGTACATCACGGCAACGGCGGAAGGCAAATACGATGGCCCGACCTATCCGGACCGCGTGACGCAGACGGACAAGCCGCTGGTCAAGCTTCCGGTGAAACCGGGGCTTACGATCAAGCTGACCGCCACCCTTTCCGACACGCTGATCTATGTCCCGGCCGGCAAGTTCTACATGGGCAACCCGCTGGAGCAGGTCCCGAACTGGCAAGAGGGGCCGCAGCACATGGTGGCGTTCACCAAGGGCATCTATGTGTCCGATCACCCCATCCTGAACTCCGAATATGCCGTCGTGACCGGCGATACCACCGCCAATCCGAAGAACTATCCTGCTGATGCCGCCTGCAACATCTCCTGCGTGATGTTCGACAAGTACGTGAAGGCGCTGCAGAAGCTCAACCCCGGCAAGGTGATCCGGTCGCCGACCAAGGCCGAGTGGGAATACTATGCCCGCTCCGGAACCTCCAACCTCTACTTCAACGACAATAAGACTGCCAAGTCGGGTGAAACCTTTGACCGCACCATGCCGGTGAAGTCGAAGAAGCCCAACGCTTGGGGATTCTACGGCATCGGCGTCGGCGACGGCAGCGAACGCTCCAGCGACAGTGGGTTCTACAGCGATCACTGGGTGTTCCCGGATGTGTCGACTGATCCCAGCTATCCCAGCAAGAAATGCCTGGCCGATCCGGGCGCATATCATGTCCATGCCAACGGCCATGGCAGCCACTACCCGGTAAATGAACTGCTCAACGACGAGGGGTATGTCGGCGTGGACCTGGGCGGAAAACAGCGCAACGGATTCAAGGTCATCACCCAGCGCATCGTGGTAGAGGAGTAGCCTCGGCCTTTCCCGTAGGGCAGACCTGCCGGGTGTAGCGGCGCGTGTGCCACGCGCCGACTGTTACCGCAGGATTCGCAAAGGTAGGGCGAGGTCGCCGGGTGTAGCGGCGCGTGTGCCACGCGCCGACGGCGGCTGGCACAGCCGCCGCTACAGTTGGCGAAGGAGAGACCTGCCGCATTCGCAAATTGATGCACTGCCGCCCATCGCCTCTTTTGCAACCAGCCAAGCCAGGAACATTCCATGTTGGATCATGATCTTCCTTTCTTTGCCGTCGGTTTGCCGAAGATCGACGACGCCTTCCGGATCGCCCTTGGCGACACGCTCGGCAACATCGGCCCGATCCAGAAGGGGCTCCTGATAAAGCCGGCGCCGGTGCTGCACGCCGGGTTGCGCTACAAGCAGTCCTGGACGCGCGACGCTGCGTTCAACGTCTGGAACGGCACGCCATTCCTCGTGCCCGAGATCAGCCGCGACACCCTGCTTTCCGTGCTGGCGCAGTGCGGGAACGAGGTCCGCATCGGCGGCGAACTCGCGCAGTACTGGGACGCGATCATCTGGTCCTGCGGCGCCTGGCAGTACTACCTCCTCACCGGCGATCGCGAGTTCCTCGCGCTGGCCCTGGATGCGGTGGCCAACTCCCTGGCGTATTCCGAATCCATGGAGTTCGACCCAGAGCTGAACCTCTTCCGCGGTCCGGCCTGCTACGGTGACGGCATCTCCGCCTATCCTGATACCTATGTCCAGGGCGCCGACGGCGCGGGCTACATCAAGCGCTGGCCCAAGAACTTCCCGCATCTCGCGGCCAAGCATGGCTTCGGCCTGCCCATGCACGCACTCTCCACCAACTGCCTGTTCCAGCATGCTTATGTTTTGGCCGGCCGCATGGCCGCCGAGCTGGACAAACCCGCCAACCCGGCCTGGGCTGCCAAGGCCGACGCGCTCCGGCAGGCGATCAATCGCCACTTCTGGATGCCGGAGCGCGGACACTACCGCTACCTGGTCGACCCTTTCGGCGGCGCAGATGTGCAGGAAGGCCTGGGACACAGCTTCGCCCTGCTTTTCAATATCGCCGACGACGCGCAGGCCGCGTCGGTCATGGAAAAGCAACACATCACGAACTGGGGCATCGCCTGCCTCTGGCCGCAGTACGAGCGCTACACCCGCCGCGGCGAAGGCATCTACGGTCACCACAGCGGCACGGTCTGGCCGCACATTCCGCCCTACTGGGCCCAGGGAACGCTGAGCCGCGGCCGCACCGATCACTTTTTCAAGGCCCTGACCGACATGTCCACGCTGGCGCACAAATACGGCCTGTTCATGGAGACCCACCACCCGGATACCGGCGTCCCCTATTCTGGCGTGCAGGAGGGGTTCGAGTCCGTCAGTTGCCATCGCCAGACTTGGTGTGCCACCGGCTACCTGCGGCTGATCTTCTTCGGACTGTTCGGCATGCAGCCGCTGCCGGAAGGAATGGCCTTTCGCCCGCTTCTGCCGGATGGCGCCAGCGAGATGACCCTCTCGCCGCTCGTCTACCGCCAGATGCGCCTGTCGCTGCGCGTAACCGGCTCCGGCCGCAACGTGCGCGCCTTCCGGGTCAACGGCCAGTCGCAGGAGCGCCCCCTCCTCGACACCAACCGGACCGGCGAGCAGCGCATTGAGATTGAGCTCGCGGACTGAATGCGTCGAAACGGGCAGGTGTTTCAATTTCAGGGAACGGCTCGCGAGGACGCTCGCCCTCCATTCGATGGCGAACGGTTTGCTCACAACTGGAGGGCGAGCGTCCTCGCGAGCCGCTTCCTTTTGTAATGAATACTCTCTACCTCGAAACGCGCGCCCTTCCCTCTTTCGGCAAAATCCGGCATACTAATAGACAGGTTTTGCAGAATGGAGTGCACGTGGTTTACGACATCGTCACATACGGCCAGAAGGCGCTGCGCCTGAAGGCGAAGCCCGTGGCATCGATCACCAAGGAGATCCGGACGCTGGTCCGCGACATGCTTGACTCCATGCACGCCGCGCGCGGCGTGGGGCTGGCCGCGGAACAGATCGGCCGCGAGGAGGCGATCTGCGTGATCGACATCCCAAAGGACGCCGAAAAGCCGGAATGCGTCGAGGCCAACGCGGCCATTGCCATGCCGCTGGTCATGATCAACCCCGCCATTACCGCCACCTCCGGCGAGCAGCGCAACGAGGAGGGGTGCCTCAGCTTCCCGGAGATCAGCGTGCCGATTACCCGCCCTCTGCAGGTGACTGCCACCTATACGGACCTCGACGGCAAGTCCCAGACCGTTACAGCCTGCGGCCTGCTGGCCCGCGCCATCCTGCACGAGACCGATCACCTCCGTGGCGTGCTGCTGGTCGACCGCATGAGCGCCCTGCAGCGCCTCTCCGTGGCCGGCAAGCTCAAGCGCCTGCAGGCGGAAGCGAAGGAACAGTAGTGGTGCAGGCGTCCCGCCTGCAGATGCCACAACAGCAACATCGTGGTTCGGTTGCGCCGCGACGTCACCGGTGCCCTGGCAGCCGACGGCATGAACGGGTACCTGATCCTGCAGGCAGCCAACTCGCTGACCAATGCCTTCACCAACCTGCCAGCCGTGGTCCTGACCGGAAACGATGCGTTCGACGGCACGGGCCACCGCAATTACACCAATGCCGTGGACAACCCCCGCAAGTTCTACAAGGCTGTCGTGCAGTAGTGTAATGCCTCGTTACGGTGGGCGGCCCCGGCGGGCTTGCCCCGCCGGACCGAAAATTTGACCGGCCAACCCGGCGGGAAACGGGTAGATTGCTGCCCCCCGCCGGCTAGATGTTATTATACTATGGTTTCAGGTGGAACGAGCATGCCCATGCGAGAGACAACGAACTTGCGTTACGCCATGCGGCCAATCCGATCAATCGTGCGCTTGGCTGTGGTTGCCGTCGTTCTTGCTGGATTGTCGTTGCCCGCCGCGGCGTCAGGGCCAACCCGGCCCGTGGTCAGCAACTACACGGCCGTTCTGGTGTCAGGCACAAACCTGACGTTCTACTTTAACCGGAACCTTTCCTGGACCAATGCCGCGCATGCCTGGATGCTGACCTATACGATCCCCTCGCCGCCGCAGTATGGATCGAATGTCGCGAACTCATTCACAATTTATTGCAATTCGCAAGGTGGCTACGATTGGGGGGTCGACTATCAGTCCCCCACGAACTTCAACGGCGTGGACTCGTTCACCTGGTGCGCGGCCGACAAAACTCTTACATCCGCAATGGCCACCTGCACGTTCATCATCACAACCAACCCGGCCGAGAGTCTTCCGGTCCCGGCCAACCAATCGGCGATTGTCCCCAAGAATACCCCGTTTAACATTTATCCCAATTACAGTGGCGGCGTCGGCTTCACCTGTCAGCCGGTGTTATCCACATCAAATACGGCCCATGGCACGGTGACGGCCAACGGTGCCTACTTCACCTATGTGCCGAAAACCAACTATCAGGGCGCAGACTCCTTTATGTGGGCGATGGCCTACTCGAACGACACCACCCCGGTGCTGACGACTGCTGTCGCGAAATGCTCGATCCTCGTCACGAACAGCATCGGGAACACAGATTGGACGCAATGGCGATTCGACGAATGCCGGAGCGCGTGCAGTCCGATGGTTCTGCCGAATCTGTTGTACCTGCAGTGGCGGGCCGATGTGCCGATCTGCGTGGATTCGTTCCACGGCGCATGCAACGACATCGATAATTGCCGGCCGGTGCAACTGGGAAAACAGCTTTTCGTGAGCCTGATGGCCAACGACAGCGTGAGTGCCTACAACACGGACACCGGCGCACTAAACTGGCGGTACTATGCAGGCGGCGCGGTGCGGCGCCCGCCGGTCGCCATGGCGCTCACGAACGGGACGAACGTGGTGATCTTCGGCTGCGACGACGGCACCCTCTACTGCCTGAACGCGGCCGACGGCTCGGAACTCTGGAAGTTCCGCGGCGCGCCGAATTCAAAGAAAGCCATGGGGTTTGGCCGGTTGAGCTCGGTGTGGCCGATCTGGGGCTCGCCCGTGGCGTACAACGGCAGGGTTTACTTCGTGGCAGGGTATCTGCCGACATGGGGTTTGTTCGCCTACTGCCTGGATGCAGCAACCGGCGTAATGGTCTGGCGCAACGACGGTGGCTTGAAAGACAACGGGTACAACTCCTCTCTGGGGCCGCTCACATTCTCGTCCGACCACACCAAGATCTACGGTACGGTCGAAGGGTTCAATACCCCTTGGTCGCTACTTGCCTCCACCGGCGCCTTCGCCGGCCATCTGGGAACAACCATCCCCAAAAACAGCGGAAATACACCGTATTGGTACATGGACGGGACTGGTGTCAACGCCATGAACGAGCCGCAGTCCATTATGGTCGGAGGACAGGCTTTCACTCCATCCAGTGCGGCCACCTTGGGCGTCTCGGGAACCGTCGGCAGTATGCTGGCCGGCGACGGCAAACTCTTTGTGGCCACAACGCAGGGCAGCATCTACTGCTTTGGCGGCACGCAGGTGACAACCACGAACATGTATCCCTATACAACGACGCCACTCCCTACCCGGAACGATGTCTGGACAACGGCGGTTGCCAGCATGCTGAGCCATCCGTATGTCGGCGAGGGGCTGGCACTGGTCTGGGGCGTAGGCAGCGGACGACTGGTCGAGGAGCTGGCGCAACAGGCGCCGAACCTGCGGATCGTGGCCGTCGATCCCGACCCGGCCAAGCTTCGTGCGTTGCGCGTGGAGATGGATGCAGCGGGTTGGTCCGGGGCGCATGTCTCGACGCTGCAGGGCAACCCGATGGATTTCCGTTTTGCACCCGATCAGGCCGCGCTGATCGCCAGCGAAGACGTGAACGTGGCAGGCTACAGCAACGGACTCGCCATGATTCAGGCCATGTACATGGCCTCGCGCCCGTTTGGCGGCGAGATCTGGCTGCCCACCTCAAATGCCCAGTATTCCTCGATTGCCAGCTGGCTGATAGCCGCCAACCTGCCAACCTGCGGAGGCGCGGCCAGTTACTCGGTCTCCAACAGGACGGACGTGCTTGTTCCCATCGCGGATGGCTTCACGCAGATCCAGCGGCTGGGACTGCCGGACAGCGCGTTGGTTTTCAAGCCACCTTTCCGGGCCACAGCTTTCGACGTTTCTTGGAGGGTGGCACATGGCTCCACACTGGATACAACTCCGTTCTGGGGAACAAATTCGGCCACACGCGGCGTGAAGTCGGGGTATGACATTTATAGTTGGCTGCCGGTGACACACGCCCTGCCGGGCTATCAACCTCCAGAACCTCCGGGAATCAGAATGGACAGAGCGTATTTTGTCAGTGGGTCCGCGCCGATGGTCAATCCCGTGAACAACCGTCTGGAGATCCCGCCGCCGGTATGGAAATTGAAGTCCTGCATGGAGAACTTCGGTTATGGCAACCTGCGGTTCAGCCCCGGGAAACAGGGCGCCATTATCGATTCGGCGAATTATTGGGGTGTCTTTCTGATCCCGGAGATGCGCGGTTGCAGTTCAGCCTGTTTTGCGGGGAACGGGACGGCGGCGTTTGTGCCTGACTTCGCTTTGTGCAGTTGCGTCGCGGGCATGGCTTACACACAGATCGGTGTGGTGCCGGTGACCGACCCGGATGAGGAATATTTTGTCGGTTACCAGTGGTCCCGCTCGCAGGAGTCGATCCAGGAGACGCCGGTGCGCCGGATCGGCGTCAATTTCGGGGCGCCAGACCAGCGCTATGACCCGTTGGAGGGTTTGCTCTGGACACATCACCCCTCTGCATCGGCAATGCTCGTCTTCGGCTTCACCCAGCTCGGCCAGGCAAATCCGCTGCTGCCAGTGACCTATCGCGGTGGTGTGACAAACGTCTACCACAACAGCGTGAGCATGTCGTACACCAACCCGACGAATCACAACTGGGTTTCGGCCTCGTACGTAAAGGGAATGGACGGGATCACCATTCCGCTGGCTCCGACGCTGGTGGCCACGCGCGTCGCGACCCCTCCGGCAATGGACGGCACGCTGAATGACCCTTGCTGGGGGACATCCAACTGCGTGAACATCGTGCCCGGTGGCTCGCTGGCCCAGAACCACAAAACCAGCCCGTCCGACACGGCCTATGTCATGGCGCGGTATGACGACACGAACCTGTATATCGGCGCTTGTTTGTACCAGCAGGACACCCTTTATCTCGGGCAGTGCAGTCTGAATCTCGCGCTGAACAGTCGCGAGAAAGTGGCGCCACCGGTAGTGCTGGCATGCGGCAGCGCCGGAACGAAGACCACGGGGATCGACAGCAATGCCTGGCAGGCGGCGTATACGATTGTGCCATCAGGAACCAATTACAACCGTTTCCAGGCCGAAATGCAGATCCCGTGGAGCGAGCTGAATGCAGCCGGCATCTGGAAAGAACAGTTAGTCCTGAACGCCATCCTCAACAGCTTCAACAGCACCGGACCAACTCTCCTGAACGGAACCGTCCCTGTAAACTCAGGTGCCCAGAACCTGGCCCTGAACATGAGCCCGGTATTCCTCGACACGGCGCGCGGCGTGACCACACAGTCGTCGCCCTACACGGTGCGGCTCTACTTTGCCGAGATGGAGGTGCTGACCAACGGCCAACGCGTGTTCGACGTGCGCCTGCAGGGGCAGACGGTTCTCACGAACTTCGACGTGTACGCCGCTGCCGGCGCCGGCCAGTGCGAGGTGGTCCAGATGTTCACGAACGTCCTGATCGCCGACCATCTGGACATTGGCTTTGTCCGGCATGTTGGCGAGCCGATGCTGAGTGGCGCGGCAATCATCGACACGTTCACCAATGCCAACGGCGTGCATATCGACCCGTCGACCCTCCCGCCTGTGGCAGTGATCAGCGCCAGTGCAGCGACCGGGCCCGCCCCGCTGGCCGTAACGCTCAGCGCCCGCGGTTCCTATGATCCGGACGGGCAGATCGTGGATTGCGCCTGGGAGACCGGCGACAACCGGCTGGCCAAGGGCTCCCTGATCCAGCACGTTTTCGCGGAACCCGGCACCCACACGGTGAACCTGCTGGTCATGGACAACTCCGGCAACACGGCCGCCACGAACGTGACGATCACGGTGACCGCCGGGGCGCCCGCGGCATTCGTCTGCAACATCCGCGCCAGCGGCGGAGACTACACGAGCCTGAACGCCTGGCAGACGGCGATCGCCAGCGACCTGACCTCCGCGCAGTCGCTGTTGTTTACAGTCAGCGCCCAATGCACGTACGCATCAGCCACGGATGACGGCAAGACCGTGACGTTCAACAACGGCGGCGGCTCGGGGGTGCTGCGCCACATCAATGCCGCCGGCATCGCCTACCTCACGGGTTGCACCGGAACGATCCAGAGCGGCTCTGCCACAATCGCGGGCGGAGACACGTTCACGGTGGCGGACAGCGGCAGCCCGATCTTTACTGCCGTCGCCTCCTGTTATAACGACTGGCCAAAAACCGGCCTCAACAACAACTTCGTGATGTCCGGATGGACCACCGACCCCGATCACGGCGTGACGATCCGTGCGGCGCCGAGCCAAGGGCACACAGGTGTGCTGAAACAGGGCTCCAGCTACACGGGCTTCGCGATCGCGGGAAGCGGATCGGGAATGAACTGCTCGGCTGTTCCGTATGTCCGCATCGAGCGGATCGCGCTCGACAACGGGGCGTTGATCCTGGGAACTGGCGCCTCGGTCAACCGCGTGGTCGCCACCAGCACGGTCGCCGCCTTTGGGAGCAATACCGTCGTCGCCAACTCGATTGCCGGATCGTTCGTTGCCATGAAATTGTTCGGGACGTCGGTCGACTCCGTGAATTACTACAACTGCACAGGCCGGAACTTCACCAACAACGCGACCAGTTCGGCGAACGCCACAAACCTGCGTTACGTCAACTGTCTGTCAATCGCAGGTGGGTCCGGCTTTGTCTTCAAGAATGGCGCCTACTGCTCGGGACTGCTCCGCAGCCACTGCGTCTCCATGGACAGCACGGCCACCAACGCCTACCTCTCGGAACATCTGCTGAGCGGCAACCAGGCCACCCAGACGGTGAGCCTCGTAGATCCTCCCAGCGGCGACTTCCGTTTGGCAGCCACGGACACTGGCGCCATTGGCAAGGGCGCCCCCGGACTGGGCGCGGACATTGCTGGGAATCTTCGTCTCGGTCCGAGCTACGCCTCCGGCGCCTTCCAATCCACCACCCCAGGCCCGCAGATCACCGGCGGTCCTTCAGCCACACCGAACCCTGCCCTCACCAACGCGGCGGTTTCGTTCTCCGTGCAGGCCACGGATAGCAACACGCTGACCTATGCCTGGACCTTTGGCGATGGCGGGTCCACTAACGGCGCGAATGTCACGCACGCCTACGCGGCGCAGGGCGTGTACACGGCACAGGTGGTGATCTCCGACGGCCAGTACGCCCTGACCGGCTCCGTGGTGGAGACGGTGCTCGTCTACTCGCCGCCCACGGCCAACCCTCAGACCGTAACCGTCTTTACCGGCACGACGAATAACGCCATTGCCCTCAACTACACCTCCGTGGGACTGCCATCACAGGCCTGGACCGTCACGGCCCTGCCGGCCACCGGTTCGCTGAATTATCTCTCCGGCGACAACTACCTGTCCGTGACAGCCGGGAATGCGCTGACGAACAGCACCCTCTACTACACGCCGACGAACTCGATTGCGGGAGCCGACTCCTTTACCTGGTTCATAAGCGACGGCGTCAGCACCTCCTTGCCGGCGACCTGCACCATTGTGATTAGCACCAATATCCCGCCTGTGGTGACCAACCAGCTGACCGTCTCCACGGACGGCGGCGGGACCGGCACCATGACCCTCGACCCGACTGGCGGGGTCTATGTGGCCGGCACAATGGTGCAGCTAACAGCCGTGCCTGACGCCAACAGCACGTTCATCGGGTGGGGCGGCGCGCTCTCCGGCACGAACAACCCCTTCTCGCTGACGATGAACGACAACTACTCCGTCGTTGCCCACTTCGGCTTCAATGGCTCCATCATCACTGCCTCCGCAGGCGCCAACGGCTCCCTCTCGCCCGCGGGGTCGGTCGGTGTGCCCACCGGCGCCTCGCCGACGTTCCTCATCACGCCTGCCACCTGGTACGGCATCAGCAGCGTGCAGGTGGACGGCACCCCGGCCGGCGCGCCGTCATCCTACACATTCAGCAACGTGCAGGCCCCCCATACGATCAGTGCGACGTTCTACGCGTTGCTGGCGCCCAAGGGCACGCCGCTGTGGTGGCTGGCTCAGAAGGGCTACACCAACAACGAGCAGGCGCTGGATCCCAACGGCGTGCCGGTCTGGAAGGACTACCTGACCGGGACAGATCCCAACAACCTGGGCTCCGGGGTCTCCTACAACATCGTCCCCTACACGGAAGGGTTCGAGAACCTGGCCGGCTGGGGCGGCGGCTACACCAATGTGATCAACACCATGGGGTGGTCTGGCTCTCCCGGCAAGGATCAGTCACAGATCACCAATCTCCTGTACACCTACACGGCGACCAACCTGCCGCTGCCCTCCTTCACGCACACCAACGTGCTGCAGGTGAAC
>Ga0073936_10002498_pt1 | contig 27401 bp, 11 predicted proteins | sample AliMusrvi5mmetaG_FD_87041 | JGI IMG/M metagenome (GOLD analysis project Ga0073936, IMG submission 87041) | Freshwater lake bacterial and archeal communities from Alinen Mustajarvi, Finland, to study Microbial Dark Matter (Phase II) - Alinen... | ecosystem: Environmental > Aquatic > Freshwater >...
AATATACATACAAAATACACCATATGGTTTTTGTATGGACATTATAGATATTATGGATATTGTGATGATTAGATTGGTCCAATTCGTATAGACTTTTTATGCGGTATACTCATAATGGTCATAATGGTCATAATTCACATGTTTAGACCAGCGGCGCCCACCACTCGAGCGACGTGGCTTTTTTTCACAGCAATAAACTATGGCACAATCACTGTATCATCTCGCTCTCGTCAATGCACCGCGCGAACACCCCGCAGTCAGCCGTCTCCCCCTCACCTGGAACGATCTTCGTAAATGTTTTGAACTCCGCAAGATGAACACACAACTTTTTACGCGCCTTTTCCATCATATTCGCTACTGGAACTGGCCCTGGATCTCGGAGCACGTTCAACCTGATGAGGCGTTCATTTACAGATACTGCCGCCACATCGATTGGACCAAAATCTCGCGCCACCAGCGGCTCACCGTGGACCTAATAGCCATGTTTGAGGTAGATATCAACTGGTTGGAGCTTTCAGCCAACCCCAAGTTGACCGTTGATATTATTGCTCTATACCCCACTCGATTGGATTGGGGCCTTGTGTGTCAAACCATTGCGTTTACAGAACACCAGATTGAACAGTTCTTGCCATACATCGCCTGGTATGAATTGTCACACAAATCGACCCTCAGTGAGACATTTATCGAGCAGCATCGCGACAAGGTCCATTGGCCGCGAATCACCGCACGGCAAACCCTTTCTGACGCATTCATTACACGTAACGCCGCATGGGTCGATTGGGATTACATCTCACGTCACCGACCGATGAAGCATAAGTTTATTGAGGATCACGCGGACTATGTTGATTGGAGTTATGTGTCGGGTGCGCAAGTACTCGATGAACCGTTTATGTTGACCAACACCAAGCGCATTGTCTGGGAAGAGGCGGCATTCGTGCAGGTGATGAGTGAACAATTTTTTGAAGACAATGCACCAAAGACGCCAGCGGTATGGGCCGCATTCACCGCCGGCCATACACTTACCCTTGACTTTATCCGGCGCAACATCGCCTATTTACCCGCTCGCGAATTGACACGGTTTCAAACATTCACCCTTGAACACCTTGACGAATTTGCCGACCATCTCGATTGGAAATATCTCTCAGTGGTGCACCCATTTGAACGCCCAGGCACCGGAGAGGTTGACACGGCGTTTATTCGCCGCCACGCACATCGATTTACATGGGCGACACTGGTACAATCTCACACACTCCCAGTTGATATCCTGTTGGAAAATAGTGCGCGGTTTCTCTCCTCTCAGATTATGCAAGACATACCGATCGAGACCTTGCGCCTCCATCCCGAGTTGGTTAATAGAGAATGGATTACACAAAATTGCCCATTGACAGTCGAATATCTCCGCGCGGCCGAGGCATTTGTATCGTGGGAGAATTTGATATATCGCCATCTTCCGGCAGAGGTCGTCGAGGCATTTCCGGCCAATATAAATCTTACGCGATTTCCCATCTTCCAACCACCCATGCACCCTGCCTGGATTGCTCGCCAAGTGACTAGTGGCCGAGTCTGGGCAACAGAGACTGATGTCGATCCCCGCAATTGGCCGCTATATTCCATATCGACGACAATTACACGTATCTCAGACCCAGCAGATGAGTTTTTCCGGCGCAACCAAGCTTTGATTATCGCAAATCCACGTACCATTGCGCGCGGTGGAACACACATCTTACTCAATACAATGGTGGCAGTTAAACATTTGGTCTCCCCAGAGATTGCCGATCGAATTAAATATGAATGTGTACTGGCAGAATTGCATGTTCCGTCGTCCTGGGATTATCTTGAACGATTGTCACCTGCGCGGTGGGATGCACTTGTTTGTACCCGCCGCCTATCTGAGGCATTTATGCGCCGATTTAAACACAAGATTTCGTGGCGGAGAGTGGCATACTATCAGAAACGTGCATTTTCCGTGCAATTCATACGCGAATTCGCCGCTCAGCTTGACCTACGATATGTCCAATTGCCATATGATATCACACCAGATTATTTACGTGAATTTGGCCCGCTCCACAATTGGCCCCGAATGACGCCAGATTTTCAAGAGTGGCAAATGGAGTTGTACAAGGATTATTGCGACTTTTCCGCGCCGCCACACACACACCTTTCAGACGCGTTTATCGCACGCCATTACTCGAATCATATTAGGGCCTTATCAATGGGTGACGACGACGATGACGACTTTGAGGCGAATTATATTGATGTGCAATGGACAAATCTTCGTGAAACGAATACAGAATTAGCGGCACCACAGCGACATCGCCTCAAACAACTAGAGGCGATGGTGGATAAGCGATGGGCGCGCGTGTCGAGTCAGCCAATCAAGATGACAGCCTCAATCCTTTTACTCAGAGATCAACTTGAGAATCAGGTTAAGCTGACACCTTACTCCGCATACAAAGAATCATTGACCGCCACACGGTTGTCACAAGATGCGCCACTTGACATTTCAGATGCATGCACACGACAGTTCTGGACACGGATGCGGCTACCCGATGCGATTATTCGCCGGTTTATAAAGATGGTGGACTGGCGCGATATTTCGCAGCACCAACAACTCGACGAAAACTTTCTCGCCGAGTTTAAAGATAAGGTTGACTGGCGGGCGATTTCGCGGTACCAAGTACTATCTGAGTCAACTATTCGCCGCTTTCAAGATTATGTGATCTGGCCAGTCATTTGCCAGTATCAAAAACTAACTGAGACATTCATCGGCGAGTTTGCGGATCGTGTCAATTGGGAGGCTGTAAGTCCTTATTCATTGTGTTATTGAACACAAAATGAGCACGTCCATCAAAAAGTTTACAAAGTATAAAACCACTGAGACACAGATCGCCAATAATTGGTGACAAATCATGAAACAGTTTCAATCCATACAAGAAAAGACAATGGCTGAATCACTCTTTCATCTCGCGCTTCTTGCATCGCCCGAACACCCCGCTGTCGCACACCTTAATCTCACATGGAATGATCTTCGCAAGTGTTTTGCCGCTCGAAAGATGAACACACAATTGTTTACACGATATTTCGATCAAATTCGCTACTGGAACTGGCCGTGGATCTCGGAACATGTACAGCTCGATGATGCGTTCATTTACAGATACTGCCGCCACATTGACTGGGTCAAAATCTCGCGCCACCAACGGCTTACCGTCGATGTGGTGGCTCACTTTGAGACTGATATCAGCTGGGAGGACCTTTCGGCCAACCCCCATTTGACATTTGACATCATCGGCCTCTACGCAACCCGTCTCGATTGGGGTCGGGTGTGTAAAACTATTGTGTTTGATGAAAATCAAATCAATCAATTCCGCCGATACATTGACTGGTATGAGTTGTCGCTTAAATCTCCTATGCGCGAAAAATTCATCGAGGATAATAGCGATCGGGTCTTCTGGCCGCGCATCACTGCACACCAGGTCCTAACCGACGATTTTATTGATCGTAATCGCGACCGCGTCGACTGGGATTACATCTCGCGCCACCGCCCAATGGACCGCACGTTTATTGAGGACCACGCGGACTATGTCGACTGGGGACTCATCTCGGATGGCCAAGAGCTCAGCGAGCAATTCATTCTGGATCACAAGGACAAACTTGACTGGGAAGAGGTGGCCTACGTGCAGGATATTAGTGAACAATTCTTTGAAGACCATGCCCCGAGGACACAAGCGGTATGGGCCGCGTTTACTGCCGGTCGAACACTTACCCTTGATTTTATTCGCCGCCACATCACCCGTTTGCCCGCCCGCGAATTGACCCGGTATCAAACCTTCACACTTGCTGAGCTCGACGAATTCGCTGACCACCTCGATTGGGGGTGGCTCGCAGTGACACACTCGTTTGAATTCCCGGAAACTGGTATGATCGATCTGGTGTTTATTCACCGCCACGCACATCGGTTCACAGCCAAGGGTGTATGGGGGAAACTAATACAGACTCACAACTTCCCAGTTGACATGTTGGTGGACCTTATTGAGAGTATAAGTCGCATCTATATTGAACAAGACATTCAACTCGCCGACCTGCGTCGGCATCCAGAACTAGCCAATGAAGATTGGATTGCACACAACTGCCCATTGACGGTTGAGTATCTCGAGGCGGCAAGGCCATTTATTTTTGTTTCAGAATTGATGTATCGCCACCTCCCGCGAGAGGTTATAGCTGCATTTCCAGACATGATAACCATTTCAGAACTTCCAATCAATCAACCACCCATGCCACCTGAGTGGATCGAACTCCAAACGGGGGGCGAATTTATCTGGGCCGCAGCGCCCGATATCGACCCGCGTAACTGGCCATTATATTCCACACCGCGAACAGTTGCACGCTTCACACAGCCTTCTGATGAGTTTTTTCGCCGCAATCAAGATTTGATACTCTCACACATTGATATCATCGCGCGCGGCGGGACCCACATCTTATTAAAAACTATGGCGTCAATTGCACCGTGGCTCCCAGCAGCGATTACTGCGCGAGTTAGAGAAGCGTGCGCGTTTGCGGAACTTCACGTCCCATCATCGTGGGATTTTCTGGAACAATTACCACCAGCGAAATGGGAATGGCTCGTTTCTACATTTCGCCTGTCTGAAGCGTTGTTGCGGCGATTTCAACATAAAGTTAACTGGAGCAAAGTGTCAAAGCTCCAACAACGCCCGTTCTCGGAACAATTCGTGCGCGAGTTCCATACGCGTCTTAACTTTAAGATTATCCAATTACCATATGATGTCACACCGGAATATATGCGTGAGTTTGGTGCTAAGCACAATTGGCAACGCCTGACCCCAAAATTACAAGAGTGGCAGATGGAACTATATCAGGAGTATTGCAACTATAGCGACCCACCCCGCAAAAATTTGTCGGAGAAATTTATCGCCGATCATTACTCTTTAAGTGTTGCGGGTGTCACTCAACCAATATCTGAAGCCTTTATCCACCAACATGGTTGCTCAGGATGGGCGCAAGCCATTGAGCAAAATAAAAAGGTAGTATTATCGCAACGTTTTCGCTATACACACTTCATCGCGTTGATGTATTGCCCATGGACGTGTATGTCGAACCAATCAAGCACCAGATTCACCTCACATATATTCACGGCTCATCCCGACCTGTCAGAGTACTCTATACTTAAACTGGCGCCAAAAAATCCACGCGTAGCCGCTATGGGACCGGTAAATCTTTCACAGGTGTGTGTACCTCACTTTTGGTCACACTTTAAACTTTCAGATCAGATTATTCGCCGATTTTTAAAGAATGTGAATTGGCGCGACATTTCGCGGCATCAGAAACTCGACAAAAACTTTCTCGCCGAGTTTAAAGATAAGGTCGACTGGTGCGCGATTTCACAGTACCAAACACTGTCTGAAAAGACCATTCGCCAATTTCAAGACTATGTGATCTGGCCAGCCATTTGGCAGTATCAAAAAGTTTCAGAGTCGTTTATCACTGAATTTGAGGATCGCGTCAGTTGGGAGGCTGTGAGTCCTTATTCATTGTGTTATTGATGCGCGCGAATTTTTTGTGCGATTGCGTAGGTGGAAAAAAACAGTTTTTTTTACCCCTATTTCAACTCAAAAAATAAAACTCAAAAACACTAATCAAAACTAATTCAAAACGAACAAATTAATACAAAACGAACAAACTAATACAATCATGTATACGCTATTTCCGCATCAATTGTCAAACATAGCACGTATGAATCGTCTCGAGTCGACGGGTGGCAGCGACCAGGGTGTCGTGTCACGTATGGGGTTTCTCACCGATGAACCCGGATTTGGAAAGACGCTGTGTGTCGTTGGTCTCATCAACGATGAATTGACGAAAGGTCTTCCGGCAGTCGTCACACGTGAAGTCCAGGAATATCACTCACCGTACTTTTCCACGAAAAAAACGGTGCAAATATCCAAGACAACTGTGATCATGTGCTCGGTGAACATTGTCTCGCAATGGGTCGAGAGCTTCAAGCATATCAAGGCGCCCAACTTTAACTTGTGTGTGATTAGAACACCACGCGAACTCGCACACTATCGCGCCACAGATCTGTATGACTATGATGTTATCATTGTTAGTAGTACACGCTGGGTCGAGTTTGTAAGAGGAGGTTTGCTGCGAACGTCGCAATTTCGCCGCTGTATCTATGATGATCTTGATACATGCACCCCGCGCGCTTTCAAGCCCGCCAAAGCCGACTTTACATGGTTTCTGACAGCCACGCCACTCAACATGATCGCCCTTGTCCAATGGGGTAGCGCAGAAGCTGGCCGCCGTGCAATAGAGGCATGCTCCATCGGAAATACTCATGAGGAATTGGTGGCTTCGGTGCGCTGGCGCGGAGTTGCTGTTACACGAGTCGAACACGCATACACGGCGTCGTGGTTAACACGTCTAAGTTCTACAATTGTCAGTCAGACTATCCAGACTATGATTGACTGCGGCGATCACGCAGCCGCTCTTGTCGCCCTTGGCGGCACCACGGATGGAGATATCGCCAATCTCATGACAAGCAAATTACAGAATAAGATCAATGGTGAAGAGCGCATATTACTCACGGTTGTCGATCCAGTTAAGCGCGCCAGCCACGAAGCAGCCCTTGCGGCCCACAAGCGCACCATGGTTGATTTGCGCAAACGCATCGCCGAGAGTTTGGCCGAAGACTGCCCTATCTGTTGTGGACCAATCAATCAACCCGTCGCCGTAACATGTTGCCAGCAAATCATATGTGCGCAGTGTATAGTGCGCATTCGCGAAGCGAACAACAAGTGTCCCATGTGCCGCACACCAGATCTTATTGCACACAGTGTTGTGGATGAGACTGCAGCTACACCGGCCACACCACCAGCGGCCGAAGCGCCGGCTATCCCAGTAGACAAGTGCGCGGCGCTGAAGAAGATATTAACCAAGCCGGGTCGCTTCATCGTCGTGTCTGAATATCTTGGTCATCTCAGCGCAGAACCATTGAGTGAGACCAAACGCATTATCCTCTTGCGCGGAACAGCGGCCATGCGAACAAAACAACTTGCTCTCTTCCGCGCCACCGCCGATTGCGTGCTCTTGCTCGATCCATCAGAGTGCGCAGCGGGAACAAATCTCACGGAGACGACAGACATTGTCTTTTATCATCATCTCAAGCCCGACGTTGAAACACAGGTCATTGGCCGCGCGCTGCGCCAAGGCCGTACCGAGCAACTGTTCCTTCATTATCTTGTCACACGTAATTAAGTCGAGCGCTGCGCCAAATGAGTTTTTCTACTCTAACTCTACATGTTGTAAAATGGCGCTCTTTGAACATGTTGCATATGGTAGATACAATGAGGTCGCCATCCCAGATGTAATCCAATATGATGATTCCAATATCCATTCATTTGCGCGCACATTGCTCGATTGTGGCCTCCATCGGCAACTTTTACTTTTGATTGATATGGGCAAGATCAGACCCGCACACACCGCGCACAAACAAATATTACCCCAACTAGTGCACAATCTGGCAGAGTATTCTCGAAACACCATGTATATAGACACTGCGCGACGCCTGATTGACTGTAATTTTGAGACGGAATCGGTGGGGCTCCTTCGCGCCATTTGTGACTGTGAGACGTATGATCGTGCATATCTCGGGGTGACGCTTTTGGTGCCACTGGCGCGGCGCCATACCATCAGTTATACGTGGGACTTTGTGGTGCTCGAAAAATTGTTTGACTTGGAGTATATTGCACCCATCCAAATACGTACATTACTTCGTGATATTGTCGCACACCGATGTGGTGATATTATAGTTGAACAACCACCCATCATTGTCCAATGGTTCAAACTGTTCCCTGGTTTTGCGGCGGATATGGTGGACCCACATATACCTCTGGCATATCTTGAAATCTTGCTGGACATGGGGCTTGTGTTTGACGAGCCTGCTCGCGCCCGGGTGGACGAAGTCAGATATCAAGCCATTGCGGCGCGGGATAAAGGGCGCGCCTTTGTGGATACGGCCGAAACCCTCCCCGCCGATGACCTCATTTCACATTACATTGCTAACATACATTGTGCCGCCACATTTTATTCACCCCAATCTACATCAATTCTTTTGCGGCGGGTGAGTCTGAAACCCACCACTAATTGGCGCCCCCTCCTCGAGCTGTTGGACCTTATCGTTACAACTAAGGGAGTTAAGCATCTTGATATCATTGCCAATTGGTGTATACGCTTTGAGGCTACAGATACGGCGCAAACCGAATTGGTGGTGCGCATCTTTAATCTGATCCGAGAGTGGCATCATCCAATACCAGTGGCAAGTCCGCGAGTTCCCGTCAAGTATCGCCAATATTTTGTGGATGGCGCCCCGCGGCCGTCGCGGCAATCGGCATCGTTTGAAATTCGCCCGAGTTTAAGTTGTTATGATCTATACCAAGCCACACATCATCTTTTCACAGAGATAAAGGACGATCCACAGTATGTGGTTTGCTTTGTCAATGCGGCATGTGTGTTTTGTTTTACGCGCGAAGCCCTTCGGAGTCATTTGGATGTATCTGATCGAACAACATTACGCATGTTTTATTGCGAAATCGCCACCCTGGACTTGTTGGGTATTTTGGCGCACGACTGGTCATATTATACGATACAGATGGGCGTCCCGGTCATGATTGACATGCCACCTATCGCCACAGTGTAAACGCACAACCACTTCTATAAACTTGTTGACAATTTTATAGAATAGTGGTCAGTGCACTTAGCATGCCAAATCTGTTTCGTTGGGCGCAACTTGGTGTGTATAAAAGATTTGACGCGGCGAAATGATCGCTTCAATCAGATGATGTACGTTGATATTGAGTTGACTAACACCAATATAGTCTGTTGGGTCATTGAGACTTGCGTCGATACGGCGCGCCAATGTTGTCTTGGATTGGCATTCCACATTCGCGGGTGTAATATAAAAATACACTTGATCGGGGTCCACAGAGAGGTCTTTGATCGGGCACGTCTCCTGTTCAACTACATTATAGCACTCTTTTGTGGTCAGTGTAAATGGTCGTTGAAATTTGGGTATGGCATTGGCGAATTGCACGGATGTAGTGCGACTCGCAATGATTGCGTATGCGTGCCGAATCTGATAGCGGGCATTATTCGGCGCTACGAGTCTGCATTCAATTCTTTGGTCGGTGAGTAGTGCAACCAGACGACTCAAAAATAACGCTTGTACTATCGACTCGGCGGGGTGTTCTTGGCACCATGTGCGAATTAGGCGTGCGGCAGCTTCTGATCGCTCGGCTAATATGCGAAATATTGGTATTTCGGTGACAGACCAAACTGTGTCCCGGAGGGCAACCCGTGTCAATTGGACTACCATGTTATCTGGTGTAGCCTCAACCGCGGTAATGGCTTGTTCAACTGGTAAGTTTTCCGCTTCCGCTGTAATTGCGGCGGTGAGTGCGGCGATCGCCTGTGTTGCGGCCGCCATTTGTGTGGGTGACGCCGGGGCGATGATGCTGGCAAGGCGACTGGGTTCAAAGTCATCGTCAACCCTATTGCGCCGCGCGGGCACAGGGAGAGACCGCCGTGCGCCGTCAGCATCTCTTATTGGGGCGGGAGGCACAACCGGTCCATCATCGAGTCGCGCCCTCTGGTCAGTCATGCCCTGGAGCCGGCGAATACGCTCTGCGGCTGATTCCCCGGGGCGGACATCTGGGACAGCATATCTATCTCGTATGGGAAACTGGCGCGCAAATTCGGCGTCTCTTGGATGATCTGGTTGTGCGAATGGTCTCCGATCAACTTGAACCCTCTGCGCCAATTCGTTCATTAGATGGAGACGCTCGGCTGGTCGAAGGTCCCTACTATTTTCGCGGGCCCACCGCGCATATGCGTCATCTCCAAGGTGCCCTGGGAGAATTAGGTTGTCAAAGTCGGTTGGTGGTATATAGTGAGCGCGCCCTGCCGCTGGACCGGCTGGTGTGAAGTCCCGCGACGAGTAGGCGGCCTCTCTGCTGCGCCCCGCCGATGGAACGTATCTATCGCGTGCCAAGTCGGCATCTCTGCTGCGCCCTGCGGGGGTAATAGCCCTGTCGCGGCCCACCGGTGGAACGTATCTATCGCGTGCCAAGTCGGCATCTCTACTGCGCCCTGCGGAGGTAATAGCCCTGTCGCGGCCCGCCGGTGGAATGTTTCTATCGCGCGCCGCCTCGGCCTCTCTACGCCGGCGTGAACGTTCAAATGCCCAGTCTTCGTCTTGCTCATCTCTAACGCGATCTGAGAGTGAAGATGACCAGTCTCTGAGTCGAGAAAGGAAATGAGGCATATCATCGGCGGCGGCGGCGGGCGCCGGATCCACGTCCCACACGCGTTGTGGAGACCTGCGTCTGGTGCGTACCGCATCCGCCGTGGGACGGGGGAGAGTAAGATCATCGACTGGTACGGTCCGACGAGTGGACTGCACCATTGTCAATGTGCCATCTATATCAACAAACCGGTAACCAAATGTCAGAAATGCGCGAAGTATTATCGCATGTGGATATCCCATGATTGTGGGTGTATCACGGGCTAACTGACCCATGATATTGCTGCGAGTTGTTGGCGCTTGGTCCTCAATCACAAACGTGTCTTCGTTAATAGTAAGATTGGTGGGGAGTGGCGGTAAAACCCGCGCCAAATCAGTCGGAAAATCATTGGCGAAGATGGCGTGTACACCAGGTGCATACTGCAGATGAACATCTATGGGTTGTCCAATACATTGACCAACTTCGACAATATTGCGCAAATGCCACAAGGCTCGCAAACTATCGATACGATACATACGACAAATGGCTCGTAAGACATAGAGACCTGTGTTAACATATGATCGTTGCAGGTGGGGATCTCCACCCTCACGAACGAATTGGGTGAGTTCTTGTGTTGATACGATGGCACCGTTTCGATTCAATAAATTGCGACACGCCGCGTAGCGTGGAGTTGTCGACTGGAAAAACGCGTGAATTGCATTCTCATCTAGGGTGAGCGGTATCGGCGGAGAGTAGCGGCGGCGGACCTCGCGTGCTGAAGCCATTCGTAACCTATCGCGATCTACCCAAAAAACATTACCATATGATACAAATGCATCCCACAAATCTTGAAGTTGAAGTACCAAATTATCACCAATTACCACACCGGATCTGTTGAAGTCATATACGTGAAGAAGTGGGCCGAGCGCAGCGCGAGTGTAGTGGATAACACTATTGTCAGGACAAATAATCACCAAGTCATCACCAGTCGGCACTCTTGGGGTGGTGAGGTGTGTGGGCAATGGCGTGATCTGTGTATGATTAAACCACACAGCCGAAACAATGGGATAAATCAACCGCGGATCACTCGTCTGGTGAGCTGGCATGGTTGGATAGTACATTAGACTCGCTAAATCACGAAGTCGTAAGATGTCGTCTGGGGTTGTTATTGGCCTTGATTGTATGATCCCCATTAGAGCTTGATTGGAACCCAATAAGCTATCACGAAATTGCCAAGTATATGGAGTGGTCATTTATGAATAGTTGGAAAAAGACCAGTGCGCTCAGTATGCCAAATCTGTTTCATTGGGCGCGACTTGATGTGTATAAAAGATTTGGCGCGGCGAAATGATCGCTTCAATCAGATGATGTACGTTAATGGTGAGTTGACCCGTAGCAACATAGTCTGTTGGGTCATTGAGACTCGCGTCGACACGTCGCGCCAGTGTTGTCTTGGATTGGCATTCTACACTCGCGGGTGTAATATAAAAATACACTTGATCGGGGTCCACAGAGAGATCTTTGATCGGGCATGTCTCCTGTTCAACTGCATTAAAACACTCTGCTGTGGTCAATGTAAATGGGCGCGAACATTTGGGTACGGCATTGTCGAATGGTCTGTTTGTAGTGCGACTCGCGATGATTGCATATGCATGACGAATCTGATAGCGGGCCGCGCGCGGTGTCTCTAGTTTACACTCAATGTTACGACCAGCGAGTAGTGCAACCAGACGGCTCAAAAATAACACTTCTATTATCGACTCGGCGGGATTTTCCTGGCACCATGCACGAATTAATTGTGCGGCGGTGGGTGAGCGAGTGGCCAATAGTTGAAATATTGGTATTTCGGCGACAGAATGGACCGTGGCATCGAGGGCAAATGTTGTGAGATGCGCTGCATCGGCAACCGGAGTGGCTTCAATAGCTTTAATGGCTTGTTCAATTGGTAACCGCTCTGCATCCGCCACAATTGCGGCGATGAGTGCACGTATCGCCCGTTCGGCGGGCGTTGTTTGGGACGATGGGGCAATGACACTCGCAAGTTGACTAAAGTCAAAGGTATCGTTATCAACGTTGCGCCGCGCGGGAATAGCCCGTCGTGCAACGCCAGCATCTCTGGCGGGGCCTGGTCGCGCAAATGGTCCATCGTCGATCAGGGCTCTGTGTCTAGGTTCGTTATTACGATTTGCGGGTGGCCGGTCCCCGTCTTCAGGGTGATCGTGATCGTACCGGTCAAAAAAATCATCCAAGTAGGCTCTATTGCGCGCGGCGAGTGGCGATTGTGCGCGTGGCGGGTTGGGTACCACGGGTCGAGTGTGTCTGAAGGCGTCGGCATCACTTGGGCGAATTCTGTTGGGTATGGCAAACGGGTTAGAATCATCTAGATAAGAGCTAGTGCGCGCCGGTGGGTCATAGATGGGTGGTGCGCGTGCGCGCGGCGGGTTTGGTACCACGAAACGAGCTCTGGCGCGGGTGTCGGCGTCACTCGGACGAACTCGCCTGGGTATATCGTATGGGTTGGTATCATCTAGATAGGATCTACCATGAGTCGCGGGGTCATGGACAGGCGGCGGGTTTGGTACCACGGAACGAGCTCTGGTGCGGGTGTCACTCAGACGAACTCGGCTAGGTATATCGTATGAGTTGGTATCATCCAGATAAGATCTGTTGCGTGTCACAGAATCTGGTCGCATGGGCACATAGGGGTCACGCGGCGCGGGGGCCGGCGGTATGTCAAATACATCGGAGCCATATGGTCGGCGGTTGATGGGAGCCACGGGTGTATAAGGGTCAAGTCTGTCAATATGATCCAGGCGAGCTCTGGTACGATCTGCGAATCTATATTGGGGTGGTCTAACGAGAGCGGCGGGTCCGGGCCCATCGAGAGTGGCAAATGCGGCGCGTGCATTCGGTGCGGCCGGGGTATCCTGTGCAATTGACCGTACAATGATTAACATGCCATTGAGATCCACGAATCTATAACCCAAAGTAACAAAAGCGCGGAGTATAGTTTGGCGCGGATATCCCAAGATTATCGGTACATTGCGGTTCAATTGCGCCATAATGGCATAGCGTGTTGTTGGTTGGTGTCCCTCAATCACAAATGTACTCTCATCGATGTTGATTGTGAGTGGCGGCAGCGCGCGCGTCAAGTCACTCATAAAATCACCGGCGAAGATTGTGCGCACACCCGTAACTAACGAAGGATGAACACGTAAAGGTTGCCCGACACAGTTGCCAGCTTCGACAATATTGCGCAAGTGCCACAAGGCTCGTGCATCTTTAATGTGATACATACGGCAAATGGCCCGTAAAACATAGAAACCAGTGTCAACATGGTCTTGATGGTGGACTGGGTTACCGCCACCACGAACAAATTGTGTCAGGTCCTGTATTGATACGATATCACCATCTCGATGCAATAATTCGAGGCACGCCAAATATCGCGATGAGACACGGTTGAAGACTTCAAGGATTTCGTTAACCACAACGCGAGTTGGGATTATGTGATTCGGCGGGAACAAGCGCGCCGAGGCCATACGCAGTCTGTCGCGATCCACCCAAAACACATTACCAAATGATACATATGCATCCCATAAATCTTGAAGTTGAAGGTGTGTGTTGGTGCCAATTAATACACTGCGAGCGTTGAATTCGTGTCTGAGAAGAAATTGACCCAAAGCGGCACGGGTGTAGTTAACCGCGGTGCCATCTGGGCACACAATCGCCAGATCGTCACCACGCGGTGCTGGGTAGGGGGCGCGGAGAGTGGTGGGTAACGGTGTAATGTCCGTATGCGCGAACCATCCCGCCGAAATGATGGGGTAAGCCAGACGTGCGGCGGCACCTTCTGTGGCGATATAACTCGGTATGGTTTGGGTGCGTCTTGTAGTTGTAATATCACGAAGTCGCAGCAGATCGTCAAGGGTGTCTATTGACATTGATTGAATCGTTGTCATTACATCGCGGCGAGATTGTCTAAACTCATCGCGAAATTGAATCGTATATGGGGCTGTCATTTATGTGTGTGTGGATTTTTTAACACAGCAGATCTGAATGGCCCGGCTCCACTTGGCGCGTATAAAAGATTTGCCGGCGTGTTATCGCCGCTTCGACAATATGCAACACATTTATAGTCAAAACGCCGACGCCAATGTACGCGGATGGGTCGTCGAGACTTGCGTCGACGCGTCGCGCCAATGTTGTCTTGTCTTGGCATTCGATATTATTGGGAGCAACATAGAAGTATACTTGTTCCGTGTCAGCGGCGAGATCGCGCATCGCACACATTGTATTGTCAACGGCATTGAAACATTCGGATGTCGTGGGAACGAAGGTGCGCGGACACTTGTGGATCGCATCTGGAAACAATGTAAATACATATTGGCTTCGTAAAACTGTATAGGCGTGACGAATCGGGCTGCGTGCATCAATCGGCGCTTCGAGTGGGCATGGTATATTCAGGTCAAACAAGAGTGCCACAAGACGCGACAAAAACAGTACCTTGACAACGCGCCGCGCGGGATTGTTTTGACACCAGGTGCGAATACGCTGCGCGGCCGCCATCGATCGAGTAGCCAATGCGGCGAATAATGGAATTTCATCGATGTCCCATTGTGTAACTCGAAATGCGACTGTAGTAAGATATTCCACCGCATCTAATGCCGTATCAAGCATAGGAATAATATCAGCAATTGGACGATGGGTGCGAATGGCCTGTTCGACGAGCGCAACGGCAGCCCGTTCGATTGGTTGCGCGGGTGGCGCTGGTGTACCAGGGATGGTTGGTGTGCCGGGTGGTGGTGGGGGTACCAATGGTGGCAGGTGTGTTGGGGCCGCCAGGGTTGGTGCGGCACCAAGGAATGATCGGACCATAACTAGATTGGCGCCGTCTCCAACAAATCTGTACCCAGTGGTGGCGAATGCGCGCATGATGACAGCGCGCGGATAACCCAAGATCGTTCGCACTGGTGTGTTAAGTTGTTCCATAAGCCAGGCTCGTGATCGTGGCTGGTGGCCCTCAATCAAAAAGAGTGATTCGTTGGGCTCAACACTGCCTGGAAGGGGTGGCATGGGCCGCGCCAGATCCGTTGGAAAATCATTATTAAAGATTGTTTGTATGGCCGCAGAGAATTCGCGCATTACAAACGTGGGCGGCGCCACACACTCAGCCGCCGCGGCCAAATTGCGCAGTTGCCACAGTGCTCGCACCCCATTTATATATCTCAAACGAGCGATGACCCGCAGCGCATATGTCGTTTCATTACCGTCCAAATGAATCATGTGGCGGAGGTCAGTGTATGACACAACATCTGGTGCATTTGTCAATATGGTGCGACACTCATCATACTTGGGTGTCACTTCCCCGAATAGGGTATGTATTATCTCAATGTGTTGTACGTCGATTTCGGACTCTTGTTCATTGGCGACCGTGCGCCGTGACAGCATGCGCAATTTGTTTCGATCGAACCAAAAAATATTACCATACGAGACAAATGCGTCCCAGAGGTCTTGTGTTTGTACTTGAATGCGTGTACGGCCGTCCGCACTATGTAGATCGTGAGTGGGTTGGTCAAATGGCGCCGCTGCAAGGGCTGGCCCCAATTGGGCTCGCGTCAAGTGTATATATCCCATATCAGTGCACACAATGATCAAATCATCACCAGCGGGTGGTCGCGGTATGATAGGAATGACGACATTGGGGGGTACTGTGGTGATTGGCTTATGATCGAAGCAAACTGTCGACACAATTGGATAAACTAGGCCTTTGGCGTATGCAGTTGACGTGTCAATGATCTCTGGGAGCACAGCCTGGGGGAGTAGACTGCACATATCACGAAGACGTAAAATATCATTGGGAGTGGTGATGCGAAGGCTCCAAATCGCGTCAATCAGGTCTACCTGACGAGTGAGTGTATTGCGAAATTCCCATGTATACTGAGGATGATTTGTTGCCATTTATTCATGTAGAAATATCAATGACGTGAAACAAAGATAGAGTGGCTGGATTTGTGTCGTACAACATACCAACACGATGACACACAGCCACTCTATCTACTTTTCACAAAGTTGAGAAAAATTGAATCGGCTATAGAATCGTACCACCATATCATCATATCACCAAGAAAGAATGACTGAACGACTATATCACTTGGCTCTCTCCAGGGCCGCGCCACATCCCACAGTCGACTTGCTCCATCTCACATGGAACGATCTTCGCATCTGTTTTGCACTGCGCCGGATGAACACGCAATTGTTTGCACAGCATTTCGACCAGATTCGCTATTGGAATTGGCGGTGGATCTCGAAACACATGGAGCTTGATGTCTCGTTTATCGACATGTTTTGTCACTATATCGACTGGGAGTGTATCTCGCGCTATCAGCACCTCACTCCCGCCCTAGTGGCCAAATTCGCGATTGACATAAGCTGGGCGGACCTTTCGGCCAACCCCAAGTTGACCTTTGACCTCATTGGTCTCTATGCCACTCGGCTTGACTGGGGCCTGGTGTGTAAAACGATCGTGTTTGATGAGGCCCACATCAGACAGTTCCAACGATATGTCGATTGGTATGAATTATCACTCAAATCACCTCTCAGCGAGCCATTCATCGAGGAGCATCGCGACAAGGTCCACTGGCCGCGAATCACCGAGCATCAACGTCTAACCAATGACTTTATTGATCGTAACCGCGACCGTGTCGACTGGGATTACATCTCGCGCCACCGGCCGATGGACCGCACGTTTATCGAGGACCATGCGGCCTATGTCGATTGGGGTCTCATCTCAGACGGGCAAAGACTCGATGAGCGATTCATTCTGGATCATCGGGGCCAACTTGACTGGGAAGAGATTGCATATGGGCAGCCGATTAGTGAAACATTCTTTGAAGAGAATGCACCCAAGACACCAGAGGTATGGGTCGCGTTCACCGCTGGGCGCCAGCTTACCTCGGATTTTATTCGGCGCAACATTGCCCATTTGCCCGCCCGAGAATTGACCCGCTTTCAATCATTCACACTCGACGAGATTGACACGTATGCCGCGTATCTCGACTGGCAGTACCTCTCGACGGTACATACATTTTCCCGCCCAGGCAGCGAGACTATTGATGTAGCATTTGTCCGCCGCCATGCCGATCGAATCATTTGGCCGCGATTTGTTCGCACCCATGTTCTCCCACTCGAGTTGTTGACAGACTTTTTTGGCCGATTCCAAGCCACGGATATTCGACAAGACATACCACTCGAAGTTTTACGGCGCAACCCCGCGTGGATTAACCCCGAATGGATAGCGCGCAACTGCCCACTCACCGTTGAATACCTAGCCGAACTGAGACAACTCATGCCATTAGAGTTAATCGGGGACCGCCATCTTCCCGAGTCGGTCATTACGACATTTGAGGCCGACCTGAATCTTGCGGTGGTTCCAATCTTTCAGCCAGCCATGTCATCCGAATGGATTACGGCGCATGCGCAGACTGACCGGCTCTGGGGAATGGCGTCTGACGTGGCCCCGCGCTACTGGCCATTATATGCGTCCCAAGCCAATATCACGCGGCTCGTGTTTCCAGCCGACGAATTTTTCCGCCGCAACTACATCCAAGCGCTCGCCACACCCGGCTTCTTTTCAAATGATGCAACACACATCTTACTCCGCACGATGGTGTCTATCGCTCACCTGTGCCCTCCAGAACGTGCGGCGCAGATACAATTAAAATGCGCGCTAAATGACCTTCACGTACCATCCTCATGGGATTATCTCGATCAGGCGGCGCCACCCGAGACTTGGACATGGCTTGTGCGAAATGTGCGCCTCTCTGAAGCGTTTTTGCGGCGATTTCACTACAAAGTATCGTGGACGCTTGTTTCCAAGTACCAGGCACGCCCCTTCTCTGAACAATTCGTGCGCGATTTTCGCGACCGTCTTGTGTTCGCCGAATTACAGTTACCATATGATATTTCTCGGACCTATTTGCACGAATTTGGCCGGCGCCATAATTGGGCCATGTTGACGCGGGACTTTCAAGAGTGGCAAATGGTGCGATATATAAACTGGTGTGATTTTAAAGTGGAGCCGCGTAAACCACTATCTGAGGCATTTATCGCGAGTCACTACACATTTGGGGTGGTGGCCGCGACCCAACCCTTATCTGAGGCGTATATTGCTCGACACGATGTTACACCGTGGCTCACACGTCTTGCCAATAATACCAAATTAATATTGTCACAACGATTTATGATACAGCACAAACAAAACATGGGGCAGGCAAACTGGGCCCGTGTATCTAACCGAACAATCACCACCATGTTCAAACCAATCTTCTTTGCACCATCGCCACTGTCACAACCAGGAATGTCCACTCTTGTGCAATACAAGTTGGCGCAAAAAGGTGTGATTCTTTACGTACCCGCACCACCCAATTTATCCATGGTTGATACACCTATGTTTTGGCACCAATACAAAGTATCCGAGGCGATTATCAGGCGATTCATTCAAGTTGTGAACTGGACCGCGATCTCACAGGCTCAGCAGCTCTCAGTCGACTTTCTCGACGAGTTTAAAGATAAGGTCGACTGGCGGACAGTCTCCCGGTCGCAACGATTGCCCGAACCAGTAATTCGTTACTTTAAAGATTATGTGCATTGGCCAAACATTTGTACCTTTCAAAAACTATCCGAGTCGTTCATCGCCGAATTCGCCGACCGCGTCAGTTGGGAACCCCTGAGTCCCTTCTCGGGGTATTTTTGTGGCTACAAGAGCTTGATATTTTAGAAAACAAAATATTCACACGCACAATGAGATTAATAACAATTAATAATTAACGCGTTTTCATCCAATAAAGTACAATGGTTGAATCACTACGCAATATGAGCCTTCGCGAGGCGCGGCCACATCCCGCGGTCGATCGCCTCAATCTCACGTGGAACGATCTTCGCATCTGTTTTGAACGCCGCAAGATGAACACGCAATTATTTCAAAAATATTTCGACCACATTCGCTATTGGAATTGGTCGTGGATTTCGGAGCATGTGGCGCTCGACGAGTCGTTTATATACTTATACTGCCGCCATGTCAATTGGGTCAAAATCTCGCGACACCAACGGCTCACGGTCGACTTGGTGGCCCACTTTGAGACTGACATAAGTTGGGTGGATCTTTCGGCTAATCCCCATCTAACCATCGATATTCTCACTCAGTTCGCCACCCGCCTCAATTGGGGCTTGGTGTGTAAAACGATCGTGCTGAGAGAGGATCAGATCACTCAGTTCCAACGATATATCGACTGGTACGAGGTATCACTCAAGTCACCTCTCAAGGAGTCATTCATCGAGACACACAAAGATCGAGTCTTCTGGCCGCGAATCACCGCACATCAGGTCCTTTCGGATGATTTTATAGATAAGCATGCTGACCGTGTCGACTGGGATTACATCTCGCGCCACCGGCCGATGGACCGCAAGTTTATTGAGGACCATGCGGACTATGTCGATTGGGGTCTCATCTCTGATGGCCAAGAGCTCAGCGAGCAATTCATCCTAGACCATCGGCTCCGACTCGACTGGGAAGAGATTGCATATGGACAAAAGATTAGTGAAGAATTTTTTGAAGTGAATGCGCCCAAGACACCAGAGGTATGGGGTGCATTCGCAACTGGCCGCCAACTCACGCCCGACTTTATTGCCCGTCACATCACATTGTTGCCTACTAAGCAATTGACCCGCTTTCAAACATTCACACTCGATGAACTTGACACGTATGCGGACTATCTTGATTGGCTCCAACTCTCAATACTGCATCCATTCACCCGACCCGGTACAAACGAGATTGACGAGGCTTTTATACGCCGCCACGCAGACCGATTTGACTGGCCACAATTGGTACGGCATCATGTTTTCTCGGTAGAATTACTGTTGGACTTTCGCCCACGATTTGCGGCCAAAGACATCCACCAAAAAATCCTTACCGCGATTTTACGGCGCCACCCAGAGTTGGTTAATCGTGAGTGGATTTCAGATAATTGTCCATTAACACTTGAGCGTTTCCGCGAGGTAACAGAATTTGTATTGTGGCCGCGAATCTTGCGGCGACATCTCTCAGAGGAGCTTGTTCTCGCGTATCCGGAAGAATTGAACATCCTGATGATTCCAATATCACAACCGCCGCTGTCAACCGAATGGATTACCGACCAAGCCCGCACCGGCCGCAACTGGGCAATAACAGAGGAGTTGGACCCCCGATACTGGCCACTGTACATGTCAGGGATCAATGTTAACCGCTATAAGCGACCTGCCGACGAATTTTTCCGCCGCAATCAAGCTCAACTGGTCGCGCAGGCAGACAAATTGGTTGATGGGGACATTCTTCTCAAGACGATGGTGGCGTCCATTCACCTGTTACCACCAGCAGTTGCCGCGGATATCCGATTAAAGTGTGCAATCAATGAACTTAATGTCCCATCTTCATGGGATTACTTTGAACATTCGCGCGATGTAGACTGGGACTGGCTCGTGAGTAAACACAGGCTGTCTGAAGCGTTTTTGCGGCGATTTCAACACAAGGTGAATTGGACGGTTGTGTCTGCAACACAAAACCGACCATTCTCTGAGAGATTTGTCCGCGCGTTTCAGGATCGTCTCGATTTTACACATATACAATTACCGTATGATGTTACGATGGACTTTTTACGCGAGTATGGGCGCCGATATACCTGGGTCGCTGTGACTCAGAACCTTCAAGAGTGGCAAATGGAGGAATACATGACCTATTGTGACTTTAGATTGCCGCCAAATAACACACTGACCGAGGCATTTATCCAGCGCCATTACCCATACAACCTCGTGGTCACGACACAACCAATGTCAGAAGCATATATGGAGCAGCATGATCCTGATTGTACATGGGGTCCTTGGATGGTGCAAAACAGTAAAATAATCCTATCTCAAAAATTTTTGTTGGCACATCGTACTGTCATGACAAATATGCGATGGACGCGGGTGTCGAATCACACAATCGTCAATGGTTTCATGTCACATTTAAGGTATGTCGTCTCAAAAGCCAAGACCGAGTTTTCACCGTATGTTCGAACAAAATTTAGAACAATGAACGCGCCCTCAGCCCCAGATTATATCATATACAATAGTCCCGCATTCTGGATCCGGCCCAGTCTACCAGAACATGTTATTCGCAAATACATTCGAAATGTGGACTGGAAAGATATCTCAAACATGCAAGAACTCTCACCCGATTTTATCGCAGAGTTTAAAGATAAGTTGAATTGGGTGTGCATGTCGCAAAACCAACGCATGTCCGAGTCGACAATTCGTCGCTTTAAAGATTACGTGATTTGGCCACTCATCTGTCGCTATCAAACATTGTCCGAGTCATTCATCGCCGAATTCGCCGACCGTGTCAACTGGGAGCCACTCAGTCCCTTCTCGGCGTATTATTAAGAGTGCAATCTGTAACGAGACTTTAATTGGTGGACACGTTCACCATCAATTAAAGTATTAGTCGTGTGGCATACAAAATTGGCCAATAAAGAACAATGGTTGTATCACTAAAACACCAAGCTCTTGCCGCCGTAACTATACCTCACCCCGCGGTCGACCGTCTCAATCTCACATGGAATGATCTTCGCATCTGTTTTGAACTCCGTAAGATGAACACACAATTGTTTCAGAAATATTTCAATCATATTCGCTATTGGAAGTGGCCGTGGATCTCGGAGCATGTTGAGCTCGACGAATCGTTTATATACCTCTACTGTCGCCACATCGATTGGGCCAAAATCTCGCGCCATCAACGGCTCACCGTCGATCTGGTGACTCAATTCGAGACTGATATAAGTTGGGTGGATCTTTCGGCCAATCCCCATCTAACCATCGACATTCTCACTCAGTTCGCCACCCGCATCGATTGGGGCTTGGTGTGTAAAACGATCGTGCTGACCGAGGAACAGATCATTCAATTCCTGGAATATATCGACTGGTACGAGGTGTCGCTCAAATCACCCCTCAGTGAACCATTCATCGAGCGATATCGTGATAGGGTCCACTGGCCGCGAATCACCGCACATCAAGTGTTAACCAACAGATTTATCGATAACTACGCTGACCGTGTCGACTGGGACTACATCTCGCGCCATCGGCCAATGAAACTCGAATATATTGAACGCCATGCAGCCCACGTCGATTGGGGACTCATTTCAGACGGGCAAACACTCACTGAACAATTCATCCTGGATTATCGGGACCGGCTTGACTGGGAAGAGATTGCATTCGGGCAGCCGATTAGTGAGGCGTTTTTTGAAGAACATGCCCCCAAGACATCAGATATATGGGCCGCATTCACCGCGGGCAGGCGGCTCACGTCAGCATTCATTGCTCGCAACATCGCCCATTTGCCCGCCCGGGAATTGACTCGTTATCAAACATTTACACTCGCTGAACTCGACACATATGCAGACCATCTTGACTGGCATCACCTTTCAGTGGCGCACACATTCACACAACCTGGACAGACTGAGGTGGATGGTGAGTTTATCCGGCGCCATGCAAGGCGATTCGCCTGGCCTCACCTAGTCCGCACTCATGTCCTCCCGATTGATTTGTTGATGGATTTTTTCATTCACTTCAATGCCATTGATATTCAACAAGACGTACCACTCGATATTCTGCGGCGCCATCCCGAGATGGTCAATCGTAAATGGATATCACACAATTGTCCCCTAACAGTCGAGTATCTCAGGGCCGCCGCGCAAATGATAGACTGGGATGTGATCATAACCCGTCACCTTCCAGAGGATGTCGTCCGCTCGTTTACCGCAGATTTGAATCTTTCACTGATCCCCGTGTATCAACCACCAATGTCACCTGAATGGATTGCCGAACAAGCGCGCACCGCACGCCAGTGGGCACTTGTTGAGGAATTGGACCCGCGATATTGGCCATTGTACACATCTCCACCAAATCTTTTGCGGTATTCGGCGCCCGCAGACGAATTCGTCCGCCGCAACAAAGATCTCCTCTTCCCCGACCTTGACCTTTTTTTTGATGTATCAGGCAAAAACATCCTCCTCATTACACTGGTATCACTCAAACACTTGGGTCAACCCTTCCTGATCAACAATCTACGCACCGCATGCGCACTCAATGAACTTAATGTCCCGTCATCGTGGGATTATATCGAAAGGCTGCACATATGGCCATATTTTGTACGCATGTTACGATTATCTGAATCATTTCTTCGCCGATTTCAACACCGCGTGGCAATGGATCTCGTGTCCAAATGCCAAAACCGCCCGTTCTCACAACAATTTGTGCGCGATTTTCACAAAAGATTGGACTTTTCTCACCTCCAATTACCATACGATGTCACACGAGGCTACCTACGTAAGTTTGGGACGCGCCATAACTGGGCACAATTGACCCCTAATCTTCAAGAGTGGCAAATGGAGCAATATTTGCCCTTTTGTAACTTTAAACTGCCGCCAAATAAAAACCTATCGGAGCTATTTATCAAAGCTCATTACTCATTCGAGGCCGTGGCCGCAACCCAACCACTATCTGAGAAGTTTATAAGACAATACATCACCAAATCACTCTACGAGCCTCTCAGCTTAAACACCAAATTAACATTGTCTCAACGATTTATACAGCACTATCAACGAGTGATGCCAGCCGCACACTGGGCTCGCATGTCAAATCAAACACTCAGTATGCCGCCAATGCCACTCAGTTTCGCGGCGTCCAATGTGCCACACGCTGAGTTGTCCGCTTACTCGCGATTCAAGTTGGAGAGGCGCGCCAAGGTTCTCAACACACACGCCCCACCTGACATAGCTCAATACAACACACCCCAATTTTGGACTGAATTCAAACTCTCCGAGGCGATGATTCGGCGATTGATACAAACGGTGGACTGGTCTACACTTTTGATGCATCAGAAACTCACATCCCCGTTTCTTGATGAATTTCTAACTGAATATGCGGATCGAGTTGATTGGCGGGTTGTCTCAGAACACCAAGTTCTTTCCGAAGCGACAATTCGTCGGTTTAAAGATTACGTGCACTGGCCAATCATTTGCCGGCATCAGAAATTATCCGAAGCATTTATCGCCGAATTCGCCGATCGTGTCAGCTGGGAGCCACTCAGCCCCTTCTCGGCTTGTTGGTATTAATGTGTGGATCTTTATCATCAAGAAAGAACAATGGTTGTATCTCTAAAACACCAAGCCCTTGCCGCCGTACCGGTACCCCACCCCGCAGTTGATCGTCTCAATCTCACGTGGAACGATCTTCGTATCTGTTTCTATCTTCGCAAGATGAACACACAACTCTTCCAAAAATATTTCAATCACATTCGGTATTGGAATTGGGAGTGGATCTCAGAACACGTTGAGCTCGACGAGTCGTTTATATACTTATACTGCCGCCATGTCGATTGGGTCAAAATCTCGCGGCATCAACATCTCACCGTCGATCTGGTGACTCAATTTGAGACTGAGATAAGTTGGGTGGACCTTTCGGCCAATCCTCATCTTACCATCGATATCATCACACGCTTTGCGCCGCGACTTGATTGGGGCCTGGTGTGTAAAACGATCGTGTTTGATGAGCCCCAAATCAGACAGTTCCAGCGATATGTTGATTGGTATGAGATATCGCGCAAATCACCCCTCAGTGGACCGTTCATCGAAGAACATTGCGATCGGGTCCATTGGGCGCGAATCACCGCACATCAACGTCTAACCGATGACTTTATTGATCGTAATCGCGACCGCGTCGACTGGGATTACATCTCGCGCCACTGGCCGATGGACCGCAAGTTTATTGAGGACCATGCGGACTATGTCGAATGGGGTCTCATCTCTGATGGCCAAGAGCTCAGCGAGCAATTCATCCTGGACCATCGGGGCCGACTTGACTGGGAAGAGATTGCATATGGGCAGCCAATTAGTGAGACGTTTTTCGAAGAACATACACCCAAGACACCTGCGGTATGGGCCGCATTCACGGCCGGGCGGGTACTCAGCCCCGGCTTTATCAGGGACAATATCACTCACTTACCTGCCTGTGAGTTGACCCAGCATCAACAATTCACACTCGATGAAATAGCCACATACGCTGACTATCTCGACTGGATTTATCTCTCCAGTGTACACCCGTTTACACGCCCTGGATCAGACGAGATTGATGAACAGTTTGTTCGCGCGCACGCAGCTCGAATCAAATGGCCGGAATTCGTTCAAGCACATGTTCTCTCTGTTGAATTGCTCTTGGAGTTTCGTGACAAATTTGAGGCGCACGATATCCAACAAGAGATACCGCTCGGCGAATTGGACCGCCACCCAGAACTGGCCAACCGAGAATGGATATCGCGTAATTGTCCACTTACAGTCGAGTTTCTCAGGGCGGCATCACATCTGATCGTGTGGCCAGATATCATATTGCGCCATCTCCCAGAAGATGTTGTCCGTGCATTCTCAGGTGAGTTGAATCTTTCGATGATTCCCACATATCAACCACCATTGTCGCCCGAATGGATTGCCGAACAGGCACGCACCGCCCGCCAGTGGGCATTTCTGCGGGATGTTGATCCGCGATATTGGCCATTGTATGCCAATCGAACCAATATAACACACATTGAGTGTATAAGTGATGAATTTTTTCGCCGCAACAGAGACTTGGTACTCGCAACGCGTGAGCTCTTATCAACTACTGAGACACACATTCTTCTCTCAACAATGGTTTCAGTCGCATATTTGTGCCCCCCCGTACGTGCCGCTCGTATTCGTTTCAAGTGTGCACTCAATGAAATTGATGTCCCATCCACATGGGATTATCTTGAGAGGACGGCGAACATAAAGTGGCCGTGGCTTGTACGTACACGGCGATTGTCTGAGGCATTCCTTCGTCGATTTCAACACAAGGTCGATTGGAAGACACTGTGCCTATACCAACCGCGACCATTTTCAGAGCGCTTTATACGTGAGTTTAACACTCGTCTTGACTTGCACAATCTACCATTACCATATGATGTCACAGTGGATTATGTGCGCGATTTTGGTGCGCGCCATGACTGGTCAATGGTGACCCGGGACCTACAAGAGTGGCAGATGGAACAATTTCTCGAGTATTGTAACTTTACAGTGCCGCCGAACAAAACACTGTCAGAGGCATTTATCACGCGTCATTATGCGTTTAAGACGGTGGCGGTAACCCAACCACTGTCCGAGGCATTTATACGAAAGTATCCTCACGCGAAACTCCCCCGGAATAACAAACTAATATTGTCACAACGATTTTTACAACAGAATCCACGCATATCAGTCGACCTCTTCTGGGTGCGCGTGTCAAATCAGACACTCGCCGCGATTCCAGACACTGGTTTTACCGCCGCGGCTATAAAACGGGCGGAGACATCAGCATATGTAAGATCTAAACTACTCGCCTATCATGGGGTCGAGCCAACCGCGAATGACCCAATTAACTTGGCCACAATAACGGTATGGAACATTTGGATACAACAAACAATTCCCGAGCCGATCCTGCGTCGATACATTCGCACCATATCCTGGGCCGGCGTATCAACCATGCAGTCACTATCGGACGACTTCCTCTATGACTTTCGAGACAAGATTGTGTGGAAAGCCGTGTCCCGGCGCCCCGGTCTATCTGAGTCAACAATTCGTCGCTTTAAAGATTACGTGCACTGGCCGGAAATTTGCGGCCGACAACGTCTCTCTGAGGACTTCATCGCCGAATTCGCCGACCGCGTCAGTTGGGAGCCACTCAGCCCATACTCTGCGTGCTTTTGAGGTGCGAAATTCGCGATTCTATAAAGAACAATGTCTGATTCGCTGTTTCATTTCGCGCTTGCAAATGCGCCACCCCATCCGTTCATTAATCGTTAACAATCTCTCAAATTACGGGTGATTGTTCCGTTTTCTGACCCCAAATGAACGTATAGGGTGAACCAACCCGTTTAAAACGAGCCCTTTCATCAAGATATTTTTGCCAGCATTCAAGTCTCTATCTACACTCAACCCGCAAATAGTACAACAAAAGTGTTTCGCTGCACCAATCACATTGACTGTACCA